>Ga0302175_10000161_pt1 | contig 26478 bp, 26 predicted proteins | sample I_Fen_N3_3_FD_198791 | JGI IMG/M metagenome (GOLD analysis project Ga0302175, IMG submission 198791) | Peat permafrost microbial communities from Stordalen Mire near Abisko, Sweden - I_Fen_N3_3 | ecosystem: Environmental > Terrestrial > Soil > Wetlands > Permafrost | place: Sweden: Abisko... | reverse complement strand
CGGCCACTTCTTGGAACAACCGGGGCAGCAGCCAGCGACTGGCCAGCAGCAGACCGACAAACAGCAGCACGGTTTTGCCCAGTGTCAGCGGTAACGCCCAATACCAGGCTTGATCACTGCTGCCGGCGAACACCGGCACCAGAGTCAACAGCAACACCGCGACCACATCCTGGAACAGCAACACGCCGATGGCATTCTGGCCGTGACTGCTGAAAATCTCCCCGAGGCTGCCCAACTCCTTGCTGACGATTGCCGTGGACGACAACGCCAGACCGGCGCCGAGCAACAATGCAGGAGTCGTCGACATGCCAAACAACATCAACAACGACCCCAGCAACATCCCGGAAACCAACACCTGCAAGCTGCCGAGGCCAAACACCACCCGCCGCAATGTGAGCATCTTCGACAGGGAAAACTCCAGCCCCAGGGAGAACAGCAGGAACACCACGCCCAGTTCAGCGAGGTCTGGCAGTTCTTCACTTTCATTCACCCAGTCGAGCGCGGTAGGCCCGACCATCAGCCCCACGCAGAGGTAGCCCAGCACCGGCGGCAAGCGCAGGCGCCGGAACAGGGCAATCACCACCAGGGAGGAGGCGAGGATGATCAACAGGTTGGCAAACACAAAAAACTCCGGTCACAGGTTCGAGCTACTCAAGCGTAGAGGCAAAAAAAGTCCAGAGCATCGCGTAAAGGGCAATCGGGGCAAATGATATACGTCAGGAAATTGCCGAAACCTTTTGAAATCGGTCGGGGCGACGCCTCCAGGCCGGCGCTCATTGGCCCGACCGCTTTTGTGGGCCTAGAATGGACGCCTACTTTGAAAGGTCTGTTGTCATGCCTCCTGAATGTCAGCTGTTTGGCACCCTGGGTTGCCATCTGTGTGAAGTTGCCGAAGAAGAACTGATGCCTTTGGTCGAGCACGGTTTGTTGGTGGAATTGGTCGATATCGCGGAAAACGAGAGGTGGGTCGAGGACTACGGCCTGCGCATCCCGGTGCTGCGGCGTCTGGATAACGGCGCTGAACTCGATTGGCCTTTCGATGCCGAGCAAGTCGTGGCGTTCCTGCGCTAAGTGTCCCCACCCGTCGCGGTGTTGTGTTCCAGCATTGGCGAAAAGCGGGTTATTCGGTTACTGTATGTCCGTACAGTTATTCGGATTGCCTGCCATGTGTCCGCCTATTCCGGGTTTGGGCAGGTGATCCCGCTAGTCAGGGGGATAAACCATGGTCAATGTCGAACAATTGAAGAACAGCGTGAACCGGATGTCGGTCGACGTGGTACGCGAGGCGGTCCTCGAACTGCGTCTCGATGGCCTGGTCACGGAAGGCAAGACGCCCTTTAACAAGCTGCATTTCAATACCTGTTTCGCCGAGATAGAAGCCTTGTTCCAGCGCGCGGGTTATCACCGGCAGCTGGATGTCGTGGGTTATCAGGGCCTGTTGTATGCGCTTTATGATCCGGGTCGCTGGGAGGCGGTGGATGTGCTGCGCTGGCTCAAGGAATTCACCGAAGCCGCTGCGCGGACTCAATCGATCCCCGCCTGAGGATTCTCTGCTAGGTTCGTTTCGGTCGCTGTTGGATAATGCCGCCCTGCATTGAGGGTTAGAGCTTTCGTATGTCCACTTCATCTTTTTCCGCCGCACACAGCCAGGCCAGCACCCTCTACTTGCCACCTGGCCCGTGGCAGACCGTGCTCGATTGCCTGTGCGAGCATTTCAGAGCCATCGATCGTGAACAATGGCTGGACCGGATCGCTCGCGGTCGCGTCCTTGATGGTCAGGGCCTGCCGATTACCCTTGACCTGCCCTACAAGGAAGGCCTGCGGATTCATTACTTCCGCGAAGTGCCGGACGAAAAGCCAATCCCGGTGCTTGAGTCGATCCTGTACGCCGACGAGCATCTGGTGGTGGCCGACAAGCCGCACTTCCTGCCCGTGACCCCGGCGGGCGAATACGTTGAGCAAACCCTGCTGCGCCGGCTGATCCGGCGCCTGGATAACCCGCACTTGGTGCCATTGCATCGCATCGACCGGCATACGGCGGGGCTGGTGCTGTTTTCGGCGAACCCCCAGACGCGTTCGGCCTATCAGTCGTTGTTTCCGACGCGGCAGATTGAAAAACGCTACGAAGCCATTGCCCGGGAATTGCCTGGGTTGGCGTTTCCGCTGGTCCATAAAAGTCGGCTGGTCGATGGCGAACCGTTTTTCCGCATGCAGGAAGGACCTGGTGTCAGCAATACCGAAACGGCCGTCGAGGTCCGGGAGAAAAATGGCGAGCTCTGGCGTTACGGGCTCTACCCGGTGACGGGCAAGAAGCACCAGTTGCGGGTACACATGACCGCGTTGGGCGCCAGTATCTGCAATGATCCGTTCTACCCGCATGTGCTCAAGGACGTCGAGGATGATTACGCCAATCCTTTGAAACTCCTGGCTCAGGGGCTGCGGTTTGTCGACCCGGTCACCGGTCAGGAGCGCAGCTTCGAAAGCAGCATCACCTTGCAGTGGTGATCAGCCGCGACACGTTCCTCCGGACACGAAAAAGCCCGCATTGCGGGCTTTTCTGTATCCGGTTGGTGCCGTAAAGATTACAACTCTTTAACGGTACGAACCTGATCCTTGTTGACGCGGGTGTGCTTGCCGTCCAGTTGTTCGAACTCGTAGAAACCCGACTCGGAATCGAATTTAGGCGCGTCGACGGCCTGGATTTCACGACCGTCATTCAAGGTGATCACTGTCGGCGATGCGCAACCGGCGAGGGTAGCGAGGCCCAGTGCGAGCATGAAAGTGGCGAGGGTCCGTTGAGTCATGAGTGTGTCTCCGATATGAATTCTTTTGGTTACTGAGCTTGTAGACGTATGCGACGCGCGCAAGTTCCTTCTCGTGTCAGTCTGACACACTGTTATGCGCACTTAACAGTTCGGGCGTGTTCAGGTTGGCCAGGCGCGGATCGTTGTCGGCGCATTGCAGGGCCGTGGCGCCTAGCTGCCGCATGATTCGACCGGGGCTGCGTTCACCCTCGTTCCAGGCGTTTTCGAACGCGGGTGAAAGGGCGACAGGGATGACACATAGCAACGGTTCCCAATGGTCGCCGTGGCGCAGCATCAGGGGTTTATCCGGGTGCTGGGCGGCAGTTTCGCGCATGTCTTGAAGCAGGGCGGCATCGATACGCGGCACATCGCAGGGCAACACCAGCAGATGGGCATGCCGTGCGGCCTTCAGACCGGCGCGAATACCGGCCAGCGGCCCGGGAAAGTCAGCGTGATCATCAACCACCAGTTGATCGGCGTAAGGCGCGTAGTGTTCCTGATTTCTGTTGCAGGAGATGATCAGGTCATCGCTCAGCGCACGGGTCTTGCGATGAAGGTACGCAATCAACGGTTCGCCGTGCCACTCGATCAAGCCCTTGTCCTGGCCACCCATGCGTTGGCCGCGCCCACCCGCCAGGAGCAGAATTGAACAGGGCGGCAAAGATGTCGTTGAAGTCATGGCAGCTCTCCATGGGGGCGGCGAAAAAATGAGGCGCTGTGATATAACACCGGGCTGTTTCCCCTACAACTGGACGAGCCTATGAAAGCCAAGGCTGATGTACCTTTCGCGCCGCTCAACATCGCGGTGCTGACTGTCAGCGATACCCGTACCCTGGAAACCGATACCTCCGGCCAGGTCTTCGTTGATCGTTTGAGCGCTGCCGGTCATAACCTCGCGGCACGGGTGCTGCTTAAAGATGACCTGTACAAAATACGCGCGCAAGTCGCCACCTGGATTGCCGACGATGTGGTGCAGGTGGTGTTGATTACTGGCGGCACCGGGTTCACCGGCCGTGACAGCACGCCGGAAGCGGTGAGTTGCCTGCTGGATAAACAGGTGGATGGTTTTGGTGAGTTGTTCCGGCAGATTTCCGTAGCGGACATCGGCACCTCCACCGTGCAGTCCCGGGCGCTGGCCGGTTTGGCCAACGGCACGCTGGTCTGCTGCTTGCCGGGTTCGACCAATGCCGTACGCACCGGTTGGGATGGCATTCTCGCCGAGCAACTGGATTCGCGGCACCGTCCGTGCAATTTCGTCCCTCATCTGAAACAGGCGGCACCCTGTGAATCCCGCGGGTAAGCCCGGCAAGACCGGTAGCTTGATGCCTGTCGAAGTGGCACTGGCACGCTTGCTGGAAATGGCCGAAGCTGCGCCGATTCGCGAACGAGAGCGCTTGCCGCTGGCGCAGGTTCAGGGCCGTGTGCTGGCAGACGATCTGATCTCGACATTGGATCTGCCGCCCTGGCCCAACAGTGCCATGGACGGTTATGCGTTGCGCCTGTCCGACTGGACCGGGGAACCCTTGGTGGTCAGTCAGAAGATTTTCGCTGGCCAGGCGCCGCAGCCGTTGCAGCCAGGGACTTGTGCACGAATCTTCACCGGTGCGCCGGTGCCTGCCGGAGCCGACTGCGTCGAGATGCAGGAGAACGCCGAAGTCCAGCCGGATGAGCGCGTAAGCTTCATCGAGACCATGACCCCTGGCATGAACATTCGCCCCCAAGGCCAGGAAACCACGGTCGGTGAGTTGGTCTTGTCGGCGGGTACACGCCTTGGCCCCATCGAACAGGGGCTTGCAGCATCACTGGGATGCGCCGAGCTGGACGTGGTGCGCAAGGTTCGTGTCGCAGTCCTGTCGACGGGTGATGAACTGGTCGAGCCGGGCCTGACACTGGGGCCAGGGCAGATCTACAACAGCAACCGGGTGTTGCTTTGCAGCTGGTTGCAGCGTTTGGGTTGCGAGGTGATTGATGCCGGCATTCTGGTGGATGATCTGGCGACGACCCGCGCTCGTCTGGGCGAGCTGTCGGATGTCGACCTGATCCTGTCCACCGGCGGGGTGTCCGTGGGCGAAGCCGATTTCCTGGGGATTGCCTTGCGCGAAGAGGGCGAACTGGCACTGTGGAAGCTCGCCATCAAGCCCGGCAAACCGCTGACGTTCGGACATTTCCGCGGCGTGCCGGTGATTGGCTTGCCGGGGAATCCGGCCTCAACGCTGGTGACCTTTGCGTTGCTGACTCGCCCCTATCTTTTGCGCCGCCAGGGCGTCAAAGACGTCGAACCGCTGAAATTCCAGGTGCCGGCAGGATTTGTCTGGCCCAAGGCCGGCAATCGACGAGAGTACCTGCGCGGTCGTCTCGAGAATGGGCGGGCCATCATCTACCGGAATCAGAGTTCTGGCGTCCTGCGCAGCGCTGCCTGGGCCGAAGGCCTGGTTGAAGTGCTGGAAGACCGCACGCTGATCGAGGGCGATAACGTCCACTTCATCCCGTTGAGTGAAGTCTTGGGCTGAAAGCTGTCGTCGGCTGGCCACGCAAGCCCGGTTGATCGAGCCGGGTCTTGCATTCGGCCATTGCGCTCAATGGGTCAGCAGTGTCACGACTTGCTCGAACCGGCTGTTGGCGACCCATCCCAGAAGTCCCAGCACCACGGCGGTGGCACCGGCCGAGTAGGCCAGTCGGTGCTTGATGGATTTGACGTCGCCGCGCACTTCATCCATGTCTCGGCGGATGTACTTGAGGTGGGTCTCCAGTTCAATGACGCGAGGTTCCATATCAACTTCTCCAGTAGGTTTGGTGCTGTTTTTGAAGTCAGTCTGATGAGCCCTTAAGGCGTTTCCATTCATTGCGTGCACATCCTTGTGTGTGGGTTTTTAGGTGATTGAAGCCGCAGGCCTCCAAGGTGTCTCAATCGCCCGACTCGGTCAATTGAGCCGATTCCGTATGTGTTGTAAGAAAAAATACCGCCCTGTAGGACGCCGGGTTGTCGTGACTTTGAATTAATTCAAATTTTGCCGACTTTTTTCGGTGTCTGAGGGGTCAACATCTCCCATACGAATGCCAATCAGGGGAGTGATCGCAATGAGTGAGCGCAAGGCGCTGTTGATTCTGCATGGTAAGCAGGCACTCAACGAGGAGGTGCGCGCGGCCGTCGAAGCCAAGCGCAATCAGGGCTGGGAACTGGCCGTTCGGCTGACCTGGGAGGCTGGCGACGCCCGGCGTCTGGTGGAGGAGGCGTTGGCGGCGGGTTACACGCAATTGATTGCCGGCGGTGGTGATGGCACTTTGCGCGACATCGCGGAAGCCATGGCGGCGCATTCCACCGAGGCCAGCCTGGTGCTGCTGCCTCTGGGCACCGCCAACGATTTTGCTCGCGCGGCCGGTGTGCCGCTGGAGCCTGCACAGGCCCTGGAGTTGCTGGACAGTTCCCCGATTGCCATCGATTTGGGCGAGGTCGGCGGGCAAGTTTTTCTGAATATGGCCACCGGCGGTTTTGGCAGTCACGTCACGGCCAACACGTCGGAGGACCTGAAAAAGGTCCTTGGCGGCGCGGCCTATCTGTTTACCGGTTTATCGCGCTTCAGTGAGTTGCACGCGGCTTATGGCGAATTGCAGGGGCCGGATTTTCATTGGCGTGGCGAGCTGCTGGCGCTGGGGATCGGCAATGGCCGCCAGGCTGGCGGCGGTCGTGCGCTGTGCCCTGAGGCGCTGGTTGACGATGGCCTGTTGGATATCAGCATTCTGCCCGCCCCTCAGGAAGTGGTCGGCACCTTGAAAAGCTTGCTGGCCGATGGCTTCGGTATCGACAACATGTTTGTGCGAGCGCGCTTGCCGTGGGTCGAGATCAAGGTCTCGGAAGGCCTGCATATCAACCTCGATGGTGAACCGCTGGAAGGCGACAGCCTGCGTTTCGAGGCGCGTCCGGCGGCGTTGCGGGTGCATTTGCCGACGAACTCGCCGCTGTTGGGCGGCTCGGGTGCGGTCAATCGTCCAGGCTGATGATCTGTTCGCGCACGGCGAACAGCACCAGGCCCGCCACATCGTAGATCTGCAAGCGTTTCATGATCTGCGAGCGGTGGGTCTCGACGGTCTTGATACTCAGGCCCAGGCCATTGGCGATTTCCCGGGTGGATTTGCCGCGAACGATCAGGCGCAGGATTTCCAGCTGGCGCGCCGTCAGGTTGTGGGAATCCGAAATGTCCGGCTGGTTCTTCTGGGTGCGGGTCAGCGCCTGGTTGATCACCGTGTGGGCGATGGCCGGGCTCAAGTAGCGTTCGTTGTTGCGCAAGGCATCCAGGGCGTGTTCGAGCTCGGTGGCCGTGGTGTCCTTGAGCAAATAGCCATGGGCGCCGGATTCCAGCGCCTGCATGATCAGCGTCGGGTCGGTGTGCATCGACAGGATCAGCACTTTGCTTTGCGGGCGAACCTTTTTGAGGCGCTGCAAGGCTTCAAGGCCACTGGTTTCCTTCATGGAAATATCCAGCAGGACAATGTCCGGCGACAGTTGCTCGACCATCTCCAGCAGTTGCGAGCCGTCGTTGGCCTCGCCCACTACCGCGTAGCCGGGAATATCCAGCACCAGGGCGCGCACGCCTGCCCGGATAAGCGAGTGGTCATCCACCAGAAGTAAGTTACAAGTCAACGCAGAACCTTATTCGTGCTGGCCCGTTCGAGCGCGCGGGGCGCCCAGGGGAAAAGTGCTTCGATTCGGGTGCCGTTGCCCGGCTCGCTGGTCACGGTCAATGTACCGCCCAATTGCTCGATCCGTTCCGACATCCCGGCCATACCGCGTTGTCCCTCACGCCCAGGGTTTGCCGCAGGCGCAAAGCCCTGGCCATCATCGCTGATCAGCAGCGTCAGGCCTTGCGGTTGACGTTGCACGCGCACCAGCAAGTTCCGGGCCTCGGCATGGCGCAGTATGTTGGTCACGGCTTCCTGGGTAATGCGGAAGGCTGCCACGGCCATTTCTTCCGGAATGCCGGTCAATCGCTGATGACAGTCGAGGCTCCAGTGCACCGGGGTGTTGGCCAGGGTCTTGAGCAAATGTGCCCGCAGACTGGCTTCCAGCCCAAGACTGGTCAGTTGCCGCGGATTGAGGATGGCCGAGACGTCGCGCACCTTGGTCAGGGTTTCTTCCAGGGTGTCGCAGAGCACCGAGCACTGGCCTTGCAGGTCTTCGGGCAGTCGGCGTTTGAGCCATTCACTTTGAAGTTTTGCTGCCGTCAGCAACTGGCCGATGTCGTCGTGCAACTCCCGGCTCAGTCGATGGCGTTCGTTTTCCTGGACTTCCAGAAGTCGGTCGGCCAACTCCTGGGGCTGAAACTTGATCGATTTGCGCGAGAGGCGATGCCCCACCCAGACACAAGCCAGCGCAGCCAGATTCAGTAGCAGCAAACCCAGTGGCAGGTGCGCGGACAGGCCATAGACCAGCAGGCTGCCAAGCGCCGAGCAGGTACACAGCAACAGCGTGAACCGGCGCGCGTTTTCTCGGGAGGGGGGCCATGTGGTGAGTGACTTGAGGCTGGCGTACATAGCGGATGGAGCCAATGGATGTTCGCTGCGGGTAGACCGGTCATGGTGGCTGACGGGTCTCTGTCTGAAAAAACGATCAGGTAAAAAACCGACTTCAACGGGTCAAATCAATGCACCACATCCGGCCTTCAAGTTTGTTGGGCCGCGCACGTCTGGAAGCACACTGCTATTAATTGAAGCCAACTAATGGGCGGCATAATACCACTTAACATACCGTTGGTCGCGTTTGGTATATATGTCCATGCGGTCAGGATTAATCACTTCTGGACGTTAGTTCCATAATGGAAAAAGTTTGGGTTTATCGCAGCAAAATGGGCGGATAAATAATTAAGGCTGTGGAGTTGTCGTTGGCAGGTATGCGGTATTCAATTGCGACATGCACGGTCAAGTTATTGAACTCGTTTTATGCAATACGCAAAAACCAGGCAGTGCTAAGTTGCCTGGCACATTTAAGCTTGCCGTTCCGAGAACGATACCAGGGTCAGTGGTTTGGCATGGGCGGGGGGCTGAAACCGGCTTTGACCGACCTGAAAGGCAAAGGCTTCGATCAGCGAGACTTGCTCGCTGTCATCAAGGCTCAACTGGCCGGTTTTCGGATCAATAAGTTCAAGTTGCCAAGCCAGCAGGGTGAAGCAGTCCTTCAACGCGGCCAGCGCCTGGTCATTGAGGGCACTGTGATGTTGGGCATGGTTCAACAGGCCATGAATATGCAGCGAGAACTCCGAAACCGCCTCCAGCGCCAGGGCATCGGCCCCGTTTGCCAGTTTGAGGAGTGTGCTGAGCATGCAGTCGATGGCGTCCGTGTCATTGCTGATCAACTGTAAATGACTGAGGCACTCCTCGGATTTGGCCAGGAGTGTGTCAGCCTCGACGAGAAACTCCGGAAGCCGCAGAGGCCCCTCTTTATGGTCGTTCGCCATGCTTATCTCCACCACGTCATGTCAGATGAGGGAATGTCGTGTGTGTCGATGATCACGAGTTGTCGTACAAGCGCGCATCGGCTGGCTAGTGCGCACGCTGGAGAACTCGAAAGGGTGGAGGGCCACTGACCTGCGATCGCACACAAAAGCCTGACTCCGTTCATGCAATGAGAATGGCGTCACATTAATGGCTATTGGATATCGCGAATATCAGGTTGGACCTGATTGTTACTAGGGGAATCCCTTACACAGGGGAACCTAACGTGCAAACCGAGGTCGCGCGGCAGGGAATGAAGCAGATGAAATTGCGGGGCCAGTAAAGCATGATGTTAATGTGACATCAATGCTTGAGCGTGGCATTTTGTGCAGGGGTCAAGCTCCGGCAATAACAGCCGATAACACCCTTTAGTGAATTCATTAGAACAAGCCCAGGAGTCATTGATGGCCGGCATTCTCGACACGGTAGACCAACGCACGCAACTGGTGGGTGAGAATCGCCTGGAAATTCTCATGTTCCGGCTGGCCGGGCGGCAATTGTTCGCGATCAACGTCTTCAAAGTGCAGGAAGTGCTGCAACTGCCAAAACTGACCCTGATGCCCCAGCGCCATCCGTTTGTCTGCGGCGTGGTCAACCTGCGCGGCCAGACGCTGCCGGTGATCGACCTGTCCCAGGCCATCGGCATGCGTCCGCTGGTGCCAAGCCCTACCAGCACCATTATTGTTACCGAGTACAACCGCTCGGTGCAGGCGTTCCTGGTCGGTGGCGTGGACCGCATCGTCAACATGAACTGGGAAGCCATTCTGCCGCCGCCGACCAGCGCCGGCCGCCAGCATTACCTGACGGCCATCAGCAAGGTCGATGATCAGTTGGTGGAAATCATCGACGTGGAAAAAGTCCTCGCCGAAATCGTCCCGTACAACGCCAAGGTCTCCAAGGACAAATTGGATGACCCGGTGCTGGAGCGCGCCCGTGGCCGCGAAGTGCTGCTGGTGGACGACTCCAACGTGGCGCTCTCGCAATTGCGCGACACCCTCGGCCAGTTGGGCGTGAAAATGCACATCGCCAGCGATGGTTTGAAGGCGCTGAACATGCTCAAGGCCTGGGCCGATACCGGTGTGGTCATGACCGACAAGCTGCTGATGATCTTCACCGACGCCGAAATGCCGGAAATGGACGGCTATCGCCTGACCACCGAAATCCGTAACGACCCGCGTCTGCGTGGCCTCTATGTGGTCTTGCACACGTCGTTGTCCGGCAGTTTCAACGACTCGATGGTCAAGAAGGTCGGCTGCGACAACTTCCTGTCCAAGTTCCAGCCGGACAAACTTGTCGACGTGGTGCGCCAGCGCCTGATGCTCGACGAAGTGCCGGCCTGATAACGCCTGGCCTACTGTGGGAGCGGGCTCGCTCGCGAAGAGGCCGTGTCAGTCGACATGATTGGTGACTGATGTACCGCTTTCGCGAGCAAGCCCGCTCCCACAGGGGCTGTAGTGATCTCAGTCTTTGATTCAGCGATCAAGCTCGTATAGGGTGGCGTTTTTTGCCCACCAGGGAGCTGGCCATGCTGCGTCTGAGCGCGCTTTATCGTTATCCGTTGAAATCCGGCAAGGGCGAGACCCTGCAACACGTCAGCCTCGACAAACTTGGCCTGGACGGGGATCGACGCTGGATGCTGGTGGACGAGGCCAGCGGGCGCTTCCTGACCCAGCGCGCCGTGGCGCAGATGAGCCAGTTGTCAGCGCTGTGGAATGCCGACGGTGGATTGACCCTCAGCGCGCCTGGCCATTCCCCCATCGATATTGCCTTGCCCGGCAGCGACGCCGAATTGCGCGGCGTGACCATTTGGCGCGACACCTTGCGCGTGCCCGATGCCGGCGACGCGGCAGGGGCCTGGGTCAGCCAATTCATCGGTAAACCGACGCGACTGGTGCAAGTGCCACTGGACCGTGCACGCACCACCCAGGCCGGTTATGGCAAGGATGACGATCAGGTGGCGTTCGCCGATGGCTTTCCGTTGCTGCTGATTGGCCAGGCGTCGCTGGAAGACTTGTCGAGCAAGGTCGGCCGTTCGCTGGAAATGCTGCGCTTTCGCCCGAACCTGGTGATCGAGGGCAGTGACGCGTATGCCGAGGATGGCTGGAAGCGTATTCGCATCGGCGACGTTGAGTTCCGGGTGGTCAAGTCCTGCTCGCGGTGCATCCTGACCACCATCGATCCGCAGACCGGTGAGCGCAGCGATGATCGCGAGCCGCTGGCCACGTTGCAGAAGTACCGGGCCGAGGAAGATGGCGCGATGTTTGGCCAGAACCTGGTCAACGACAGCAATGGCCGACTGGAAGTGGGCATGCCAGTGACGATTCTCGAATAGTCTCCGAGGAATGAAAAATGCCCGTGTCCAAGGACACGGGCATTTTTTTGTCACTGTGAAACCCAGGGTTTTAGCCGCGGTATTCGCACAGGTAAGCAGTGTCGACGGCCACTTTCAACTGGAACTTGCTGTTGGCTGGCACGTTGAACTGGCTGCCGGCAGCGAAGGTTTCCCAGTCATTGGCATCTGGCAGTTTGACGGTCAGGGCGCCGGTCACCACGTGCATGATTTCACGCTGGCTGGTGCCGAATTCGTATTCGCCCGGGGCCATGACGCCGATAGTCGCCGGACCTTCAGCGGTGCCGAAAGCGATCGACTTGACGGTGCCGTCGAAGTACTCGTTGACTTTAAACATGGGCGATTCCTCGAAAAGGGCTTAAAAGGGCCGGCCAGTATGCACAAGGCCCTTGGCGCCGTCACCTCTCTAGATGGGCAGAACCAGCGGTAACAACCGCGCGGTATTACGTGCATCTTCCAGCGCCCGGTGTTGCTGGCCGTTGAACTGCATTCCGGCCAATTGCAGCGCGGCGTTAAGCCCCAGGGGACGTTCAAGCCGCCGGGTCTTGGCGAAGCGCTGTTTGAGGTTCATGTGCGGCACCCGGCTCAACACGCTGTCGAGTTGCAGGCGCTGCCATTCCTGCACCAATTGTTGGCGGTCGTAATCCCCCCAACTGGCCCAACCTTCCAGAACCGAGTGGTGCTGGGCGAGCCAATGCTCGAATGCTGTCCAGACCTCGGTCAGCGGTTGCGCCGCATCGATATTGGCCTGGGTGATGTGGGTCAGTTCCCGACAAAACGGCGTCAGCAAGGGCCGGCGCGTCGGGCGCACGAAGCGCTGGAACTGATCCACCTCTCGACCTTTTCGGTCCACCAGGGTGGCACCGATTTCGATGATTTCCATTTCCGTGACTGGCCAGCCGCCCTCATCGGTGGTGGCTTCCAGATCAATGACCAACCAGTGAGGCATCGCAAGGTTCCTGGTATCCGCGTCCTGATAGGGCTTGAGCGTAGCCAAACCCGGCGGATACGCCTAGCGTCTTATTCGACCTCCAACAAAATCTGACGATTTTTGACTTGGTCGCCAACCCTGACTTGCAAGCGTTTCAGCACGCCGTCGATGCCGGATTTGAGCGGATGCTCCATTTTCATGGCTTCCAGCACCACCAGCAGTTGGCCTTTGCTAACGGTACAGCCCTCACGGACCAGCACGTCGACAATCGCCCCGTCCATCGGCGCCTTGAGCGTGCCGGAGCTGACACTGATCTGGCTGTTGACCGGGGTTTGGGTGCGGTCCTCCAACTGCAGGCTGCCGGGGCGGGTGAATAGCCAGAGTTGCCCGGCGTCGAAGCGATAGGCCTGGCGCTGGCGGATGCCGTCGATTTCCAGGGTGGCGTGGTGGGCGTCGCAGTGGATGATCTTCAGTTCAAGCGTGCGCCCGTCGATCTGTAACCGGTAAGGTTCGCCAGGCACTGCGTTCAGTTCCACGATCCAGTCAGAGTCTTCCACGCCGATGCGGTAGTGCAGCGGCACGCTGGCGTTGTTGCGCCAACCGGCCAATGGGGCCGAGTGTTGGTGCGCGGAGGCTCGATACATCAGCGCTGCGGCGATGGCCAACTCTTCGGCGCTGGGGATATGGGCATGCAGGCAAGGATGCTCCGCAAAGTGCGTCGGGATAAACCCGGTGCTGAACTCGCCGCGAATGAATTGCGGATGTTCCAACAGGCTGGCGAGCAGCCGCTGATTGCTTTGCACACCCAGCAACACGCTGTCCTGCACCGCCCGCAGCAACTTGCGCCGGGCCTCTTCGCGGGTGGCGCCGTGGGCGATGAGCTTGCCGAGCATCGGGTCGTAGAACGGGCTGACGTGTTGGCCTTCGATCAGGCCATGGTCGATGCGCACGCCGTTTTGCAAGGCCGGCGCCCAAGCGCTGATCCGCCCGGTCTGCGGCAGGAAGCCCTGGGCCGGGTCTTCGGCGTACAGGCGCACCTCGATGGCATGCCCGTTGAGTTGCACTTGATCCTGGCGCAATGGCAGCGGCAGGCCTTCGGCAACGTGCAGTTGCCAGGCCACCAGGTCCAGGCCGGTGATCAGCTCGGTCACCGGGTGTTCCACCTGCAACCTTGTATTCATTTCCAGAAAATAAAACTGCCCACGGGCATCCAGCAGGAATTCCACCGTGCCGGCACCGACGTAATTCACCGCTCGCCCGGCCTTGAGCGCCGCTTCGCCCATGGCCCGGCGCAGTTCGGCGGTCATCACCGGGCAGGGCGCTTCCTCGATGATTTTCTGATGCCGGCGCTGGATCGAGCAGTCGCGTTCGCCGAGGTAGATCAGGTTGCCGTGTTGGTCGCCGAACACTTGAACCTCAACATGGCGCGGGTCAATCAGTGCCTGTTCGAGGATCAGTTCATCGCTGCCAAACCCGTTCAGCGCTTCAGAGCGGGCGGTGCGCAGTTGCTCCAGCAAATCACTGGCGTCGTACACCAGGCGCATACCCCGCCCGCCACCGCCGGCGCTGGCCTTGATCATTAGCGGGTAGCCGATGCGTTGTGCCTCGCGGCTCAAGGTCGCGTCGTCCTGTCCGGCACCCTGATAGCCGTCGATACAGGGCACGCCCGCCGCGAGCATGGCGATTTTTGACAGGCGTTTGCTGCCCATCAGTTCGATGGCTTCGGGGCTGGGGCCGATAAAGGTGAGGCTGGCCTGTTGGCAGGCAAGGGCGAAAGCGGCGTTTTCCGAGAGGAAGCCATAGCCGGGATGGATGGCGTCGGCCCCGGTGCGCCGGGCGGCCTCGATGATCGCCGGGATGTTCAAGTAGGACTGCTGCACCGGGGCCGGGCCGATGTTTACGGCTTCGTCGGCCATTTGCACGTGCAGGGCATCGGCGTCGGCGTCACTGAAGACTGCGACCGTGCGGTAGCCCAAGGCCTGGGCGGTGCGCTGGATGCGGCAGGCAATTTCACCACGGTTGGCGATCAGGATTTTGTTGAGTCCGGGCATGGGTCGTCTCTCAAGTTGTGCAGTGAAAGTGATGGCCTCTTCGCGGGCAAGCCTTGCTCCTACAGGTTTGCGCAATGCCCTATAGGAGCAAGGCTTGCCCGCGATGCTTTTAGGGCGCCCACCCCGGTTTGCGTTTTTGCACGAAGGCCATCGTCCCCTCAACGCCCTCGGCCCCGGTCACCGCTTCGCTGAACCACTGGGCCGCTTGATCCAGCAGCGCCTCGGACGGCTGCCCGGCACTCGCCAGCAAGAGTTTTTTAGTCTGCGCATTGGCTCCCGGTGCGCAGCACAACACATGGGCCAACACCTCCTCGAGGCGCTCGGCGAGGGCTTGCGGGTCGTGCTCGACGAAATGCACCAGGCCGATCCGCTTGGCCTGCATGCCATCGAACCGCGCCGCCGTCAGCGCCAGTCTACGGGCCTGGGTCAGGCCGATGCGCTGGACCACGAACGGTGCGATCTGCGCCGGCAACAGGCCGAGGCTGGTCTCCGGCAAACCGAATTGCGCCTGATGATCGGCCAGCGCCACGTCGCTGACGCAGGCCAGTCCAAAACCACCGCCCAGTACCGCGCCTTGCAAAATCGTGATCACCACTTGCGGCGCGTGTTGCACCTCTTGCAACAGCGCGCCGAACGCCCGGTTCAAATCGCGATAGGCCTCCGGGCCTTGAGCGCGGGCGCTGGCCATGTCCTTGATGTCGCCGCCGGCACAGAAATGTCCGTCGGCGCCGCCGATGACTATCGCCCGAACGCCTCGGTCATCGCGCACCGCCGCCAGCACCGTGCGCAGTTCGGCGACCATCTGCAAGCTCATGGCGTTGCGGCTTTGCGGGCGGTTGAGGGTGATGTGCAGCACGCCGTTGTGGGGTTCGAGCAACAGCGTCTGGCAATCCGGCAGGCTGTTCATTTCTTTTTCCCCGGCAGGGTGCCCATGAGTTTGCAGATGATCCCCAGCATGATTTCGTCGGCGCCACCGCCGATCGACACCAGCCGAACATCGCGGTAGGCCCGGGCCACCGGGTTGTCCCACATGAAACCCATGCCGCCCCAGTATTGCAGGCAACTGTCGCTGACTTCCCGGCCCAGGCGTCCGGCCTTGAGTTTGGCCATCGACGCCAGGCGCGTGACGTCCTGGCCTTTGATGTACTGCTCGGTGGCCTGGTAGACCAGCGCCCGCAGGCATTCGATTTCGGTCTGCAATTCGGCCAGGCGAAAGTGAATCACCTGGTTGTCGATCAGCGCATTGCCGAAGGTCTTGCGTTCCTTGCAGTACTCGATGGTGCTGTCGATGCAGTATTCCAGGCCCTTGATCATGTTGGCCGCGCCGAACAGCCGCTCCTCCTGGAACTGCAACATCTGCATCATGAACCCCGCGCCTTCGTGGCCGATACGGTTGCGCTGTGGCACCCGCACGTTGTCGAAAAACACCTGGGCGGTTTCCGAGCTGCGCATGCCGAGCTTGTCCAGGTGCGAACTCAGGCTGATGCCGGGTGTATTCATTGGCACCATGATCAGCGACTTGTTGATGTGCGGTTTGTCGTCCGAAGTATTGGCCAGCAAACAGATGAAGTCGGCGCTCGGCGAGTTGGTGATCCACATCTTGCTGCCGTTGATCACGTAGTCGTCGCCATCCTTGCGGGCGGTGGTTTTCAGCCCGGCGACATCGGAACCGGCGCCGACTTCCGAGACGCCAATGCAACCGACTTGCTCGCCGGTGATCGCGGGACGCAGGAACTCTTCACGCAGTTCATCGGAGCCGAACCGGGCGAGGGCCGGGGTGCACATGTCGGTCTGCACGCCGATGGACATCGGAATCCCGCCGCAATGAATAGTGCCGAACTCTTCGGCGGCGACGATCGAATAGCTGTAGTCGAGGCCCATGCCACCGAATTTTTCCGGTTTGGAAATCCCCAGCAGACCGAGATCGCCGGCCTTGCGGAAAATGTCATGGATCGGAAAGCGTCCAGCCTTTTCCCATTCCTCGACGTGCGGGTTGATCTCGTGATCGACGAATTGGCGAACGGTACGGCGCAGTGCTTCGTGTTCCTGGGTGAAGATCATTTTTATTGTTCTCCTGAACGCCCTAGAAGCGGGCTACACCAAAACTGTTGGGTTGCAGCGGTCGAATCTCGGCCTCGTGGCAGATATCCAGCAAATACCCGAGCAAGGTGCGGGTATCCCGTGGATCGATCAGCCCGTCGTCCCACAAACTGGCACTGCCGTAGAGCGCAGTGGACTGGCTGTCGAGTTTCTGCGCGGTGACCTGCTCCAGCATGTCGAGCATTTTCGGGTCCGGCACCAGGCCGTCCTTGAGTTGCTTGGCCTCAGTGACGATCCGCAGCACCTTGCCGGCCTGGGCGCCACCCATTACAGCGGTGCGGCTGTTGGGCCAGGCGAAGATGAAACGCGGGTCGAGGCCTCGGCCGCACATCGCGTAATTGCCGGCGCCGTAGGAGCCGCCGACGACAACGGTCAGTTTCGGCACCCGGGCATTGGCCACCGCTTGAATCATCTTCGCGCCGTGCTTGATCACGCCTTGCTGTTCCGATTCGGTGCCGACCATGAACCCGGTGGTGTTGTGGAAAAACAGCAGCGGCGTCTGGCTCTGGTCGCAGAGCTGAATGAACTGCGCGGCTTTGCTCGCGCCTTTGGGCGTGATCGGGCCGTTGTTGCCGATAAAGCCGCAGGCACGACCCTGGATTTTCAGGTGGCCGCAGACTGTCTGCTGATCGAACTCGCTCTTGAATTCAAGGAAGTTCGAGCTGTCGGCAATCCGGGCGATGATTTCGCGCACGTCGTAGGGTTTTTTCGGATCGTCGGGGATCAGGCCCAAGAGTTCGTCGATGGGGTAGAGCGGTTCCTTCCACTGCGGTTCGGGCAGCCACGGCAACTGCTCGTTCCACGCCAACAGGCTGACGATCTCGCGCGCCAGACGCACGCCATCGGCATCGTTTTCGGCCAAGTACTCGGCGGTGCCGGCGGTTTGTGCATGCATCTCGGCGCCGCCCAGTTCTTCATCGGTGGCGATTTCGCCGGTGGCCGCCTTGAGCAGCGGCGGGCCGGCGAGAAACAGCTTGGCCTTGCCGCGTACCACCACCACGTAATCCGACAACCCTGGCTGATAAGCGCCACCCGCCGTGGCCGAGCCGTGGACCACGGTGATTTGCGGCAAGCCCATGGCCGACATTCGCGCCTGATTGGCAAAGCTGCGGGCACCTTCGACGAAAATTTCGGCGGCGTAATTGAGGTTGGCGCCGCCGCTCTCGGCGAGGGTGATCACCGGCAGTTTGTTTTCCATGGCGATCTGTTGCAGGCGCAGGGATTTCTTCAGACCGCTGGGGGAAATGGTCCCGCCCTTGATCGCGCTGTTGTTCGCCACCACCAGCACTCGTACTCCAGAGACATAACCAATGCCGGCAATCAATCCGCCACCGGCAGAACTGCCATCCTTGTCGTCGTGCAACTTGTAACCGGCCAGGCTCGCCAGTTCGAGGAACGGTGCGCCAGGGTCGAGCAGCAGGTTAAGACGTTCACGGGGTAGCAACTGGCCGCGCTTGTCGAATTTTTCCTTGGCTTCGGCAGCCTTGTTCAGCAGGTTTTGTTCGAGTTGGCGGACGTGCTCGATAGCCACCAGCATCGCCGAGCGATTGCGGGCGAATTGTTCGCTGAACGGGTCTACCTGGGACTGGATCACCGGCATGGCTTATTCCTTGTCCTTGAGTACATCGGGCAAATAGGCACGGTGGAAGCCGTTATAGGACTCGCTGTTCTGCGCTTTATGGATCGGCCACGCCCGACCGCCCAGGCTCGCCGCGCCGTCAATGCGCAAGGTGCTGCCGCTGACAAACGCCGCCGCCGGGCTCAGCAGGAAAACAATCGCCGCGCTGACTTCCGATTCGGTGCCGATGCGCTTGAGTGGTACATGCTCGCGCAGGGTCGGAATCACAGCCTTGAACGCGCCTTCGTAGGTGTCCATGCCGCTGGACGCAATCCAGCCCGGCGCCACCGCATTGACCCGCACCCCGGCGTAACCCCATTCGAACGCCGCTGTTTTGGTCAGGTTGTCCATGCCCGAGCGTGCGGCCCCCGAGTGGCCCATGCCGGGCATGCCGCCCCACATGTCGGCGAGCATGTTGACGATGCTGCCGCCGTGTTTGCTCATGGACTGGTTGAAGACTTCCCGGGCCATCAGGAAACCGCCGACCAGATTGGTGCGCATCACGGTTTCGAAACCCTTCTGATTGATCGAGGCCAATGCCGACGGGAACTGCCCGCCGGCATTGTTGACCAGACCGTGAATCGGCCCGTACAGGCGGATCAACTCGCTGACCAGGTGCTTGACCGCTTCTTCCTCGCGAATATCGCAGGTCTTCCAGTCAGCCTTGCCGCCGTCTTCTGCAATTTCGGCGGCGACGGCTTTCAGTTTGTCGGCCTTGCGTCCGACCAGCAGCACATGGGCACCGAGGGCCGCCAGTTCGTGGGCGGTGCAGCGACCGATGCCGCTGCCGCCGCCGGTGACAATAATGGTTTGGCCGGCGAACAGGTCGGGTTTGAAAATCGAGTCGTAAGCCATGGCAGCGGTCCTCTAGTTGACCTGGTCGGCGATGCGCTGGGGCACCGGAATCTGGATCTCCAGCAGTTGCTGGGCGAAGGCCTTGCCTTGCGGATCGATCCGCAGGCTGGCCACGCCGCCACCGCCAAGGGCGTTTTCCAGCAGAAAATTCAAGCTGTGGGTGCCGGGCAAGTACCAGCGCTCGACCCGGCCGTGGACGGGATCAAGTACATGGCTCATCCAGTCGACCATCACCTCCGGGGTCAGCGCTTCGGCGATCCATGGCAGGAACTGCGGCTGCCGCGCCATGACTCCGATGTTGCTGTGATTGCCCTTGTCACCGGAGCGGGCGACGGCGAGTTTGACCAATGCCACGCTGGCATCGGCCCGCTCGGTGGGTTTGGGGGGATCGAACGGCACGGGCAAATCCGCCGGGTCGAGTGCATCGAGGGCGGGCAGGGCGCAGGTGTGGCGCTGACCGTTGAGATCAATCTCCAGCGAACAGGCATTTTTGTCGATCAGGAACGAGAACAGCCGGATCAGCGGATACACCGTCGGCCGGCCGCCGACGATCCCGGTCAGCCCCGGCGCCATGCCGGTGGCGGCCTGGGCGATTTCCCGGGAGAACACGATCAAGGCCTGTTTGCCCGGATGGCGCACGGCGAGTTTGATCACCACTTCGCGGCTGTCCTGGCGCTGGCCGTGGGGGCCATAGGTGGCCTCGCTGCCGAGCAGTTCGATATTCACTTCGCTGTAGGGCGCCCAGCCGCGCTGGCTGAAAATCTCTGAGGTCTTGTTGATGATCGCTTCGCTGACCCGCCGGGCCTTGTCCACCGCATCGATGCCGGCGATCAGGCAACTGGCGGTGCAGCGGAAACCGTCTGGGTAAGTGGCGCTGACCTTGTATTGGTCGGTGGGCGGCAGGCCTTTGGCACCGTGTACCTGAACCGCGTTCTTACCCTGTTGTTGAAGTTTGACCTGGCTGAAATCGCAGACCACGTCCGGCAGCAGATAGGCCTGCGGGTCGCCAATTTCATACAGCATTTGTTCGCCAACGGTCAGCGGCGTGACCAGTCCGCCGGAGCCTTCGGGTTTGCTGACGATGAACTGGCTGTCGGCGCTGACTTCGACGATGGGGAAACCGATGTGCTCGTAGTCGGGCACCTCGCGCCAGTCGGTGAAGTTGCCGCCGGTGCATTGGGCGCCGCATTCGATGAGGTGCCCGGCCAGCGCCGCTTGGGCCAGTTTGTCGTAGTCGTGCCACGACCAGCCGAATTCATGCACCAGCGCGGCGCTGACCACCGCGCTGTCGACCACCCGCCCGGTGATCACGATGTCGGCCCCAAGGCGCAGGGCTTCGACAATGCCTGGCGCGCCGAGGTACGCATTGGTGGACACGCACATGGGCGGCAACGGCGCGCCGCTGAACATTTCGCGCAGACCCTGGCTGCTAAGCTGTTTGAACTGCGGTTGCAGGTCATCGCCCAGCAGCACGGCGATCTTCAGCGCCACCCCGGCCTTGTCGCACACCGCTTGCAGGGCCGCCGCGCAGGCTTGCGGGTTGACCCCACCGGCATTGCTGATGACGCGGATCTTGTGTTCGGCGAGTTGGGGAAGCAGCGGGGCGAGGACTTCGATGAAGTCGCTGGCATAGCCGGCATGGGGATCTTTCATCCGTGCACCGGCCATGATCGACATTGTGATTTCGGCCAAATAGTCGAACACCAGATAGTCCAGGCGCCCGCCCTGCACCAGTTGCGCGGCGGCGGTCGAGGTGTCGCCCCAGAAGGCACTGGCACAACCGATGCGGATTGTTTTTGGCACGGTCAACTCCATGGTCAGGTCAGACGGAAGTGGCTTGAGACTACCAAGCAAGCGCTTGGTTTGTAAACGTCTGAAATATCTTCTTCCCAAGCGCTTGCTTGGTCGCCCTCGCCAGCTTAAATTGCCCGCGCAACCCCGCTGTTTTAGCGGCGAGCGGCGCATTTGACTGATCGACTGTAGGAGAGAACGGGTGGACGAGCAAAAAGCCCTGAGGGTGATGCGCGAATTGGTCGACAACGGCCAGTTGACCGACCCGGACAGCGCCCGCGGCAAACTGCTGCAAGTGGCGGCTCACCTGTTCCGCAATAAAGGCTACGAACGCACCACGGTGCGCGATCTGGCCAGTGCCGTGGGCATTCAGTCGGGCAGTATTTTTCATCACTTCAAAAGCAAGGACGAGATCCTGCGCGCCGTGATGGAAGAAACCATTCGCTACAACACCGCACTGATGCACGCAGCACTGGCCGAGGCCGCTGATGTGCGCGAACGGGTGCTGGCGCTGATCCGCTGCGAATTGCAGTCGATCATGGGCGGCAGCGGCGAAGCGATGGCGGTGCTGGTCTACGAATGGCGCTCGCTGTCTGATGAAGGGCAGGCCCAGGTCCTGGCGCTGCGTGACATTTATGAAGACCTCTGGCTGCAGGTGCTCGGTGAGGCCAAGGACGCCGGGTTTATTCGCGGCGATGTGTTCATCACCCGGCGGTTTTTGACGGGAGCGTTGTCCTGGACCACCACCTGGTTTCGTGCCGGTGGCAGCATGAGCCTCGATCAATTGGCCGAAGAGGCACTGATTCTGGTGCTCGAAGAGAAGCCGTGATGTGTCTATCTCGACAATAAACTGGCTAAGTAGGCGAAACCGCCTAGCTTGAATGCAATGATGGGTATTTTTTTCGGGGAGTAGGTTGTTTTGATGTCTTCGCCAAAGTGGACGGTCTCGCGGATTTTGCTGGCGGCACTGACAGTGCTCTGGATATTGCCGTCCCAGGCCGCGCAACAGGTGCGGGTCGGTGCCGCGCATTTCCCTCCTTACACGGTGCGCCCGGAGTCCGGCGCCGACACCGGTTTGCTGCCACAGTTGGTCGAAGCGCTGAACCAGTTGCAAACCGACTACCAGTTTGTGCTGGTGCCAACCTCGATTCCCCGGCGTTTCGGTGATTTCAAGCAAGGCCGCGTCGACATGGCGATCTTCGAAAACCCGGACTGGGGCTGGAAGGACATTCCGCACACCACCGTCGACATGGGCCTGGAAGACGCCGAGATTTTTGTCGCGCAACGTGAGCCTGAACGTCGCGAGAGTTACTTTGCCGACCTCACCGGCAAGCGTCTGGCGCTGTTCAGCGGTTATCACTATGAGTTCGCCAACTTCAACGCCGACCCGAAATTTCTCGCGCAAAACTACAACGCCACGCTGACTTATTCCCATGACAGCAACCTGCTGATGGTGCTGCGCGGGCGGGCGGACATTGCCCTGGTCACGCGTTCCTACTTGAGTGATTACCTGCTGCGCAACGAGAAAGTCGCCGATCAGTTGCTGGTGTCCCAACGCATCGATCAGGTCTATCACCACTACGCACTGCTCAGCCCGGCGGCACCGATCAGCGGCCCCGCTTTCAGCAAGTTGCTGCAAGGCCTGCGCGATAACGGCCAGATGCTGAAGATTTTCGAGCCGTACAAAATCGCCGTGGTACCGGTGCCCAAACCCTGAAAAGGTGCCGCAGGTCGCGGATTTAACCCCTTCGCTTAAATTTCCCGCCCCGGCTCACGTCACATCGTTGAACTGTCGACGATTACTGTGAGCCCGACCCATGTCCAATCTGAATGACCTGACTGCCCTGGCCTTGCCGTCAGGGCGCAGTCTTGTAGCCGATGAAACCGAAACACGCCTGAGCTTGAGCCTGGAAGGGCAGTCGCTGATCCGTTTGCGCCTGACCCGCGAGCCTGAGTTGCACCTGGAAGTCGAAGAACGCTTCGGCCTGCCCGCCGGTCAGGCATTCTGGGCGGCTTGCTATTGGCTCTTCGCCCGCGACCCGGCCTGCCAACGCCTGACCTGGCGTCTGGGCGAAGCACCGACCGAAGCCTTGCTCAGTGGTTTGCTGATCGCGACTGAAACCGTGGGTGAGTACCGCTGTGAACGCACGCTGTTCTGGCAGTTGCCGCAGCCGTGGCTTGGCGAGTCGCTGACCGGCAGCTACCCGCAGCAGATGGTCATCAGCAACGCCAAGTGTCATCCGCTGCGCCCGGTCAAACCGCGCGGCGAAGTCTATCGGCGTTTCGATGCACGGCTCGGGGCCTGGGTTTCATTGCGCACGCTGGAAATCGAGCAGGACCTGACCCGTTTCAATCGCTGGCAGAACAGCCCGCGGGTAGCCAGTTTCTGGCAGGAGGAGGGCAGCCTTGAGAAGCATCGCGAGTACCTGAGCAAACTCGACGCCGACCCGCACACCTTGACGCTGATCGGTTGTTTCGATGATCAGCCGTTTGCGTACTTTGAAGCCTACTGGGCCAAGGAGGATCGCATCGCGCCATTCTATGACGCCGGCGATTACGACCGCGGCATTCACATGCTGGTCGGGGAGGAGGCGCATCGCGGCCCGCACAAAGTGGCGAGTTGGTTATCGGCGCTGGTGCATTACCTGTTTCTCGATGATCCGCGCACCCAGCGCGTGGTCGCCGAGCCTCGCGCCGACAACGCGAAGATGATCGGGCATATGCACAATCAGTGTTTCCACTGTGAGAAAGAGTTCGACTTCCCGCACAAACGCGCCGCGCTGATGATGTTGGGGCGTGAGCGGTTTTTTGATCGGTGCACGTTGGCGTGAGGCGTAAGGCTCAAGATCCGTTGCGGTCTTGAGTCAGCCTTCGCGGGCAAGCCTCGCTCCTACAGGTTTTGCGTCGAGCCGCAATGGCACGGTTGGCACTAAACCTGTAGGAGCGAGGCTTGCCCGCGAAGCTTTTAACGACGGGCAAACGTATCCGCGCGACTGCCCGACACCTTGCGGCAATGCACCAGCGCATCGCGAATCATGAAGTTCACCAAGGTCGGCGAGACGCCGAGTTCCTTGGCGATGTCCTTTTGCGGTACGCCGTGCAGGCGGTACATCTCGAACGCGTAGCGGGTACGGCTGGGCAGCTCGGTCAGCGCGTCGGCGATGTGTTCCAGGGTCGAGAAGTTGATGTGCGAGGTTTCCGGCGACGCGCCCTGGATCACCACGTTCAAACCCTCTTCTTCAGGGCCCGAATACTTCAGCTCCAGCGCCTGCTTGCGGTAGTGGTCGATCGCCAGGTTGCGCACGATCTGGAACAGGTAACTGAGCTGTGCCTTGATCGAAGACGTGATCTGCGGCGCCGATTGCAGCCGGAAAAACGCATCTTGCACCACGTCTTCAGCACGCGACCGGCAGCCGGTAATGCGGGCTGCAATCTTGACCAGAATCAGTCGATTGTCGACGAATGCCTGAAGTAGCGGTGAATCGCACCTGCTTGTGGATACTTGTTCCGTCATGGAAATCACCTTGCTGCAAATAGGGTCGTGGGACGACAGGCCCATCGGAGCCGTCCTACACATCGAGCGACAAATTATGTTGAATGATAATGATTGTCAATTGAGAAAGAGAATTAATGCTCCACAAAAGTGCAGAGTGCGAACTGCGACACGCTGACGCGGCTGGCCCTGTTGGGGTTGGAGCCTGCCGACTAATTATTTCAAGACATCAATCGTTCTCATTGGTGAATGGTTCCGGACACGATCCGGCCAAAACAGCATTCCCAAGCCTTGCGCGGTCGGCGAAGACCGCGCCCTGCACGCCATTTGTATGAGCGTGACGTAGGAAAACCGATTCCAACTTGTAAGCCGAATTCAGGCAGGAAACCTCATGACCGACGCGTTCGAACTCCCCAGCACACTGGTCCAAGCCCTCCAGCGCCGCGCGGCCCTGACGCCGGACCGCGTGGCTTTGCGGTTTCTCGCCGAAACCCCGGATCAAGCGGTGGTACTCAGTTATCGCGAACTGGATCTGCGGGCGCGGACCATTGCCGGCGCGTTGCAGGCCGAAGCGGCGTTTGGCGATCGCGCGGTGCTGCTGTTTCCCAGCGGCCCGGATTACGTCGCGGCATTTTTTGGTTGCCTGTATGCCGGGGTGATCGCGGTGCCGGCCTATCCTCCGGAGTCGGCCAAGCGTCATCACCAGGAACGGCTGTTGTCGATCATCAGCGACGCCGAACCGCGTCTGCTGCTGACCAGCGCCGGCCTGCGCGACGCCTTGCAGCACATCGACGGTGCGCCGCCGCTGCTTTGTGTCGATATCCTCGACACGGCACTGGCCGATGGCTGGGTTGCGCCGGCCCTTGAACAGGACCACATCGCCTTCCTGCAATACACCTCCGGTTCGACGGCATTGCCTAAAGGTGTGCAAGTCAGCCACGGCAACCTGGTGGCCAACGAACTGCTGATCCGCCGCGGCTTCGGCATTGATCTGAACCCGGACGACGTGATCGTCAGTTGGTTGCCGCTGTACCACGACATGGGCCTGATCGGCGGTCTGTTGCAGCCGATTTTCAGCGGCGTGCCCTGCGTGTTGATGTCGCCGGCATACTTCCTCGGCCGGCCATTGCGCTGGCTCGAAGCGATCAGCGAATACGGCGGCACCATCAGCGGCGGGCCGGACTTTGCTTATCGCTTGTGCAGCGAACGGGTCAGCGAATCGGCGCTGGAGCGTCTCGATTTGAGCGGCTGGCGCGTGGCGTATTCCGGCTCCGAGCCGATTCGTCTCGACACCCTGGAGCGCTTCGCCGAGAAGTTCGCAACGTGCGGCTTCACCCCGGACAGCTTTATGGCGTCCTACGGTCTGGCGGAAGCGACGCTGTTCGTCGCCGGCACGCCACGGGGTCAAGGCATCGGCAACCTGCGAGTGGACGATCAGGCCCTGACCCAAAACCGCGCTGAAGCGGGCGAGGGCGCGGCGATCATGAGTTGCGGCATCAGCCAGCCCGATCATGCGGTGCTGATTGTCGACCCGGTCGCGCTCACCGAACTGACGGATAACGCCGTCGGCGAAGTCTGGGCCGCCGGGCCGAGCATCGCCCATGGCTACTGGCGCAACCCCGAGGCCAGCGCCAAGACCTTCGTCCTGCACGCCGGACGTACTTGGTTGCGTACCGGGGACCTGGGCTTTATGCGCGACGGTGAGTTGTTCATCACCGGGCGCCTGAAAGACATGCTGATCGTGCGCGGCCACAACCTCTATCCGCAGGACCTTGAGCAAACCGTCGAGCGCGAAGTGGAAGTGGTGCGCAAAGGTCGGGTTGCGGCGTTCGCGGTGAATATCGACGGTCAGGAAGGCATTGGCATTGCGGCGGAAATCAGCCGCAGCGTGCAGAAAATCCTCCCGCCCGAGGCGCTGATCAAAGCCATTCGCCAAGCGGTGGCCGAGGCGTATCAGCAAGCGCCGAGCGTGGTGGTGTTGCTTAACCCGGGCGCGCTG
>Ga0302175_10000159_pt1 | contig 26688 bp, 18 predicted proteins | sample I_Fen_N3_3_FD_198791 | JGI IMG/M metagenome (GOLD analysis project Ga0302175, IMG submission 198791) | Peat permafrost microbial communities from Stordalen Mire near Abisko, Sweden - I_Fen_N3_3 | ecosystem: Environmental > Terrestrial > Soil > Wetlands > Permafrost | place: Sweden: Abisko... | reverse complement strand
CATCACCGCGATGTAGAAAAACGCCTTGGTCTTGCCGGTGGTGTAGCGCGCCATGTAGTAGGCAATCGGGAACGCGACGATGGCGCTGGCGATTGATACGACAATCGCCATGCTCAGCGTGCGCAGAATGATGTCGAAGTTCGACGGCTGAAACAGCGCGGCAAAGTTCGCCAGGGTCAGGTCAGGGGTGACCGCCATGGTGAAGTCATCGAAGGTGTAGAAACCCTGCCACAACAGCACCAGCAACGAGCCGAGGTAGATCGCGCCGAACCACAGCAGCGGCGGCACCAGCAGCAGCGACAGGTAGAAGTTGGGCCGGCGATACAGCAGGTTGGAAAACCGGCGCAACGGCGAACCGCTGGCTGACGATGGAGAGATAGCCAAGGTGTTCATGTCACACCCCGCCTGTAACAGTGTCGTGCAACGGAATCATCGCTTCGCGAGCCCAACGTGCGCTGATGCGTTGCCCGGTCTGGTGCTGGGCGCTGGTGTCCAGCCATTGGCTGTTGGCCTGGCTGATGTTCAGGGTCTGGCCGTTTTCCAGTTTCACTTCGTAGCGCGTGGCGCTGCCCTGGTACTGGATGTCGTGCAGCAAACCGCTGACTTCGATTTCATGACTGGCCAGCGGCCCCTCGGCGAAACGCACGTGTTCCGGGCGAATCGAAAACGGCTGTGGGTTGCCGCTCAACTGCCGCGCCAGCTCACCGCGAATCACGTTGGAGGTGCCGACGAACTCGGCAACAAATGTGGTCGCCGGTTTCATGTAGAGGTTGCGCGGGGTGTCGACCTGTTCGATGCGACCTTTGTTGAACACGGCGACGCGGTCGGACATCGACAGCGCTTCGGTCTGGTCGTGGGTGACGAAGATGAAGGTGATGCCGAGCTGGCGTTGCAGCTTCTTCAGCTCGCTCTGCATTTGCTCGCGCAGCTTCAAGTCCAGCGCCCCGAGCGGTTCGTCGAGCAGCAACACCCGCGGGCGATTGACCAGGGCGCGGGCCAGGGCCACGCGTTGACGCTGGCCACCGGACAGTTGCACCGGTTTGCGCTCGCCGTAGCCGCCGAGGGCGACCATATCGAGGGCTTCTTCGGCACGTTTTTGGCGCTCGGCTTTACCGACGCCTTTAACTTTCAAACCATAGGCGACGTTGTCGCGAACGTTCATGTGCGGGAACAGCGCGTAATCCTGGAAAACGGTGTTCACGTCACGTTGATACGGCGGCAGCCCGGCGGCTTCTTCGCCATGAATGCGGATGGAACCTGCGCTCGGTTGTTCAAAACCGGCAATCAGGCGCAAACAAGTGGTTTTGCCCGAGCCGGAAGGGCCGAGCATGGAAAAGAACTCGCCGTCCTGGATATCGATGGAAACCCGGTCAACGGCTTTCACTTCGCCGAACTGACGGGAAACGTTGGTGAACTGGACTGCAAGCGTCATGGTGCGGTGCTCCAAAAAGGCGCGCTTTCTACAAAACGAATCGAGTGTGCTGTGAAAAGATCGCAGCCTTCGGCAGCGCCTACGGGATTTGCAGAAGGCGCGAGATTGGCGGTGCCTGCGGTCGGCGTAGGAGCTGCCGCAGGCTGCGATCTTTTGATCTTAAGAAGGCTTAACGACCGCCCATAATCGCGATGTAATCCTGGGTCCAGCGGCTATACGGCACGAACTTGCCGCCTTCAGCCTGCGGGGTTTTCCAGAAGGCGATTTTCTCGAACTGGTCGAACCCGTTGGTCTTGCAACCCTCGGCGCCCAAGAGTTCGCTGCCCTGGCACGCCGCCGGCACCGCTGGCAACGAGCCGAACCACGCAGCGACGTCACCCTGAACCTTCGGTTGCAGTGACCAATCCATCCACTTGTAGGCGCAGTTCGGGTGCTTGGCCTCGGCGTGCAGCATCGTGGTATCGGCCCACCCGGTGGCGCCTTCTTTCGGAATGGTCGACGCGATCGGCTGCTTCTCGTTCATCAGGCCGTTGACCTGATACGGCCAGGCACTGGACGCCACCACGCCTTCGTTTTTGAAGTCACTCATCTGCACGGTGGTGTCGTGCCAATAGCGATGGATCAACGGCTGCTGGGCGCGCAGCAGATCGAGCACGGCTTTGTATTGGGTTTCGGTCAGCTCGTACGGGCTCTGGATACCCAGTTCCGGCTTGGTGGTTTTCAGGTACAGCGCGGCGTCGGCGATGTAGATCGGGCCGTCATAGGCCTGCACGCGACCCTTGTTCGGCTTGCCGTCCGGCAGGTTTTGCGCGTCGAACACCACGTTCCAACTGGTCGGCGCGGTTTTGAATACGTTGGTGTTGTACATCAGCACGTTCGGCCCCCACTGGTACGGGGTGCCGTAAGTCTGCTTGTTGACCACGTACCACGGCGCATCTTTGAGGCGCGGGTCGAGGCCTTTCCAGTTCGGGATCAACGCGGTGTTGATCGGTTGCACACGCTTGCCGACGATCAAACGCAGCGACGCATCGCCAGACGCGGTCACCAGGTCGTACCCACCCTTGGCCATCAGGCTGACCATTTCATCGGAGGTGGCGGCGGTTTTCACGTTGACCTTGCAGCCGGTTTCTTTCTCGAAACCGGTGACCCAGTCGTAGGCCTTGTCGCTCTCGCCACGTTCGATGTAGCCCGGCCAGGCGACGATATCCAACTGACCTTCGCCGGCACCGACGGCTTTCAGCGGTTCGGCGGCCTGGATACTGACGCTGGCCAGCAGCGCCGTAGTGATTGCACTGAGCAGTGCGGTCTTGTGCACGAACATGGGGTTTCCCTCTTCTTTAATTATGGTCGGGGCAGTTGTGAACGTGGTGAAGCATGCCGTTAGCGGCTTGTTATTAGCGTAGTCAGAGATGCTGGCCGTGGCGGGCCATGATGTGCCGCACCACGCTGTAGTCCTGAAGCGAATCGCTGGATAAGTCTTTGCCGTAGCCCGAGCGCTTCAGGCCGCCATGGGGCATTTCGCTGACCAGCATGAAATGGCTGTTGATCCAGGTGCAGCCGTACTGCAAGCGCGCCGCGACCTGCATGGCTTTGTCCAGATTCTGGGTCCAGACCGACGAGGCGAGGCCGTATTCCGAGTCGTTGGCCCAGTCCACCGCTTGTGACAGTTCATCGAAACGAGTGACGGTGACCACCGGCCCGAACACTTCGCGCTGGACGATTTCGTCGCTCTGCTTGCAACCGGCGAGCAAGGTTGGCTGGTAATAGAACCCGGCGCCCGAATGCACGGCGGCGCCGGTGACGCGTTCGATGTGCGGCTGACCGAGGGCGCGTTCGACAAAACTGGCCACGCGGTCGCGCTGGCGGGTGCTGATCAGTGGGCCGATCTCGTTGTCGGCGTCGCGTTTGCCGGCGAAGCGCAGGCTGCTGACCGCCGCGCCGAGTTCCGCCACCAAGCGGTCGTGAATCCCGGCCTGGGCATAAATCCGGCACGCTGCCGTGCAGTCCTGACCGGCGTTGTAATAGCCGTAAGTGCGCACGCCTTCGACCACGGACTGAATGTCCGCGTCATTGCAGACGATCACCGGGGCTTTGCCGCCGAGTTCCAGGTGCGTGCGCTTGAGGGTTTTCGCGGCGGCCTGAAGGATTTTTTGCCCGGTGACGATATCGCCGGTCAGCGAGACCATGCGGATTTTCGGGTGGCTGACCAAATGACTGCCAACGCCTTCGCCGCCGCCGCAGATGATGTTGATCACCCCGCGCGGCAGGATCTCGGCCAGCGCGGGCGCCAGCGCGAGGATCGACAGCGGCGTGTGTTCGGACGGTTTGAACACCAGCGTGTTGCCGGCGGCCAGGGCCGGGGCGATTTTCCACGCGGCCATCATGATCGGGTAGTTCCACGGTGCGATGGAGGCGACGACGCCAATCGGATCGCGACGGACCATGCTGGTGTAGCCCGGCAGGTATTCACCGCTGAGCTGGCCGGTTTGGCAACGCACGGCGCCGGCAAAGAAACGGAACACGTCCACGGTCGCGCTCAAATCGTCCTGACGGGCCAGGTGCAACGGCTTGCCGCAGTTCAGGGATTCGAGGCGGGCGAGCAGGTCGGCGCTTTTTTCGATGGCGTTGGCGATCTCCAGCAACAGGTTGGAGCGTTGCTGCGGCGTGGTTCGTGACCAACTGGCGAAGGCGTGGTGGGCGGCGAGAATCGCGGCTTCGACTTGCTCGGTGCTGGCTTCGGCGATGTGGGTCAGCACTTCCCCGGTGGCAGGGTTGAGAATCGGCTCGACAAAGCCCTGGCCCGCGACCAATTCGCCATCGATCAACAACGCGGTGAACAACGGGGTCTGCGCGCCAGCCATTTTTCGGGTTCTCTTTTCTTGTGTGGCCATGGTGCTCCCAGTGACTGAGGCCCGGCCGTCTTATATAGATGTAACAAGACTAGTGCGCAGGCCCGAGGTCGACAAATACTAAATACTGAAGGTGGCGTTCGATTAAATAGATGGCTTGCGTCCACCGTGGGGCTGCTCACGGGCGACGGTCAGGAACGGGTCCACCAGCGCCGGCCGGGCGGTGCCGCGACGCCAGGCCAGGCCGACGTCGAGGGTCTGGCTGAGGTCGGCAATCGGCCGGGCTTCGATGATGTCGCCCTCCAATGACCAGGGGCGATAGGTCATGTCGGGCTGGATCGACACGCCCAATCCGGCCGCAACAAGACTTCGTACGGCTTCCGTCGACGCGGTTCTCAGCGTGATGCGCGGTTGCAGCGACGCCGCCGACCACATGCGCTGGGCGTTGCGGTCCATTTCATCGACGTTCAGTTGAATCAACGGCTCGCGGGTCACGTCAGCGAGGTTGATGCTGTCGTGCTCCAGCAATGGATGCTGTGCCGGCAGCCACAAACGATGGGGCGAGTGGGTCAGCACTTCGGTTTGCAACGCGTGGCGGTCTTCAAGGTTGGAAAGGATCAGCACGCCGACATCGATCTCGCCGCTGACCAGCAAATGCTCGATGTACGGGCGCTCGTCCTCCATCACGCGGATTTCGACGTTGGGGTAGGCGCGCTGGAAGCGAGTGAGCAAATCCGCCAGGTAATAACCGGCGACGAGGCTGGTCACGCCGATGATCAACTGCCCGGCGACTTGATCGGTGCTTTGCTGGAGGCTGCGTTTGGCGTTGTCCACCGTCGCCAGAATCAGGTGCGCCTGGCGTAGGAATTGGTGGCCCTGATGCGTAAGCGTCATGCCCTTGGCGTGTCGGTTGAACAGGCTGACGCCGATTTCCTGCTCCAGTTGCTGGATGGCCAGGGTCAGGGTCGATTGGGAAATGAACGCGGTTTGCGCGGCGGCGGAGATCGAACCGGTCTCGGCCACGGCGATGAAATGACGGATCTGACGCAAGGTCATCATGGGGAAAGTACCCGGTGGGCGGTTTTTATAGATTTGCTCGAGTGTATATCTTTTTTTCTGAGGGGCCGCGGCGGGCTCCAAACGGCGAGCAACATCTGGAAGCACTCTCGGGAGCAGGCGCCGGGCACTTTCGAACTAGGCTGGTGGCCTTAATGACCCGGTTACCCCGAATGCGTGGAGGCAGCAAATGAACACCCGTGGTTTGCTCGATCAGCTACTCAAGTCCGGTCAGGACTTGTTGCAGAACAAGACTGGTGGCCATCAGAACAAGGCTTCCGGCGGTGGGTTGGGTGGCTTGCTCGGCGGCAGTGGCGGCTCGGGCGGCCTCGGTGGCTTGCTCTCGGGCGCCGGCGGCGGTGCTCTGGCGGCCGGCGCGATGGGCCTGTTGCTGGGGAGCAAGAAGGGCCGCAGTGTCGGCGGCAAAGTGCTGACCTACGGTGGCCTCGCGGCGCTGGGCGTCATCGCTTACAAGGCTTATGGCAACTGGCAGGCCCAGCAGGGCACGGCGCCGAAGCACGAACCGCAAACCATCGACCGCTTGCCGGCGGCGCAGGTTGAACAACACAGCCAGGCGATTCTCAAGGCGCTGGTGGCAGCGGCCAAGGCTGACGGGCATGTCGATGAGCGTGAGCGCGCGTTGATCGAGGGCGAATTCACCAAGCTCGATAACGACCGGGAGTTGCAGCAATGGCTGCACGCCGAACTCAACAAACCGCTGGACCCGACCGATGTCGCCCGCGCCGCCAGCACCCCGGAAATGGCCGCCGAGATGTACATCGCCAGCGTGATGCTGGTGGACGAGGAGAACTTCATGGAGAAGGCCTACCTCGATGAACTGGCGCGCCAGCTCAAGCTTGAGCCGGGTTTGAAGGCTGAATTGGAGAAGCAGGTGCGCCAGGCTTCGGTGTAATCCCTTCGATCGCCTTCGCGGGCAAGCCTCGCTCCTACAGGATTAATGTCGTTCACCGAATCGGAGATCAATTCAAATCCCGCAGGAGCGAGGCTTGCCCGCGAAGGCGTCATTCGCTCCGCCACATCTTCCCAATGACCAATCCACCGTCCCTTTCTGCCAAATCACCACTGGCAACCCGCCCCACATCTAGCGGAAAGTCCCTTCCCAGAGCCCATCCGGGTTATTTACCGCTGGATGTGGGGGGGGCGAGCATCCGTCTTATAAATGAAACACCGCCCTCAGCTATACTCCCCAGCATTTGAAAATGGCCCCGAGGACATACTGTGAAGAACTGGACGTTGCGCCAACGCATCTTGGCGAGCTTTGCGGTCATTATCGCCATCATGTTGCTGATGGTTGTCGTCTCGTATTCACGCCTGCTGAAGGTCGAATCCAGCGAGGAAAAGGTTCGCACTGACGCCGTGCCAGGGGTGTATTTCAGTTCGATGATTCGCAGTGCCTGGGTCGACGGTTATGTCCTGACGCAGAAAATCGTCGGGCTGTCCGCGCATCAAGACATCACCCCGGAACAATTGGCGGCTTACAAGGGCTTCGAAAAGCACTTGGACGACGAAATGGCCAATTACCGCACCACCATTTTCGATTCGGTCGATCAGCAATCATTTGACGAGTTTGAAGCCCGTCATCAAGCCTACAACCAGGTAATGAGCAAGGTTCTCGATCTTTATCAGCGTAAAGAGTTCGAACAGGCCCGCCTGTTGTTACTGCAAGACCTGGGGCCTGCCTGGGAACGGGGTCGCGCACAGCTCAACGAAATAATCGAACGCAATCGTGACCTGGCCCAGAACTCCACCCTGGCCATCGGCGACGCCGTGACGGCGGCGAAAGTCAGCATGGGCGTTTCCCTGTTGATCGCGGTGTTGGCCGCCGGCTTCTGCGGTTTGCTGCTGATGCGGGCGATCATGGCACCGATGAATCGCATCGTGCAGATCCTTGAAATCATGCGCACCGGTGATCTCAGCGGCCGCTTGAACCTGGACCGCAAAGACGAATTCGGCGCCGTGGAAACCGGCTTCAACGACATGATGACCGAGCTGACGGCGCTGGTATCCCAGGCGCAACGCTCCTCGGTACAAGTCACCACATCGGTCACTGAAATCGCCGCCACCTCCAAGCAACAACAAGCCACCGCCACTGAAACCGCCGCCACCACCACCGAAATCGGTGCGACGTCCCGTGAAATCGCTGCCACGTCCCGTGACCTGGTGCGCACCATGACTGAAGTTTCCACCGCCGCCGATCAGGCTTCGGTGCTGGCCGGTTCCGGGCAGCAAGGCCTGGCGCGCATGGAAGAGACCATGCACTCGGTGATGGGTGCGGCGGATCTGGTCAACGCCAAACTGGCGATCCTCAACGAGAAGGCCGGCAACATCAACCAAGTGGTGGTGACCATCGTCAAGGTGGCCGACCAGACCAACCTGCTGTCGCTCAACGCCGCGATTGAGGCCGAGAAGGCCGGTGAGTACGGTCGCGGGTTTGCCGTGGTCGCTACCGAAGTACGACGTCTGGCGGATCAGACCGCCGTCGCGACTTATGACATCGAACAGATGGTGCGCGAGATCCAGTCGGCGGTGTCGGCGGGGGTCATGGGCATGGACAAGTTCTCCGAAGAAGTGCGTCGCGGCATGTCCGAAGTGCAGCAGGTCGGCGAGCAACTGTCGCAGATCATTCATCAGGTCCAGGCCTTGGCGCCACGGGTGTTGATGGTCAACGAAGGCATGCAGGCCCAAGCCACTGGCGCCGAACAGATCAACCATGCGCTGGTGCAATTGGGCGATGCCAGCAGCCAGACCGTCGAATCCCTGCGCCAGGCCAGTTTCGCCATCGACGAACTGAGCCAGGTGGCCGTCGGGCTGCGTGGCGGCGTCTCGCGATTCAAAGTCTGATGAGCGACCTCGCGGCCAAGCGCACCGCCGTGACACCGGCCAAGCACGCGCTTTACCTGGTGTTTCGCATCGGCAACGAACGTTACGCCCTGCAAGCCATCGAAGTGGCGGAAGTGCTGCCGCGCTTGCCCTTGAAGCCGATCGCCCGGGCGCCGGCCTGGGTGGCCGGCGTGTTCGCCTATCGCGGCGCGGTGGTGCCGGTGATCGACCTCAGTGCGCTGACCTTCGGCCAGCCGGCCCAGGCCCGCACCAGTACGCGGCTGGTGCTGGTGCACTATCGCCCGAACGAGGCGGCGCCCGCGCAGTTGCTCGGGCTGATCCTGGAACAGGCCACCGATACCCTGCGCTGCAACCCGGCGGATTTTCAGCCTTATGGCCTGGACAACCCCCAGGCACCGTACCTCGGTCCGGTGCGCAAGGATGCCCAAGGTTTGCTGCAATGGGTGCGGGTCGCCGATCTGCTCGACGATCAAGTGCGGGCGCTGCTGTTCCCCGCGCAACCCCTGGACCTGACGCTGCTTGAGGAGCGGCCATGAGCAGCGATCAGCGGTTTTTCGATTTCCTCAAGGATCGCATCGGCCTCGACGTCGCGTCCGTGGGGCCGGCGATTATCGAGCGCGCGGTGCGTCAGCGCATGACAGCCTCCGCTGCACTTTCGGCCGATGAGTACTGGCACACGCTGCAAGGCTCGAGAGACGAGCAGCAGGCACTGATCGAAGGGGTGATCGTCCCGGAAACCTGGTTTTTCCGTTACCCGGAATCCTTCGCTACCTTGGCGAAACTGGTGGCCAAACGCCTGGCCGACATCAATAACATGCGCGCTCTGCGGATTCTCAGCTTGCCGTGTTCCACTGGCGAAGAACCCTATTCCATCGCCATGGCGTTGCTGGATGCGGGGCTCAAACCGCACCAGTTCAAGGTCGACGGCATGGATGTCAGTCCGCTCTCGGTAGAGAAAGCCAAGCGTGCGGTGTACGGCAAGAACTCCTTTCGCGGTCAGGACATCGCGTTTCGTGAACGGCATTTCAGCGCCGAAGACGAAGGCTATCGACTCAGCGAACGGGTGCTGGAACAGGTGCGTTTGCAGGTCGGCAACCTGCTGGACCCGGCCTTGCTGGCTGGTGAGGCGCCCTATGATTTTGTGTTCTGTCGCAACCTGCTGATCTATTTCGACCAGCCGACCCAGCAACAAGTCTTCGAAGTGCTCAAGCGCCTGACCCACGTCGATGGCGTGCTGTTCATCGGCCCGGCCGAGGGCAGTTTGCTCGGGCGTTTCGGCATGCGCTCGATCGGCATCCCGCAGTCATTTGCGTTCAGCCGTCAAAGTGCGCCGGAGCCCGAGCCATTTCCGACCTTCGTCCCGACGCCGCTGCCGGTGCGCCAACCGGTGCGCAGCGTGACCCCGCCACCGGTGCGCAGTCGCCCGTTTGCCAGCGTCGCGCCGCTGCCCACAACCCTTAAATCGGCCAACCCCGACGCCGCCACATTGCTGGCGAACATCGCCGCGTTGGCCAACGAAGGTAAAAGTGCCGAAGCCCGGGCCGCGTGCGACAGTTATTTGCGCAGCCATGAACCGGTGGCCCAGGTGTTTTATTGGCTGGGGCTGCTCAGCGATGTCGCCGGCAGCGCGCTTGAGGCCCAGGGCTTTTATCGCAAGGCGTTGTACCTCGAACCGCAACACCCCGACGCGTTGATGCACCTGGCCGCGTTGCTGCAATCCCAGGGCGACACGGCGGGCGCCAGACGATTGCAGGAACGCGCCGCCCGCAGCGAGCGCGCCGCCGACAGTGAGCGTAAACGATGAACGCCTCCGACACTTTGAGCGTCACCCATGAAGATGCCCAGGCCATCGACGACTGCTGGAACCGCATCGGTATTCACGGCGACAAGTCCTGCCCGCTGCTGAGCGAGCACATTCACTGCCGTAATTGCGCGGTGTATTCGGCCGCCGCCACCCGTTTGCTCGACCGCTATGCCTTGCAGCAGGAAGATCGCGGGCAAGTCTCGGCAGTGGTCGAGGCCGACGTCAAAACCCGTTCGTTGCTGATGTTTCGTCTTGGCGAAGAATGGCTGGGCCTGGCCACTCGCAGCCTGGTGGAAGTGGCTCCGCTGCAAACCATTCATTCCTTGCCGCACCAGCGCTCCCGGGCCTTGCTCGGCGTGGCGAATGTGCGCGGCGCTCTGGTGGCGTGCCTGTCGCTGGTGGAATTGCTCGGCCTCGATGCCACCAACAACGTGGCCACCGGGGCGCGGGTGATGCCGCGCATGTTGATCATCGCCGCCCGGGGTGGTCCGGTGGTGGTTCCGGTGGACGAGGTGGACGGGATTCACGCCATTGACCAACGCCTCCTCGATGCGGCGTCACAATCCGGTGCCCAGGCCAGCGCCAAATACACCCGGGGCGTGTTGCCATTCAAAGGTCGCAGCCTGCGTTGGCTGGATGAAGAACAGCTACTGTCCGCCGTGACCCGGAGCCTCACATGACCCCCGAGCAAATGCGCGACGCCTCTTTGCTGGAGCTGTTCAGCCTCGAAGCCGAGGCCCAGACCCAAGTGCTGAGCGCCGGCCTGTTGGCCCTTGAACGCGACCCGACCCAGGCCGATCACCTGGAATCGTGCATGCGTGCGGCGCACTCGCTCAAGGGCGCGGCGCGGATTGTCGGTGTGGATGCCGGGGTCAGCGTGTCCCATGTGATGGAGGATTGCCTGGTCAGCGCTCAGGAAGGGCGGCTTTATCTGCGGCCCGAGCACATCGATGCGTTGTTGCAGGGCACTGACCTGTTGATGCGTATCGCGACGCCGAGCAATGCACCGTCGGCTGTCGAGATCGACGCTTATGTTGCATTGATGGGGCGCTTGCTCGATCCGATGGCGCTCGCGCCACCGATCAGTACGCCCATCGCGCCGTTCATGGCCGAACTTCAGCTTGAGCCGCCAGCAGTCGAGGTGCCGGTCCCGGTCGTCGAACCGGTAACCGTTGCGCCCGTCGAACCGCCGCGCAAGACCAAACGCACCACCGAAAACGGCGAGCGGGTGCTGCGGGTCACCGCCGAACGACTGAACAGCCTGCTCGACCTGTCGAGCAAATCCCTGGTGGAAACCCTGCGGCTCAAACCGCACCTGGCCACCATGCAGCGCCTCAAACGCACCCAGAGCAACGGCCTGCGCGCCCTGGAAAACCTCAACGTCCACCTCAAGGACCATGCCTTGAGCCTGGAAGCCCAGGAAGCGCTGGACGATGCCCGTCGATTGTTGGCCGAATCCCAGCAACTGCTGGTGGAAAAAAACGCCGAACTGGATGAATTCGCCTGGCACGCCAGTCAGCGCGCACAGGTGTTGTACGACACGGCCCTGGCCTGTCGCATGCGGCCATTTGCCGACGTGCTGACCGGGCAAGTGCGGATGGTCCGCGACCTTGGTCGCGACTTGGGCAAACAGGTGCGCCTGGAGATCGAAGGCGAGAAGACCCAGGTGGATCGCGACGTCCTGGAAAAACTCGAAGCGCCGTTGACGCATCTGCTGCGCAACGCCGTGGACCACGGCATCGAAACCCCGGAACAACGGCTATTGGCCGGCAAACCGGCGGAAGGTCTGATCCGTCTGCGCGCGTCCCACCAGGCCGGTCTGCTGGTGCTGGAACTGAGTGATGACGGCAACGGCGTCGATCTGGAGAAGGTCCGCCGCAGCATCATCGAGCGGCAGTTATCCCCAGCGGAAACGGCGGCGCAGTTGAGCGAAGAAGAGTTGCTGACGTTCCTGTTCCTGCCGGGTTTCAGCTTGCGGGACAAGGTCACCGAGGTCTCCGGGCGTGGCGTGGGCCTCGACGCGGTTCAGCACATGGTCCGGCAGTTGCGCGGCGCAGTGGTGCTGGAGCAGACGGCGGGTGAGGGCAGTCGCTTTCATCTGGAAGTGCCGCTGACCCTGTCGGTGGTGCGCAGCCTGGTGGTGGAAGTCGGCGACGAGGCCTACGCTTTCCCGCTGGCCCACATCGAGCGCATGTGCGACCTGGAGCCCGAGGACATCGTCCAGCTCGAAGGTCGCCAGCATTTCTGGCACGAGGGCCGGCACGTCGGGCTGGTGGCGGCCAGCCAGTTGTTGCAGCGCCCGGTGAGTCAGGGAAGCCAGCAAACTCTTAAAGTCGTGGTGATTCGCGAGCGTGACGCGATCTACGGCGTGGCGGTCGAACGCTTTATCGGCGAGCGCACGCTGGTGGTCCTGCCGCTGGATGAGCGGCTGGGCAAGATTCAGGATATTTCCGCCGGGGCCTTGCTCGACGACGGTTCGGTGGTGTTGATCGTCGACGTCGAGGACATGCTGCGTTCGGTGGACAAATTGCTCAACACCGGGCGTCTGGAGCGTATTGCCCGGCACAGCAACCAGGCCGCCGAAGTGGCGCGCAAGCGGATTCTGGTGGTGGACGATTCCCTGACCGTGCGCGAGTTGCAGCGCAAGCTGCTGCTCAATCGCGGTTACGACGTGGCGGTGGCGGTGGACGGCATGGATGGCTGGAACGCCTTGCGTTCGGAGGATTTCGACCTGTTGATCACCGACATCGACATGCCGCGCATGGACGGCATCGAACTGGTGTCTTTATTGCGCCGGGACAACCGTTTGCAATCGCTGCCGGTTATGGTGGTGTCCTACAAGGATCGCGAAGAAGACCGTCGTCGTGGACTGGACGCCGGAGCCGACTATTATCTAGCCAAAGCCAGTTTTCATGACGATGCCCTGCTTGATGCAGTGGTTGAGCTCATCGGAGGAGCACGGGCATGAAAATCGCTATCGTCAACGACATGCCCATGGCCGTGGAGGCCCTGCGCCGCGCCCTGGCATTCGAGCCGGCGCATCAGGTGATCTGGGTCGCCAGCAATGGTGCCGAGGCGGTGCAACTGTGCGCCGAGAACACCCCGGACCTGATCCTGATGGACCTGATCATGCCGGTGATGGATGGCGTGGAGGCGACCCGGCGGATCATGGCCGAAACCCCGTGCGCTATCGTGATCGTCACCGTCGACCGTCAGCAGAACGTGCACCGGGTGTTCGAAGCCATGGGCCACGGTGCGCTGGACGTGGTCGATACACCGGCGATCGGTGCCGGCAATCCCGCAGAGGCGGCGGCGCCGTTGCTGCGCAAGATTCTCAACATCGGTTGGCTGATCGGCGACAAGGGCAACCGGGTGCGCGCGGCGCCGAGTCCGGCGCGCAATTCGGGCTCCCGGCAAAAACTGGTCGCTATCGGTTCCTCTGCGGGCGGGCCGGCGGCGCTGGAAGTGTTGCTCAAGGGCTTGCCGCAGGATTTTTCGGCGGCCATTGTGCTGGTGCAACACGTTGACCAGGTGTTCGCCGCCGGCATGGCCGAATGGCTCAGCAGCGCCAGCGGCCTCAATGTACGTCTGGCCCAGGAAGGCGAGCCACCCCAGGCCGGCACGGTGTTGCTGGCCGGCACCAACCACCATATTCGCTTGTTGAAAAACGGGACGCTGGCGTACACCGCCGAACCGGTCAACGAGATCTACCGGCCCTCGATCGATGTGTTTTTCGAGAGTGTGGCCAGCTACTGGAACGGCGACGCCGTGGGCGTTTTGCTGACCGGTATGGGGCGCGATGGCGCGCAGGGGCTTAAACTCATGCGCCAACAGGGTTACCTGACCATCGCTCAGGACCAGAACAGCAGTGCGGTGTACGGCATGCCGAAAGCGGCTGCGGCCATCGACGCCGCCGTGGAAATTCGCCCACTGGACAAGATAGCGCCACGATTGCTGGAGATTTTCCCTAAATGAACTCTTTTCACAGCAATCCTGGCCCCGGCAGTACTCAGGTGACCGCACATGAATGACTTACAGCTCGACGACTTCAAAACCGACGAAAACGCCGCCATGGTGTTGTTGGTAGACGATCAGGCGATGATCGGCGAGGCGGTTCGGCGCGGTCTGTCGAACGAAGAAAACATCGACTTCCACTTCTGCGCCGACCCGCACCAGGCCATTGCCCAGGCGATCCGGATCAAGCCGACGGTGATCCTCCAGGACCTGGTGATGCCCGGCCTGGACGGGCTGACCCTGGTGCGTGAGTACCGTAATCACCCGGCGACCAAGGACATTCCGATCATCGTCCTGTCGACCAAGGAAGACCCGTTGATCAAAAGCGCGGCGTTCGCGGCCGGGGCCAACGATTACCTGGTCAAGCTGCCGGACAACATCGAACTGGTGGCGCGCATCCGCTATCACTCGCGCTCCTACATGACGTTGCTGCAACGGGACGCCGCGTATCGCGCGTTGCGGGTCAGCCAGCAGCAGTTGCTCGACACCAACCTGGTCTTGCAGCGCCTGATGAACTCCGACGGCCTGACCGGCCTGTCGAACCGTCGGCACTTCGACGAATACCTGGAACTGGAGTGGCGACGTTCATTGCGGGACCAGACTCAACTGTCGTTGCTGATGATCGACGTGGACTACTTCAAGTCCTACAACGACAGCTTCGGCCACCTCGAAGGCGACGAAGCCCTGCGCAAAGTCGCCACCGCGATCCGCGACGCCAGCGCCCGACCTTCGGACCTGCCGGCCCGTTATGGCGGCGAAGAATTTGCCCTGGTGCTGCCCAACACCTCCCCGGGCGGCGCGCGGCTGGTGGCGGAAAAACTCCGCCAGACCGTGGCCGGGTTGAAGATTCCCCACGTGTTCCCGGCCGAAGGTTCGAACCTGACCATCAGCATCGGCCTGTCGACCATCACCCCGCAGCAGGGCAGTGATTGCCGGCAACTGATCTCGGCGGCGGACAAGGGGCTGTATCTGGCGAAGAACAATGGGCGTAATCAGGTGGGGATTGAGTAACAGCTAAAAGCTCTTCAGTCAGGCCCATCCCCAGTGGCCAGGGGCTTTTTGTGACGAGGGGGCTTGCCCCCGTTGGGTCGCGAAGCGGTCCCCTGCATTCATTCAGTTGTACCCGGCAATCAGGTTTCACGCAGCTCAGCGGTGGCGGGAAACGGAGCATCTGCTCATTGCGAAACCGCTCGGCAGCGGCGCGCGGCGGACGCTCACCGCCATGGCGGATGAACGTAAATTCCTTGTGTACCTTCTGGCGCCTTCCCGGTACGACGGCACCCGCCAAGCCATCGCTCTCGACTTTTTGTGGCGCATTTTGATGATTGCGTAGTCGTTGGTGCTTGCGGGCACATGCGGATTATCAGTGAGCAGTGCCTGTTACAGGGTGGCGGGTGATTAATCGACATACGTTACATATGCGGCCATCAAGTTAGGCCGTCGAAACGTGTCGATGTTGGCGACGCGTTGATGCATCTCCCTGACCACCTGCTTGAACGTCGCATCGTCCATGTCGATCCAGAAGCGCGGGTTGCGACCGGTGAGGCGGTCGTATTCGGCGGTGGTCGGATCGAGGTGTCGGTATTCCTCGTATTGGGGCAGGTCCGGCAGTGGGCGACTGACGTCCATGTAGTTCTGGATGTAGTCCCACATGGCGCACGCGGGTTGAGACTCGGGGCCGGGGCAGAGTAATGCCCCGAAGTTGATCATGATGTTGCGGTAGCGATGGGCGAGGTAGAGCACGTTCATCGGCATGCCCTGACTGTCCGGGGACGTGGCGATGTAGGCGTCGAACTCGTAGAACGGTGCGGTGAGTTCACCGATGGTGCCGTTCTTTTTATATTCACCGTTGTTTTTGTAGTCGAAGACGGTGACCAAGCCGGTGCGACGGTTAAGTTCCCAGATGGGGCCTCGGGAGGCTTTTAGCCAGAGGCTGGGGAAGTGTTTTACGACTATTGAGCCGATTACCCAGCATAGGAGTGGTACGCCGAGAAACCAGGAGTAGTACTCGAATATTGAGCGTTTTGTCAGCTCCCAGAATGGTTCTGTGGTTGCTGAAGTCATCACGAAGTGACTTGGAATACTGAATATAAAACAAATGAAAAAAATCCATTTCCCTAGGGTTTTCATATATAGCCAAAAGTGAGAGCTCGCCGGAAGACTCGCGTATCTGAATCGTTCATGGTCATCCCTTATGTGGAAATCAATAAGCTCGTATGGGCTTGGATCATAAGTGTTTGTGGCTATTTGCTCTTCACGCTCTTTTATGAATTTTTCATGGAGCCGAATTTCTTTTGGGGAGAGTTTTTCGAGAAGGTTTGCAGCCGTGACTTCTTCTGTGTTGCCCCACGGTAGTCTGATCTTGGCGAAGCGCATAATCCAAGGACGTTCAGGTGAGGGCTCTTGTTGAGGGGCTTCTTTCAACCCATAGGCAGTTTTGGCGTACCACGATTCATCAGTCATTAGTTACTGTTCCGGGATTTGTTTGTAAATTTGTCAGCCCAATAAAGTGCGCCCACACTGTTGAAGTCTGGTTTTTTGTAGGACTTGTCAAATAGCGTACGGCCAGTTGGTGGGTTAGCCAGGAAACTGCCAGCACTGCAATCAGTCCACATACGTCACATAAGCAGTCATCAAGTTCGGCCGTCGAAACGTATCGATCCTGGCGACGCGTTGATGCATCTCCTTGACCACCTGCTTGAACGTCGCATCGTCCATGTCGATCCAGAAACGCGGATTACGGCCGACGAGACGGTCGTATTCGGCGGTGGTGGGGTCGAGGTGGCGGTATTCCTCATATTGGGGCAGGTCCGGCAGTGGGCGGCTGACGTCCATGTAGTTCTGGATGAAATCCCACAGGGCGCACGCGGGTTGCGTTTCGGGGCCGGGGCAGAGCAGGGCGCCGAAGTTGATCATGATGTTGCGGTAGCGATGGGCGAGGTAAAGCACGTTTATCGGCATGCCCTGACTGTCAGGGGACGTGGCGATGTAGGCGTCGAACTCGTAGAACGGCGCGGTGAGTTCACCGATGGTGCCGTTCTTTTTATATTCGCCGTTGTTTTTATAGTCAAAAACGGTGACCAAACCGGTGCGACGGTTAAGTTCCCAGATGGGACCTCGGGAGGCTTTTATCCAGAGGCTTGGTAAAAACTTGATCACTACTGTGCCGCTCAACCAGCAGAATAAAGGAGCTCCTACTAAAATAATAAGAGTTGCGCTGTAGTCAGCTATGATGTTTGTCAGTGTTTTTTTTGTATCTATATACTCGGCCGTTATTATGAAGAATGAGAGAGTCAGAAAAATTATAAACAAAGCGCGGCCTACCCCTAGCATATAAATCCAGAAGTGAGAGCTTGCCGGAAGAAGAGCATGCCTAAAGCGTTCGTGGTCATCCTTCATATGAAAATCAATAAGTTCGTATGGGGTCGGTGAATAGTTGTCAGTGGCTGTTTGTTCGTCGCGTTGTCTTTTTGTTTTTTCTTGAAATCTAATGTCTCTTGGTGAGTAATCCTCCACAAAGCTCACCGGGCACACATCATCGGCGTTGCCCCAAGGTAACCTGATCTTAGCAAAGCGCATGATCCAAGCCCGTTCAGATGATCGCTCTTGCTGAGGTACCTCGCTAACGCCATAAGCAGTTTCGGTGTAATAAGAGTCGTGAGTCATTAGTTACTGTTCCGCGATTTATTAGTAAATTCGTCAGCCCAATAAAGTTCTCCTACGCTGTCGAAGTTTGGCTTTTTGTGTAGGGCATCAAATGGTGTGCCATCTTTTGGTGGTGGCGCAGGAAAGTGCCAGCGTTGATTTTTTTGTTCCAGTACACACTGCGCTCTCACTTGCCACTTTTGCTCGATGCCAGATGAGTGTGTCGCTAAATCAAAGGCATAGCTTGGAGGGGTTGAGAAGAACAGTTCCACACCCTGGGGTAGCAGCCTTTGCGCTTTGGGTTGGACGATTTGGCTATTGGTCAGTTTTTTGAACGGCACGGTTTCACTTTTGATACGCCCAGCCTTGGTTTCGAAAGTGCTGAGTCTGCAGTGAGCATTGATATTAAGCGTGCCTAAATTGGAAATTAGGCCCGGCAAGTTACTTTCGATGCGAATACAGGTATTGGATGAGATCACTGGAAACGGCGTTTTAGCGTGACTGTCAATTTTGGCATTAGGGACAAATTCGGGGTTGGGCCCCACGCTGATACGGATGTCGGCAAACAAACTGATCAGGTAATAAAAGCCAATTCGTGAATCTAGCAGATGCGCATTGTCTGAATGAACTCGCGTGCCGAAAGGGCCATTGACCAGCCATTCTTCGATGGGCTTGTCGCTTAGCCACCAAGTAATTCCGGCGCCAATTATGATCAAAATTAGGGCTACCCAACCTGCCGGACCAAGACCGAGAAAGGCGACTGTTGGTACGATCAGACTACTAAGAACGCTGATAGCACCGCCTATTGCCATCATCAAATAGCCCCACATTGCATCGTCGCCCCACCTTAGGGCGTACAAAGTGTCGTAAAAATTAACAACAGCAAAAACGGCGCCACTTGTTATTTGTGCTATGAGGCGTGCGGTTAATTTTCTGACCATGCTTTTTTCGAAACGACGGAAAATTATTTTTGCTGCGTCATCTGAAATAGTAAACAGAACCTTGCGACCCACCGCTAAAACAGATTTTGTACTAGCAAGTTTTACCGTCAACATTTCCAGCGCGATAGCTAAGTCTAGTCCTGCGGCAAATACAGCTAGATCAGATCTGAGTTGTCCTTTCTCTCTGCGGACTTGCTTCCTACCTTCCCACTCCGTCCTAACATTCCAAACCTCCAACATCAAAACCCCCGCCGCAAACGGCAACGAGTTCAACACCCGATAAACCCGGCTATTCCCCAACTCTCCAAGTTCATCCACACCCTTCTGCAACGCTCCTTTCACATTCGTCTTATCACCCGCCCGCGCTTCAACATCCTCTTTATGCACTGCATTAATCCGCTGATTCAGCACACTAAGGCTGCGTACTGTCGGGTGATCCACCGGCATCACCAGCAGTTTGTAGTTACCCACACGTGAAGTGCTCGGCGTCTCGAAAACATCAGCCGCATTCCCCGCTGTCAGCGGCCGCCCCTGAGCATCCAGGTACTCACCCATGACCCGCCGTGGCCGCTGATCCCCGGTTGGCACATCCGACAAACCAAAGATGTAATAACGCTGCGGATCAGCATCACGACGATTGATGAGGTAGATCTCACCAAAGGTGTTGGGCATCAAACTGCGCAGCAACCCCACGCCGAGCCCATGCAGATAGGCGCTGGTGGGCGCAGGAGCAGTCGGCGTCTTCACCGCGCTGCTGGCGGTTTCAACCGCCCCCGCCAGATTTTCATAAATGCTGACCAACGTACTGGTCGCCGCTTTCGATTGGCCGGTCAGCGTACTGTTCAGACTGCCGCTGGCCAGCAACCCTTCCAGCAAATGCCCGTCAAGGTGTTCGACCTGCGGGTAATAAGGGCCGGGGGCGCTTTCAAACACTGCGAGGTGCGGGGCGCGCAAAAGACCATCGCCCTCGTTAAGGACTTTCTCTGTGGACGCGACATAAGGCGCGTCCAATTCCGCCTCACTGACGGCAGGCCAAAGCATCCCATGCAGCGGATGCGCCGAATCATGAGCAATGTCATTCAGCAACGTCTGCCCTACACTGGCGGTCGGGCTATAGAGGCTCAACCCAGTCAGCGCATTGGTCACATCCCCATTTTTAGCCAACGGATCAAGCTGCGCCGGCACGGTAGCGAGCGCCGCAAAAACCTGGCTCACCGCAAACAACGCCGCCAGATAATCAAACCCCTCCAGGCTCAAATGATCCGCCAGGGTTTGCTGGGTGACCGGTTGTTGCAGGCACTCGGCAAGCATCGCTTGCGCCATGTTCAGTTGTTGCCAAAGCAACGCGCGTTCAGCAGTAGCGGTGAAGCGGTTGATGTCGCGGCGCCCGGCCTCTTTCACCTTGTCGAAGCATGCGTGCAACGGGTTCTTCTGGCCGCCGATGCTCGGCGGCACGATCAGTTGCTGAACCATCACCGCGCTGGCGTGATGCGGATGCAGGCTGGCGCGCTCGGCGTACAACGTCAGCAATTGCTGTTGTTGCTGGATCTGTGAAACCAGATGCCGCACTCGGTGGCGCGGGTCCTCCAGTAGCACGCCGCACACGCGTCGTTGCCGGGTCGCTTCCAGCACATCGGTGACGGTGGGCTGCGGTTGCCAGAGGTCTGCTTCATCGGCGGGCGCGGTTTTTTCCCGCAGTTGATCCAGCAGCGCGGCGAGGCAATCGGCCCAGGCGCTGCTTTCAAACGTGTCAGGTAACGCAGGCGTGGCGCCTTGCTCCCATTGATCCAGACAAGCCTGGGCTTCGGTTTTACGCTGCACCGGGAATTGCCCCGACAGGTCGCACAAGTAACGCCCCGGATGCTCCAGCACGTATTCAAAACCGCTTTGACGTGCCCGTTGCGGCGCCGCCAGTCCGACCGGAAAGGCCCGCGCGGCCAGGTTGCGCCAGGTAACGCTGGCTTTCGTCGCCGTATCGGATACTTGTGCATCCCAAAGATTGAAGCCACTAAAAGCTTCCAGCATCGCCGCCCCATCAGGCTGCTGGTCGAAAAGCCGTTCGAACGTCTGGCTCTCGCACTGCAACGCCGGGCTCTGACACCGCAGGGCACGCAACGCCGAATCGTCCTCCAGGCGTTTAATACGCGCCGCGCTGAGCTGGATTTCGCTGAAACACAGTTGCACAGCTTCGGCAGGCTGATTGTTCCAAGTGGCGGGTAACCAGATGTCACTCAGCTCGACACCGCTGGCCTGTCGGTAATCGCTGCTAAATTCGTGATTCAAGCGATACGCCTGCAGATCAATGTCGCGGTAAGTCGTGAGTTCATCGTCCTGCCGCACTTCCAGTTCACGCCAGAGACGATCGCGGTAAAACACATAGACATAACCGCTGCGACACAGCACCGGCGTGCCGAGGTCGTATTGGCTGCGAGTCCCGGGCAGCGCGGCAAACGGCAGGACCGGCACAATTTGATTCCACTGCGCTTCCAGTTGACGCGGGGTCACCCGCACGTCCTCCAGCAACGGCAGGCGAATCGGCGGCCCTTGGGTGGTCGCAATTTCCAGGCACAACTGGTGCTTGAGCGGTGCCGACCAATCCCACACAAACAATTCGCTGTGCACGCTGGTCAACCGCTCGGTTTCGCGCACGGTCTCATCGGTCAGGGCCTGAAGGGGTTCCAGGCCCGATTGATCAACGATCAGCAGTCGCTGATTTTTCGAATGGCCCGTGCCGATGACCTGAACAATCAGCTTGTCGCGCTCGCAGCCGGGGCCGCTGGTCAACCTCCCGAGGCGCGTCATGGCTGGACCTGCGCGCAGTGGGCGCTCAGGAATGCGCTGATGGCTTCACTGTCGTCGATGCCTTGGGTCAGCGCTTGTTCCAGCAATTCATGGGCATGCGCAAATGAGTACTGCGGATGTTGCTGCCACCAGTAATAGAGAAACTGTTCATTGCGCTGGCGCGTCAAGGCCTCTTCCTGGGCAGCACTCAGCACCAGTTCCCGGTGTGTCCGCTCAATGCGCCAGTCCGTCGCGTGCAGGTTGTTCAGTTGCTGCCAGCCGCTTGCACCTGTCGCTTGGCTGGCCCACGTCGCGCCGAACCAGCGCAGGGCATTGATCGGGCCCAGCCACAGGCTGAGGTCTTGCGCCGAGCAGGCCGCGAAGAAATAACTGGCAACGGTCGGGTTGCAGTAACGCAGCACGCCTTTGCGTTGCTGGTCGAACTTGACGATCAGCATCTGGCGCAAATGCGCGAGCACCGAGGGCGTGTCACAAGCGCTTTCGATCAGCAGGCCGGGCCACTCAGCCGGGGTTTTCTCGATCGCCTGAAGGAGTGTTGGCTGGTTGTTCAGCCTGACCAGCAGTGGGCTGTGCTCGGCGAAAGGGTTGAGTGACGTGCCGGCGAACAGCTTTTGGGTATCGGGATGTGTTGCGGTGCTGTAAAGGGTTTTGAGCTGAGCGGCGGGGCGCTCCAACAGAATCCAGGTGTTCATGGGCGATCTCCATAGCCCAGGGCTTTACGGCATTGGCAGTCGCTCAGCGGGCAGTCCTTCGGTGTTCCACCGCTGGGCATCTGGCAGAGTTCGATCAAGGCTTCGTCGCCGAGCAGTTGTTTGAGCAGGGCGGTTGAAACCGCTTCGGGCAGCGGTGGTTCGCTCGCGTCGAGCGCCACCGGGGTCGCTGCCATGAGCGGCATCGGTGCACCCCCTACCTGAATGGGAACGCTGCTGAAGATCCCCGCCGCGTTGAGCGTGATCCACGCGCCGCCGACCTGGAACGTGGCGCTGGCGCCGCCATCGATGACGATGTGTTGGCCGGCACTGGTGTGGATCTGCTGTTGAGCGCTCAACCGATGGCTGGTGGCGCGAACATGGCGGTCGCCATGCACCGTCAGGTGGTCGTCTTGGCGGATTTCCGTCAGCCGGTTGCCGTGGGTGATGCGCTGTTCTTCGGCGCGCAGTTCATGACGGGTGTTGCCCCCGACCACGACGCTGCGCTGGTTGTCGACTTGAACGCGTTCGTCGTTCAGTACGTGTTGTGTGTAATCACGCTGGGCACGGATGGAAATTTCCTCGGCGCCCTTGCGATCTTCGATACGCAGTTCGTTGAATCCTTCGCCACCCGGGCTGCTTTGGGTCTTGAAGGTGCTTTGGGTTTTATCGGCCGGGAGGTCGAGCGGGGGACGATTGGCGCCGTTGGACAGGCAGCCAACGATCAACGGTTTGTCCGGGTCGCCCTGGTAGAAACCGACGATCACTTCCATGCCGACGCGGGGGATTAACACGCTGCCATAGCGGTCGTGCGCCCAGCCGCTGGCCACTCGTACCCAGCAACTGGAATGGTCGTTGTAGTCGCCGTCGCGATCCCAGGGAAACTGAATACGGACACGGCCGTATTCGTCGCAATGGATCTCTTCGCCGGGCGGGCCGCAAACCACCGCATGCTGATAGCCATTGATCGTGGTTTTGGGGTGGACCAGTGCGGGCCTGAAAGGCGTTTGCCACGGGGTCGCGAGAAACGTGTTGCGGTAGCCTTGGGAAAACTCGTCGCTCGGGGCGCTGGTGCTGGATTCTTCAAGCACTTGCGGTTGTTTTCCGGTGTGCATGACTTCGGTCAGCAACCACAAGTCGTTCCATTCCTGGCGCGGGTGGCCGGTCAGTGGCAGGAAATGGCCACTGAGCAGCATCGGCTGATCGCTGCGCCCGTTGGCTTGCCGATAATCGCTGCGGTGCCGTTCAAGTGCCCGTCGGGCGCGGTGCTTGCCGTGTTCGCGGTCGGTGAATTGGCCGGGAAAGCCGTAGTCTTCGAGCCGCAGTGGCGAAGGATCTTTCGCCGCGCTCTCCAATTGCAGCAACGGCTTTTCGAAGTCGTAGTCGCGACGGGTCACGGCAGTGGGGCGGGTTTCCAGCGCTAGGGTGAAGGCGTTGATCACCGGTTCATCGGCGACCATCGCGCTGTCCTGCAGGTAGGCGGTGGGGCGGTGGAGCCTGGGGAAGACGGTTTGGTCATCGCCGAACACCAGCACATGCCCCTCACGGCTGTGCTCGAAGTGGTAATGCAGGCCTTCTTCTTCACAGAGCCGGTGCAGGAAATGCAGGCAACTTTCGCCGTACTGGACGCAATAGTCCCGTGGGCGGTACTCCGTGCCGAGGGCGAAACGGTAGCTATTGCGCAGGATGCCGTGGCTTTCGAGGACCTGGGCGATGATCTGCGGCACGCTGAGTTTCTGGAATATTTTCTGGTCGAAACGGTGGCCCAGCCAGGCAAGGCCGGGCATCAGGCTGACTTGATACTGGGTCAGGCGCTTGCCGGCGTCACCCTGGCCGACGCTGTAAACCTGGCCATGAATGCCGGCGCCGTGGCGGTCGAAACTGAGGAATGCCGGGCGATGCAGCAGGCTTTCCAGGTCCAGGTCGGGACGTTCGCTGACCAGTGTCAGATCGAAGCGAAAGGGTTGGCTGATGGCTTCCTTGCCGGTGAACTCAAGGACCTGCAGATCGTGGGTAACCCCCTCGATGTCCAGGAGGAAAGAGGCTTGGTTGGCAGGGCTGAACATCACACGTCCCTTGTGCTGATTTAGAAGGGCGGGACTGTGAAGGAGTGGATGCGAGGTTTATGCAGGGCGAATCTGTATCTCGTGTAGGAAGAGTACTTTTGCTTGCGGGGATTTTTCTTCGAGAAGTTTTCCTTCACTTGAGGCGGTCAAAACGCAATTGGACGGCATTCAGTCCGCCAGGCGGGCTGCCGTGACAGCTTGATTACGTTATACTCGCCGGCTTTCAAAAGTTCGCCAACGAGTGCTGCCCGCCATGGAAATCAACCCGATCCTTAACAGTATCAAGGACCTGTCCGAGCGCTCCGAAACTATTCGGGGGTATCTTTGACTACGATCAAAAGCATGAGCGTCTGACTGAAGTCAATCGCGAGCTTGAAGATCCGGCAGTCTGGAACAACCCGTCGTACGCACAGGAACTGGGTCGCGAGCGCTCGCTGCTGGCTCAGATCGTCGAAACCCTCGACGAAATGCACACCGGTCTGGCCGATGCCAAAGACCTGCTGCTGATGTCCGCCGAAGAAGAAGACCAGGCCGCCGTCGATGACGTCGCCGCCGAAGTCGAACGTCTGCGCGAATCCCTGGAAAAACTCGAATTCCGTCGCATGTTCAGCGGTGAGATGGACGCCAACAACGCCTACCTGGACATCCAGGCCGGCTCCGGCGGCACCGAGGCCCAGGACTGGGCCAACATCCTGCTGCGCATGTACCTGCGCTGGGCTGACAAACGCGGCTTCGACGCGACCATCATGGAGCTGTCGGCCGGTGAAGTGGCTGGCATCAAGGGCGCGACCGTGCACATCAAGGGTGAATACGCCTTTGGCTGGCTGCGTACCGAAATCGGCGTGCACCGCCTGGTGCGCAAGAGCCCGTTCGACTCCGGCAACCGTCGCCACACTTCTTTCTCCGCGGTGTTCGTCTCGCCAGAGATCGACGACAAGGTGGAAATCGAGATCAACCCGGCCGACCTGCGTATCGACACCTACCGTTCCTCCGGTGCTGGTGGTCAGCACGTAAACACCACCGACTCGGCCGTTCGTATTACTCACGTACCGTCCAACACCGTGGTCAGTTGCCAGAACGAACGCTCCCAGCACGCCAACAAAGACACCGCGATGAAAATGTTGCGGGCGCGCTTGTACGAGCAGGAAGTGCAGAAACGCAACGCCGCTTCCCAGGCCCTGGAAGACACCAAGTCCGATATCGGCTGGGGTCACCAGATTCGCTCTTACGTGCTCGATGCGTCGCGAATCAAGGATTTGCGCACTAACATCGAACGCAGTGACTGCGACAAGGTGCTCGACGGCGATATCGACGAATACCTGGTAGCAAGCTTGAAACAAGGGCTTTAAGGCCAGCGCTACAGGGGCGTCACCACGTCCCTGTAGGAGCGAGGCTTGCCCGCGAACCCCGGCGAATGCCGGGGGCAACGAACCTGATGGAATATCTAAAGACATGAGCGACCTAGAACTCGACCCGCAAGCCCTGCAACAGGAAGAAAACTCCCTGATCGCCCTGCGCAAGGAAAAGCTGGCTGCCGAGCGCGCCAAGGGCAATGCCTTCCCGAACGACTTCCGCCGTGAAAACTACTGCGAAGACTTGCAGAAGCAGTACGCGGACAAGACCAAGGAAGAGCTGGCAGAGGCTGCAATCCCGGTCAAGGTTGCCGGTCGCATCATGCTCAACCGTGGCTCGTTCATGGTGATCCAGGACATGACCGGTCGCATCCAGGTTTACGTCAACCGTAAAACCCTGTCCGAAGACACTCTGGCCGCGGTGAAAACCTGGGACATGGGCGACATCATTGCCGCCGTTGGCACCCTGGCCCGTTCCGGCAAGGGCGACCTGTACGTCGAAATGACCGAAGTGCGCCTGCTGACCAAATCCCTGCGCCCACTGCCGGACAAACACCACGGCCTGACCGACACCGAGCAGCGCTACCGCCAGCGCTACGTTGACCTGATCGTCAACGAAGACGTGCGCCAGACCTTCCGCGTACGTTCGCAAGTGATTGCGCACATCCGCAGCTTCCTGATGAAGCGTGACTTCCTGGAAGTCGAAACCCCGATGCTGCAGACCATCCCGGGTGGCGCGGCGGCCAAGCCGTTCGAAACGCACCACAACGCCCTGGACCTGGAAATGTTCCTGCGCATCGCGCCTGAGCTGTACCTCAAGCGTCTGGTGGTGGGTGGTTTCGAGAAAGTCTTCGAGATCAACCGCAACTTCCGTAACGAAGGCGTTTCGACCCGTCACAACCCTGAATTCACCATGTTGGAGTTCTACCAGGCGTACGCCGACTACGAAGACAACATGGACCTGACCGAAGAGCTGTTCCGCGAACTGGCTCTGTTGGTTCTGGGCAGCACCGACGTGCCTTACGGCGAGAAAGTGTTCCACTTCGGCGAACCGTTCGTGCGTCTGTCGGTATTCGACTCGATCCTCAAGTACAACCCTGAGCTGACCGCCGACGACCTGACCGACATCGACAAGGCCCGTGCCATCGCCAAGAAGGCCGGCGCCAAGGTGCTGGG
>Ga0302175_10000158_pt1 | contig 26814 bp, 21 predicted proteins | sample I_Fen_N3_3_FD_198791 | JGI IMG/M metagenome (GOLD analysis project Ga0302175, IMG submission 198791) | Peat permafrost microbial communities from Stordalen Mire near Abisko, Sweden - I_Fen_N3_3 | ecosystem: Environmental > Terrestrial > Soil > Wetlands > Permafrost | place: Sweden: Abisko... | reverse complement strand
AGCTCGTCCAGCAGGTTCGGCGGCAGTTCTTCGTAGCTGCCCGGCAAATCGTAGGCAATCCACACGCCCCAGCCGGCACGGCGCATCAGCGCGGCTTCGACGAAGTCGTGGGACAGAATCGCACCCGCAAACGCACCTTTACCCGGCAACGGCGCCAGGGCGCAGTGCTCGATAAACGGCTTCATGCGGATGATCGCGTTGTGGCCCCAGTAGTGGGATTCACCCAACTGCCAGAAGTGCAGGCCGGCGGTGAACAGCGGACCGTAAACACGGGTCGCAAACTGCTGCATGCGCGCATAAAGGGTGTCCATGCCCGACGCCCGCGGCGCGGTCTGGATGATCCCGGCGTCCGGCGTGGCTTCCATCAAGCGCACCAGACTGGTCAGGCATTCGCCGCTCATCACGGAGTCCGCGTCGAGCACGACCATGTACTTGTAGTCACCGCCCCAACGACGGCAGAAGTCGTCGAGGTTGCCGCTTTTACGTTTGACGCGACGGCGGCGGCGGCGATAGAAGATCTTGCCAAAGCCCTTGGCTTCGCGGCAGACGTCCAGCCAGGCCTGTTGCTCGGCCACGCAGATATCGGTTTCGTTACTGTCGCTGAGGACAAAGAAGTCGAAACGGTCCAAGTCACCCGTGGCCGCGACCGACTCGAAAGTCGCCCGCAGACCGGCGAATACACGCGGCACGTCTTCGTTGCAGATCGGCATCACCAGTGCGGTGCGTGCGTCCTTGGCAATCGGCTCGTTACCGGCGCTTTTACCGGAGATACGGTATTTATCGTGGCCGGTGAGCAACTCGAGGAAGCCCATCAGCGCGGTCCAGAAACCGGCCGAGACCCAGCAGAACAGAATCCCGAACAGAATCAGGATGCTGGTTTGCAGCGCATACGGCAGCACTTGCGTGGCGGTTTGCAGCAGCGATTGGTGCAGCACTTCGTTGAGGTCGACGAACGACCAGCCCTGGTACGGCATGATGCCTTTCATGTACCAACCGGCCACGATGGTCTGGCCGAGCATCAGCACCAACAGGATGTAGCGACGGATCGAACCCACGGTGCGCCAGCGAGCGGCCGGCAACACGCGTTCATCCTTCGGCGGGGCCGGCGGATTGGTGCGACCGGTCATCCGGCGCCAGCCGCGCACCAGAATGTTGGTGCGCCATGGCTCCGGCACGACTTTGGTCCGGCGAATCGGCGGGGTCGCCTTGAGGACGACACGCCCACTGGCGTCAACCGCCAGCATCTCCGCTTCTTCGAGCTCTTCGGCACTGTTCAGCAGCAGGCGCTTGCCCACCGAAGCCTGGGCGGCCTCGGTCGGCGCGTCGAACGTCGAGGACGACAGACGCTGGTGCAGTTCACTGAAGGACTGGCAGCCCGCGAGTTCCGCGCGCTGCTCGTCGGTCATCGGTAGATGCGCCAGATACTCCGACAGAGTCTCTGGCCGTACTTGAGAATTACTCATCGGCAGGCAACTGGTAGCTCCAGGTCTCGGTCAGGACTTCTTCAGTCGCCGCCGAATCCGGTGTGGCTGGGGCCGCGTCCGCAGCAGCAGGCTGCTTGGCGTCTTTGTTGTCCTTGTTCTTGGCATCGGCAGCGGGCTTGGCGTCGGCTTGTTTGCCTTCGGCTTGCTTGGCGTCCTTGGCTTCCTTGTCGGTTTTCTCTTGTTGCTTGGCGGCGACCTTGTCGGCCTTGGCAACAGAAGAATTGGAGGCTGGAATCGAAGACTTGGCCAGGTCCTCAGGCACGATGTTCTCGACCAGAGCCGCGCGCATCTCGGTGGATTTGCCCGCGTCTTTGATCTTCATGCGCAGGGTCAGGCGCCAGCCCTTGGTTTCAGGGTTGTAACGCACGCTGTTTTCGACCAGTTCGGCATTGTCGCCAACGCTGACCTGGCTGCGCACATCGGCGGTTTCCGGCAATGCAGCCAGGGACGGGCCTTCGAAGTCCACCAGATAGGCAACGCTGCCATCGGGCTGACGGATCAGGTTCGACTGCTTGACGTCGCCGGTAGAACGCAGGGTTTGTTTAACCCAGGCACTGTCCGGGGCGTGGATCGCGGCTTCGTCGATGGTCCAGTGCATGCGATAGGCAACATCGAGCGGCTGGCCTGGCTCCGGCAGTTTTTCCGGGCTCCAGAAAGCAACGATGTTGTCGTTGGTTTCGTCAGCGGTCGGAATTTCCACCAGGTCTACAGAACCCTTGCCCCAATCGCCTTTTGGCTCGATCCAGGCACTTGGGCGTTTGTCGTAGCGGTCGTCGAGGTCTTCGTAGTGGCTGAAGTCACGGCCACGTTGCAACAAGCCGAAGCCGCGCGGGTTCTCGATGGAGAAGTTGCTCACCGCCAGGTGTTTCGGGTTGTTCAGCGGACGCCAGATCCACTCGCCGTTGCCGGCATGGATCGACAGACCGCTGGAGTCGTGCAGTTCGCGACGATAGTTGAGCACTTTCGACGGCTGGTTGGCGCCGAACAGGAACATGCTGGTCAGCGGCGCAACGCCAAGCTTGGTGACTTTGTCACGCAGGAACATCTTGGCCTTGACGTCGACCACGGTGTCGCTGCCCGGACGCAGGGTCAGGCGATAGGCACCGGTGGCACGCGGCGAATCCAGCAGCGCGAAGATCACCAGGTGCTTGTCACCCGGTTTTGGCTGTTGAATCCAGAACTCGGTGAAACGCGGGAATTCTTCGCCGGACGGCAATGCGGTATCGATGGCCATGCCGCGAGCGGACAAGCCATAGGTGTGACCTTTGCCGACAACGCGGAAGTAACTCGCGCCGAGCATGGTCATGATCTCGTCTTGCTTGTCGGCCTTGTTGATCGGGTACAGCACACGGAAACCGGCATACCCCAGTTGTTCGGTGGCTTTAGGATCAAATTTCACGTCGCCGAAATCGAAACGACTTGGGTCGTACTTGATCTCTTCGACGGTATTGGCCGTGATTTCGTTGATTTTCACCGGGGTGTCGAAGTGCATGCCCTGGTGATAGAACGAAAGCTTGAACGGGGTTTTCTGATCGGCCCACTCGGCTTTTTCGGTGCGGAAACGAATTTTTTGATAGTCCGCGAATTTCATCTCGCGGAATTCGTTCGGCAGGTTACTGCGCGGAGCTTCGTATTTCTGCGCGGCCAGCTCTTTCGCCTTGACCGACACATCATCCAGATTGAATGCCCAAAGCTGGCCGGCGCTGAGCAGGCAGAGCAGTGCAGAGCCCGCTACCAGAGCGCTTCGGAACCGTTTGGCAGACAAATTTGGTGCATTACAGGGACTAACAATCACGAGCAACCCTCGCCGAAAACAGATCAAAAAACCAACGGCCAGCTATCTATATGCCAGGTTGGCGAGCATTGTTCCGACTCCTATGGGGCTAAATGATTCCCCAACAGGCTCCGGGCAAGTCTCTACCTAAGTCAAAATGGACCAACGAACGCTGATCCCCGTAGCGCGCGATTATCTAGTAGGCCGCGTTACAACGCATCAGGGGTAACAAAGTATTTATCGCGAAAAACCCCTGTTTTCAGTCGAAATGCCCTTAAAAAGGTGTTTCAAGCGACGTCAGGTCTGTAACAGGAAGGTTACCGGGCCATCATTGACCAAGTGCACCTGCATGTCCGCGCCGAATCTACCTGATGCCACAGTGCCATGCACCTGTTTCGCTTTGCCTAATAGATAGTCGAAAAGTTCTTCGCCAAGGGCCGGCGGCGCCGCCGTCGAAAAACTCGGACGCAACCCGCTCTTGGTGTCGGCGGCCAGGGTGAACTGCGAGACCAACAGCAACCCACCGCCAACATCCGCCAGGGACAAATTCATCTTGCCCTCGGCGTCGCTGAATACACGATAGTTAAGCAGCTTATGCAGAAGTTTGTCGGCGCTGGCCCGAGTGTCCTCGGGCTCGACCGCCACCAGTACCAGCAAACCCTGGTCTACCGCGCCAACCACCTGCCCCGCCACCTCGACTCGAGCGCCACGCACGCGTTGCAGCAGGCCCTTCATGCTTCTTCAGGCGGCAGATCAAGCAAGCGCCGAGCCATCTGACCAGCGGCACGTACCAGGGCATCGGTGATGCCCGGTTCGGACGCGGCGTGACCGGCATCGCGGATCACTTGCAGCTCGCTGTTCGGCCAGTTCTGGTGCAATTCCCAGGCATTGTCCAGCGGGCAGATGACATCGTAACGACCGTGAACGATCACACCCGGCAAATGGGCGATCTTGCCCATGTCGCGAATCAGCTGGTTCGGCTCGAGGAAGGCGTTGTTGGTGAAGTAATGGCACTCGATGCGGGCAATCGACAGCGCCCGTTGCGGCTCGGAGAAGCGATCGACCACCAGCGGGTTCGGCCGCAGGGTCGCGGTCCGGCCTTCCCAGGTGGACCAGGCTTTGGCCGCGTGCATCTGGGCGATCTGGTCGTTACCGGTCAGGCGCTTGTGGAACGCGGTGAGCAAGTCGCCGCGCTCGTCCAGCGGGATCGGCGCGATGTAGTCCTGCCAGTAGTCGGGGAACAAACGGCTGGCGCCAGCCTGGTAGAACCACTCGATTTCCTGCGGACGGCAGAGAAAGATCCCACGCAGGATCAGACCGTGGACACGCTCCGGATGGGTTTGCGCGTAGGCCAGCGCCAGGGTCGAACCCCAGGAGCCGCCGAACAGCACCCATTTTTCGATGTTCAGGTGTTTGCGAATCCGCTCAAGGTCGGCGACCAGATCCCAGGTGGTGTTGTTTTCAAGGTTGGCGTGGGGCGTGGAGCGACCGCAACCGCGCTGGTCGAAGGTGACAATGCGATACAGATTGGGATCGAAATAGCGACGGCTCTGCGCATCACACCCGGCGCCGGGGCCGCCGTGGATGAACACCACCGGCAAACCTTCCGGTGAACCGCTTTCGTCGACGTACAGCGTGTGGGTTTTATCGACGGCCAGATCGTGCCGGGCGTAGGGTTTGATCTGCGGGTACAAAGTCTGCATTGCACGCTCCGTAAGGGGTCGAGGTCATCCCTGTGGGGACTTCAATTATTCTGCCGTCCGGCATCATAAACCCGAATTACGTCAATGAGCATGCCCTTGCAGCGTCAGAGCCTGTCAGCCAGAAACCCGAGCAGGTTTTCATAGAGTCGGTCGACCTCGGCGACCTGCCCGCGCGCCCGCAAACAACCGTGAACCAGCCCTTCCCCGTCGTACAGCGTCGCGCTCACACCGGCGGCGTTGAGTCGCTCGACATAACGCACACCGTCATCACGCAACGGGTCGAATTGCGCCACAGCGACCCACGCCGGTGGCAAACCGCTGAAATCCTCGGCGAGCAAAGGCATGGCATAGGCGGTCGGTTGTCCGGCGCCACGCAAATAGAGCGCGTGATAACAATCCACATCGCTACTGCTGAGTAATGGCGCATCCGCGCATTCGCTGCGCGATGGCAATCGATGATCGCCGCCCAGCCCCGGATAAATCAGCACCTGCGCGGTCGGCAGCGGCTCGCCCGCATCGCGCAAGGCCAAACATAACGCGGCGGCCAGGTTGCCGCCGGCGCTGTCCCCGGCCACAAGCATGTGCGCGGGATCAAACCAGAACGGCCCCGAACGCAACGCGCGCCAGACCTTCAGGCAATCGTCGAACCCGGCCGGAAACGGATGCTCCGGCGCCAACCGATAATCCACGGCCACCACCATCGCCCCCAACGTCGCGGCGAGTTCAGCGCAGATGAAATCGTGGGAATCGAGATCCCCCACCACCCAGCCACCGCCGTGCAAATACAAAATGCATGGCCAGCCGCTGGCCGCTGGTGTCACGGGCGGACGATAGGAACGCACCGCCACGCCCGATAGCGTGAAGTCAGTGACCTCCAGCCCGGCGGGACGTGGCGGGGTAAACGCCCGGCACATCTCGCTGTAGGCCTGGCGCAAGCCGCTAAGGCTGCTATCGGCGCTACTGAAACCGAGGGTTTTCGCGACGAAGGCTGACATTTCATCTGTGAGGAGATAAGGCGCCATGGGTCTGCCGATCAAAAATGATGGATGTAAATGAGGCCCCCCCTGTGGGAGCGGGCTTGCTCGCGAAGGCGTCGTGTCAGGCACATTAATGTCAACTGACACACCGCTTTCGCGAGCAAGCCCGCTCCCACCGGATGTGCGTCTGAGGTCAGTTTTTCAGGCTGGCCTGAACGGTGGCCACGCCATCCTTGCCATCCACACTGCTGACCCCGGCCAGCCAGCGCTGAAGGTCTTCGGGATGATCACGCAGCCAAGCCTTGGCCACGTCCTGAGGGGTTTTGCGCTCCATGATCGGCACCATCAACTGGCTTTCCTGGGACGCGGTGAAGGTCAGGTTTTGCAGCAAACGAGTTACGTTCGGGCAGCGTTCGGCGTAGTCCGGGGCGGTAACGGTGGAGACGGTCGCCGCGCCCTCGTTCGGGCCGTAGACGTCCTCGCTGCCGGTCAGGTAGGCGATCTTCATGTTGATGTTCATCGGATGCGGGGTCCAGCCGACGAACACCACGAATTCCTTGCGGTTCACCGCCCGTTGTACGGCGGCGAGCATGCCGGCCTCACCGGACTCGATCAGTTTGAAATCCTTCAGGCCGAAGTGATTGGTTTCGATCATCGTCTTGATTGTGGTGTTGGCACCGCTGCCCGGCTCGATGCCGTAGATCTTGCCACCGAGTTTGTCTTTGAACTTGGCAATATCGGCGAAGGTTTTCAGGCCGGCGTCGGCCACATAGTCCGGCACGGCGAGGGTGGCCTGGGCATCGGCCAGGCTTGGTTTTTCCATGACCTTGACTTGGTTGGCGGCAACGAACGGGGCGATGTTCTTGTCCATCGCCGGTTTCCAGTAACCGAGGAAGATGTCGAGGCGCTTGTCGCGGATGCCGGCGAAGATGATTTGCTGCACGGCGCTGGTTTGCTTGCTTTCGTAACCCAGACCATTGAGCAACACATCGGCCATGCCACTGGTGGCGATCACGTCGGTCCAGTTGACCACCCCCATGCGCACGGCTTTGCAGGAAGCGTCTTCACTGGCCAGGGCCGTGGTGCTCAACAGAGCGGTGCCGCAGAGGATTGAGAGACAGCGGGTGAACAGTCTTTTCATCGGAGGGATCTCGTGCGGCAGCGGATTATTGTGGGGGTCGGTGTCTTTATGCACCGTGCCCAGAACATTACGCAGCGTCGAGCGGGTAAAAGCGAACTGTGGCGACCGAGATTTGCACGGTGGCGACAGCGCCAAAAAAGATCGCAGCCTTCGGCAGCTCCTACAGGGTGTACGCATCCCATGTAGGAGCTGCCGAAGGCTGCGATCTTTCGATCTTAAGCCCCGTAGTGCTTCTGACCCCAAGCCAACAACCCTTGCAGCAACTCTTTAAGCACCACCTGCGTCGGCTCAGCCAAATCAGGCCGATAACGGAACGGCTCAAACTCTTCCATGTACGTGCACTGCCCCAACTCCAGTTGCACCGCGTGGATATTCTCCGCCGGGTTGCCGTAATGCCGGGTGATGTGGCCGCCCTTGAAGCGGCCGTTCAGCACATGGCTGTAATCGGTGTGCCGGGCGCAGATCGCTTCCAGTTGCGTGGCCAATTGTGGATCGCAACTGGCGCCGTTGAAGGTGCCGAGGTTGAAGTCCGGCAGTTTGCCGTCGAACAGGTGCGGGATGATCGAACGGATCGAATGCGCGTCGAACAACAACGCGTAGCCGAATTCGGCTTTGAGTCGCGCCAGTTCGTTCTGCAAGGTGCTGTGATACGGCGTCCAGACCTGTTCCAGATAGGTTGCACGCTCGGCCGCCGACGGTTCCAGACCTTCCTGGAACAGTGGAATACCGTCGAACAACGTCGCCGGGTACAGGCCCGTGGTGGCGCCGACATACAGCGGTTTGTCGTCGGACGGTCGGTTCAGGTCGATGACAAACCGCGAATACTCGGCGGCCAGGGTACTGGCGCCCAGTTCAGCCGCGAATTCGTACAACTGCGGAATGTGCCAGTCGGTGTCCGGCAGGCTGCGTGCATCGGGAATCAACCCGGCCTCGACCGCCGGGGTCAGGCGCAAACCGGCGTGGGGCATGCTGATCAGCAGCGGCACGCGGCCTTGTTTGAAGTTCAGAACCTTATCCACAACTGCTCTCCTAAACGCTTGTTTCGACGCCGTGACGCACGACGCGTTTCTCCAGGTCACCGCCCAGCCAGTACGACAGGTCGGCGGGACGATCGATTTGCCACGCCACGAAATCCGCGACCTTGCTGACTTCCAGCGACCCATGAGTTTCAGCCATGCCCAGCGCCGTGGCGGCGTGAATCGTGGCGCCGGCCAGGGCTTCTTCCGGGGTCATGCGGAAACAGGTACAGGCCATGTTCAGCATCAAGCGCAACGACAGTGCCGGCGAAGTGCCGGGGTTGAGGTCACTGGCGATGGCGATTTTCACCCCGTGTTTGCGCAAGGCATCCATCGGCGGCAACTGGGTTTCCCGCAGGAAGTAGAACGCACCGGGCAGCAGCACCGCGACGGTGCCGGACGCGGCCATGGCGATGGCGTCGGCTTCGTCCATGAATTCCAGGTGATCGGCGGACAGTGCGTGATAACGCGCCGCCAGGCTCGAACCGTGCAGCGACGACAATTGCTCAGCGTGCAGTTTCACCGGCAAACCGAGTTGCTGCGCGGTGATGAACACCCGCTCGACTTGCGCTGGCGAGAACGCCAGGTATTCGCAGAACGCGTCTACCGCATCCACCAAGCCTTCGGCGGCCAGGGCCGGCAGCATCTCGGCGCAGATGTGATTGATGTAGTCGTCGGCGCGATCCTTGTACTCCGGCGGCAAGGCGTGGGCCGCCAGACACGTGCTACGCACGCTGACCGGCAGCTCGGCGCCGAGGCGGCGAATGACCCGCAGGATTTTGCGCTCACTGGCCAGGTCGAGGCCGTAGCCGGATTTCATCTCGACCGTGGTCACGCCATCGCGCAGCAAGCTTTTCAGACGCTTGGCGGCGCTGGCGAACAGTTCGTCTTCAGTGGCGGCGCGGGTCGCGCGCACGGTGCTGGCGATGCCACCACCGGCAGCGGCGATTTCGGAATAGCTGACGCCTTGCAGGCGCTGTTCGAATTCACCGCTGCGGTTACCGCCGAACACCGTGTGGGTGTGGCAGTCGATCAGGCCCGGGGTGACCCAGGCCCCTTTCAAATCGTTGACGGCCGGGTAGTCGCCGGACGGCAGTTCGCTGCGCGGGCCGATCCACTCAATCAACGCACCGGACGTCACGATGGCCGCATCCTCGATGATCGAGTAGACGCCTTGCGCCATGGTTGCGACGTGGCAGTGTTGCCAGAGGGTTTTCATCCCTTAGTCTCCACAATGTTCAAAATCGATTCGCGAGCAAGCCCGCTCCCACAGGGTTTACGCAATCCAATGGGGGAGCGGGCTTGCTCGCGAAGAGGCCATTAAAGGCTCGGCAGCAACTTCGCCGACACCAGCTCATTCAGGCAACGGGTCGCCAACAGCTCGGTAGCGGCGTTGATGTCCGGCGCGAAGAACCGGTCCTTCTCATAGAACGGCACTTCTGCGCGCAGGATGCCGCGAGCCTTTTCCAGTTTCGTCGAGGTTTTCAGGCCTTCACGCAGGTCCAGGCCCTGGCACGCCGCCAGCCATTCCACCGCCAGCACGCCACGGGTGTTTTCGGCCATTTCCCACAGACGCTTGCCCGCCGCCGGAGCCATGGACACATGGTCTTCCTGGTTGGCGGAAGTCGGCAAGCTGTCCACCGAATGCGGATGGGACAACGCCTTGTTCTCGCTGGCCAGTGCGGCCGCAGTCACCTGGGCGATCATGAAACCGGAATTCACGCCGCCATTGGCCACCAGGAACGGCGGCAGTTGCGACATGTGTTTGTCCATCATCAGCGAGATACGGCGTTCGCTCAGGGAACCGATTTCGGCGATGGCCAGTGCCATGTTGTCAGCGGCCATGGCCACGGGTTCGGCGTGGAAGTTACCACCGGAGATCACGTCGCCTTCAGCGGCGAAGACCAACGGGTTGTCGGAGACGGCGTTGGCTTCGACGGCCAACACTTCAGCGGCTTGACGGAACTGGGTCAGGCAGGCGCCCATGACTTGCGGCTGGCAGCGCAGGGAGTACGGGTCCTGAACCTTTTCGCAGTTTTCGTGGGAGTCGGAGACTTCACTGCGCTCGCCCAACAAATCGCGGTAAGCGGCGGCAGCGTCGATCTGGCCTTTCTGGCCACGGGCGGCGTGAATACGCGCATCGAATGGCGAGCGCGAGCCCAACACCGCTTCAACCGTCAGGCCACCGATGGCCAGGGCGCCGGCGAACAGGTCTTCGCCTTCAAACAAACCGCGCAGTGCGTAAGCGGTAGACACTTGGGTGCCGTTGAGCAGCGCCAGACCTTCTTTCGCGGCCAGGGTCAGCGGGGTCAGACCGGCGACTTTCAGCGCTTCAGTCGCTTCCATCCACTCGCCCTTGTAGCGCGCCTTGCCTTCGCCCAGCAGCACCAGGGACATGTGGGCCAAAGGCGCGAGGTCACCGGAGGCGCCGACCGAACCTTTCAATGGAATGTGCGGGTACACCTCGGCGTTGATCAGGGCGATCAGCGCGTCGATCACTACGCGACGGATGCCCGAAAAACCACGGCTCAGGCTGTTGACCTTGAGCACCATGACCAGGCGCACCAGCGCGTCGCTGATCGGCTCGCCGACACCGGCGGCGTGGGACAGCACCAGGGAGCGCTGGAGGTTTTCCAGGTCTTCGCTGGCGATGCGGGTCGAGGCCAGCAGGCCGAAACCGGTGTTGATGCCGTAAGCGGTGCGGTTCTCGGCGAGGATCTGCTCCACGCAGGCAACGCTGGCTTCGATCTGCGCCGAAGCGCTGTTGTCGAGGGTGATTTTGACCGGGTGCTGATAGATATCACGCAGTTGGGCAAGGCTCAGTTGGCCGGGAACAAGGTTAAGCGCAGTCATTTTGTGCTCCTTTGGAGAGTTGTTATGAACTCACCAGTCGCTCCGGAGATATCCGTTGTCCGTCGCGTCTCGCTTTTGGAGAGACGCGCCTTGGCACGCTGGTTTTTGTGTAGAAATCAGTTGAGGTTGGGTAAAGCCTTGTGCAGCAAAATCGGGTCTTTCAACACGCTGGCAGCAGCGGCGATGTCCGGCGCCAACCAACGGTCCTGGTCGTAAGCCGGGACGCGTTCGCGCAGCAGACGCCACGCCGCATCGGTGCCCGCGCCAAAACGCTGCTCTTTCAAAAATTCAAACGCCTGGGCGGCCAACAGATACTCGATGGCGAGGATTTGCGTGCAGTTTTCCAATGCGCGATGCAGCTTCAGCGCGGCGTTGGTGCCCAGGCTCAAATGGTCTTCCTGCAGGCCCGAGGTGACGTAGTTGTCGAGCACCGCTGGTTGCGCCAATTGGCGGTTTTCCGCACACAGAGAAGCGGCGACATACTGGACGATCATCATCCCGGAGTTAACCCCCGGATTGGCCACCAGAAATGCCGGCAAACCGCTGACGTGGGGGTTGATCAAACGGTCCAGGCGTCGCTCGGCGATGGAGCCGATTTCAGCCATGGCAATTGCCAGCAAATCCGCCGCCATGGCCACGGATTGACCGTGGGGGTTGGCCTGGGACATCACGCGATAGTTGTCCGGCGTGCCCAGCAGCATCGGGTTGTCGGTGACCGAGTTGAGTTCGGTTTCGATCTGATTTCTGGCGTGCTCCAGTTGATCGCGAGCGGCGCCGTGAACCTGCGGGATCGAACGAATGCTCAGGGCATCCTGAGTACGAATGCCTTTGCTCGACGCAATTACTTCACTGCCATCGAGCAACGCCCGCAAATTGATGCCGACTTGCTGCATGCCCGGGTGCGGTTTGAGCGCGATGATCTCGGCATCGAACGCGGCGATCTGACCACGCTGGGCTTCGAAACTCATGGCGCCGATCACATCGGCCCATTGCACCAGGCGCGTCGCGTCGGCCAGGGCCAGGCAACTGAGGCCGGTCATGCACGGCGTACCGTTGACCAGGCACAACCCGTCCTTGGCGCCGAGCTGAACCGGCTCCAGGCCTTCCTCGGCCAGGGCTTGCTGCGCGGAAACGATCTGCCCGCGATAGCTGACATTTCCAACGCCCAACAACGCGATGCTGACGTGGGCCATGTGGGTCAGGTAACCCACCGACCCCTGGGACGGCACTTGCGGGGTGATGCCGCGATTAAGCAGCGCCAGCAGGCCTTCTACGACGCGGCGATGAATGCCGGAGTTGCCGTGGCTGTAGTTGCGAATGGCGGCGCAGATGATCGCGCGGGTCTGTTCGTCGGCCAATGGCGCGCCGACGCCGCAGGCATGGCTGAGCAAGGTGTTGCGCGACAACTGGCTGAGTTGTTCGTCTTTGAGCGAGACGTTGCACAAGGCGCCGAGGCCGGTGTTGACGCCATAGGCCCGTTCGCCGCTGGCGACGATGCGCTGGACGATGGCCTGGGCGTTGTCGATGCGTGCCCAGGTCTGAGGCGACAGCTCAAGCTGCGCACCATGACGGGCGACCGCGACCACATCCTGCCAACGCAGCGGCGCGTCGGCGATAACGATTTTTTCAGCCTGGGACATCATTGACCTCGTGCGTACCACTTGAATATTGATGCAGCTTTACCGGCCTCTTCGCGGGCAAGCCTCGCTCCTACGGGATTGGGGAGTGCCATGGATTGGGCCACAACACACAACCTGTAGGAGCGAGGCTTGCCCGCGAAGGGGCCATCACGGACACCGCAAATCTCTTTAAACCACCGCCGCCCGCCGCTGCACGAACCGGTCGACATACTCATCCGCTGGCGAATGCAGGATCTCGCGCGGCGTGCCGACCTGAATCAGCCGCCCATCCTTGAGGATCGCAATGCGGTTGCCGATGCGCACGGCCTCGTCGAGGTCGTGGGTGATGAAGACGATGGTCTTGTGCAGGGTCTTTTGCAGCTCCAGCAACTGGTCCTGCATCTCGGCGCGGATCAGCGGGTCGAGGGCGCTGAACGCTTCGTCCATCAGGATGATGTCGGTGTCCGCCGCCAAGGCACGGGCCAGGCCCACCCGTTGACGCATGCCGCCCGAGAGCTGGTGCGGGTATTTGTTTTCGTAGCCCTTCAGGCCCACGGTGTTGATCCAGTGCAGCGCGCGCTCGGAGCACATTTGCTTGCTCTCGCCACGCACTTTCAAGCCGTAGGCAACGTTGTCCACCACGGTCTTGTGCGGCAGCAGGCCGAAGCTCTGGAACACCATGCTGATGCGGTGCCGGCGAAATTCGCGAAGGGCTTCCATGTCGTATTGCAGGATGTCCACGCCGTCCACCAGGATCGCGCCGCTCGTCGGGTCGATCAGGCGATTGAAGTGACGCACCAGGGTCGATTTGCCGGAACCCGACAGGCCCATGATCACGAAGATCTCGCCGGTGCCGATGCTCAGGGACAAGTCGTTCACGCCGACCACGCAGCCGGTTTCGGCCAGTACCTGGTCCTTGGTCTTGCCCTGGCCAATCATGCCCAGCGCATCCTTGGAACGGTTGCCGAAAATCTTGAAGACGTTTTTGACTTCGATTTTGCTCACGGTTGCGTCGTTCATTTGCTCACCTCATGCCGTGGCCGACCATACGCTTGAGTAATGCGGTCGATCACCACTGCCAGAATCACGATCGCCAGACCGGCCTCGAGGCCGCGTCCGACGTTGAGGGTCTGAATCCCCACCAACACGTCTTCGCCCAAGCCACGGGCACCGATCATCGAGGCAATCACCACCATCGACAGGGCCATCATGGTGGTCTGGTTGATCCCGGCCATGATGCTCGGCAGGGCCAGCGGCAGTTGCACGCCGAACAGTTGCTGCCAACGGTTGGCACCGAAGGCGTTGATCGCTTCCATCACTTCACCGTCAACCTGGCGGATGCCCAGGTCGGTCAGGCGAATCAGCGGAGGCGCGGCGTAGATCACCGTGGCGAAAATCGCCGGGACTTTGCCCAGGCCGAATAGCATCAGCACCGGGATCAGGTACACGAAGCTCGGCATGGTTTGCATGATGTCGAGCATCGGCATCAGCACCGAACGCAGGCGATTGCTACGTGCCGAGAGAATGCCCAACGGGATGCCGATCAGCACCGAAATGACCGTCGCCACCATCATCAGCGCGAGGGTCTGCATCAGCTTGTCCCAGAGGCCGACCGCGCCGACCAGGAACAGCAGACCGACGATCACCGCCGTGGTCACGACTTTACGGGTCGCGTGCCAGGCCACGCCCGCCACGATGGCCAGCATCAGCCACCAGGGCGCCGCACGCAGCAAGCCTTCAAGATTGACGATGGCCCACAACAGGGTGTCGGAGATGTGCCGGAACACGTCGCCGTAGTTGGTGACCAGCGAATCGACCCAACTGTTGACCCAGTCGGCGATGGAAAAGGTAAAGCTTTCGGGAAACATAAGAGACTCTCAATCAAGGGGTTGCGATCAAGCGTCCGACTGCCGTTGCCGACAGTCGGAGAAGCTCAACCTACAAGGCCGCGTCGATTTTCTTGGCTGCGTCGTCGCTCACCCATGCGTGCCAGACTTCAGGATGTTCCTTCAAGAAGATCTTGGCCAGTTTTGGCGATTCGATCCGCTCTTTGGTCATGCGCCCCAGGTTCTGGTTGAGGATGTCGATCGGCAGGTTGACCTTTTCCAGCACGGCCACCAGTTCCGGGGCTTGCTCGTGGAAAGCCTTGGACAGGCCGACCTTGATGGTCACGCTCTTATCCACGCCTGGCTTCTCTTCGAGTTTGACCAGATCAACCTGACCCATCAGCGGCGTTGGCGACCAGTAGTAGAACAGGATCGGCTCACCACGCTTGTAGCTCGACAGCACGGCCGCATCCAGCGCTGGGCCGGTGCCTGGGCGGAAGTTGGTGTAAGTGCTTTCCAGACCGTAGCTTTTCAGCATTTCGCTGTTGTCCAGTTCACAGGTCCAACCGGCCGGGCAGTTGTAGAAACGGCCCTTGGAGGGTTCTTCCTGATCCTTGAACACGGCAGAGTACTTGGCCAGGTCGGCGATGTTTTTCAGGTCTGGCGCTTTCGGTTCCAGCTTGCGCTTGGCATCGCCTTCGATCACGTAGCGCGGCACGTACCAGCCTTCGATTGCACCGACCACTGGAGCACCGACGCCGATGACTTTGCCGGCCTTCTCGGCCTTGTTCCAGACCTCGCTGCGGCCGACCCACTCTTCGGCAAACACCTGGATGTCATTGCTGCTCAGGGCGTTTTCCATGGTGATGGAGTTGCCTGGCAAGCTGTCGGTCTTGCAGTCGTAGCCCTTCTCCAACACGACTTGCAACACGTCGGTCAGCAGCATGGCGCTTTCCCAGTTCAGGCCGGCGAATTTCACCGGTTTACCCGACTCGCACCAACCGGCGGCCTGAGTGGCGCCGGCACTGGCGAGCAGGCCCATGGAAAGCAAAGTGGTCAGCAGGGTCTTGTTCGATTTCATTGTTGTGACGCTCCTAATCATGAGTTGGCTTACGGCAGTCAAGAGGCATCCAGCCCTGTCCACATCCAGTCAGGCCTGCGCCGCTGCGCGACCGGCCCCGCTTTTTTTAGGTTGTACAACGCTGTCCTGCTCGACCGGCAGAATCAGTTGATCGGGCACGGTGCCGTGCCATTTTTTGGCACACACGTAATACAGGGCTGCGGGAACCAGCAGACCGATGATCCAGGAAATATCCACATCACCCAGCGCTGCCACCAGCGGACCGGTATAGAACTTGGTGGAAATGAACGGCAACTGCACCAGCACACCGAACACATAGATGCTGATACCGAGCATGTTCCAGCGGCCGTAGCGACCGTTTGGATCGGCCAGTGCCGGCACGTCATAGCGCTCGCGGGTGATGCAGTAGTAGTCCACCAGGTTGATCGCGCTCCATGGCGTGAAGAATGCGAGCAGGAACAGGATGAAGGACTTGAACGCACCAAGGAACGAGTGCTGACCAAGCAGCGCCATCAGGGTCGCAGCACCCACAATCACCAGCACGAAGACCAGGCGCTGCAAGCGCGATACTTTCAGGTCACCACGGAAACCGCTGATGATGGTCGCAATGCACATGAAGCTGCCGTAGGAGTTCAGCGTGGAGATGGTGACCTTGCCGAACGCGATACTGAAATACAGCAGCGCAGCGGTGGCACCGGTACCGCCCAGACCCACGATGTAGGCGACTTCATGGCCAGCGAATTGGCCGTTGGCCGATGCGGCAGCGAACACGCCGAGAACCATCGCGACCTGCGCACCAATGACCGAGCCTGCGCCTGCGGCAAAAAAAGTTTTCACCGAGGAAATCTTGCTCGGCAGGTAGCGAGAGTAGTCAGCCACGTAAGGGCCGAAGGCGATCTGCCAGGACGCCGCGAGCGATACCGCGAGCAGGAAACTGCTCCAGCTGAAGTGGCGGATTTGCAACAGTGCGCCAACATCAACCTGGCTCATCAGACGGCTGAACAGATAAACAAAGGCAATCACGCCAATGACACTGGCAACACGGCCGATCCAATGGATCACCCGATAACCGAGCACCGTGACCAGCACGATGACACTGGCGAAAATCAGGATGCCGACGCTGTCGCTGACACCAAACAACTGGCCCAGCGCCTGACCGGACAACACGGTTCCCGTTGCGGTGAAGCCGAGGTACATCAAGCAGACCAGCACGATCGGGATGGCCGCGCCATACACGCCGAACTGTACCCGGCTGGAAATCATCTGCGGCAGGCCAAGCTTGGGCCCTTGCGCCGCATGCAACGCCATGACGCCGCCGCCGAGCAGTTGACCGATCAACAAACCGATCAACGACCAGAAAACGTCACCGCCCAGTACAACGGCCAGAGCGCCCGTCACAATCGCGGTGATTTGCAGGTTGGCCCCCATCCACAGGGTGAACTGGCTAAATAGACGACCGTGTCTTTCCGCTTCCGGGATGTAGTCGATCGAACGCTTCTCGATCAACGGTTTACTGCCTGCACGATCGCTGTTAACAGCCATGATTCAACCTCTGTGGATTGTTGGTCGGTATTGGTTAGAGCTTCGTCAGAACTACGTCAGAACTACGCCAGAACTGCGTCAGAACTGCGTAGGAGCTGTGTAGGAGCTGTCGAGTGAAACGAGGCTGCGATCTTTTAAAGATCAAGATCAAGATCAAGATCAAAAGATCGCAGCCTTCGGCAGCTCCTACAGGTATTGCGTTAAGCCAGCCCGTTTTATTTACCGGTAATCATCGGCAGGTTCAGGCCCTGCTCCTTGGCGCAATCGATGGCGATCTGGTAACCCGCATCGGCGTGACGCATAACGCCGGTCGCCGGGTCGTTGTGCAGCACGCGAGCGATACGCTCGGCCGCTTCGTCCGTACCGTCGCAGACAATCACCATGCCCGAGTGCTGGGAGAAGCCCATGCCGACGCCGCCGCCATGGTGCAGGGAAACCCAGGTCGCGCCGCTCGCGGTGTTTAGCAGAGCGTTGAGCAATGGCCAGTCGGACACAGCGTCGGAACCGTCCTGCATCGACTCGGTTTCGCGGTTCGGGCTGGCAACCGAACCGGAGTCCAGGTGGTCGCGACCGATCACGATGGGCGCGGACAACTCGCCGCTACGTACCATTTCGTTGAACGCCAGGCCAAGCTTGGCGCGCAGGCCCAGGCCCACCCAGCAGATACGGGCCGGCAGACCCTGGAAGCTGATGCGCTCGCGGGCCATGTCCAGCCAGTTGTGCAGGTGGGCGTCGTCCGGGATCAGCTCTTTGACTTTGGCGTCGGTTTTGTAGATGTCTTCAGCGTTGCCCGACAGTGCAGCCCAACGGAACGGGCCGATGCCACGGCAGAACAGCGGACGGATGTAAGCCGGGACGAAGCCAGGGAAGTCGAATGCGTTTTCCACGCCTTCTTCCTGGGCCATCTGGCGGATGTTGTTGCCGTAGTCGAAAGTCGGAATGCCCATTTTCTGGAATTCGAGCATCGCTTTAACGTGCACGGCCATGGATTGCTTGGCGGCTTTGACGACAGCAGCAGGCTCGGTCTTGGCGCGAGCGCGGTACTCTTCCCAGGTCCAGCCAGCCGGCAGGTAACCGTTGAGCGGGTCGTGGGCGCTGGTCTGGTCGGTGACCATGTCCGGGCGCACGCCGCGCTTGACCAGTTCCGGCAGGATTTCCGCCGCGTTACCCAGCAGCGCGATGGAGATCGCCTTGCCTTCTTTGGTGTATTTGGCGATGCGGGCCAGGGCGTCGTCGAGGTCGGTGGCTTGCTCGTCGACGTAACGGCTGTTCAGACGGAAATCGATGCTGACCTGCTGGCATTCGATGTTCAGCGAGCACGCGCCGGCCAGGGTTGCAGCCAGTGGCTGAGCGCCGCCCATGCCGCCGAGGCCGGCGGTCAGGACCCAACGACCTTTCAGGTCATCGTTGTAATGTTGGCGACCGGCTTCGACGAAGGTTTCGTAAGTGCCCTGGACGATGCCCTGGCTGCCGATGTAGATCCAGCTGCCGGCGGTCATCTGGCCGTACATGGCCAAGCCTTTGGCGTCGAGTTCGTTGAAGTGTTCCCAGCTCGCCCAGTGTGGCACCAGGTTGGAGTTGGCGATCAGGACGCGCGGGGCATTGGTGTGGGTCTTGAACACGCCGACCGGCTTGCCGGATTGCACCAGCAGGGTCTCGTCGTCATTCAGGTTGGTCAGGCTTTCGACGATCTTGTCGTAGCATTCCCAGTTACGCGCTGCACGACCGATACCACCGTAAACCACCAGTTCTTTAGGGTTTTCGGCAACTTCCGGGTCGAGGTTGTTCATCAACATGCGCAGCGGCGCTTCGGTCAGCCAGCTCTTGGCGGTCAGCTTGTTACCGCGTGCGGCGCGGATTTCTACGTCACGGTGCTTTGTAAAAGAGGCGGTAGTAGGTTTCTGGGTATTGTCAGTCACGAAAAAGACTCCTCAGCGATCAATTCAAACCAACCCTGGCAGTGGGCAAGCCAGCCTGTGCGCATCGTTGCGCCACAAGCGAATCAGTGGACGCTGCGAGGAGTCTCGGTCGACTCATACGCATACGTCTTTACTTGTACATACAAGCATATGCAATCAAGCGGCCAACTTGCTGGATGGGCATTCAAGAAAAGTTTTTGAGGGGCCGGAAAGCCTGTAGATCAAGGGTTTTGACGCGGATGAAATTTTTCGGGGGGATTTTGCGCGAGGGCAGCGGCTGTTACTTGAGCGGGGTTTTGCGCCACGCTGGGGCGTTCGGTAACAAAGTGGTGCGCATTGGGGAACGTTGAAAAGCAAAAAGATCGCAGCCTTCAGCAGCTCCTACGGGTTCAGTGTCATTTGCGGTGAACACGATCAATGTAGGAGCTGCCGAAGGCTGCGATCTTTCAGGAATTTTGAATCAGCGTGCAATCAGCTCGATCACACAGCACGGCCCGTTACTGGAGATTTCCAGCAGGCCAGCATTACCATCAAGTTGCAGGCAATCATGGCGACCCAGTTGCGCGTCGTTGTTACCCACCTTCACGTCCAACGCCTCGGTGACACTGAACACCAACACAGTCCCGGCCGAACTGAAAAACCGCTGCTCACCGCCCAGCCACTGCAACCGCGCGTTGTAGCGCTGCGGCGCATAGATCAGGTTGAAATCGCGAATCGGCCCGCCCAGCAAGGTGCACGAAACCTGGCTCTCACCACTGAACGCAAACGGCTCCAGCGGTAACAATGGCCGCGTGTCCTGGCCATCGACACGCAAGGTCATGCCATCACCTTGCAGCACGGTGATCACCCGCTCGTAGCCGGCAAACGTCGAGAACCCGCCCGACTCACCAATATCGGCAATCGACAGGCGCCAGCCGAAACCATCGAGGCCTGTGCCGGCATCGCGGGTGATTTCTTCAGTGCTGCCGCCGCCGTTCTTCCACGGCATGCGCGGGTAATCTTTGGCGCGTAGAACCTGTGTTTTCATTTATGGCTCTCTATTTGTGAAACCGGCCTTCCAGACGATGACGGGAACCGGGGTGGATCAACCGGGCGGCGGTCACTGGCTGGCGGCCGGACCAGGTGCGGCGACGGATCAGCAGGCACGGCTCGCCCTTTTCAATCTGCAGCAATTTGCATTCGCTGGCCTCGGCCAGGATCGCCTCGACCACGTGCTCGCCTTCGGTCAGCGGCGCGACCTGGTTCAGGTAGGCGTAAGGCGTTTGCAGGGTGAAGTCCTGCTTGAGGTATTCCGGGGCCACCAGCGCGTTGACGAAACGGTCTTCGATTTGCACCGGAATATCGTTTTCGAAGTGCACGATCAGCGAGTGAAAGACCTTCTGCCCTTCGCGCATGTCCAGCGCCAGTGCACGCTCGGAACCGGCGGCCTCTTCTTCGAGGGTGATGACCTTGCAAGTGTGGCGATGACCACGGGAGGCGATTTCGTCGGCGATGTTGTGCACTTCAAACAGCGCGGACTGGCTTTTCGGCTCGGCGACGAACGTGCCGACACCCTGCATGCGCACCAACAGACCGTCAGCGGTCATCTCGCGCAGGGCGCGGTTGATGGTCATGCGGCTGAAACCCAGTTGGTTGACCAGCTCGCTTTCCGACGGCACGCGGTAGTGCGGCGGCCAGTTTCCACTGTCGATTTGCTGGGTGATCATCTGTTTGACGCGGGCGTACAAGGGCGCCGGACTGTCGCCCAGATTGGCGCTCAGATTGGCATTCGGCGGCAATGTGGCGGACGGAGTGGTCACGGTTAATCCTTGTTCATTGTTGAGGGCTACTAGCTTGCCGGAGTTTACCGAGCAGGCAAACGTCTGTATATGTATATACAAATAACACACGATGGGGTGCTGAACCATGTCCGCCTTCTTTGCCGAACGCGCGCTGCTGCCTAGTGGATGGGCCAACAATGTACGTCTTGAGGTCAGCGCCGATGGCGTCTTGACCCATCTCCAGGCCGATTCCCACGCAGATGGCGCCGAACGGCTAAGCGGTCCGCTGCTGCCGGGCATGCCCAATTTGCACTCCCACGCGTTCCAGCGGGCCATGGCCGGGCTGGCGGAAGTGGCGGGCAATCCGAACGACAGTTTCTGGACCTGGCGCGATTTGATGTATCGTCTCGTCGGAAAAATCAGCCCGGACCAACTCGGCGTCATCGCCCGTCAGCTGTACATCGAAATGCTCAAGGCCGGTTACACCTCGGTCGCGGAATTTCATTACGTACACCACGACACCAACGGCCAGCCTTACGCCGACCCGGCTGAACTGGCGCTGCGTATCAGCCAGGCTGCCAGCTCCGCCGGTATCGGCCTGACGCTGCTGCCGGTGCTCTACAGCCATTCCGGTTTCGGCGGCCAGACGCCAAACGACGGCCAGCGGCGCTTTATCAACAGCACTGAAAATTACCTCAAGCTTCAGTCGCGCTTGCAGCCGATCCTGGCGCAGCAACCGGCGCAATCCCTGGGTCTGTGCTTCCACTCGTTGCGCGCGGTGACGCCGCAGCAGATCAGCGAAGTGCTGGCCGCCAGCGACCAGCACTGCCCGGTGCACATTCACATCGCCGAACAGCAGAAGGAAGTCGATGACTGCCTGAGCTGGAGCGGTCGTCGTCCGCTGCAATGGCTGTACGAAAACACCGACGTCGATCAGCGCTGGTGCCTGGTCCACGCGACCCACGCCAACCCGGAAGAAGTCACGCTGATGGCCAAGAGTCGCGCCATCGCCGGCCTGTGCCTGACCACCGAAGCCAACCTTGGCGACGGGATTTTCCCGGCGGTGGATTTCCTCGCCCAGGGCGGGCGCATGGGCATCGGTTCCGACAGCCATGTGTCGCTTAGCGTGGTGGAAGAGTTGCGTTGGCTGGAATACGGCCAGCGCCTGCGGGATCAGCGGCGTAATCGCTTGTATGGCGCGCAGCAGCCGATGGTTGGCCGCACGCTGTACGACGCGGCGCTGGACGGCGGTGCTCAGGCGTTGGGGCAGCCGATTGGCGCTTTGGAAGTCGGCAAACGTGCGGATTGGCTGGTGCTCGATGGCAACGATCCGTACCTGGCGACCGCCAGTGGCGACGGGATTTTGAATCGCTGGTTATTTGCCGGTGGTGATCGTCAGGTACGGGATGTGCTGGTCAACGGCCAATGGGTCGTGCGTGACGGGCGGCATGCCGGGGAAGAAGAAAGCAACCGGGCGTTTACCCAAGTCCTGCGCGACTTGCTCGGTTAAAAGCAAAAGATCGCAGCCTTCGGCAGCTCCTACGGGGGCCAGGTTGATCCGCATTATTGCGATCAACCGGATCAATGTAGGAGCTGCCGCAGGCTGCGATCTTTTTTTCAACCGCGCCGCTAATTCGAAGTCTTGGCCATCTGCGTATCCGTCGCACGCCAGATCAGCCGCGTGGTGTCATAGCCTTGCTGGCGTGCTTTGCTCAGCAGTTCTTCACGCACCACACCGTTGACGGTCGGGGTCCGTGACAGCAGCCACAGGTACTTGCGACTCGGGTCGCCGACGATGGCGGTCTTGTAGTCGTCGCTCACGTACAGCACCCAGTACTGCCCCTTCGCCACACCCGGAATCAAACGCGAAAACCAGGTATCAAACTCGACCCACAATTTGTCGGTCTTGCCCGGCACCTGTGGATAAGCCGTGCCCTTGGCCTCTTCCCACTGCCACTGCGGCGTCAGACAGCGGTTGAGCACCGCCACATTACCGTCAGGCTTGAGTGTGTAATGGGCTTCGGATTGCGCGCAGTTGCGCTGGAAGTACATCGGCAACCGGGCCAATTCGTACCAGGTACCCTGATAACGCTTGAGGTTGACGTTGTTGACGGTCTTGGGCGCCAACGGATCTACGCCAGAAGAGGCGCAGCCGGCCAATACCAGGCCAGCGAAAAGAACTATCAATAACCGCTTCATTGTTTTTCTCCCGTGGGCGCGTAGCCCCGGTTTATTTCAGGCCTTGGCCGGAAAACATCAGCACTTTGTCACCGGCGTACTGCACGCTGATAAAGCTGTTTTTGTCGCCCCAGGTGCAACTGGACATGCCCAGTGCGCCCGAACAATCGGAAGGTTTACCCAGCAAGGTTTCAACCTCGGCCTTGGGCATGCCGGCCGACAGCTTGGAGTAATTCTCCTGGTTGACCTTGCTGCACGCAGCCAACAACACGCAGAACGAGAGCAAGGCGATAGATCGCAGCGACATGGTGTAGCTCCTGGAGCGAAGGGGAATGGCATGGCTGCCAAGCTGAAGCTTAGAAGAGAAAACCCCCATCTGGTTCCCCGACCGCCCGGCTATTTATCAGGCCGCTCGTCTGGCTTGTGCCAATAAATCAGCGACTTTGTCGCGCTGTTGGGCAATTCGTCGGTTTTCGCAAAATAACGCCTAATCTTTGGCGCCGCGCAGTCGAAATAGAGGCAGCGCAAAGCCCGCGACTGTGGCAAATTGCCGCTCCCTCGTTGACCAGCCCTTTTGCGGTAGTTCACCTAATGACCAGAAACATGAAGTTCAGCCACAAGATTCTGTTGGCTGCCGCCCTCGTAGTGGCCGTTGCATTTGCCTGTTTCATCCTCTTCAACGACTACCGCCAGCGCCAGACGTTGCGCAGCAGTACCGAATCCTCGATGCAGGAACTCGGCAGCCTGACCACCAGTAACATTCAGACCTGGCTGGAAAGCCGCATCCAGTTGCTGCAGTCGCTGTCCCAGCAGATCGCCGTGGACGGCAGCGCCCCGGCCAGCCTGAAACGCGCCATCGACCTGCCGGCCTACACCGGCAACTTCCAGTTGAGCTACTTCGGCAGCACCGAAGGCGTGATGACTTCGGTCCCGGCCGGCAACCGCGCCGCCGACTACGACCCACGCGCCCGTGGCTGGTACAAGGCTGCCGACAGCGCCCGGCAGACCATCGTCACCGAGCCCTACATCGCCGCGTCGTCCGGCAAACTGGTGATCACCGTCGCCACGCCCGTACAGCACGAGAACAAGATGATCGGCGTCGCCGGTGCGGACATTGACCTGTCCAGCGTCAGCGCGATCATCAACTCGCTGAACTTCGGCGGTCACGGCCATGCGTTTATCGTCAGCGCCGACGGCAAGATCCTGATTCACCCGGACAGCAAACTGGTGCTCAAAACCCTCGCCGACGCCTACCCGAACGGCGCGCCGAAAGTCAGCCCGGGCCTGAAAGAAGTCGAGCTGGACGGCAAATCCCAGTTCATCTCCTTCACCCACGTCAACGGTGTGCCGTCGGCAGACTGGTACGTGGCGCTGGTGCTGGACCAGGACACCGCGTTCGCGATGCTCAGCGAATTCCGCACCTCGGCGATCATCGCCATGGTCATCGCCGTGGTGATCATCATCGCGCTGCTGGGCATGTTGATCAGCTTCCTGATGCAGCCGTTGCTGACCATGGGCCGCGCCATGCATGACATCGCCGAAGGTGAAGGCGATTTGACCAAGCGCCTGACCATCCACGGCCACGATGAATTCGGCGCACTGGGCACCTCGTTCAACCGCTTTGTGGAACGGATTCACACTTCGATCCGCGAAGTGGCCTCGGCCACCGGCCAGGTTAACGAAGTCGCTTTGCGCGTTGTTGCCGCGTCGAACTCGTCGATGTACAACTCCGACCAGCAATCCTCGCGCACCAGCAGCGTCGCCGCCGCGATCAACGAACTCGGCGCCGCCGCCCAGGAAATCGCGCAGAACGCCGCCCTCGCCTCCCAGCATTCGAGCGATGCCCGGGCGTTGGCCGAAGACGGTCAGCAAGTGGTGGATAAAACCATCGCGGCGATGCAGCAGCTATCGGCCAAGATCAGCGATTCGTGCGGCAACATCGAGACGCTCAACAGCAACACCGTGAACATCGGGCAGATTCTGGAAGTGATCACCAGCATCTCCCAGCAGACCAATCTGTTGGCGCTCAACGCCGCGATTGAAGCGGCCCGTGCCGGTGAAGCCGGGCGCGGTTTTGCCGTGGTGGCGGACGAAGTACGCAACCTCGCCCACCGCACTCAGGATTCGGCGCAGCAAGTGCAAAAGATGATCGAAGAGCTGCAAGTCGGCGCCCGGGAAGCCGTGAGCACCATGACCGACAGCCAGCGCCAGAGCGAAAGCAGCGTCGGCATCGCCAACCAGGCCGGCGAACGCCTGGGCAGCGTGACGCAGCGCATCGGTGAAATCGACGGCATGAACCAATCGGTGGCCACTGCGACCGAAGAACAGACCGCCGTGGTGGAGTCGATCAACGTCGACATCACCGAGATCAACACGCTGAATCAGGAAGGTGTGGAGAACTTGCAGGCGACATTGCGCGCGTGCTCAGACCTTGAGCAGCAAGCGGCGCGGTTGAAGCAGTTGGTGGGTAGTTTCAGGATCTGATGCGTCCTTGAGGGCCTCTTCGCGGGCAAGCCTCGCTCCTACCGGTTATGCGCAGTCTCAAATGCTGCACCAATCCTGTAGGAGCGAGGCTTGCCCGCGAAGACGGCATCAGCATCACCGAAGAATCAAAACCGAGAACCCGGCCCGGAAAGAAACTCAACTTCCTCAGCCGTAGACTCCCGCCCCAACACCCGATTGCGATGGGGAAACCGCCCAAACCGCGCAATCACCTTCTGATGCCGCTCGGCGTAATCCAGGTTATCGGCGAACACTGTCCGATCCGCTTCCGGCTGCTCGGCAACCAAATCGATAAACCGCGAAACCGCCTCGTTCTGCACCGCCAGATTCTCGCAATGCTCAAACACCAGGTAGATGAAGACCCGCTGGATCGGCCGCAACTGCCGATCGAAATCCGCCGCGATACCTTGCGCCACCAGGGCTTGAGCCCGGAGATCACCGGAAAAGGATTTTGGGGTGTCGCGAAAGATCATTCGCGGGAGTTGGTCGAGTAGCAGCACCAAGGCCAGCCAACCTTCGGGGCGTTGCGCCCAATCGGTCAAACCGCCAGCCAGTGCCTGCTCGACCCAGTCCCCGAAACGCTCGCGTGCTTCGAGGTCCTGGCTGTCGCGCTTGCCGAACCACAACTTGCCCTTGTCAGCCGCTACGTCGTCGGGGGTTTCGGCTGATCCGAACCACCATTCGAGCAACGGCTGCCAGGGCGCGGTCATGGGTTTACTCCTTGTGGTACGCCGTGATGCGTGCAACTTCTTCTTTCGAACCGAGGAACACCGCTACGCGCTGGTGCAGGCCTTCAGGCTGAATGTCGAGGATGCGCCGGTGACCGTCGGTGGACGCGCCGCCAGCCTGCTCCACCAGGAACGACATCGGGTTGGCTTCGTACATCAGGCGCAGTTTGCCTGGCTTCGATGGCTCGCGGCTGTCACGCGGGTACATGAACAAGCCACCACGGGTCAGGATGCGGTGCACATCAGCGACCATCGCGGCCACCCAGCGCATGTTGTAGTTCTTTTTCAGCGGGCCTTCGTCGCCGGCCAGCAATTCGCCGACGTAGCGTTGTACCGGTGCTTCCCAGTGACGCTGGTTGGACGCGTTGATCGCGAATTCCTGAGTGGCTTCCGGGATCTGGATGTCTTCGTGGGTCAGCACGAAGCTGCCCATTTCACGGTCCAGGGTGAAACCTTTCACGCCGTCACCCAGGGTCAGCACCAGCATGGTCTGCGGGCCGTAGATGGCGTAACCGGCAGCAACCTGCTCGGTACCTGGCTGCAGGAAGGCCTTTTCGTTCAGGGCTTCGTTCTGGCTCAGGTATTCGTTCGGGCAACGCAGTACCGAGAAGATCGTGCCGACCGGGGCGTTGATATCGATGTTCGACGAGCCGTCCAGTGGGTCGAATACCAGCAGGTACGCGCCTTTCGGGTATTTGCCCGGGATCTGGT
>Ga0302175_10000155_pt1 | contig 26935 bp, 30 predicted proteins | sample I_Fen_N3_3_FD_198791 | JGI IMG/M metagenome (GOLD analysis project Ga0302175, IMG submission 198791) | Peat permafrost microbial communities from Stordalen Mire near Abisko, Sweden - I_Fen_N3_3 | ecosystem: Environmental > Terrestrial > Soil > Wetlands > Permafrost | place: Sweden: Abisko... | reverse complement strand
CGGTGACGACCTGTTCGTACACTTCAAAGCTATCGAAAGCGACGGTTTCAAAAGCCTGAAAGAAGGCCAAACCGTTTCCTTCGTGGCTGAGAAAGGCCAAAAGGGTATGCAAGCTGCACAAGTTCGCCCAGAGTAAGTTTCTGGCGCACTAAAAAAACCCCGTCCACGTGACGGGGTTTTTTATGCGCGAAACAAAAGGCTGAAGGTCTCAGCCGCAGTTGACGCGCGTGATCACCAAATTGCCATCGGTGTTCAGGTTCAGGCGATCGGAACGATACTCCAGAGTCACCATATCGTCTGGCTTGAGGATTCGGGCGTTCTGTGCGCCTGAGCGAGTACGTGCCTGCTCCAGCAATTCCGGCGAGGCTTTTTTGCCGATGGTGAATTCTGCGGCGCTTGAGTCACAACGGCTGTGACCGGTGTCGGTCACCACGGGGTCCTTTGCTGTCGACTCGGTGGAGGGAGTGCTGCAACCGGCCAACATGGCAACGGCCAACAAAGCACCCAATGACGCGAGCTTCCAAGGCATGAAGCCTCCTTTTCAATAGTTAAGCGGAGATCGTGCGACCGCCAATCCCGGGTTTGGTTTCACAGACAGCGCCATCGCCCTGCCATCGACCCGGTCAATCCGCGAGTTTGCCTGAGCTCGTCACCTCGTTCAGCCCTCAATCGTGACTGAATATGAACAGCACTCAATAAATGTCGATGTAATCGAACGGTGGATTCGGCCAGTTCTCTTTCAGCGCGTTGAAGATCTGCATCACCCAGACCTCGTCACTGGCCGCAACCAGCCCTACATAACCTGAGCCCTTGGCCCACGTCTCCAGGCGAAATAACAGCCCATTGATGTCGGTGCCGCCGACAACGCCTGATGAAATGTAAGCAATGCCGGCCTTGGTGACCCGCAACTGGGTGTGCTCATCATCGCTGGCCGAGGCCAGCAACCGGCGCACAGCCTCAAGGGTCAAGCCATCCGGGGTGTTCAAATCGATCTGCACGGCGCGGTCCTTGAAAAATCCGTCAAAGACCAAGTGTCGCATAGCCCTCCCCTCATGCCTAAGTCGGAGTGCCAAACGTCGCGCAAAATGGTTAACTCGATACTCAGACTTTTTCCAGACTTCACGAGCGCCATCATGACCACCGTAAGCATCGACGCCGACATCAAAGCCAAGTGGGCACAGGGCCACAGCTCTTACAGCCCCGGTAGCCCGGAAGAGCTGGCAATCATTGGTATCGATCTATTGGTCAAGGAACTGGGAACACAAGCCGCCCAGTCGTTCATCGCCCAGGTCTTCGAAAAGTACCCGGCCGACTACCCCGGCGTGCAGGACTCAGGCCGGGAATAGAAAACCCGCAGGCTGGCACCTGCGGGTCTAACACTTACTTCAGACGAGCCAGACGCTGGGTCAGCAGGTCAAAGAAGCCTTGAGCGTCGCCGTTTTCAACCCAGAAGGCATTCTTCGGTGCTTTCAGGCCGTCATACCAGTCGACGATGGTCTGGCCGAAGGTCGGGCCTTCGCGACTGTCGATCACCACGTTGACCGAACGACCGGTAAACAGCTCCGGCTTCAGCAGATAAGCAATGACTGTGGCGTCATGCACCGGGCCACCGGGGATGCCGTAGTGCTCCATGTCGCCCTTGACGTATTCATTGAGAATATCGCCCACGATCTTGCCGGCATTGTTGTTGATGGCCGCGATCTGCTTCAGGCGTGCGTCGCTGGTGAGGATCTTGTGGGTCACGTCCAGCGGCAGATAAGTCAGTTTCACGCCGCTTTTGAGTACCACTTCCGCCGCTTGTGGGTCAGCGAACAGGTTGAATTCAGCCACCGGGGTGATGTTGCCGCCATTAAAGTGCGCACCACCCATGATCACCACTTCCTTGATGCCCTGAACGATTTCAGGTTCCTGGATCAGCGCCAGGGCCAGGTTGGTCTGCGGACCGAGCATGGCGATGGTGATGCTGTGAGGCTTGGCGGCTTTCAGGGTGTCAATGAGGTAATTGACCGCGTTTTCCTTGGCCAACCCCTTCTTCGGTTCGTGCACCGTGACACCCGACAGGCCTTCCTTGCCATGGATGTTTTCAGCGTAGATCGGCGTGCGCATCAACGGTTTCGGCGCGCCCGCATAGACCGGCACTTCTTCGCGCCCTGCCCACTCGCGGGCCAGCCGCGCGTTACGCGATGTCTTGTCCAGGCGCACGTTGCCGGCGACGGTGGTCAGTGCGCGAATGTTCAGTTCTTCCGGTGAAGCCAGGGCAAACAGCAAGGCCACTACGTCGTCGGCACCCGGGTCGGTGTCGATGATCAAGTCGATCTTTTCCGCCGCCTGGGCGCTTGTTGCGGTAATCAGGGACAAAAGCAGCAGACTCCGGAGCAGATGATGCAGTTTCTGAGCATAGCGGTGCATAGCGCACTCCTTGTGCGTGGGACAGCAGAAAAGGTTACAGCGAGTTAGAACGTCACCCCGGACACCAACACGATGTTGCAGTACGGTGAACATTCGCCGGTACGAACAATCGCCCGTGCCTGTCGGCTAAGGACTTTGAATTGGTCATGGCTGAGCAAATCACGCCGCCCCAGGACACCTTCGGCATTCAGCTCATCAAGCGTTGCCAACGCACTCGGTTGTTTCTCCAGGATCTCTTGGGCGAGCACATGGCTTTCGACCTGCATCTCGCTCAGCACCACTTTCAAGGTGCTGACGAAATCCGGAATACCGTGGGTCAAGGCCAGGTCGATCAGCTCGACGCCCGGCGGCACCGGCAGGCCTGCATCGCCGATGACCACGATGTCGCCATGACCGAGGGAAGCAATCAGCCGCGACAGCGCGACGTTGAGCAAAGGAGTCTTTTTCATGGGGTCTTGAAGGCCTGTACGTCGGACAAAGTAGGGATTGAAGGTTGGGCACCCGCCCGGGTGACCGACAGCGCCGCCGCCACCTGACCGAAGCGGATCGCCTCGACTTCACTTTTACCGGAGGCCAAAGCCGCAGCAAAACCACCGACAAAGGTGTCGCCCGCCGCCGTGGTATCCACCGCCTTCACCGTCGGCGCCGGGAAATGTTCGAAGCCTGTGCCGTTGGCGAACAGCGACCCTTGGGCACCGAGGGTAATAATGACCTTACCGGCGCCCATGGCGATCAACCGGGTGGCCGCCGTTTCGGCGGTTGCCAGGGAATCCACCGACAACCCGCTCAACGCCGACGCTTCGCTTTCATTGGGAATCAGGTAGTCGATGGACGCATACCAATCCGCTGGTAGCGGACGACTGGCGGGCGCCGGGTTGAGAATCACGGTTTTGCCCAACTCGCGACCGCGCTTGAGCGCATGGCCGACCGTGGCATCCGGCACTTCCAACTGACAGATGATCACGTCGGCTGCTTGCAAGACCGAATCGAATCCGTCGATCACCTGGGGCGTCAGCTCCCCGTTGGCGCCCGCGACAATCACGATCGCGTTCTGACTGTTGTCATCCACCACGATCAATGCGACGCCACTGGCGCCGTCGACAATGCTCACAGCCTGGCAATCGATCTGCTCGGCCAGCAGCGCCCCGCGCAGTTCCTGACCGTAGGCATCGGTGCCAACGCAGCCGACCATCGACACCTGAGCGCCCAGGCGTGCGGCGGCCACGGCCTGATTAGCCCCCTTGCCGCCGGAGACCGTCGTGAAGGACTGGCCGATCAGCGTTTCACCGCCGCGAGGCAGCCGTGGCGCCCGGGTCACCAGGTCCATGTTCAGACTGCCTATTACCACTACTTTTGCTGGCATACATCACTACTCATCAATTCGGTTTCAGCGGTGCTTTCGGTTTAACGATATTCAGCAAAAACACCGGCCAGCGGTGCAGTCGACTCTCGCAAGACAATACTGGGGGTCACGATCCGTTGATCGGTAGCCAAATCCGGTGTGGCAATCCTACGCAACAGCACCTCGGCAGCCATCTCACCGAGTTGCAGAATCGACTGCCCCACGGTGGTCAGCGCCGGGAAGACATAACGGCTCATCTGAATATCGTCGAAGCCGATCACCGACAGCTCGGTGGGCACTCGAATATTGCGCTCGGCGGCTGCTCGCAGCACACCAATGCCAATCATGTCGTTACCGGCAAAAATCGCGCTGGGCGGGTTCTTTTCCAGCAGGATCGCGGCGGCGCTGTAACCGCCGGTGCTGGTGAAGTCGCTTTCCAGCATGCGTTCACGGGGCACTTCGACGCCCGCCTCTTTCAACGCTCGGCAGTAACCGGCAAGTCGCATTTGCGCCACGCTGGTCCCCGCCGGCCCGCCAATGCTGGCGATGTCCCGATGGCCCAATTCCAGCAAATGCCGGGTTGCCAGATAAGCGCCGTATTCGTGATCGATGCGCACCAGATCGGCATTCACGCCTTCCAGGCCACGGTCGACAATCACCATTGGCGTACGCACGCCGGCCAGGCCTTCGGCAAGCCCGGCATCGCCGCCGGCCGAGGCGACGATCAAGCCGTCAATGCGTTTTTCCAGCAGCACCCTTAGATAGCTGCGCTGCTTGTCCGGGTTGTCGTCGGAGTTGCAGAGGATCACGCAGTAGCCGTTGCGCTCGCAGTAATCCTCGATGCCCCGGGCCAGTTCGGCGAAGTACGGGTTGAGACTGTTGGGCACCAGCAAACCGATGGTCGCTGTGGTTTTCGCTTTCAACGAACGGGCGACGGCGCTAGGCACATAGTCGAGGCTCTTGATGGCCGCCTCGACCTTGACCCGCACTTCTTCACTGACCGGCCGCGTCTTGTTCACCACGTGGGACACCGTGGTGTAGGAAATTCCTGCAAGTGCCGCCACATCCTTGATCGTTGCCATGAATCAGGTCCGCCGGCTTGCGCGCTGACTGCGATAAGTATCCAGCACCACCGCCACCACGATAACCGCGCCGGTAATGATGCGTTTGGTCGGCTCAGTCGCACCGATCTGCGCCAGACCGGCCGCCAATACGGAAATGATCAACACTCCGAAGAACGTACTGATGACTGAACCACGGCCGCCCATCAGGCTGGTGCCACCGATCACCACGGCGGCGATCACTTGCAGTTCCAGGCCGGAACCGGCGTTCGGGTCCGCTGCTTCCAGACGGGAAATCTGAAACAACGCCGCGATGCCGGCCAGCAAACCCATCAGGCTGAACACCAGAATTTTGTAGGGTTTTGGATTGATCCCGGCCAGGCGCACGGCTTCTTCGTTGGTGCCGATGCCGATCAGGTAACGACCGAACACCGTACGCGTCAACACGGCCTGGGCGACGATGATGATCACGAAGGCAATGATGAACGAAGGCGAAATGCCGAAGGCAATCGGGTTGGACAGCCAGGCGAAGGCGTCACCGATATAGGCCGTGCGCGAACCGGTCATCTGATAGGCCACACCCCGCGCCATTTCCAGCACGCCAAGGGACACGATGAACGATGGAATCCGCCAGGCCACGGTGATCGAACCGGTGATGGTCCCGGCCAGTGCCGCCACGGCCATACCCAATAATGCCGCTGGCAAAACACCCCAGCCCCAGCCGAGAATCGCCACGCTGACCGTTGAGGCCGCCAAGGCCAGCACCGAACCCACCGACAGGTCGATGCCACCGATGATCAGCACGAAGGTCATGCCAACCGCCAGCACCATCAAGTCGGGGATCTGGTTGGCCAGGGTACTGAAGGTGTCATACGACAGAAAATGGCTGCTCAGCACCGAGAACAGCGCGACCATCGCCAGCAAGGCACCGGCCAGGCCCAGATAGGTGCCGAGGCCGTAAAAATTGCCACTACGTTTACCGGCAGACGTTGCAGTTTTCATGGAAGATCCCTAGGCGCTGCTTCGTTGAGCAACGCATCACGTTTTTGGTAGCCGGCAAAAGCGGCGGCAAGCAAGTCATCCTGGGTCCAGCTATCGCGCTCGAACGTGTCGATCAGACGCCCCGCCGACAGCACGCCGATCCGGTCGCAGATCAGCATCAGTTCACGCAAGTCACTGGACACCACCACCAGCGCCTTGCCCTGGCGAGTCAACTCGCCGAGCAGTGCATAGATGTCGAACTTGGCGCCGACGTCGATACCTCGGGTTGGCTCGTCAAACAACATCACCGAACAATCGCGTTCCAGCCAACGGCCGATCACGACTTTCTGTTGATTGCCGCCGGACAATTCCGACACCAGTTGCGTCGGGCTGGAACTGCGGATGCGCATCGCGTCGATCTGACGCTTGGCCAACGCCATCTCGTCACCGTTATTGACGAGGCCCGCGTTGGAAATCACCGGCATGTTGCCCAAGGCAATGTTGGCGCTGATCGATTGGGTCAACAGCAGGCCTTCGCCCTTGCGATCCTCGGTGATCAGGGCGATGCCATGACCCACCGCGTCAGCCGGCGAACGAATGCTCACGACCTTGGCCGGTGAACCCAGCGCGACCGTGCCGCTGTCGGCAATGTCGGCACCGAAGATCAGGCGCAGCAACTCGGTACGCCCCGCCCCGATCAGCCCGGAAATCCCGTAGATCTCACCGGCTCGCACTTCGAACGACACGTCGCGAACCTTGTCGGAACGGGTCAGCCCTTTAACCGTCAAGGCCGGTGCGCCGATGTTGCGCGGGCCCATGTCCATGTGTTCGCCCAGCTCGCGACCAACCATCAGCGTGACCAGTTGCTCGCTGTTGTAATTGGCCATCGGCTCGACGCAGACCAGGTTGCCATCGCGCAGCACAGCAATGCGCTGGGCCACCCGCGCCAGTTCTTCGAGGCGATGGGAAATGTAGATGATCGACACGCCACGGGCTTGCAGACGCGTGATCTGCTCAAACAGCATCTCGACTTCACGGGCCGTCAGCATCGCGGTCGGTTCGTCGAGGATCAGCACATGGCAGTCGCCGATCAGGTTGCGGGCGATCTCGACCATTTGCTGGTGACCGATACCCAACTCGCCGACCAGGGTGTCCGGGTCGATGGCGTCGAGGCCGACCTGGGCCATGGCTTCGATCGCCGCTTTACGCAATTGCTTGCGACTGATCCAGCCACCGTTGCTCGGCAGGTTGTCGAGAAACAGGTTTTCCGCCACCGACAGCGTGGGCAACAGATTGAGTTCTTGCATGACCATGCGAATGCCCAGGTCTTCAGCCTGGGTGCGGCTGCCGGGGCGGTAATCCTGCCCCTGGAATTGCATCTGGCCGGTGGTCGGCGTGACCAGACCGCCGATGATCTTCGACAGGGTGCTTTTGCCGGCGCCGTTCTCGCCGGTCAGCGCGAGCACTTCACCGCGCATCAGCGTCAGGTCGATGCCGGTCAGGACCGGTTGGGCATAAGTCTTACCGATACCGCTGACCGAGAGGACAGCGTTCGGGGCGGAAACTGACATAAAAAACTCTCCATGCGCTCGCCCGGACGGGCGAGCACCGTTGTGTCGCCAGAAGGACTACTTGGTAACCAGCTCGACCGGAGTTTCGATCACGCCGTTGGTACCGCTGTCGACTTTTTCGCCCTTGACGATTTTCAGCGCAGTCTCGATGCCGAACACGGCCTGCTTGGCGGCAAACTGATCGGCGGTGGCCAGCACACGACCATCCTTGAGCATCGGCTTGATGGCATTGATGTTGTCGTAACCGACCACTTGCACTTTGCCAGCCTTGCCTGCAGCGCGAACGGCGGAAACGGCACCGACGGCCATGCTGTCGTTACCGGCCAGCAGGGCTTTGACGTCCGGGTATTCACTCAGGATCGATGCCGCAACCTTGTTGCCTTTGTCGATTTCCCAGTCGCCGGATTGCAGGGAAACGACCTTGATCTGCGCCGCTTCCATCGCATCCTTGAAGCCTGCGGTGCGGGCCTGGGCGTTGGTGGTGGTGGACACGCCTTCGATGATGCCGACTTCGTCACCGGCCTTCAGTTGCTTGGCCAGGTACTCACCCACCAGACGCGCGCCTTTGCGGTTGTCCGGGCCCACGAACGGTACGGTGATGTTCTTGCTTTTGACCACGGCCGGGTCGAGCTGGTTGTCGATGTTGATCACGGTAATACCGGCATCGATGGCTTTTTTGATCACCGGCACCATGGCTTTGGAGTCAGCCGGCGCGATAACCAGGGCATTGACCTTGGCGAGGATCATTTGCTCGACGATGCGGGTTTGGCCAGCGGTGTCCGTTTCGTCCTTGATGCCGTTGGAGATCAGGTCGAAATCGGCGGAATGGTCTTTCTGATAGGCCTTGGCGCCGTCTTCCATGGTCAGGAAGAATTCGTTGGCCAGGGATTTCATGACCAGCGCGACTTTAGGTTTTTCAGTGTCGGCGAAAGCCGAAGAGAGGGGCAAAGCGGCGGATGCGGCAGCCAGCATAGCGACAGCGAGAAGACGTCCAGCGAATGGCAGCTTCATGGGTTCACTCCGATCTTATGATTATTGTGAGCAACGCTTGCGCTGGCTTCGTGGCGTTCGTCGATGGATAAGCCATCGGCGATGCCGCGCAAACGTTTGCGTAGACCGAACTATGCGAACCCTGCCGGGATTTGTCAACGAGCAGAATCGACCATTTTTTTTGAACTGGCCGGTAAAAGCCTTGCGTTTATATCACGCCGTGGTGTTGACCACTGACCCGCTACCGGAGCCCTTGGTCAATTCCTTGATCAGGGCGGCGGCCACTTCCAGCAACGCGCCATTGGTTTCGGCTATCTGCCCCTGAATCGCCATGACGGCGGTGGCCTTGGCTTCCGGTGTCGGATAGGACGCCGCCTGGGCTGCGGCCATTTGTTGCTGTTGCTCGCGCAATTGCTGCTGCAACTCTTGCATCCGCTTGAACAGCGCTTTCACCGCAACGCTTTGGTTATCGGGCGCTTCGGCCTGCGTATCCGAGCTTTTGTCCAGACCCACAGGGCCCGTCTTGACTACCTTGCCGTCGTCTTTTTTCGTACCCAGCGCCTTGTCCGCAGCCTCCGCCGTGGCGTCGCTCAACGCCCGGATCGTTGCCGCGGACTTGCCCCCGATAGTGACGCCGGCGGCATTGGGAAGACCAACTGAAAACGACATGTGAACTCCTGAAAGAAAAATCCTTTCATGGGTCATCGACCTGCCCCCGGGTTTCTTTAGCACGGTTTTGCCATCCGGCAAGGCGACTAACTCGACAGAGCCCGTAGTCCTTTTCGGAGAGCCGAACGCGAACACTCCACATATTCGGAAACCCGGACAACAGAACGTTTAATCACGCCAACGCAATAATAAAATATTTATAAAAATCATCAGTTTAAAAGTTTTTCTCATTCAAAGTCGGGCTGGTACAAATCCTGCTCCCTCTCCTGCACCCCAGGCGTTCAGATCTGCCGGGGGCGTATCTAGATGAACCTGCATCAGCACCGTCACTACTAGAGAGAAAATAATGAAATCTGCTTTCAACACTTTTATTCCGGGCGCTTTGGCCCTCCTGCTGCTCCTGCCAACCGCCCTTCAGGCGAAAGAAGTCCAGACCCAACAGAAACTGGCGAACGTGGTGATCCTGGCCACCGGCGGCACCATTGCCGGCGCCGGTGCCAGCGCCGCCAACAGCGCCACTTATCAAGCGGCCAAGGTCGGTATCGAACAACTGATCGCCGGCGTTCCGGAACTCAGCCAACTGGCTAACGTGCGTGGCGAACAGGTCATGCAGATCGCATCCGAAAGCATCACCAACGACAACCTGCTGCAACTGGGTCGTCGTGTGGCGGAACTGGCCGACAGCAAAGACGTCGATGGCATCGTCATCACCCACGGCACCGACACCCTGGAAGAAACCGCCTACTTCCTGAACCTGGTGGAAAAAACCGACAAGCCAATCATCGTGGTCGGCTCCATGCGTCCGGGCACCGCGATGTCGGCGGACGGCATGCTCAACCTGTACAACGCCGTGGCCGTGGCCAGCAGCAAAGAAGCACGGGGCAAAGGCGTGCTGGTGACCATGAACGATGAAATCCAGTCCGGTCGCGACGTCAGCAAAATGATTAACATCAAGACCGAGGCCTTCAAAAGTGCCTGGGGTCCGCTGGGCATGGTCGTTGAAGGCAAATCCTACTGGTTCCGTCTGCCGGCCAAGCGCCACACCATGGACTCGGAATTCGATATCAAAACCATCAAGAGCCTGCCTGACGTAGAAATCGCCTACTCCTACGGCAACGTCAGCGACACCGCCTACAAAGCCCTGGCGCAATCGGGTGCCAAAGCGATCATCCACGCCGGCACCGGCAACGGCTCGGTGTCCGCGCGCGTCGTGCCAACCCTGCAAGCCCTGCGCAAGGACGGCGTGCAGATCATTCGCTCGTCCCACGTCAATGCCGGCGGTTTTGTCCTGCGCAACGCCGAACAGCCTGACGACAAGTACGACTGGGTGGTGGCGCATGACCTGAACCCACAGAAAGCACGCATCCTGGCCATGGTCGCGCTGACCAAGACCAACGACAGCAAAGAGCTGCAACGGATGTTCTGGGAATACTGATCGGCCCTCGCCCGACCGGCTCCGGCCGGGCACCGCTTGCTCCACTCGCCTTTTGGCGGGTGGTTCTCGTCCTACAAAATAATCCCGACCGTCTTACACCAAACGGAAAAAACCGCTGTCAGAGGATTTTCTTGAATTTTAAGAAGTTGCGAAAATGCTTACAGTTAAATACTGTATGCACGTACAGCTTAATAAGGATAATCCCGTGGCCACCACCTCTGCATCTCCTGACGCCTATCAACGCATGGGCATTCGCGTCCAGAAAATCATCAACTCCCAAAGCGCCCAAAAAGCCAAAGCCGCCTTGATCTTCCGCCTGCCCGACGAGCCGGTGGATGAGTGGGAACAGTTGCTCGAAGAAATCGACGAAAACGATAACGTCACCCTCGCCTATCGCGACGATGGCGGCGTGCAGATTTTCTGGGTTGTGCCGAAGGAAGATTGAGTCAATGAGTGTCCGCTGTTTTGCGTTACTGTTTCTGTTCATCGCCATGGGCGCCCAGGCGGGCGCGCCTCGTACCTTCAACGAAGCCAAGAAAGTCGCCTGGAAGCTCTACGCACCGCAGTCCACCGAGTTTTATTGCGGCTGCAAATACACCGGCAACAAGGTCGACCTCGCCGCCTGTGGTTATGTACCGCGCAAAAGCGCCAGGCGCGCCTCGCGCATCGAGTGGGAACACATCGTGCCGGCCTGGCAGATCGGGCATCAGCGCCAATGCTGGCAGTCTGGCGGACGCAAGAACTGCACCCGTTACGATCCGACTTATCAGAAAGCCGAGGCCGACCTGCACAACCTGGTACCAAGCATTGGTGAAGTGAATGGCGACCGCAGCAATTTCAGTTTTGGCTGGCTGCCAGTGCAATCGGGGCAATACGGGTCGTGCCTGACCCAGGTCGATTTCAAGGCGAAGAAGGTCATGCCCCGCCCTTCGATTCGCGGCATGATCGCCCGGACGTATTTCTACATGAGCAAGCAATACGGCTTGAAGCTGTCCAAACAGGATCGCCAGCTCTACGAGGCCTGGAACAAGACCTACCCGGTGCAAACCTGGGAGCGCCAGCGCAATCAGAGCGTGGCGTGTGTGATGGGACGCGGCAACGAGTTTGTCGGCCCGGTGGACATGAAAGCCTGCGGTTGATCAAACGCTGAAAACACGAAGGCCTCGGGCATGAAAACCCGAGGCCTTTTTCGTGGCTAACCGCCGACTTTGTTATAGCGCCAGTAACCCATCAGGTTGAGCGACTCCCGAGGAATGCCGCGCTCCTTGATCAGGTACTTGCGCAGGCTCATCACCGCGACCGTTTCCCCGGCGATCCAGCCGTAGAAACCATCACTGCCCGACTCAGCGGTTTCCCAGAGGATCTCTTCGTCAACATCGATTTGCGCCAGCTCCACCGCGACGGATGCGTAAGCCGGCAGGCTCGCCCGTCGCACCGCCTCAACCATCAGTGAACCTGCGTCGGCGTGACCCCGAATCAACCATTCCACCGACAACCCCGGCCAGTCAGGCACCGGCAACGCATCGTCCCGGCTGTCGACTTCGAAAAAGGCCTGGGTTACCGGCGGTTCGGCCAGGGCGGCCAGCTCATCCAGAATCCCGAGCGCCGCCGGCAATGCGGTACCGTCCGCGACCAGCAATAGTTGTTTGAGGGTTTGCGGTGGCTTCCACTCAAAACCGCCCGCATCCTGCGCGGAAAAATGACGATCCGGCGCGGTGATCTGGATCGAGGCGCCCGGCGCCGCACGAATCGCCCAGCGGGACGCCGGACCGGTTTCACCGTGCAGTACAAAGTCGATGTCCACTTCGCCCTGTTCGGCGCGCAAATGGCGGATGGTGTAGGTACGCATCGCCGGGCGCTGGGCCAACGGCATTGAACGGTAGCGGGCGTACCAACCATCGTCATGGGCCAGCCTGGCTGGCGACCCGTCTTCTGCCGGGAAGAACAGCTTCACACGTTGGTCCGGCGCCCAGGTGGCCATGTCGGTGACCATCGGCCCGGCCAGGGTGACACGCATCATGTGCGGGCTCAGGGTCTGTTTGCGCTTCAACACCGCATCGAAGATTTTGTAAGGATTGGCGGAGGCCATGGGGAGCTCCTTCTGGGAATCGACAGTGACTACGTATCAATACGAGTCACGGTGGATGTCCTTTAGGATTCCCCGCTGAACGGCGCCTGAATCAATGCGCGATTATTGAGCCGCCGGACGCTCGATAATCAGCGATTCGATGTTCATCTTTTTCGCCCTGGTCAGCGCTGCATTCAAATCGGCTTGCCGGGCCTCGGCCTCGGCTTTGGAGCTGAACGGCCCGAGCAGAATCCGGTCCTTGCCGTTTTCCCTGACTACGTTGGAAACGAAGCTATGCTCAATCAGCCACCCGCTCAGGTCGCTGACGGCCTGGGTTGTTTCGCCACGCACCTCAAGATCCCATTGCGGGCCCACTGCCTGAGAAGGTGCCGTAGCCGATGTGGAAACGGGCGCGGATGGGCTCTTTTGAGCGCTCGCCTGCTTGCCCTCACCACATCCCGCCAACGCCAGTACTGCGATTACCAAGGCCATTTTGCGCACAACGTTTCCCTCTGAATGCTGAAAGCGCGGATTTTAACATTCATGAATACTTCCCGAGTGCCGCAAAATGGGCTTAAAACAACGAGAATCATGGATGCGGCCTCTGTATAGTTACGCCTTGGGAATTAATGCAGCATCTGCGCGTCAGAAAGAGGCACCCAAACCGTGAGACTTCGCACTAATCTATAACTACACCGACCTCTGCACTGTCTGAATCAGGTGCCCTACAAAGCAATCAAGGAGAAGACCATGCTGATACTCACCCGCAAAGTCGGTGAAAGCATAAACATCGGTGATGACATCACTATCACCATCCTGGGCGTTAGCGGCCAGCAAGTCAGGATCGGCATCAATGCTCCAAAGGACGTTGCCGTGCATCGCGAAGAGATCTATCAGCGTATTCAGGCCGGCCTGACCGCCCCAGACAAGCCACAAACTCCCTGAATCCTGTTGCAGTCAGTAGCCAGCCCGTTCGCTTCACTGCAATGGCTGGCTAAAGATTCATGCTCGGCATTCGCTGAGCACTCGCCTCCTCCCCCTCCCTGGTCCATGAAGCCGATACTACCGGCCTCGGCCACGCCGTGGCTGTCAGACTATTCGCTTTAATCCCGACGAATCATGCCGTTGTCAGCCGAAGGTCACCCCGCGCGCCATACCGGTGGCCGCGATCACCATTAATATCAACAACAGCGCTTCGACATGGCTGATTCGTGCAAACAGCTTCGCCCGGCCTTGCTCAATTGAAGCGCCCTTGCCCAACGCAATCCGCCACTTGATCAAGGTGATCATCGGCGCCAGCTCCAGCAGCAGGATGATCACGAACAGCGTCATCTTGAGATGGAACAGCGGTTGGTGAAGGTAATAGTCGGTGCCTTTTTCGTACCCGCCGAAGGCCCGCATCAGACCGGTGATCAGCAAAATCCCCGCACAAATGCCCCACACGTTATCGGCGACCAGCACGCTACGAACCGTCGCCGTACCCGCTGCCAGACGGCTGAGCGCCGTTCCCCGAGTAAGCACGGCCCAAAGGCCCAAGGCCATAGCCAAGAGATGGATCGCCGCAAGAAACCAGTGAGACAGCATAGGAAGGCTCCTGACAAAGGAATGGAAACGGGATTGTCAGTAGTAGTCCAAAACCTGCCGATCTGCCGGTCGAGTGCCAACAGGTCGCGGACAATTTTTCGAAGCGTGACGGGCGTCAAATAAGCCAGAATGGCGCCTGCCAAGGAAGGAACACATGAACCAATCAATACTGCCCACGCTTGTGCTGCTGCCGGGAATGGATGGAACAGGCGAACTGTTCACGCCTTTCATCTCAGCGCTCGGCAACGGGTGCGACACCATTATCGTGACGTACCCCAGCGATCTCCCGTTGAGTTATGCGGAACTGGAAACCCTCGCCCGACAGTCCCTGCCCACCGACCGACCGTTCGTATTACTCGGCGAATCCTTCTCGGGCCCAATCGCCCTCGCCCTGACATCCTTGGGTTTGCCGCAACAGGTCGGCCTGGTGCTTTGTTGCACCTTTGCCAACAATCCGCGCCCGTTATTCCGCCGCTTGGGCTTTCTGGTCAACCTCTTGCCATTAGGCCTCGTGCCCGCCGGATGGCTCAGCCCATGGCTGCTCGGTCGATTTTCTACCGCAGCATTACGAACGTCGCTGACTCGAGCAATCAACCAGGTCAGCCCTTCGGTGATGCGCGCGCGACTTCGGTCGGTGCTCAATGTTGATGTATCGGCGCAGCTCGCCCAAATCAATCTGCCGACGGTTTACCTGCGTGCCACCGATGATCGCGTGGTGCCAAACGCAGCGTCGATGCGGATCACCCAGTTGAACCCGCACGTACAGATGACCGACATAAAAGCCCCGCACTGTCTGCTCCAGGCCGCACCCGATGAAGCCGCCCGCCGCGTCCTTGAGTTTTTACGAGCCACCAACACCCCATAACGCATTACAACTTTGTCATGGAGTTGTCAGCCTGGACCGCACCTTCGATTCGTAAGGTGGCGTCGTCAGTCACCCAGCCTGGGTGACTCGCCTCCCACTGATGACAAGGGTCGACACCATGAAGCCAATCAACAAACTCTGCCTGATCGCCGCCAGCCTGTTGATGCTCGGCACCGGCACCGCCATGGCCGGCAACATTGCGCCGGTGAAAGCCAACAACGTCGTGCTGGTGCACGGTTCCTGGGCCGATGGTTCGAGTTGGTCCGACGTCATTACCCGGTTGCAGGCTGCCGGGTTGCACGTCACGGCAGTGCAAAACCCACTGACCTCCGTCGCCAACGACGTGGCCGCCACCCAACGCGTCCTCGATCAACAAAACGGTCCTACCGTGCTGGTCGGCCATTCCTACGCCGGTACCGTGGTCAGCGAAGCCGGGGTTGATCCAAAGGTCAGCTCCCTGGTCTACGTCGCCGCCCGCGCCCCGGATGCCGGTGAAGATTTCGTCGCACTCTCCGGCAAATACCCGACCATGCCAGTACGCGCCGGCACTGAGGAACACGACGGTTACGTCACGCTGAAGCAGGACGCCTTCCTCAAATACTTCGCCGGCGATGTCCCGCACGACAAAGCCCTGGCCCTGTTCGCCGTGCAGCAACCGATCGCCAAAACCCTGTTCGGCGAACGCACCACCGCCGCTGCCTGGCACACCAAGCCGTCGTGGTACGCGGTCTCCAGCCTCGACCAGACCATCAACCCGGACCTGGAACGCTTCCTCGCCAAACGCATGGGCGCGACCACCATCGAGCTGCCGTCGAGCCACTTGTCGCTGGTCTCGCACTCGAAAGAAATCGCCGACCTGATCCTCGAAGCCTCCGGCCGCCAGCCGTAATCCCCCCGCCGATTTTCATTACAACTTTGTCATTCAACTGTTGGTCGGCTGTCCGGATCACCTCAGTAACCTGAGCTCACTGCCCAGCCAACTGGCAGCCACCGATTCAAACTTTAGAGAGAGACACCCCATGAAAATGCTAATCCTCGGTTTCGCCGCCCTCCTTGCCACCGGTTCGGCATTTGCCGACACCCAGCCACAGGGCCCGGTGATTCATGACAAAACCGGTTTCTTCGTGCACATGGACGTCGCTAAAGTCCTGTCCAGCACCGACATCTCACAACAGTGCGGCATCATTCCCGCGCGGCTCGATTACCTCGACCACCAGGGCCAGGAGCACGTGCTGGATTACCAAGTCGAAGGCTCCGGTTGCACCAGTGACAATTGATTGTGCGTCGCCTTCAACGTGTGGCCCGCGTCAGGCGCAGATGATCGGGCTACACTGGCTCACGGCCTTCACGGCGCAATGATTTTTTACGGAAACCGCCCATGAACATCCTTGTCGTTGAAGATGAGCCCAAGGCAGGCAACTACCTGCTCAACGGCCTGCAGGAACTCGGTTACTCGGTCAGCCTGGCGCGCAATGGCGTGGACGGCTTGCACCTGGCCCTGGAAACCTCATTCGACGTCATCGTGCTCGACGTGATGATGCCGAAAATGGACGGCTGGGAAGTCCTGCGGCGCCTGCGCAAGGAAGCCGACACGCCGGTGCTGTTCCTCAGCGCCCGGGACGACATCGCCGACCGCATCAAAGGCCTCGAATTGGGCGCCGACGATTACCTGATCAAACCGTTCTCCTTCGCCGAACTGGTGGCGCGCCTGCGCACCCTGACCCGTCGCGGTCCGTCACGGGAAGAAGAACAGCTGCAAGTGGCCGACCTGCAAATCGATGTGCTCAAACGCCGTGTCACCCGCGCCGGCGTGCGGATTACCCTGACCAACAAAGAATTCGCCTTGCTGCACCTGTTCGCCACGCATCAGGACCAAGTGCTGTCGCGCTCGCTGATTGCCTCGCGGGTGTGGGACATGAATTTCGACAGCGACACCAATGTAGTGGACGTCGCCGTGCGCCGCTTGCGCCTTAAAGTCGACGACCCGTTCCAGCTCAAGTTGATCCACAGCGTGCGTGGCATCGGCTACCGCTTTGATACGCAGCCATGAGCCGTCGCGCGCATTCCCTGACCCTGCGCCTGGCGTTGCTGTTTGCGTTGCTGGCGTTTGCCTCGGTGATCACCCTGGGCGTGTGTTTGTACCGCGAACTGGAGCGCGAGTTGATCCGCCGGGACGATGCCGCGCTGGTCACCCGCGTCGATCAACTGCGCACCTTCCTCAATGACAGCAACACCCTGGACCTGATCAAGAGCAAACCGGCGCTGTTCCAGAACATGCTCGGCAACCGGGAATCGGTGCTGATGATTGGCACCGCCGGAAAAAAACCGCTGCTGGTGGTCAACCCCGGCAACCTCGACTTGCCGAACCTGGCGCCGGTGACCATGGACCATCCGCTGGTCCTGGCCGACGTACAGCACTTCTCCGGAGTGGATGGCGTGCCGTTCGCGGCGCTGGCGGCGACCATCGACTCGGGCGATCTCGGCAGCCTGCAAGTGGTGGCCGGCCGACTGATGACCGAGCGCACCAGCGTACTGGCCAACTACCGGTTACGCGTTTACTTCCTCGCCGGCGTCGCCGCGCTGTTGCTCGCGCTCTGCGGCTATTTGCTGCTTTATCGCGGGTTGCTGCCCTTGCGGCACCTGGCCAAACACGCCCACGGCATCGGCGTCGGTAACCTCACCGAACGCCTCGACAGCCAAGGCGCGCCGCTGGAAGTGCTGCCGATGATCGACGCCTTCAACGGCGTACTCGACCGCCTCGCCAAAGGCTTCGTCCAACTCGGTCAGGTCTCCACCGACATGGCCCACGAACTGCGCACCCCGATCAACAACCTGCTCGGCGAAACCCAAGTTGCCCTCCAGCAAAGCCGTAGCGTCGAAGCCTACCAACAACTGCTCGCCTCCAACGTCGAAGAACTCGAACGCTTGGCGCGCATGCTCGACAACATGCTGTTCCTGGCCCGCACCGACCCGGCCAGCGCCCTGCGCCAACGCCAGGAACTGGACGCGGCGGATGAGATGGAACGCATGGCGGATTACTTTGAAGGATTGGCGGCGGATGCCGGGATCAGCATCAATGCTCATGGCAGCGGCGTGATCTGGGCCGAGCCAATGTTGTTGCGCCGGGCGCTGGCCAATTTGTGTTCGAACGCTATCAAATATGGCGCGCCGGATTCGGAATTGGTGGTGAGTGCGACGCCCTCTTCCGAAGGGATCAGCCTGCGGGTCAGCAACCACGGCGCGACCATTGCGCCGGAGCATCTGCCCAAACTGTTTGACCGGTTTTATCGGGTGGATGAGTCCCGGGAGCGGTCGGCGCAATCGAATGGCTTGGGGTTGTCGATTGTGGCGACGATTATGCAGTTGCACAGCGGGAGATATGGCGTCACCAGTGAGAATGGGGTGACGTGTTTTGAATTGTTCTTTCCGGGGCGGGTGTTGGAGGGGCGCTGAAAAACAGCTGTAACGAGGGGGCAATCCCCTCGTTACAGCGCCTGGCGACTACCCAGGCTTGTGGTTATCCAGTACCCGATTGACCGCTAACTCACCCATCGTAATCACCCGTTGCAGCATCAGCATCATGCCGCGCTGCGGGCCGTCCATTGAGCTGGCGATCTCGCTCGCCATGACACTGGCCGACGCCAGCGACTCATAGGTATGGACGAGCAACGTTTCGTCATCCACCGCTGGGTCGATGGTGAAGATGCTGTCGGATTTGCGGGGCGGTATCGGCTCTTTCAATGCCCCGGGGTTGAGGTAGAAGTTGAGCGCGCGGTCGGCTGCCGCTTTTAGCTTCTGTGGGTCTAGAGAGGTGTCGAACGGTACTGGATCGATGTTTGGGGGGTTGGGTGTGACTTTGAACATAGGGACTTTCTCCAGTAGAGCTGCAACCGACTCGCTACTAAACGAGAGGGCGGCGGCTGTGCACAGGTTAGTAGACCGGCAAAGTCACCTAAAACCCCGGCGCGCCCGAGGGCGCCCTGTGCACAACCACCATCAAATGCAGGTGAAGACCTGACTGGATGACACTTGTACAACCGAAGATGACTGCCGAGCTACTAAACCCGATCACTGATGAGCAGTGATGGGAACAAAGTTACCGACGAGCCCCGAGGCATACAAGCCGGCGGATTCTGGCGCACGCGTAGGTAATGGCGCAAGGTTTTGTAGCCTTTAGGACGTAACACTGAGTGTCGTTAAACAATCGGCTCGAAACGGTTAAACACTTCTCAAAAACCCTGGGGCCGTCATCGATCTCTACCTGCAGAAAGGCAGTGATACGGTGTCAGCCACAAAAGTGAATGGACGATCGAGCAGCACAAAGGGACCGAAGAACTGAGCCCAAAGGTACTCACCCTCTACCCCGCCGTAGCATTGATAGGAACCTGGCCCCGTCACCGCGCTCAATCAGGAACAACCGCTTAACTGCGAAATAGCAACCATCAATATGAGCTTCCGTAGCACGTAATGTCCTTATTACTTCTCCATTGTGTGCGTCGTAGACGATGTCGCAAAAATTTGGTCACTGCTCCCCCCGATGCAGCCCCCATACGGCCTGAGTACAGGCGCTTAGGACTCCGAGCGAGTGTCAACTTAAAACCCATAACTATTGTTGCCCAAGACTTCGACTTAGTAGGATCATCCGCAGGCAAATTTACACGGACGGTTAAATTTTATGCGTTCTTCACCCACGGACGGGCCTTCCCCAGCGAATGCGCGCCCCATACCACGCCTCTCCCCACACCGTCCGAACATTTCATAACGCCTCTATGGGCAGGTCGCATCGTCGAATTCAGCGACAGCCTGCCAGCGCGCCATTTGAAACCTTGAAAAGGACTTCCCGTGAGTGGCAAACCTGCTGCCCGAGCAACAGCCCCACCAATTGCCCCTCGGCAGGGACACGGCACGATTCCGATTGCCAGCGGCTCCCCCAACGTGAACTTCGATGGCCTCGCTGCCGCCCGAATGACCGACAAACCCGCCTGCGGCAGCCCCATCACCGGCGCTGTCAGCGCCACTGACTTCCCTCCAAGCAACCGTACATGCCTTATGAGGATGTCGTAACCACTTACAAAAAATTTGGTGGAACCACGAAATGAAACTAAACAACACTGCTTTCGTCATTCTTTGCGGCGTTAGCGTTTTTGCAAACGCAACGGACGTACCTATTACGAAAGGAATGCCATTTTTAAGCGCAAGAAAAGCATTGATTAAACATGGCTGGAAGCCAAATTTAACGGACTACATTGACCCCAGCGGAACCATGAGACTACTGAGAGATATAGGAGTTAATGAAGTCGAAAGATGCACCGCGGGATTCCCATATTGCGAGTTTAATTACAAAAAGAACAACGTATGCCTTGGCATCACAACGACTGGCGAAGAAGTGAAAGACTTGATAATCGAGGCATGGGATTTCAAGTGTCCCGAGCCATATTAGGGCAAAAAGGTGACGGATCTATTTAGAAAATTTACCTTTAAATAGATCCATCACCTTTTGTTTGACAACAAAAAAGGGGTCACCGTTTCCGGTGACCCCTCTAGACCGCCCAGCAGAGCGGATTTTGTTTGGTAGGCGCGATTGGACTCGAACCAACGACCCCCACCATGTCAAGGTGGTGCTCTAACCAACTGAGCTACGTGCCTGCTGTGAGGCGGCATTCTACGGAATTCCGGAGGGGTGTCAACACCTTTTTTCGAGCTAACCCTATGAATATGCAAAATATTTAATTTCGCTGCTGCGACGCAGATTTTCCGGTGGCTGGCGGCGGTTTTTTAAGTCGGGTAGGATCGGCGCACTCGTAAAATATATTAAACAGAGGCAGCAGGATGGCGAACACTCCTTACCCAGAGTCCTATTACGCCGCATCGGCCAATGCGGTTCCACCGCGCCCGGCGTTGCAGGATGACGTTGAGACTGATGTCTGTGTGATCGGCGCCGGTTATACCGGGTTGTCTTCTGCCCTGTTTCTGCTGGAGAACGGTTTTCGCGTAACGGTGCTTGAGGCGGCCAAGGTCGGGTTTGGGGCGTCGGGGCGTAATGGCGGGCAGATCGTTAACAGTTATAGCCGTGACATTGACGTGATCGAACGCAGTGTCGGCCCCAAGCAGGCTCAGTTGCTGGGGCAGATGGCGTTCGAGGGCGGGCGGATCATTCGTGAGCGGGTCGCCAAATATAATATCCAGTGCGACTTGAAGGACGGCGGTGTGTTCGCGGCCATCACGGCCAAGCAGATGGGCCATCTGGAATCGCAGAAGCGTTTGTGGGAACGGTTTGGTCATACGCAGCTCGAGCTGCTGGATCAAAAGCGCATCCGTGACGTGGTGGCATGCGATCAATACGTCGGCGGCATGCTCGACATGAGCGGCGGGCACATTCATCCGTTGAACCTGGCGCTGGGTGAAGCGGCGGCCGTGGAGTCGTTGGGCGGCACTATTTATGAGCAGTCGCCGGCGGTGCGCATTGAGCGTGGGGCGAACCCGGTGGTGCATACGCCACAGGGGAAGGTCCGAGCCAAGTTCATCATCGTGGCCGGCAACGCTTACCTCGGTAACCTGGTGCCAGAGTTGGCGGCGAAGTCGATGCCCTGCGGGACTCAGGTGATCACCACTGAACCCCTGGGCGATACGCTGGCCAAGAGCCTGTTGCCACAGGATTACTGTGTCGAGGACTGCAATTACTTGCTCGATTACTACCGACTGACCGGGGACAAGCGTTTGGTTTTCGGCGGCGGCGTGGTGTATGGCGCCCGGGACCCGGCGAATATCGAGGCGATTATCCGGCCGAAGATGCTCAAGGCGTTTCCGCAGTTGAAAGACGTGAAGATTGATTACGCCTGGACCGGAAATTTCCTGCTGACGTTGTCGCGTCTTCCACAGGTCGGGCGGTTGGGCGACAACATTTATTACTCTCAGGGTTGCAGCGGACATGGTGTGACGTACACGCATTTGGCCGGCAAGGTGCTGGCCGAGGCGTTGCGTGGGCAGGCGGAGCGGTTTGATGCGTTTGCGGATTTGCCGCATTACCCGTTTCCGGGCGGGCAATTGTTGCGCACGCCGTTTGCGGCGTTGGGGGCTTGGTATTACGGGTTGCGGGATAAGTTCGGGTACTAAGCCACACCGCAATCCCTTGTAGGAGCGAAGCGTGCTCGCGAAGGGGCCGTGTCAGTCGACATTGATGTTGCCTGACATGCCGTCTTCGCGAGCAAGCTTCGCTCCTACAGGGGTGGTGTTTTAGTCGACATCTTTATTAACTGACTGACCGCTTTCGCGAGCAAGCCCGCTCCCACATTTTGTTTTGGGTTTTGCCTGTTAATCGGGGAAGTCCGCGCCTTCGCTGACGTTCGCCCAGCCTTCAAAATCCTTGCGCAGGGCTTCGATTTTGCCGCGGCCACCGGCCAGTGCGGCTTTGCCCAACAGCAGACGCAACGGTGGATGCTCAGCCTCGACCGCATCCACAATCGCCACCGCTGCCCGCACCGGATCGCCCGGTTGCTTGCCGTTGTAGCCGCGAATCATGTCCATGCGCTTGCCCGCCGTTTCATCGTAATCGCTGATGGTTCGACTCGCCTCGTTGGCCGAGCGCCCCGCCCAATCGGTGCGAAAACCGCTTGGCTCGACGATCAGCACCTTGATGCCCAGCGGCGCGACTTCCTGGGCCAGGGATTCGGAAATCCCTTCCACCGCAAACTTGGTCGCGTGATAGAAACTCACCGCCGGGAACGCCACGATCCCGCCGACCGACGAGATGTTCACCACCGTGCCGCTGCGCTGTTGGCGCATACCCGGCAGCACCGCGCGGGTCATCTCGACGAGGCCCCAGACGTTGATGTCCATCATTTTGCGCGCTTCATTCAGGTCGCTTTCTTCGAACGAGCCGAAGTAACCAATCCCCGCGTTGTTCACCAGCACGTCGATACGGCCGAAACGCGCCTGGGCGGCTTTCACGGCAGCGTCGATCTGCGCCGGGTCGGTCACGTCCAGTTTCAAGACCAGTGCAAGGTCTTCGTGATCTTTGACGATGTCTTCGACCTGCGCCGGGTTGCGCGCCGTGACCACGGTCGGGTAGCCGAGGCTGAGGGTGTGCAAGGCCAGTTGACGGCCGAAACCGGTTGAACAGCCGGTGATGAACCAGACCGGTTTTGTAGTCGATGCAGTCATGCGGATCTTCCTCCAGAAAGCTGCCCGCCCATGCGAGCCATGGGGCTGAGTATGGACACGCCTGGCTTTGCTAAAAAGGGCCATAATCTGCAAGCCCTTTTCGGAAAAACCACACAATGAAAGACCCGGATTTTCAACAGCTGCGCTTGTTTATGCAGGTTGCTCAAGCCAAAAGCTTCACCAACGCTGCCGATGTCACGGGGTTGTCGGTGTCCACGGTCAGTCATGCCGTGCGCGAACTGGAGAAACAGTTGGGCCTGAGGCTGCTGAACCGCACCACCCGCAGCGTGCATGTCACTGAAGCAGGCGAACAGTTGATCAGCAAGATCGCACCGCTGCTGGAAGACTTGGGGCTGGCCTTGAGCAGCGCCTCGGCGGCGGGTGATGAGGTGGCGGGAACGTTGCGTTTGAGCGTGCCCTCCAGCGCCAGCCGCTTGATCCTGCAACCGCTGCTGCGCGAGTTTCTGCTGGCGCATCCGGGGATCAATCTGGAAGTGGCGGTGGACAACAGCCTGATCGATATCGTCACCCAGGGTTTCGACGCCGGCATTCGCTACGACGATGTGCTGGCCGAAGACATGGTGGTGGTGCCGATTCTGCCGGACATGCGTTTTGTGGTGGTGGCCTCCCCCGAGTACTTGGCAGGTAGGACGCTGCCGCAGCAGCCGCAGGATTTGTTGCAGCATGAATGCCTGAATTATCGCAGCGCCGCGTCAGGCGCCCTGCCCCGCTGGGACTTTGAGAAGGACGGCAAGCACACGCGGATTGCGGTCAAGGGGCGGCTGGCAACCAATGACAGTGATTTGTTGTTGCGGGCGGCGCTGGATGGGTTTGGGTTTGCGTATTTGTCCCATGCACCGATTGCGGAGCATGTGGACCGTGGGGCGCTGGTGTCAGTGCTGGAGGATTGGGTGCCGACGAGCACGTTGTATCTGTATTACTTTGAGCGCAATAACACACCAAAGAAGTTGCGGGCGTTTATTGATTTCTTGAAGGCGCAGCCCGAAACAAATTAATCCCAAACACCACAAATCCCCTGTGGGAGCGGGCTTGCTCGCGAAAGCGGTGTGTCAGGTGACATTGGTATCGACTGACATGGCCTCTTCGCGGGCAAGCCTCGCTCCTACAAGGATCAGAGGCGATTCCGGGGGATTCCGCTACGGATTCGCAGGATGTCGGCGAGTACGGCAAGGGCTATTTCCGCCGGGGTCTTGCTGCCCAGGTTCAGGCCAATCGGCGCATGAATCCGCGCCAACTCGGCATCCCCTAACCCACCAATCCTGCGCAACCGCTCAAAGCGCTTCTGTGACGTTTGCATCGAGCCCATCACGCCGATGTAAAACGCATCGGTGCGCACGGCCTCCATCATCGCCAAGTCATCAATCCGTGGATCGTGGGTCAACGCCACCACAGCGGTGTCGCTGTGACAGCCGCCGTCGGCAATAAACACCGACGGCAACTGGCGGCGAATTTCGACACCCGCCAGCACCACACCTCCCAGCACTTCATCCCGGGGATCGCAAAGGATCACCTCGAAACCCAGGCCCACCGCAAACTCCGCACAGGCCTGGGCGACGCTGGAATACCCGGCCAGCAACAACCGCTGAGCCGCGCCGATCCGCACGCGCACCCGGTCGATCTCACGTTCGATGCGCACACCCTGTTCGCCGTCGGCAAAGACACTGCGCGCGCCGCTGGCCAGATCGACTTCGCGGATCAAGCGGCGCTGACCCAACAACGCCGACTCCAGCTCACGCAGATGCGCCTGAACCTCACACTCAGGCTCAAGCTTCTCCACCAGCACATCGAGCACGCCGCCACAGGGCAGACTCACCCGGGAACGCGGGTCATCACCTTCGCCATACCGCACGACGCTGACCGCCTCTTCAAACGCGCCTTCAGCCACGCGCTCAAGGAAATCCTCCTCGACGCAGCCACCCGACAGCGAGCCGATCCACTGCCCGTCCACGTTCACCGCCAGCAACGAACCCGGCGCACGGGGCGCCGAGCCGTAGGTGGCGAGCACCGTGCACAACCAAACACGCTGCCCGGCCGTCGACCATTCCAGCGCCCGGCGAATGACTTGCAGATCCAGATGCTGCATATCAGCGCGCCTTGTGCTCGGCTGCCGGCGCTTCTGCCTGCAACTTCTGCACATCGCTGACCGCCAGTTCCGCCGACTGCCCACCCCAACCTTGGCGTAAGTAATTCAACAGATCAGTCAGTTGCTCGTGATTGAGTTTGTCGGCAAACCCCGGCATCGGTTGCATGCGCTCGAACCCGGAAAATTTCTGCTCGCCGATCCCGTCCTCGATCACCCGCAGCAAATTGCGCGGATCTTCCAGACGCAACGTGGTGTTGCCGCGCATGGCCACCGCGATGTGCGGCTTGCCCTCGCCGTTCGGCGCGTGGCAACCGGCGCAGACGTTGAGGTAATCCTGGCGACCGCGCTGAGCGCTTGGGCTCATTTGCTCCAGCGCCACTTCGGTCAACACCTTCGCCGCCGGGGCTGGATCACCCAGGAGGTAAGTCGCCATCGCCGCCAGATCCGGGTCATTGAGGCCTTGGGTGCTGTTGTGGAACACCGGGAACATCTCGTTGAACATCGTGCCCTGGGCGCTCATGCCGTGCTTGAGGAACGAGCTCAAGTCCTGATGATTCCAGCCCCGCGCAGCCAGATCAGTGGCCAACAGGCCGGGCGCCAGATAGCCGTTGAGCAGGCCGCCGGTCAGGCGTTTGTCCTGCTGCATCGCGCCGGGCAAACCCCGTGGAGTGTGGCATTCGCCGCAGTGGCCGAGCACTTCGACCATGTACTCGCCGCGCTTGAAGGCTTCGCTTTTGCCTTCGGTCGGCGCGAGTTTCACGTCCTTGCCGTAGAGCATGTTCCAGCCCAGCAAACCCAGGCGCACATTGAACGGGAAGCTCAGGCGGGTGACCGGCGCGGCGCGTTCGATGGGCTCGACGGTTTTCAGGTACGCGTGGATCGCGTCCGAATCTTCGCGAGGCATCAAGTGGTACGAGGTGTAAGGCATCGCCGGGTACAGGTTCGCGCCATCGCGACGCTTGCCCTCGGTGAGCGCGGCGAAGAATTCGTCATCGTTGTACAGGCCAATGCCGTGCTCTTTGCTCGGGGTGATGTTGGTGCCGTAGATCGTGCCGAACGGCGAGACGATCGGCAGCCCGCCCGCATACGGCGCGCCACCCGGAGCGGTGTGGCAAGCCATGCAGTCAGCGGCGCGAGCGAGGTATTCGCCGCGCTTCACCTGATCGTCCGCGTGGGCCAATAACACCGGCGCAGCCAGACCAACCGCCAACGCCAGGCGGGAAAGTAGAGTCTTCATGCTTAACCCTCCTTGACCAGGCCGAGATCGGTCAGCACGTTGCGCGTCGCGCTGTAGTAACGCACGTAGCCAGTGCAGCGGCAGATGTGGTGGCCGAGGCTGTCTTCAATGACTTTTTCCAACTGACTTTTAACGATCGGCTGACGCTGCAACTTCTCAACCAGCACAGTCGCCGCGTTGACGAAACCCGGTGCGCAGTAGCTGCACTGGAAGGCGAACTCATCGACGAAGCGCTGCTGGATCGGGTTCAGCTCGGTGACCTTGCCCTGCTCATCGCGGGTCGCGTGGCCTTCGATGGTCCGCACTTTCTTGCCTTCGAAGTAATGCGCGCCGGTGATGCAGGTGCGCACTTCTTCGCTGGTGCCGTCCGGGTTGTCGACGATCACCACGCAGGCGTGGCAGATACCCTGGCCGCAGCCGAGGCGCGAGCCGGTGAGGTTTTTGTATTCGTGCAGGTAA
>Ga0302175_10000154_pt1 | contig 26999 bp, 28 predicted proteins | sample I_Fen_N3_3_FD_198791 | JGI IMG/M metagenome (GOLD analysis project Ga0302175, IMG submission 198791) | Peat permafrost microbial communities from Stordalen Mire near Abisko, Sweden - I_Fen_N3_3 | ecosystem: Environmental > Terrestrial > Soil > Wetlands > Permafrost | place: Sweden: Abisko... | reverse complement strand
GCTTCGGCTTGCTTGATATGGATCAGCCATGGCAGGGCGAACAGCATGGCCTGGAAGCTACTGGCATCGAACCAGAATCGACAGATGACGAGCGACGCAGGTCCCTTGGAGGCAGTGATGCTCAACGAAGACGGGTCGTGGGGCAACAGTAGGATGTCGCCCTGTTCGATCGTCTGGACCTGCCCGTCAGCGCCTTCGATGTGCAGCTGTCCCTTTTGCAGGACGCAGATGTGCGAGCTCTTTTCGTCCAGTTTCAGGCGTTGACCCAAAGCCTGTGTGGTGGAGTAGACGCGATCCCCGGTCAGACGAATCTGCGCCAGTACCTGCGAGAGCAGATCCCCTGTGGCCAGGCCCTCTAACTGCATCTCTGGACGAATGGTCAAGTCTTCGAGTAGATCCGTCATGTCAGTCCGGCCACGCCTTCAATAGTCTGAGCCCCGAATCATAACGCTTTCACGCGGTTGATCGGCAACGCAACAGCGTTCGCTGCGTTATGTACATCATCCAATCAAAAAGGAATAGTCGAATGTTCGGGATCTCTGCCCTTGGCTGGGTACACACCCTTGGAAGCTTGCCAGCCATTCCCTTGGCCGCCTGCATGTTCATCAAACACGGACGCATCGTCCCACGGTCGCGGGCCGGCCTTGCCTATTTCGTGTCGATGCTGATCGGCGGCTTGACTGTGTTTCTGGTGGCCCATCAACCGATCAGCCCGGTGATCGGGGCGGTCACGATCGTGCTGTTGCTCGCCGGTTACGGGGTTGGCTTCGTCGCCTGGCTGGGCCGAGCAGGGGTATACCTTGAAACCATCCTTTTGAGCTTGACGGCGTTCTTGCTGATGGTCCCGACCGTCTCGGAGACGTTGCGTCGAGTCCCCGATGGCCACCCCATCGTCACTGACCCGAATTCGCCATTGCTCAAAGGTGCGCTGGCTTTTATAGCCCTTACGCTCATTATTGGCGTGGCGGCTCAGGTGTTTGCTCTGAGAAAAGACGGCGCGCGCCTGGCTCGACAGGCACAGGACTGACCCGGTATCGCTCCGTTTGGCAAACAATTGCAGCAGCCGAGTCTCTTGCGGCGGTGTCGACGCTTCAACAAATCGACGCGCTGCTCAAGCAGTTGCTGGCAACCATGGGCTCGTCATCTGACGAGCCATCAGGGGTGAGAGGCCGATATCCGACCCATAGTTACCGGTGGCCAATTCCCATTTGTATGCCTGTCGCGCGGACAACATAGTTGTTCTTCAAATATTCCCGAGTTGGGATGCCCGGTTTTCAGAAGATTGTAAAAAATGTGATGTTTGATAGACGCGATAGCGAAGACTCGTTCGCGACATCCATGGTGTCTGACAGCGAGCAAACAGCCGCAACTTCATAATCGTTAGCCGCAGAGCTGATTTGCACAGTCCAGCCCTGAGAAAAGACCATGTCGTTATCCACGACGATGGCACTGATAACGCGGCAAAGTTTTTTGGCGTCCATTGCAGAACTCTCAACAGAGATATAGACCGAGCGGTCCTCGGCCGAGAATTCAGAGGTTTGGGTCAAGGCATCGTTGCCGTCCAGGATTTTGCAGAGCAATGAGGCATTCTCGGCAGATTCGTCTAGAGCCTCGGCGCAAGCAAATGGCGTCGTCACAATCGTCAGTACGACAAACAGGCCTGCCCAGTAGTTGTTTCTCACTTCCATGTACCTTGCTGGAAAATGAGAAATTCTAATTCATGACTCGATCAATAGTGACAATTTTCTACCGACAGCCTCCTTCCCTGCCGGCAATGTTGATTGCCACTTGCGCCTGTTCAGGCAACTGGCGACTCCGCAGAAGGATCGGTCCCGTCACGACTATTGATAAACGCATTCCAGTGCACATAGGCATCATGCTGGCGTTTGACCGCCTCCTCCCACACCGGTCCCGATACCGAGCGGGATGAGATCAGCCGCATCATCTCCGCTGTGGCCGCATCGAGATCCACCAGAAGCGCATGTGACTTGATCCTGAAATCATCGACTGATGTCATGGCGTCAACCCCTTGGGAATGTCCGTCGCAGAGAAGCAAATGCTTCTGGATCTATGGAGCCTGAGTTCGAGAAATGATTCACGACTGGCGATCACCGGCAGCTCAGACTACCGGGGTAGTCTTGTCGGTGCTGGCTGGAATATTCAGAAAAGTATTCCAGCGTTCGTAGGCCTCGTGTTGTCGCTGCGTGGCAGCGTCCCATTCCGGACCTGAAACGCACTTTGATGTCACCAACGTCATCATTCCCATGGTTGCGGCATCCAGCTCGACCAAAAGCTCATGGGATTTGATGCGAAAGTCGTCAAATGAAGTCATTAATTTGCCTCGAGGCAGAGTTCACCGCCATTGAGGAACTGCTGCCCCTCAAGCCATGGAGTCCGGCGAGTCTCGATAATTCAAGCAGCCTGACGGTTGGTGCGTTTGAACCGGCACTCTGAGACGCCATTCGTCGCCTGTAAAAGCATAGCGTCCAATACCTGACGCCATCTGGCTCAAGGATTGCAAAGGCCGGTGCTAGCAGCCCCAGAACGACGTAATTCTGACGCGGCGGCAATCAAATCAACGCTTAGGACTCCAGCGATACGCTTGGTCAGTCACCGGGAGATGTAACGTGTCAACTCTCAATGAAATCGCAATGAACCACGCGAGAATGGCTAAGGCAAAGGAAGAAGAGTCGACCGGGCTGAGTGAGCGACAGCTTCAAATTGTGGGCAGTTTCGAAGTACCTGTCATTGAAGTGCAACAGCACATCCCGCTGCACCTCATCGCTGGAGCGCAGGACAGCCATCTCGGCCAAGCCTGCGCCTGATCCCGTACGGATTTATCGCGCGCCAGTCCAGCGCGCGATAAACGCCCTCCCCTAAGCCGCAGATCCGCTGCCCAGTTCTCGACCCACGCCATCTCGGGTGCCCGCGCGCAGTGCATGACGAAACGTCAACGCTGGCCGCTCGACGAAGTAATACGACAGACCGCTCAGCACAAATGACAACACCAGAACGGCTGTGATGATCGGCGCGTCGTAGGCGACAGGCCAGAATGCGCGCAGCACATACATCACCACAAAGTGATTCAGAAACACCCCATAGCTGATGTTCCCCAGCAACTCGTCTATCCGGTGGTACTTCAATAGGCTCAGGAAATACACGACCGGGATGCCCAAAGCGATGCCCATGGTCACTTCCGCGTTAAAGGGGCGCCGAGCAATAACGCCCGTGATGATGGCCAGGAACATTAGTGCAGCAATCGCGGCGGTGCCGGCAACAATGACTTTCCCTTTAGTTTGCAAACGGTACAGGTAGCTTCCGCAAAGGAAGATAAAGAGAACGCCCGGCAGCAATCGGTAGCCGTAGACATCGGTGTTGATGTAACCCAGCAACGCGACCATAAAAACCGCCACGGACACCGCGAACGCAATGCCCCGCAGTTTGTAGACGAGCAGAAACGGTATCAGCAGGTAGAAACACGTTTCGAGCCCCAGCGACCAGCCCGGCGGCAGTATCTCGGGCACGGTGATGCCGTACATGTAGAAACCCATCGGCACGATCGGCAGGCTGGTGACGATATTTTTGACGGTCAGCGCCGCCGCTTGAGGCGTGCCGGGCAGCAGGAAATGAATCACGGCGCAGGAACTGACGAAGTAGAGCAGGAACTGCGGGTAGAGCCTCAACAGCCGATCAATGTAAAACAACGGAAACTGCTCGGATGCGTTGTAGTTCCGCTCGATCAAAGCGGTCATCACAAAGCCGCTGATCAGCAGGAAAGAAACCACCGCAATGACGCCTGGATTGAACCCCGCAAACGTCATGCCCATATGAGAAATCGCCACAAGCATCGCCAACAGCAGCCGATAAACCCCCACGCACATCATCCTTAAACAGTCATGATTATTTGGCGCGGGAAGTTACGTTGCTTTTAGCCCGAAGAGAAGTTTTATTGCGGCCAAAAACATGACTCGATAGTCACGCCAGGCTGGCACCCAGCGCTTTCCTCAACTAACGTTTCTACCTCATCGAACAGCGCCCCCATTGTTGGCGGGCGCTTAATCAAGGAGAGATAGATGACCGCCGTTCGTCTTGCCGAGCAAACCTATCGCGCCTGGTCCAGCCCCATCCTGCTTGAACTCAAGGAGCGAGAACATCAACTGGAACCCGCCGCCCGCCAGGCGTTACAGAATGTGCTGGTGGAGAGAAGGCTGGTGAACACCGGCAACCCCGCTGGCCCGGAACGACGCGATGTGGGAAGCGACAAACTCTGGTAGCTGCCGCCCATCACCGATTCGCTGCCTCGACCTTGGATTTACCTCGCCGCAGCGAATCCCCGCGCCAGATCCTCGATCAACGCCTCGACGTCTTCCAGACCGATGTGCAAGCGCAGCACCGGGTTCAACAAGCAATCTGTCGGGCTATCCCGTTCCTTGAGATCGGCGACGGTGATCAGGCTTTCATAACCGCCCCAGGAAGCGCCCAGGCCAAACAGTTGCAGCGCATCAATGAAGCGCTCGACATAAGCCGCGTCGGCATCGCGTAATTCGAACGAGAGCAAACCGTTGCTGCCCTTGAAGTCGCGCAGCCACAAGGCATGATCGGGGTGATCGGGTAATGCCGGGTGGAACACCCGTTTCACTTGGGGTTGAACCTGGAGCCAGTGGGCGATTTCCAGTGCCTGGCGTTCGTGGACGTCGAGGCGAGTCGCCAGGGTCCGGGCGCCGCGCAGCACCAGATAGGCGTCGTCGGGGCTGACGACGTTGCCGAAGGTGTCGCCCATGGCCGCCAGCGGTTGCCAGACCTCCTGACGCGTGCAAACACTGCCCATGACCACGTCACTGTGACCGCTCAGATACTTGGTCAGCGCCATGATCGAGATGTCCGCACCCCGGGTCAGCGGCCGGTACAGGTAGCCCGAGCCCCAAGTGTTGTCCACCGCCAACAGGATGCCGCGCGGTTTGCACAGGGCGGCGATGGCCGGCAAATCGCAGAGTTCATACAGCAGCGAACCGGGCACTTCGGTGTAGACCATTTTGGTGTTGGCTTGCAGCAGCGCTGGCAGGTCGCTGCCGTCCGGCGCGAAGTAGCTGACCTGAATGCCGAACGGCTGAAGAAACTCTCGGGCCAGGCGCCGCACGGGCGAATACACCGCGTCGGTGATCAGCACATGATCGCCGGGCCGCAGGTAGGCCAGGAATGTTTGCGCCACCGCTGCCAGGCCTGTGCCGAACAAGCGCGTGCGATAGCCGCCCTCAAGTTCGGTGACCAGGTCTTCCAAGGCGAACGCCGTTGGGTTGCCTCGGGCGCCATAGCTCAGGACGCGCTCATGATCCCGGCGGGAACGGGCGTCGCGCATCTGCGCCAGGTTGTCGAACAGCACCGTGCTCAACCGCGTCACCGGGACGTTGACGCCGCGAGCACCATTGCCCTTTTCAGTGCGCGCGCAGTGGATCAGCCGAGTACGGACCCGCTCAGCACTGGACGCTTTCAGTGGCTTGAGGCTGGCAATTTCCTCCTCGCTCATCTGCGCCAGCAAACCGATTTCCCACGCCAGGTATTGCCGCGCCGCGTCCTTGTTGCCGGAGTGGCGATCGTGGGTGAAGAACAGGAAGTCGATGCACTGCTCATCCGGCGGTGTGTTGCCCTCCTCGTCCAGCGCCAGGCCCGCCGCACGCCAGTCGCCGTCCAGCAGTCGAGTCTGCTTGCGCTGATGCTCGGGCAATTCCAGGGCCGCGAAAGCCGCCAACTTCGGATCGTCCGCCAGCAACACCACTGGCCGCTGTTCCCCCGCCAATTCGGCCGCCAGCAACGAACGGATCGACCAGCGTGAACCCGCGATATGACCTTTGCGATAACTCATGCTCGGGCGCAGATCCATCAGCGCGACCGCATCGTCCTTCAACGCATCGGCCAGTGCCTGCGGTGTGATCAGTGGCAACGCTTCAGTGGCGGCGACTTCAAGCCCGGGCAACACCAAACCACTGCTCGTGCCACCCTCAAGCACATCAGCCTGATGCCCCAACTGCCGCAGCCAACTCGCCACAATCGGTGCACGCACGCCATCGCTGTCGATCAGCACCAACCGCGCCTGGCGCACGCCGACGTACAGATCCGTGGATTGAATCAACTGCCCGCCCGGCGTGTGTTGCGCCCCCGGCAGACTGCCGGCGGCAAACTCCTCAGCGGTGCGCACATCGCACAGAAACAAACTACGGCCCGCCTCCCGCGACCACTGCTCAACCTGCGCCGCCGCAACCGTTTTCACACCAGCCTTTTGCGCCAGTTGCGCGGCAGCCAAGCGCTGAGCCGGCAAGGCGTCAGACGACACCGCATCGGCATAGCGCCGCGTGCTGCCGTGTTCCAGTTGCAAATCTTCCAGATACCAACCTTGCGTCCCGTTCTCCAGCGCATAGACCGGATTCTTCACGCCCAGATTGATCAGGGTCTGCGCGCCGATAATGCTGCGGGTTCGACCGGCGCAATTGACCACGATGGGCGTGCTGTCGTCCGGCACCAGATCGTGCACGCGATAACCCAGCTCACCGTTCGGACAGCACACCGAACCGGGAATGGTCATCTTGCGGTATTCATCGAATGGCCGACCGTCGAGCACCACCAGCGGCTCGCCCCGGGCTTGCCATTCGGCGAGTTGCGTGGCGGTGACATGCGGCGTATGGCTGGCCTCTTCCACCAACTCGCCAAACGCCTTGGAGGGCACGTGCACGCCGGCAAACAGCTGGAAACCGGCGGCCTGCCACCCCTCGGCGCCGCCCTCGAGAACATGCACGCAGCCATAACCCAACGCCTGCAAACGCCGGGCGGCACGCGCCGCAACATCGCCGCCGTCCTGGTCATAGATCACCAGCCGTACCTGAGGATTCGGCGCCAGACGCCGAGCCTCCAGCTCCAGGCGGCTGTAGGGCAGGTTCACCCCGAAAAACAGATGGGCTTCGCCATATTGGCCATGCTCACGCACGTCAAACAGGGCGATTTCCTGCCCGTCGAACAGCCACTGCTGCAGTTGCCCTGGAGTTACGGTCTGGCTCATGGAAGTCCCGCTTGAAAAATAGAGTTATTGAAGCGCGAGGGAGCGCTCATTGGCCGCGATGGCGCGGCCCTTGGCGTAGGCACGCTGAATGGCGGGCCGGGCCTTTAGGCGTTCGCGCCAGGCGTGGATCTGCGGGTAGTGCGCCAGGTCCTGGCCCTGTCGCAGCGGCTGAATCCACGGGAAGATCGCCATGTCGGCGACGGAGTATTGCCCCGCCACGTACGGCACCTCGGACAACCGCGTTTCCAGCACCCGATACAGCCGCGTCGCCTCGGCATTCAGCAGGTCGAGGGCGAACGGAATCGGCTCCGGCGCCTTCTCCTTGAACAGTTGCAACTGGCTCAGGTACGGCGTGACATGCCCGACCTGCCAGAACAGCCATTCCTGGACCTTTTGCCGCTCGGCAGTCCCCGTTGGCGGCAGAAAACGCCCGGCCTTGTCGGCCAGGTAATTGAGGATCGCGCCAGATTCAAACAGGCTCAGCGGCGCATCCAGCGCCTCAGGTGAATGATCGACAATCGCCGGAATCCGCCCATTGGCGCTGATGCGCTGGAACGCTGCCTGCTTCTGCTCGCCTTCGCGGATGTTGATCGGCAATACGCGATAGTCCAGCCCAAGTTCTTCAAGCAGGATGCCGATCTTCAAGCCATTGCCAGTCGGCCAGTAATACAGGTCGATCATGCGTAGGCCTTGATCGACGGGGCCATTTGCGAGGCGTTGTAGTTGAGAATCCGCCCGTCCGCCTCGACGCCATAACGGCCGTTGAGGGATTCCAGCGGCAAGCCATACAGGTGGAAATGCAGGGTCGCGGACTCGCCTTCGACACGAATGCCATGCAGGTCTTCGCCCAGGAACGCGATCGAGGTACCGGGTTGCACGATCACTTCTTTTTCCAGGTGCAACGTGGTGAACCCAGGCTCGCGGCCTTCATCGCTGCGCCCGTAGACGTAGTTGATTTCCTGGCCTTCGACGGCGCTGATGATCGCCCAGGTTTCGTGGTTGTGCGGCAGCGTACTTTTGCCCGGCAGCAACGAGTTCAGGTACAGCGTCGGCGTGTCACCGTCGTCATTCAGGCGATAGCGGAACGCGGTGTTGCCCTGCCCCGGCACGGGCGCCGGGAACGTGTGGAAATTGAACAGGTCGCGGCGCTCGGCCAGGGTTTCGAGCAAAGCGACGATTTCCACCAGCGCGGCGCGGTCAACGCCCCGTTGATTGATGACGCGGATTTTCTTGAGGAAATCCTCGATGACGACGGCACGGTTATCGGTACTCATGAATTAGCTCCTCGGTTACACGGACAGGCTGTAGCGGCTCAGGTTGGTCAACAGGTACGGATCGTTGGAATGTGCCGGGCGGCGTCCCGGATCACCCAAGGCATGGCGCAAGAACTCTTGAGTTCGTTCGCTACCCGGGTGCTGGAAAATTTGTGCGGCGCTGCCGTGTTCGACGATCACGCCGTTTTCGGTGAAGTAGACGATGTCGCTGATCTCTTCGGCAAAGCGCATTTCGTGGGTCACCAGCACGCAGGTCATGCCCTCTTCGGTCAGCTCGCGAATCACCGTCAGCACCTCGCCGACGGTTTCCGGATCGAGGGCCGAGGTCACTTCATCAAACAGAATCAATTCCGGGCGCATGGCCAAGGCCCGGGCAATCGCCACCCGTTGTTGCTGGCCACCGGACAACTGGCCCGGATAGGCATCAGCCTTGTGTTCCATGCGCACTTTGGCGAGCAAGGCCCGGGCTTCTTTCTCGGCGTCAGTCCGGCTGCGCCCCAAGACCTTGCGTGGCGCGATCACCAGGTTTTCCAGCACCGACAAATGCGGGAACAGGTTGTACTGCTGGAACACAAACCCCACCCGCTTGCGCAACTCGATGCGCTGGGCTTCCTTGGCCAGGGTGTGCACGTCGGTGGCGCCGACGCGGATGCTGCCCCGTTGAGGCTGCAACAGCCCGGTGATGCAGCGCAGGATGGTCGATTTGCCGGAGCCCGACGGGCCGATGATCGACACGGCCTGGCCGCGATGAACGTCGAGGTCGATGCCCTTGAGCACCGGGTTGGCGCCGAATGACAGGTGCAAATCGCGCAGGCTGACCAGGGGCTCGGCGACGGTTTCAATAGAAGGCATAACGTCGCTCCAGGCGTTGGGTCAGTCGGGAAATCGGGTAGCAATAGGCAAAGAACAGCACCAGCAAACTCAGGTAAATCACCACGGTAAAACCGGTCATGTTCACGGTGTTGCTGGCGATCTGCGCGGTGTCGATCACGTCATGCACCCCCACCAGCGAGGCCAGCGCCGTGCCCATGGTGATCACCGCGTAGAGGTTCATCCACGGCGGCAACATCCGCTTGAAACACTGCGGCAGGATGATCGAACGGAAAATCTGCCCACGGGTAAAGGCCAGGGACCGCGCCGCTTCCCATTGGGTGCTGGGGATCGAGCCGATGGCGCCACGGAAAATTTCCGCGACGTTGGCACTCGCCGGCAACGCCAGGCCAATGGTGACTTTCACCCAGTCCGGGAATGAGACGTAGGTGCTGCCGAGCTTGATTTCGAACGGGAACACGTAGGTGGTGAAATAGATCAGCACCAGCCACGGCGCATTGCGGAAAATCTGCACCCAGATCTGCGCCGGCAAGCGCAACAGTCTTAGCGGCGATACGGCCAATGCGCCCACCAGCAAGCCCAACAACGAACCCAGACCGATCGCCACCAGGCTGATCAGAATGTTCTGGCCGAAGCCCACGGCCAAGGCCGGCGACCATTGCAGCAAGGCCTTGAACACCGGACTTTGCGGGGCGAAGTACAGCAGAAACAACACCGCGCCAGCCAACAACAGCAACTTGCCGACATGCCGGCGCGGCCAGGCCAGCGGTGCGCTGACGGACGATTCAATGGCCATAGCCGGGCATCCTCAGGCGCGCTTCGAGCAAGCGCCCCACGCAATTGACGATAAAACTCAACAGGCCGAAAAAGCTCAGGATCAGGATCATCAACTCCAGCACGTTATCGCTCTGGGTCCAGATCATGATTGCCGCGTAGGTGATGTCACCGACGGCAATCGCCGAGGCTACGGCGGTCATTTTCACCAGATCGATCAGGTTGTTGATCAGCGACGGCAAGGCAAAGCGTAGGGCCAGTGGCAGTTGCACGTTCCAGAGCAACTGGCGGCTGCTGAAAGCCAGGGAACTGGCGGCCTCGAGGGTCACCGCTGGCACTGCCTCGATGCCGGCGCGCAAGGCTTCGGCGTGGAACGCGCCCTTGTGCAGCGAGATCACGATCACCACCCAGGCAAACGGGGTCAGCGGGTTGGCCGTGCCGACGGCTTGAGTCAGCAGCATGTTGAGCACCAGGAACGCGCAATACAGCTGCACCAAGGTCGGTGTGTTGCGGGTGACTTCGATAAACACCCGTGCCGGTTTTGCCAGCCAGGGTTTGCCCGAGGTCAGCATCGCCGCCAACCCGACACCGGCCAGCAAACTGCCGACGATGGTGAACAGGCACAGCAGCGCGGTGGTCAGCGCGCCCTGCTCCAGCGTGCCGCGTTGATAGGCGTCCAGCAGGAAGTTGTAATTGAGGCCAAACCCGGCAGTCCAGTGGACGAACAGCTCCAACAGATGACTCATGCGTCGCCCCGTAATTGCCCGCAGGCGTGAGCGATACGGCGTCCGGCTTCGGCAACGCTGTCGGTCGCGGTGGCGATGGACAGGCGAAACCACGGCGACAAGCCATAAGCACTGCCCGCGACACCGGCCACGCCCTCCTCCAGCAGATACGCGACAACGTCAGCGTCGTTTTGCAGGCGTTCGCCGTTCGGGCGATAACGGCCCAACAGGCCTTCGCAGCGCACAAACACGAAGAAGCCCCCATGGGGTTCAAGCACTTCCAGACCATTCACGGCTTTTAACGCCGTCACCAACAGGTCCCGACGCTGCTGATAGGCTGCGACCTGGGCCGGCAAGAAATCCAGCCCACCATCGAACGCGGCCAACGCAGCAGCCTGTCCGACCGAGGAAGCGCCTGAAGTCGATTGCGACTGCACCACCGCCATCGCGCTGGTCAGCACCTGCGGCCCGGCCCCGAAACCGATGCGCCAACCGGTCATGGCGTAAGTCTTGGACACGCCGCCCACCAACAGGCAACGCGGCTGCAGATCCGGCGCGACGTTCAGCAAACTCTGCGGTGGCTGGCCATCGAAGCGGATATGTTCGTAAAGCTCATCCAGCAGAATCAGCACCTGCGGATGCCGACGCAGCACCTCGGCCAACGCCTGCAATTCCGCAACGCTGTACACCGCGCCACTCGGGTTGCCGGGGCCGTTGAGGATCAGCCAACGGGTGCGCTCGCCGATGTGTTGCTCCAACTGGCCCGGCGTCAGTTTGCAGCCCTGGGCCAACCCGCATTCGATGAATACCGGCTCGCCGCCATTGAAGCGCACGCTGTCCGGGAACGACGGCCAGTACGGCGTCGGCACCAGCACTTCGTCACCATCGTCGAGGGTCGCGGCGAAAGCGTTGAAGATGATCTGCTTGGCGCCGTTGGCAATCACGATGGATTCGAGCGGGTAATCCAGCCGATTTTCACGCTGGAGTTTGCGCTGTACGGCCAGTCTTAACGCCTTCACTCCGGGCGTCGGCGTGTACTTGGTCGCACCGGCGGCGATGGCAGCGCAGGCCGCTTGTTTGATGTGCTCCGGCGTGTCGAAATCCGGCTCGCCGGTGGTCAGGTCGAGGATGTCGCGACCGGTTTCACGCAACGCAGTTGCCTGGGATTTGGCCGCCGCATTAGCCGACAACGACACCCGCTGCACGCGTTTGGACAGACGAAGGCTCATGGCTTCAACACCTCCACGACTTTGCCCGGATTGAGCAGGTTTTTCGGGTCCAGGGCGTGCTTGATGCGGCGCATCAGGTCGAGTTCCACCGGGCTTTTATAGCGCTCCAGCAAACCGGTTTTGCGCTGGCCGATGCCATGTTCGGCGCTGATGGAGCCGCCGTGGGCGTGGGCGCTGTCGTGGACCAGCAGGCTGAGCGCCGCGTAGTTGGCCATGTGCGCCTCGACCGTCGAATCCAGCGGATGAGAGACGTTGTAATGCAGGTTGCCGTCGCCCAAATGGCCGAAGGTGAAATTCCGCACGCCGGGAAAATGCGTTTGCAACAGCGCATCAGTGTGCGCGACAAACGCCACCACCTGGGAAATCGGCACCGAGATGTCGTGCTTCATGTTGCGCCCGGCACGCTTCTGCGCCTCGCTCATGTTCTCCCGCAACAGCCACAACCCTTCGCTTTGGGCCAGGCTTTCGGCGATCAGCGCATTGGCCAGCAGTTTCAGTTCAAAAGCTTCACCGAGCACCGTTTCAAAGGCTTCGCGGGCATGGCTTTCGCCGTGGTTGTCGGAGAGTTCCAGCAGCGCGAACCACGGCTGCGCAGCGCCGAGAAACGGTTGCGGACCTTGGGGAAACTGCTCGCGCAGCAAGGCCAGGCAATCGGCACTGAGCAATTCGAACGCGGTCAGGCTGGCACCGAAACCGGCGCGGGCATGGGACAAAAATTTTACAGCCTGAGCTAATGAGTCAAAGGCCAACAGCGCAGTGGCCTGGGCCTTGGGCAGCGGAAACAGTTTGAGGGTCGCGGCGGTGATGATGCCGAGGGTGCCTTCGCTGCCGATAAACAGGTCGCGCAGGTCGTAACCCGTGTTGTCCTTGCGCAGACCACGCAGGCCATTCCAGATTTCGCCCTGGGCGGTGACCACTTCCAGGCCCAGGGTCAGCTCGCGGGTATTGCCATAACGCAGCACCGCCGTGCCGCCCGCATTGGTGCCGAGGTTGCCGCCAATCGTGCAACTGCCTTCGGCGCCCAGGCTCAGGGGAAACAGGCGTCCGGCGTTACGCGCCACGTCCTGCACGGTTTGCAGAATGCAGCCGGCCTCGACGGTCAGGGTGTCATTGTCGGTATCAACGGCGCGCACCCGATTCAGGCGATCGAGCAACAACAGCACGGCGCGGCCACTCGCATCGGGGGTCGCGCCGCCCATCAAACCGGTGTTGCCGCCCTGCACCACCACCGGCGTATCTGACGCCACGCAAGCGCGCACCACCGCCGCGACTTCCTCGGTGTTCGCCGGGTGTACGGCGGCGATCACCTGGCCGACGTAACGGCCCTGCTTGTCAGTCAGGTACGGCGCGGCCTCTTCGCCACTTTGCACGTGACGGGCGCCGAGCAACTGCTGCAATGTCGCGAACAACCCTTGGCTCATGGCTGAACCGCCAATGGCGCGGCGTTGCGGTATTGCTCATGCAGATCCCGCAGGGCCTGGGATGGCGCCATGCCGGTGCGTTCGCCCAACGCGATCAACCAGCCGCTGCGGTGCCAGTCGCGGACGATGGCATCCAGTTTGGCCTGGGTGTCGTGCTCGCCTTTGCGAATCCAGATCACCGAATTCGACGGGATCAAATCCCCCGGCAGCGGAATTTCATAACCGGCCCATTCGGCATCGCTCAACAACGCATGCATGGTCGGGCTGACATGCACCGCCGCCACACACCCATTGCCACGCAGGGACAACAGCGATTCGGATTGACTGCGGAAGGCCTTGATCTCGGCACCGTAGGTTTCCTGCAACGGCTTGATGAAGTTGCTGCCCTGGGATACGCACACAGGCTTGCCCTTGAGATCGGCCCACTGAGTGATGCCCGAGCCTTTACGAATCAGAGCGGCGCCGCCGACTTCTTCATAAGGTGTCGGCACGTAGTCGAGAATCTCGGCGCGCTCTTCGGTGAACTGCATGTTGGCGATCAGGATGTCGACCTTGCCCTGTTGCAGGAACTGCACGCGGTTGGGCGCCAGCACCGAAACGGTCTTGGTTTCGACCCCCAGCGCCTGGCCGATGCCCTTGGCCAGTTCGACGTTATAGCCCAGGTGTTCGCCGGTTTTCGGGTCGATGGTGCCGAACGGCGGCCCACTGAGAATCACCCCGACACTGACGGCGTGACGTTGCCCGATCTTGTCCAGGGTGGCGTCGGCCTGCACCAGGCTGGCGGCCAGCGCGGCGCACCCGGCCAGGCACAGGGTGGTCAGGGTTTTAGCGGAAAAAAGTGGCTTCATGCACGGCTACCTTGAGCGTTGATCGATTGAAAACGAGAGCCGGACTCAGGCGCCGTTGGCCTGGAACTGTTTCTGCAACTCGACCAGCGCCGGGGATGCCGGGGTGATGTGGTTGCGGGTCTGGGCTTCGATCAGCCAGCCGCTGCGGTGCAGCTCTTTGATGATCGGGTCGAGTTTGGCCTGGGTGTCGCTTTCGCCACGGCGGGTCCAGATCACCGACGGCGCCGGGTTGAGTTCCGGGGCGATCGCGCGATAGCCCTGCCATTCGGCAGTGTCGGCAATCAACGGGTTGATCAGCGTGGCGTCGTGCACGGCGGCGACGCAGTTGTTGCCGCGCAGGGCCAGCAAGGATTCCGACGAGCTCTTGAACGCCTTGATCTCGGCGCCCAACTCGGTCAGCGGCTTGACGTAGCTGCTGCCCTGGGAGGTGCAGACCGGTTGGTTTTTCAGGTCTTCCCAGCGGGTGATCTTGCTGTCCTTCAGGACGGCTGCGGTGCCGCCGACACGGTAGAACGGCGTCGGGACAAAGCCGAGGATTTCGCCGCGCTCGGCGGTCCATTCCATGTTGGCGATCAGCAAATCGACTTTGCCCTGTTGCAGAAATTGCACGCGGTTAGCCGGCAGTACCGGCACCAGTTGCACCTCGGCTTTAAGTTGCCGGCCGAGTTCTTCAGCCAGGTCCACGTTCAAACCGCGAGGTTTCTGGCTGGCGGGATCGATGCCGCCAAAAGGACCACCGGACAGCAGCACGCCGACCACCAGCACATGCCGTTGCTCGATTTTTTCAAGGGTGGCATCAGCCTGAGCGGCACTCATGCCAGCCAACGAGACCAAAGCGCCCAGCATGACAGGCAACAATCGTTTTACAGGTGAGCGCTCGAACAACATGGATTTCCCCTCTTGGATGATCGGCGTACCCCGATCTGATGAGTGGCATCCTAGGTACAGCGCTCAGGCAACGGAAATGCAAATATCTAATATCGTTATAACTCGGAAGATTTTGTTTTTTAGAAAAATGCTTATAACGGCGCTTTTACTGGCTCTTCAGGCCACTCAATAAAATTCGTTTCGCCGAAAACATAAAAATATGTAATGTTTAGGTTCGTGCCCTTGATATAAAAACTGCCATGTCCACCCTTGATCTCGAATTACTGCGCACCTTCATTGCCGTGGTCGATTACCACAGTTTTGCCGAGGCCGGCGCGCAACTGGACCGTACGCAATCGTCGGTCACCCAACACATGCAGCGCCTGGAACAACAGGTCGGCGTGAGTCTGTTCGAGAAGCGCGGGCGGCAAAAGCAGCTCACGGAGGCCGGCCAGCAATTGCTGAGGCATGCGCGGCAGATGCTTTCGCTCAACGATGACGCGCTCAATTCCCTGCGGGAAAGCAGCTTGAGCGGTGTGCTTCGCATCGGTTCGCCCCATGACATCGCCGATACCATCCTGCCGCCGATGCTCAGCCACATCGCCCGTTCAGCACCGCGCTTGCGGCTGGAGATCGACGTCGGGCGCAGTCCGTTCCTGATGGATGACTTGCACCGGGGCAAGGTGGATATGGTGATTTCTACCCGCCAGGACCCGAGCCTTGAAGGCTTCGCCTTGCGCACCTCGCCGGTGTGGTGGATTTGCTCGGCGCAGTACATTCACAACCCCGGCGAACCGCTGCCGCTGATTCTGGTGGATGAACCGAGCATCTATCGTCGCTATGCACTGGAAGCACTGGAGCGGGCGAACATTCCCTGGCGCCAGGCATACCTGGCGTCGAACCTGATCGGCATTAAAGCCGCGACCCGCGCAGGGCTGGGCGTGACCCCGAGAAGCATGGAAATGCTCGGGCCGGACATGCGGGTATTGGGGGAAAACGATGGGCTGCCGCGCTTGCCAGACGTGACGTATTACTTGTGGATTCGGCCGAATACGGTGAATCCGCTGGTGCGCCGGGCCTACGATCTGATCAAGAGCAATCAAGGCCACTGACAATACAAACCAAAACGGTAGGAGCAAGGCTTGCCCGCGATGGCGCCTTCAAGATCGTCATCGCGGGCAAGCCTTGCTCCTACAGAGATCATGTTTACCGGCGATGGCGCCTGCAAGATCGTCATCGCGGGCAAGCCTTGCTCCTACAGAGGTCATGTTTACCGGCGATGGCGCCCCGAAGATCGCCATCGCGGGCAAGCCTTGCTCCTACGAGGTTAACAACACTTCGGCCCCGCCTTGCTGCCGTAGCGCGCCTCCTGACGTTCCCGGAAGAACATCTCGTAGCTCATCACCGGTTTGTCCGGGTGTTTGGTTTGCATGTGCTCGACGTAATTGTCGTAGTCGGGCATGCCGACCATCAGGCGCGCGGCCTGACCGAGGTATTTACCGAGGCGACTCAGGTCATTGAACATCGTGGCAATCCTCGATCACGCGTCCGGCACGGCCTGGAACGGCGATTCTTTATCCGTGCGTTCCTTGCTGCCCCAGGCCGAAATCCCGACCTTGAGCGCGTAGAACAGGATGCTGAACACCACGAACAGAAACAGCGCCGTCAGCGTTGCGTTGGTGTAGGCGTTCCAGATCACGTGCTGCATCTGGTCGATGCTTTTGGCCGGGGCGAGGATCTGACCGCTGGCCAGGGCATCGCTGTATTTCTTCGCCAGGGCCAGGAAGCCAATCGCCGGGTTAGCGTCGAACAACTTGATGAAACCTGCAGTGGTGGTGCAAATCAACAACCACGCCGCTGGCACCAAGGTCACCCAGATGTAGCGCTGGCGTTTCATTTTGATCAGCACAACCGTGGCGAGCATCAGCGCGATGCCGGCGAGCATCTGGTTGGAGATGCCGAACAGCGGCCACAAGGTGTTGATGCCACCCAGCGGATCGATCACGCCTTGATAGAGCAAGTACCCCCACATCGCCACACAACCGGCGGTGGCGATCAGGTTGGCGGTCCAGGATTCCGTGCGCTTGAGCGCCGGAACGAAGGAGCCAAGCAAGTCCTGGAGCATGAAACGTCCGGCCCGCGTGCCCGCATCGACGGCGGTCAGGATAAACAGCGCTTCAAACAGGATCGCGAAGTGGTACCAGAACGCCATGGTGTTTTCACCCGGCAGGACGCTGTGCAGGATCTGCGCAATGCCGACGGCCAGGGTCGGCGCACCGCCGGCGCGAGCCAGCACGGTGGTTTCACCGATGTCGTGGGCCACCGCTTGCAGCGCTTCCGGCGTAATCGCAAAACCCCAACTGCTGACGGTTTGCGCCACTTGAATCACGTCACCACCGACCACGGCGGCCGGGCTGTTCATGGCGAAGTACACGCCTGGCTCGATCACCGAGGCGGCAACCATCGCCATGATCGCGACAAACGATTCCATCAGCATGCCGCCATAGCCGATGTAACGGGCATGGCCTTCGCTGGCGAGCAACTTCGGCGTGGTGCCGGAGGCGATCAACGCGTGGAAACCCGAGACCGCACCGCACGCGATGGTGATGAACAGGAACGGGAACAAACCGCCCTTCCACACCGGGCCGGTGCCGTCGATGAACTGGGTCAGGGCCGGCATTTTCAGCTCGGGCATGGTGAAGAGAATGCCGATGGCCAGCGCCAGGATGGTGCCGATTTTCAGGAAGGTCGACAGGTAGTCACGGGGCGCCAGAATCAGCCACACCGGCATGACCGCCGCAACGAAACCGTAGCCGATCAGCATCCAGGTGATCTGGATTCCGGTGAAGCTGAAGGCCTTGGCCCAGACCGGATCAGCGGCAATCTGCCCACCGACGAAGATCGAACCGAGCAGCAGCGCCACGCCGATCACCGAGATTTCACCGATACGCCCCGGACGGATGTAGCGCATGTAAATGCCCATGAACATCGCAATCGGGATGGTCGCCATCACGGTGAACATGCCCCACGGGCTATCGGCCAAAGCCTTGACCACGATCAGCGCCAGCACCGCGAGGATGATGATCATGATCAGGAAGCAGCCAAACAGCGCGATGGTGCCGGGAACCCGGCCCATTTCTTCGCGGACCATGTCACCCAGGGAACGACCATTGCGGCGGGTGGACATGAACAGGACCATAAAGTCCTGAACCGCACCGGCGAACACCACCCCGGCAATCAGCCAGAGCGTGCCGGGCAAGTACCCCATCTGCGCGGCCAGGACCGGACCGACCAAAGGCCCGGCGCCGGCAATCGCGGCGAAGTGGTGACCGAAAAGAATGTGTTTGTTGGTCGGGACGTAGTCCAGGCCATCGTTGTTGAGGACTGCGGGAGTGGCTCGATTGGGATCGAGTTGCATCACCTTGGTGGCGATGAACAGGCTGTAGTAGCGGTAGGCAACAAGGTAGATGGCGGTGGCGGCGACGACAATCCAGAGGGCGTTGATCGCTTCGCCGCGGCGCAGGGCCACGACACTCAGCGCAATCGCTCCAATGACAGCCACGACAAACCAGGCGAGGTGTTTAACCAGACGGGTCATTGCGTGTCTCCTGCCGGCAGTCCGATAGGCCGCGGCGATAATTTTTATAATTGGTGCCCGTTATGCGAGCCTGCCTAATATCCGCGCATGTCGCCATCAGTGAAATCCGCAGTACTACGTAAGGCCCTTCTACGTAGTACTACGCAGATCGCCCGATCCCGTTAGTCCGCCCGCGCTTCAGGCTGGCGAAGTAAAGGTCTTTTTGGCCTATCATGCCCCCACCACGACACCCGCCAACGGCCCTGCCGCACCGTCGCCCGGTCTGGACAGGAGTAGATATGCAGCTCAAACACAAAATCGTTGCCCTCGGCATCCTGCCGCTGATCCTGGCGATTGCCGTCATTTGCGCGTTGGTCATCGTCCAGAATCGACAGCTCGGCGAGCAGCAGGCGCAGTTGATCGAGGACAGCATCCTCGCCAGCAAACGGGCCGAACTGAAAAACTACGTAGAAATGGCCAAAAGCCTGATCGAACCGCTGTACGCCGACGGCAAGGGTGACGAAGTCGCGCAGCAGCGCGTGCTCGAAGAGCTGCGCAAACTGAGCTTCGGGATTGACGGCTACTTCTTCGTGTATGACCGCCAGGGTCGCAGCCTGATGCACGCGCGGCAGTCCGAACTGGTGGGCAAGTACCTCTGGAACATGACCGACCCCCACGGCTTGCCGGTGATTCAGGCGTTGCTGAAAAGCGCCGAATCCGGCGCCGGTTTTCAGCGCTATGCCTGGAAAAAACCCTCGACCGGGGCGGTCACTGACAAGCTCGCCTATGTGGTGATGCTAGACCGTTGGGGCTGGATGCTCGGCACCGGCATCTACCTTGAAGACGTCGAACAGGCTACTCAGCAAGCCCGTAATGAAGTCGCCCAAGGCATTCACGGCACCATGCTCGCCATCGCCGCTGTCGCGCTGATTGCCGTGCTGCTGGTGTTTATCAGCGGCATGACCCTGAACGTCAGCGAGCATCGCCTGGCCGACAAAAAACTCCAGCGCCTCAACCAGCGCATCGTCAGTCTTCAGGAAGAGGAACGCTCGCGAGTGTCCCGCGAACTGCATGACGGCATCAGCCAGTTGCTGGTGTCGATCAAGTTCCAGTTCGAACTGGCCAGCCACTTGATCGAGGCCGGCCGCGACAATGGCCTGAATGTTTTACACGAGGCCACCGAGCGCCTCGGCAGTGCCATCGGCGAGGTGCGGAGCATTTCCCATGACTTGCGTTCATCGCTGCTCGACACCCTGGGCCTGCCCGCCGCCATGGGTCAACTGGCCGCCGAGTTCCAGCAACGCAGTGGTTTGCAGGTGAACTATGAAAGCGAGTTGGTCGAGTGTGATTTGGTGGACGGCGCGGCGGTGGCGCTGTTCCGCATCGCCCAGGAAGGCCTGACCAATATTGAACGGCATGCCCAGGCGAGTACGGTGTCGATCACGCTGCAAGGTTCCGACGATGCACTGCGTCTGGTCATCGTCGACGACGGCATCGGTTTTAACGTCAATCGCGTCGAACGCCTGAACGCCGGTATCGGCTTGCGCAATATCCGTGAACGGGTCGAGCACTTCGGTGGCCGACTTGACCTTCATTCAACGCCGGGCCGCAGCGAGCTGAATGTGCTGCTGCCCCTGAGTGTGGCGGCCGCCTGAGCCGATCACCGTTGCACAACAATAAGAGAAATAACTGATGAGCCTGCCCTTCCCGATCCGCGTCGCCCTGGTTGACGATCACTCCCTGGTTCGCGACGGCATTCGTGCCTTGCTGGCGGTGGTGGATTTTCTCGACATCGTCGGTGAAGCCGACAGCGGTGCCAGCGCGGTTGAAATGGTTGCCCGGACCCTGCCCGATCTGCTGCTGGTGGACATCGGCCTCAAGGACATGAACGGTCTTGAGCTGACCCGGCTGCTGCGCCGCGAACACCCGTCGATCAAGATTCTGATTTTGAGCATGTACGACAACAACGAGTACGTGAGCGAGTCGGTACGCTCAGGCGCCAGCGGCTACGTGCTGAAGAATTCGCCGTCGCGGGAAATCATTGCGGCGATCGAAGCGATTGCCAGCGGCGGCACGTTCTACAGCGCCGAAATCGCCCAGAAACTGGCGGCCGAGCGCCCCACCGACAACGAGCTCACCCCGCGTGAAAGCGAGGTGCTGTGCAAAATGGTGTTGGGGCTGAACAACAAGGAAATGGCCCGCGAGCTCGACATCAGCGTGCGCACGGTGGAAACCCATCGTCTGAGCATCCGCCGCAAACTGAACATCGACAAACCGGCGGCGTTGCTCAACTACGCGATTGAGCGTGGGTTGATTTCCCGCTGAGAATCTCGAGTCACACAAAAATGTGTGAGCAGGAGGCTTCTCTGTGGCGAGTTCCCTCGCCACAAGGACAGTGTTTCCTCTAAACAGGATTTAGAGCTTGGCAATCGACACTTCGGTGGATTTAACGAACGCGATCACTTCACTGCCAATTTTCAATTCCAGATCGCGCACCGAGCGGGTGGTGATCACCGAGGTAACGATGCCGGACGCGGTTTGCACATCGATTTCGGAAACCACTTCGCCTTCCAGGATTTCCTTGATGACGCCTTTGAACTGGTTACGAACGTTGATCGCTTTGATAGTCATGTTTGAGGCTTCCTGTCTGATGTGGGGCAAAACCGCACTGAGGTGCAGGCCTTCAAAATGCACCTGATCAAAGAACATTAAAAGGAATAAATAACGATTTGGTTATTCCTGTATCGAATATTAAAAACCCTTAAGCTCAGACCTAAAAATTATTTAAAGAATAATTCTTAGAACCTTATGCTCATGACAGATAGCCACCTTCTCCTTTGCTAACTGTTGAGTCCGCCATGTCGAAGCCCCTGAAAAACGCTGTCCTGACCGGTCTGGTTGTTGCGCTCGCCTTGTCTTTCACGCTCCAGGCCCAGGCGCGAGAAACGGTGCGGATCGGTTACCAGAAATCATCGACTCTGATCACCCTGCTGAAAACCCAGGGCACCCTGGAAAAGACCCTCGCGCAGAACAACATCGATGTCACCTGGCACGAGTTCTCCAGTGGCTTGCCGCTGCTGGAAGCGTTGAATGTCGGTAATGTCGATATCAGCGCCGACGTGGCCGACACCGTGCCGATTTTCGCTCAGGCCGCCCAAGCCAAACTGACGTATTTTGCCGAGGAGGCGCCCTCGCCTTCAGCCCAAGCGATTGTCGTGCGCAAGGATTCGCCCTTGCAGCGACTGGTGGATTTGAAAGGCAAAAAAATTGCGGTGACTAAAGCCGCCGGCTCGCACTACCTGCTGATCGCGGCGCTGAACAAGGCCGGTTTGAAATTTTCCGACATTGAGCCGGCCTACCTGTCACCGGCCGATGGCCGGGCGGCATTCGAGAACAACAAGGTCGATGCCTGGGTCACCTGGGAACCCTTCCTCACCGGCGTACAACGTCAACTGCCGACCCGCACCCTGGCGGACGGCACCGGTCTGGCCAGTTACAAACGCTACTACCTGACCAGTAACACCTACGCCAAGGCCCACCCTGAAGTCTTGAAGCTGGTTTACCAGCAATTGCAGAAGACCGGCGACTGGGTGAAACACAATCCCCGCGATGCCGCGCAAGTGCTCGGCCCGCTCTGGGGCAACCTTGATGTGGAAACCGTCGAGGCCGCCAACGCCCATCGCAGTTATCAGGTTGAACCGGTGAAAGCCGATCAGTTGGGCGAACAGCAAAAAATCGCCGACGCATTTTTTGCCGAAGGCTTGCTGCCTAAGGCAGTGGATGCCAAAGACGTCGAGATCTGGAAACCCTAGAACTTGGCCCTGAGGGAAGTGCTCACAAATATCTGACTCACCCAGAATCAATTGTGGGAGCGGGCTTGCTCGCGAAAGCGGTGTGTCAGTCAGCATAAATGTTGAATGACCGATTGCATTCGCGAGCAAGCCCGCTCCCACTGGGGGATTGCTGTTTGTTGTTCGCGATCTACCCCAGGTTCGCATGCCCCCAACGCCGATGCAGCCCGCGAGCCAGTGCATCGAGGGCAAAGCCCAGCACGCCGATCAGCAGCACCATCGCCATCAGCTCCGAATAGGCCAGTCGATCCCGCGTATCAAGAATGAAGTAGCCCAACCCGGCGCTGACGCCGAGCATTTCGCACGGTACCAGCACGATCCACAGAATGCCGATGGACAGCCGCACGCCGGTCAGCACATGCCCGAGCACGCCCGGCAAAATCACCTTGCGCAAGGTTTCCCAACGCGTTGCGCTCAGGCTGCGGCTCAGTTGCAGCCAGCGCGGATCGAGCTGACGCACCCCGGCCACGGTGTTGAGCAGGATCGGCCAGACCGCAGCGAAGGTCAGCAGGAAATAGATCGGCTGGTCTCCCACCCCCATCAGCATCACCACCACCGGCATCCATGACAGCGGCGAAATCATCCTCAGGAACTGGAAGGCCGGCGTCGTCGCGGATTCAAGGTGTCGATAACTGCCGATCAGCAGCCCCAACGGCACGCCAATCAGCAATGCCAGCAGCAGCCCGACGAGGATGCGCTTGAGGCTGACGAACACATGCTCGTACAACTCGCCGCGCCCGAGCAATTCCACCAGGCTGACCAGCGTCGCTTGCGGTGAGAACCGCGCTGCCAGGCCCTCGGTACCACCGAACAGTCGTACACCCAGCCACCACCCGAGCAACAGGCACAACAGCCCCGCCACACCCAACCCCCAATGCAGGAGCGATGAGGTTTGTTTGCGCATCAGAGACTGAACTCCTCGCTACGTTCGAAGCTGTCCGGCAAGCCGAACGCCTTAAGCCCACCGACGGCGGCGATGGCGTTACGCACAAAGCGGTCGTCCACCAGATCCCGGGCGGTGTGCTGCGGGTCGAGGCTGGCGAGGAAACCTTTATCACCTTCGATCAGCGTGTCCTTGAGGCGCCGGACCAGTTCTTCGGTGTAACTCGGGAACGGGTATGGCTGGAAGTCGATGCGCTGCTCGTCCCAGTGGCTGTGCTGGATCGCGCCGCTGGCCAGGTATTGCTCGCGGTCCACCGGATTGGGCACCAACACCCGGTTCAACACTTGCTGAGCGTGGGGCGTGTAGCGGTTTTCGCCGTCCTTGGAGAGTAATTTCGCAGCCTCGGCGCGGTTGTCGCGGGTCCACAGTTGCGCCTTGACGATGGCGTTGACGACTTTCTGCGACCACTCGGGGCGGTTGTTCAAATCCTGCTCGTGCATAAACACCACGCAGCACGCGTGATTGCGCCAGATGTCCCCGGTAAAGCGCTGGACCCGGCCGACCTTGAGCTCTTCAGCCAGGGCATTGAACGGCTCGGCCACGATGTAGCCGGCAATGCGTTTGCTGGCCAGGGCCGGCGGCATGTCCGACGGTGGCAACACCAGCAGATTGACTTCGTTCGGCGCAATTACCGAGTTCGCCGATTTGCTCACGGGCACCAGTGCGTGATCACGAAACAGTTGCTGCACCACCACGTTGTGAATCGAGTACCAGAACGGAATCGCCACCGATTGCCCGCCCAGTTGCTTGACCTCGGTGATGCCCGGCGCCACGGTCAAACCCGAACCGCCCACATGGTTCCAGGCCACGACTTTGGCCGGGACTTTGCTCCCGTAGCGCGCCCAAACGGTCATCGGCGACAACAAGTGAATCACGTTGACCTGGCCGGAAATAAACGCCTCGATCACCTGCGCCCAACTGCGCAGCAACACCGGGCGCTCAGCCTGGATGCCTTCGGCTTCGAACAGACCGTTGTTGTGCGCCACCAGCAGCGGCGTGGCGTCGGTGATCGGCAAGTAGCCGATCCGCACCGGGGCGTCGGGCTCTGAGGCGGCGCGGGCTTGCAGGCTGTTGAGCAGCGGCAAGGCGCCGGCGGCGGTCAGCAAGGCGCTGAGTTTAAGGAAGTCACGACGTGTGTGAGTGAAGTCGTCCAGGCACATGGTCAATCTCCGACGGTTCAGGCAAGGGTGGGGTTTGGGGATTGCGGCTCGCCCGCCGAAGGGTTTTGAGAATCTCGATACGCAGCGCGCCCAGTTCGTCCACCAGCTCGGCACGGGGCTGAGGCAGGTCGATGCGCCACTCACCGAGGGTCCGCGCCGGGCTGTTACCCAGTAGCAGAATCCGCTCGGAAAGCAGCAGGGCTTCATCAATGTCGTGGGTGATCAACACCGCAGCGGTGTTGTGTTCGGCAATGACGTGAAGCAGCAGTTGTTGCATGTCGGCGCGGGTCACTTCATCCAGCGCGCCGAAGGGTTCGTCCAGCAGCAACACTTGCGGCTGACGGGCCAGGCAACGGGCAATCGCAGTGCGCTGGGCCATGCCGCCGGAGAGTTGCGCCGGGTAATGTTGCCGGGCGTGTTGCAGGCCGACGGCAGTGATGGCTTGGTCGATTCGCCCCTTGAGTTCAATCGCGCTCAGGTGCGGTTGGCGAGCGAAATCCAGGCCGAACGCGACGTTCTTTTCCAGGGTCAGCCAGGGCAACAGGCTCGGGTCTTGAAACGCCACCGCAACCCGGGGATGCGGGCCGTTCAACGGTTCGCCGAGCAAACTGACGCTGCCGCGATGGGCCGTCTGCAACCCGGCCAGCACCCGTAGCAAGCTCGACTTGCCGACGCCGCTGGGGCCGAGGATCGACACCACTTCCCCGGGCCGCAATTGCAAGTCGAAATCCTCCAGCACCGTTTGCCAACCGGACTCCCGTGGGTAACCGAGGCTGATGCCGCTGGCCTGCAATAACGGGCCACTCATGCCAGCGCTTCCCGTTCCTGGCGTTGCAGTTCGGCGCGCAATTGCACCAGGCTCGGCGTGACAATCGGCACAAAAGCCGACTCGCGCCAGCGCCGGGCGAAACCGCTGCCATGCTCGCTCAGGTAGGCCTTGCCGCCACTGGCATGCAACTCCAGTTGCACCGCGCTGGCGGCGGATTCGGCCAAGGCAATGCGCAGGCGGAACAGCGCGGCCGGACGCGCCAGGAAGCGGCCCTCCAACAGCCCGTTTTTCAGTTCGCTGACGGTGTGTTCCAACTGGGCGCGTTGTTCGCTCAAGGGTTCCAGCAAGATTGAGCGACCGTCCTGCAAATGCGCTTTCACTTCCTGCAATGAGCGGCGCGCCAAACCAATCGCCAAGCCGCATTGCAAGCCGAGAAACGCCGGCCGCACAGCAGGCAGAAACACTCGGGCGTCTTCATGCAGCAACCAGTCCCGATCGACCTCGACCCGGTCCAGATCCAGCGCTGCCGTGTTGCTCGACTGCAAGCCCATCAACTGCAAATCCGCCGAGCGTTTCACTCCGGCCAGCGCATCCGGGATCGCCAGTACAAACGGTGGGCCGCCGGCCTCGTCGTCGATGGCGGCAGCCACCACAAAACCGCTCTTGCGCAGGTTCGTGACCCAGTGCAGCCGACCGCTCAACGACCAGCCGCTGTCCCGAGGCTGAGCGCGCACTTGCAAGGTCTCGATCCCCGAGAGGAATTTCATCGCGTTCGACAGCCCGGTCGCACCGGCCAACTCGCCCACCAGCAACGACGGCAGCAGGCCTTCGCGCAGCAACGTGTTAGGGCTTTGCAGCAGGTATTCGATAAAGGCGCGCTGGCCCCAGAAGACAAACGCCGCCGCCAGGGAATGGCTGGCGACTTCGGCCAGCACTTCCACGGCATCGGCCAGATTGCCGCCACTGCCGCCCAGTTCCTGGCTGATGCCGACGCGCAGTACATCGGCGCTCGCCAGGCGCGACAATACCTGTTGCGGGTCGCCCTCGCCGACATCCAGCGCGTGGGCCTGGGCGTCCAGCCATTGACTCAATGCCGGATTGAGCATGGTGTTTTTCTCCTTTGAATCATTGACCCGACTGCCAGCGATACTTGGCCAACTCAGGATTGAGCGGTGTCCCGGCAAAGACGTTAGCAAAGTTGCACAAGGTCGCCAGGCTGACACCGAGGATCACCTCCAGCGCATTGCCCTCGGTGTAACCGGCGGCTTTGAAATCATTGAATGTCTGCTCGCTGACTTTGCCGCGCGTGGCGATCACTTCACGGGCAAACGCCGCCAGGGTTTCGAGTTTGGCCTCAGGCACGGTGCCTTGTTCACGCAACGCGCTGACCACGTCATCCGGCAATTTCGCTTTGTTCAGGGCCACCGCCGTATGGCCGGCCACGCAGAAATCGCAACCGTGGGTGGTGGCGGCAACCAGTTGCACCACCTCGCGCTCGGCCAGGCTCAGTTCAGCCTTGCCATTGAGCGCCGATACCGTAACGTAGGTTTCCAGCGCCGCCGGGGCATTGGCCAGCACCGCCAACAGATTCGGGATAAACCCGGAGGTCTTCTGGGCATTTTCCAGGAACGGTTTAGCCGCTTGCGGGGCGCTTTGCAGGGTGTGTAGCGTGACGCGTGACA
>Ga0302175_10000153_pt1 | contig 27402 bp, 14 predicted proteins | sample I_Fen_N3_3_FD_198791 | JGI IMG/M metagenome (GOLD analysis project Ga0302175, IMG submission 198791) | Peat permafrost microbial communities from Stordalen Mire near Abisko, Sweden - I_Fen_N3_3 | ecosystem: Environmental > Terrestrial > Soil > Wetlands > Permafrost | place: Sweden: Abisko... | reverse complement strand
TACGCCACGTTTGCCAAGGCCGACGCTGCGCTCAAGGGTGTGCCACGCCCAATGATCGAGGCGGACGGCAAGACGCTTTTGCTGAACTTCACCGGCACCGGCAATCCCGAGCACACCTTCAGCTTCAAGGGCCAGGCAGCGTTTACGCCGGCCAGCGAAGGATTAGGCGGCAGCGTCGGCGTTATCGGCGGCAGCGCATTGGAAGTGTTGGCGGCCGGCCAGTCCGCCACGCCGGGCCTGACCGGGCCGTCGGTGTACGACAGCGATCTGAATGCGCTCAAGGCCCCGAGGCTGTCCCTCGGTGCGCTACCGGGCGTGCTCTATGGCCAGGGCGGCAACCTGGTGACGTTTGATGCGCAAGTGCGCGATGTTTACGTGCGCCAGGGGGCAACGCTGCGGGCCGGCGAAGTGTTCCTGGTGGCGAACGGGAAAAACAGCGACGGCATCGTCATCGAGCAAGGCGCGAGCCTCAATACCCTCGGGCAGGGTAAGGCACCTTACGATTCGCGCAGTGGCTTCATTTTTGATCCGGGCCAGAATGGCTTGTTAGCGGTGTCCAATGGCTGGCTCGATGTGTTGCCACCCACCGCTTCGGCGGCCGGGGTCAGCGGCGCCAGCCCGGTGCGCATCGGCCTGTGTAACGCGCTGGCCTGCACCGGTACGACAGAGTTGTACTCCGAAGGCTCGATCACCGTGGCCACCGACAACACCTTCAGCCTGGATGACTCGGTACGTTTCGGCACGCGAAACCTGATCCTGGCGGTGGGCGGGGTCAACATCGGTTCGGCCCAGGCCTTGGCCGCCGCGCAGCAACGCAATGCCTTGCCCCAAGGGCTGACCCTCAATCAGCCAGTGCTGGATCGGCTGTTGCGCGGCGACCCGGCCAAAGGCGCGCCGGCCCTGGAAAACCTGGTGCTCAACGCCCGGGATTCGGTGAACTTTTATGGCAGCGCCGAACTCAGCACCCTCGACTCAAATGGCCAGTCGCGCTTGCAACGCCTGGTGCTCGGCACCCCGGCTATCTACGGTTACGGCGCCGCGAGTGATCGGGCGACGATTCGCACCGGCACCCTGGTGTGGAACGGCACCAGCACTCCGGCCGCCGCGCCGATTGCCAATGGCGCGGGCACCGGCAGCGGCTTGCTGGATATTGCGGTCGATACCCTGGAGTTCGGTTACGGGCCGCAGAGTCAGGCCAGCAACAACGACAGTCAGCGCCTGGCCCTGGGCTTCAATCAAGTCAGTCTCACGGCGAGCCAGCGCATCACCGCCAACCATACTGGTGGCTTGCGGGTCTATCAGGCGCAAGGCGATTACGTGGCGGGCAGCGGCTTCACCTACAGCGGTGGCGACCTGCGGGTCAGCACGCCGTTGTGGACCGGCGAGGCGGGTTCGATCAACCGGATCAAGGCCGGGGGCGCCATTACCGTGTCCGGCATGGCAGGCCTGAGCGCCGGGGTGGTTGACGCTTCAGCGCTGGGTGCGGAACTGGCCCTCGAAGGTCGCAACGTGTTGCTCGACAGCACCGTGCGTTTGCCCAGCGGCAAGCTGAGCCTGACCGCCACGGGCGACCTGACCCTGGGTGACGCCGGGTTGATTGATTTGGCCGGCCGCGAATTGCTGCTCAATGACGTGCGTAAATACAGCTGGGGCGGTGACCTGATCCTCAAGAGCCAAACCGGCAGTATTCGCCAGGCGGGCGGGTCGCTCATCGACGTGAGTGCCCGCAACAACCACGCCGGTTCGCTGAGCGCCTACGCGCTGGATGAGACGGCTGGCCTGGTGGATTTGCAAGGGCAGATCCTCGGCAGTGCCAGCGGTGACTACAACGCGGGTGGCACGCAGGTGCCTTATGCGGCGGGCGGGGTGGATATTCGTGCGCAAAGCGTCGGTGATTTTGCCGCGCTTAACCAGCGACTGAACCGCGACCATGTGTTCGGCTCGCGCAGCTTTCAGCTCAAGCGCGGCGATCTGGTGATCGGCAATGAACTGAAGGCCAATCAGATCAATGTGTCGGTGGACAACGGCAGCCTGACGGTGCTCGGCACGGTGGACGCCAGTGGGCGTCAGGTGGGCAGCATTCGTCTGGCGGGCAACACGGGATTGACCCTGGCCAGCACAGCGCTGCTGGACGCCCACGGTGCGCAATTGCGGGTGGACAGCTACGGCAAAATCATCGATGCGCCGAACCGCGCCGTGATCGAGTTGACGGCCGGGGACGGCACGTTGGTTCTGGCACAAGGTTCAAGGATCGATTTGCGTCATGGTACTGACGCGCCGACGGGCAATGCCGCCGGTCAAAACGATGGCCGCCAGCGCGGCACCCTTGAACTCAATACCCGACGTCTGGGCGCGGATGACATCGACATCGATGCCCGTGGCCCGCTAGCGATTCAAGGTGCGCGTTCAATCACGCTCAATGCGGTTCAGCGTTATACCGATGCCCCGACCGGAAGCGGCAACAATGCCGAGGGCCGTCCGTATCAGGTGATCGATCAGGCCTACCTCGATGGCAAGCACACCGAAAGCGTCGCGTTTATCGACGCGGCACTGGCCAACACCGCGTTGCTCAACGGTAAGCTCGCCGGACTGAACAACGGCACCTACGCCGACGCGTTCCACCTGCGTCCCGGCGTGCAGATTGCCAGCGCAACGGTGAACGGCGACATGGTGATTTCCGGTGACGTCGATCTGTCGGGTTACCGCTACGCCAGCCTCAACCCCCACAGTCAGAAAACCTCGGTCTATGGTTCCGGCGAGCCGGGCAGCCTGGTGATTCGCGCCGGTGGCAACCTGGATATTTTCGGCAGCGTTACCGACGGCTTTATGCCGCCGGACCCATCGGACGCCGTCGGGCGCACGGACGGCAACGGTTGGTTGCTGATCCCCGGCAAGCAACCCTTCGGCGCGGATGTGGTGGTGCCGCGCGGTGGTGTTGAACTGGCCGACGGCACGCAATACCCGGCGGGCAGCGTGCTCAACTATGACGTGCCGTTCAAGGCGATGACCCTCAATGCCGGCACCCTGTTGCCCAATGCCTTGGTGCTGGACACGCCGTTGAACCTGGCCGCCGGGACCTTGCTCAGCGCTGCCGTGCGCGACGTCAATGGCGACGTGCTGTTTGCGGCCGGCACGTTGTTGAAGGACGCGGTGACCTTGCCGTCCGGTTCCCGCCTGGACGCTGGCAGCCGCTTCAATGTCGCGGTGGCCGTGCAGGCCGGCGTCTGGCCCAAGGGCGTTGCGCTGCCGGATACCGGGCTGGTGCAGTCGGGAGTCAACGCCTTGCCTATAGGGGGGCTGATCCCGGCCGAAACCGATGTGAAACTGGCCGAAGGCACCGACCTGATTGAGTTGCGCCCCAGCGTCAACGGCCAACAGGGCCGCAACTGGGCGGTGGCAACGTTGTTGCCGGATGGCTCACTGTCGTGGTCGATGCGCCTGGTAGCCGGGGCGGATACCGAGGCGGCGGATACTCGTCTGACGCGGGTGGAGGGCAGCGAAGGACACTTGCGCCTGGCGGATGGGCATTACATGGCCAAGCGCGAAACCACGGGCGAAGACCCGGGCACGGGCTGGCTGTGGAGTGACGAAAACGGCGTTGCCGATCCAGGTACGCCGGTGCCTGAGGATCAGTTGATGCTATGCGACCTGTTTCCCAATTGGTGTGTAAAGGCGCCGGTTAAAACGGTCTGGATGTGGAGCCCCGATAACCCCATCGCGGACCCGGGAACGCCCGTGCCTGAAGATCAGATTCAGTTCTGTTCGCTCTTCCCGAGCTGGTGCGTTGAAGTTCCGGCGCCCCAGGAGCCCGTTCGCACCGTCGTCACGCCGAGCACTCAGCTGTTCAGCGTCTTGCGCACCGGCACCGGTGATCTTGACCTGCTCAGCGCCGGTGACTTCAGCCTGCAATCGTTGTTCGGCGTGTACACGGCGGGCACTCAATCGGCCTCGCTTGCCAGCGACAGCAGCGATCCCTGGCAACAAGCCCGTGGTCGCGGTTCCGACGGCACCGTATTGGGGACCGACGCCAGCGCTTACGAGGCGCTGACGCAGGGGGCCGCTTATCAAGCGTGGTACCCGGAACAGGGCGGTAACCTGCGATTGAATGCCGGGGGCCAACTGCGCGGCGATACGCTGGGGCATAAGGCTGATCCCAATGGCGTGCGTGCGCAGGTGGGCTCGGCCGCCGTCGGCAATTGGCTGTGGCGCCAGGGCATGGGCAATGGCTCGGACATCCCGACAGCCTGGTGGATCAACTTTGGTACGTTTGTCGGGCAACCCACGGGTGACCCGGCGCTGGTGGGCTTTACCGGTATCGGCACGCTGGGCGGCGGTAATCTGCAGGTGAGCGCTGCCGGTGACGCGGGGTTGTTGGGGTACAGCGGCGCGACCGGTGATGCGACGGTGCAGCGCAGCCAGGGCATTAACCTGGCCGTGGGCAGCAGCGGTCGAGTGGCCAGCGATGGCAGCCTGGTGCTGACCGGTGGGGGCGACCTGCAGGTGCACATCGGCGGGCAACTCAACGCGTCGGCCACCGCCCGTGCAGCCGCCAACGGCTCAACCGCCGACCTCAAAGGCACCCTGGTCAACCTGCGTGGCTCCCTGCAACTGCAGGCCGGTGCCATCGGTGCGCTGGATCTGAGCTACGGCAGTTACAGCGCTTACCAGGACCCCAAAGAGTCCCGCGCCTATGACGCTTATGTCGCCACCCTGGCCAAGGCTCAAGGGGGCGTGACGGTGGTGGCCGGTGATGCCGGTGTGCAGTTGAACAGCCGAGGTGACCTGGTGCTCGATGGGGTGGGTGACCCTGGACGTCTGGAAATGAAAAACGCCACGGGCTTCAAGGATGCATCCGGCACTGACCATGACGGTTTCGGTTACAGCGGCTTCTCGCTGTGGACCCCGAACACCGCGATCGACCTGTTCAGCGCGGGCGGCAATCTGACGCCATTTCTGAACACTGAAAATAAACCCAGCCTCAACACACCCGCCGTCGGGGGACGGATGTTCTATCCCTCGATCCTGCGTGCGGTGGCGGCCAATGGCAGTCTCTATTACGGTGCTTCGGCATCGGGGCGCAGCGGTGAGTCATCGACGTATTCACTCATCACCGCGCCGTCGGCCAATGCCGAACTACAACTGATGGCGGGTGACTCGATTTACGCTGGCGGTTATGCGGTGACGCAGTCCGGTGCCGATCCGGCGCGAATCCCGACGCCGTTCAACCCGGCCTTTGCGGGCACCAATCAGTACGGGGCCATTCTCTATAGCAACCTGAGTGCGGACATTTACAAAGAGGCCAACAAATTTTCGTTGTTCACCTTCGGCGCCGATGGTTTCAGCACCATGGCTTGGCCGGAACGCCAACCGGTGCGCTTCTATGCCCTTGACGGTGACATCGTTGGCTTGCGTACCGGGGAAATCCTGCGTTATGGAAACGCGGGCAACGAAGTTCGCTATGAGGGCAGTGGTCCGCTACGCGTCATGGCCGGGCGTGACATCGTCAACGCGGGCGTGCCGCTGGGCACAACTACCTTCGTGCCGACGGAGGTCAATGGTACGGCGGGAGGGCTGTCCACCGGCAACCTGATCATCCACAGCCGGGCCGATGATATTTCCGTGGTGTCAGCCGGGCGCGATATTCGCCTGAGCACCTTCAACGTGGCCGGGCCGGGCCTGCTGGAAGTCACCGCCGGACGCAACCTGTACGGCGCCGGTTCAGGCGTGGGGCAGGTGTATCAGGAGGGCGGTTTTACCAGTATCGGCAATGTCGATTCACGCGCGTCGGTCAACGACGCTGGCGCCTCGATTTCGCTGATTGTCGGCGCCGGTGCCCAGGGACCGAATTATCAGGGGTTGCTGAACCGTTACCTGGGGCCGGGCGCGATCAAGAACTACAGCAACGACCTGAACCAGTGGCTGCGCGAGCGCTTTGGTTTCAACGGTGATGAACAGCAAGCGGCGGCGTATTTCGCAGGGTTGCCGGCCGAGCAGCAACGGGTCTTTGCACGCAAGATCTACTTCGCCGAACTGAAGGCCGGTGGCCGTGAATACAACACCGTCGGCGCCCCCCGCAGCGGCAGCTATGTGCGAGGACGCGAGGCGATTGCCGCACTGTTCCCGACCAAGGACGTGGCGGGCAATACGATCAACTACAACGGCGACGTAACGCTCTATGGCGGCGCGGGCATTCACACCGATTTCGGTGGCGACATCCAGGTGCTGACCCCGGGCGGACGCCAGGTCTACGGCATCGAAGGCGCGGCGCCACCGTCCACGGCGGGGGTAATCACTCAGGGCTCCGGCGATATTCAGCTGTATTCCCAGGGCAGCATTTTGCTCGGCCAGAGCCGGATCATGACCACCTTCGGCGGCTCGATTTTCGGCTGGTCGGCCCAGGGCGACATCAACGCCGGTCGCGGCTCGAAAACCACCGTGGTCTACACGCCACCGAAACGGGTCTACGACACCTGGGGCAACGTCAGCCTGTCGCCGTCGGTGCCGAGCACTGGCGCGGGGATCGCCACGCTCAACCCGATTGCGGAAGTGGCGCCGGGGGACATCGACCTGATCGCGCCGTTGGGCACTATCGATGCCGGCGAGGCGGGGATTCGGGTGTCGGGCAACGTCAACATCGCCGCGCTGACGGTGGTGAACGCGGCGAACATTCAGACCCAGGGCAAATCGTCCGGGGTGCCGGTGACGGCCTCGGTCAATACCGGGGCGATGACCTCGGCCAGTTCGGCGGCGACCTCGGCCACCCAAGCGGCGGAAGACGTGGCCCGCCAGCAGCAAGCGACGGCGCGGCAAAATCAGGCGTCGGTGTTTACCGTGCAGGTGCTGAGCTTTGGCTCGGAACAGTTGGCACCGTCCCGCGATGGCGCGAGCCTGGCACCGACCAAGGGCTACAACCCCGACAGCCCGGTGCAGGTGCTGGGCGCCGGAGCGCTGGATGAACGGGCCCGGCAGCAGTTGACCGAGGAGGAGCGCAGCCAACTGACGTTATAGAACTGTCGAACACAGATTCTGCAATCACCGAAGCCCTCCTGTGGGAGCGGGCTTGCTCGCGAATGCGCTGTGTCAGCCAGCATCTATGTTGACTGAGGCGGCCTATTCGCGAGTAAGCCCGCTCCCACAGTTGTTGCTGTGGCGTTCATCAAAACGCATACGGAATGCTGACCTTGGCCCACAGCATGTCGCCTTCGGGGCGGTTTTCGACGTCGAATTCCCGGGCCCAGCGAATCTCCGCGCTGGCGTATTTGAGGAAGGTCAGGTGCAGCGCCGGGCCGATGGCAAACACCTGGCCGCGCACCCCGTCGTTGACGTCCTGGCCATTGAACTGCACGGTGCGGCCGAACTGTTTGTCGTCGGTGGTTTGCTTGAGGTAATAGCCGTTGATCCCGAGCATCACATCGTCGGTGATCTTGTAGCTGGCGGAATAATCGAAGTGGAAAATCTGCCCGGACTTGTAGTCGGTGTCTTTGTTCTTTTCGTTGAAGCTGTACGTGGTCTTCATCGACACCTCGGTCTTGTCCGTCGGCAGCCAGGTGAAGGAGAACAGCGGCTTGTAGGTGTAGAAATTGTTGCTGGTGTTGGCGATGCGATCGACGCTGTATTCGCCGGTCGGCACGGTGATTTCCACGGCGGCGCCGAGGGTCAGGTTCTTGCCCATGTCCCAGAGAATGATCGGCGCAATCGTGGTGTCGCCCATACCTTCTCGGGTGTCGTGCAGGCCGAACACCGAGACTTCCTGCTTGAGCCAGGGCTGGGCGATGTAGCCGGCCAGGCGCCCGCCGAAAATGTGCAACGGGCTCAGGTAATCCAGGCGCGGGATCACGGCGGTGGATTCGATATCGACCTTCGGCACTTTGCCGCCAAGGGAGCTGATGTTGAATCGGGTCGATTTGTAATGGTTGTAGTAGAGGTTGAAGGCCACCATGTTGTCCGGGAGGCTGTCGACCTCCAGCGGCAACATGAAGAAGCCATCGGTGCCGGGGCCGATATTGTCCACGCCGGCCTCGGTGGCCAGGGCCGGCAAGTGAATGGCAAACACGCCGGCGAGGCTGACAGCCAAGCGCAAGCAGAATGTCGTGCGGGTCGGGTTCATGGGTGTACTCATTATTATTGTTAGGGACGCACCGCCGGCCGCGCGGGCCGTTGCATAGAAATAAGCGGTTCAGGCCTTGGCGGGCAGGGTATTGGCGGCCACGTAGGGGGACTTCTGCGGACAGCCGTCAAACCCTGTGCTAACTTCCATCGACATAACCGGTAACAAAAAATAAGAATTCAGCTTGATCCGGGATGTCTTGCCCCATGCAAATGAAAGTCGTCGACCCTACCTACGAGCTGGCGCTCGTCTCGCCATTCCTCCTGCAAACCCTGGCCGAAGTCGCCGAACTCAAAGGGATCAACCCCGAGAGTCTTTGTCGTGGGCTGGGTTTCACCCTGGAAGATTTGCAAGACCCGGCGCAGCGCATCTCCTATCGGCAAGCCGTGGCGATGATCCAGCGTGCGCTCAAGGTCCTGCCCAATCGCGGGCTCGGTTTGTGGGTCGGCGCGCAGAATGTGCTCGGCACCCTCGGCCTGCTCGGGCATGTGTTGTCGCTGTGCAAAACCCTGCGCGATGCGTTTGAACTGGGCATCCGCCACCAGCACACCTCCGGCGGCATCGTGGTGTCGAGCGTGGAGGAGGCCGGGGACCGGGTGTTTGTCGATATCGAATGCCGGCTGCCGTTTGCCGATGTGCAGTTGTTTGCCGTGGAGGAATTTTTCGCCAGCCTGCTGGTGTATGGCCGGGCACTGGTCGGGGCTGACTTCAAACCGATGGCCGTGGAGTTCGTCCACGCCGCGCCGGATTACCTCGCTGAATACACGCGTTTGCTCGGGCCGGACGTGCGTTTCGGCTGTCTGCAAAATCGCATGGTGATCGCCGCGCATTGGCTGGATGTGCGACTGCCCAATCACCACTCGCTGGCGTTGCGTCAGGCGGTCAAGTTGTTGGAGCTGGAAGCGGCGCAGGTGCACCAGAAAATCGACCTGATCCAGGCTGTGGAACGAGCGATTGCCCGGGACCTGACCCAGGGCAGCCACATCGAAAAGATCGCCGGCGACCTGAACATGAGCAGCCGCACCTTGCGCCGGCGCCTGACCGAACATGCCCTGACCTTCGAAACGCTGTTGGAACAGGTGCGTCAGGCCCGCACATTGAGCCTGCTGGCCAACCCCGAGATGTCCATCGAACGGATCACCGAAGAAGTCGGCTACAGCGACGTGCGCAGTTTTCGCCGGGCGTTCAAGCGCTGGACCGGGATGAGCCCGACGGCGTTTCGTGTCAGCTCATAGACTGCGCGCCGCCACCCCTGTAGGAGCGAGGCTTGCCCGCGAAGACATTGTGTCAGTCAATATCAATGTTGAATGTGCCGACGCTTTCGCGGGCAAGCCTCGCTCCTACAGGGGCTGTGTTCTGCCTTTCGTTACCGCTCACTGCCCTGCAACGGTTAAACTCCGCGCTTCTTTCCCAAGGAGTTCATATGAGTTACTACCAGCCGGGCATTCTCGCCACCCCCGTTCCGCCTCAAGCCCGTCATATGTTCTTCGCCCTCGAATCCGCCGCCGCGCTGCCGGCTGCGCTCGACAAATTGTTGCACCTGGTGGACGGCCAGTCGGTGGTGGTCGGTTTTGGCGAGTCCCTGGTCAAGGCGTTGCACGGTCAGATCGAAGGCCTGCGCGCATTCCCGGCCATGACCGGCGTCGGCGTCGACAACCCCTCGACCCAACACGCCCTGTGGTGCTGGTTGCACGGCGTGGACCGTGGTGAATTGCTCAATCGCAGCACTGCCCTCGAAGCTGCGCTGGCCCCGGCGTTTCGCCTGGTGCAGATGAACGAAACCTTCCGCCACCTCACCGGCCACGACCTGACCGGTTACGAAGACGGCACTGAAAACCCCCACGACGAAGCCGCCGTAACCGCCGCGCTGGTGGGCCATGGCGCTGACGGCACGGTTGGTGGCAGCTTCGCCGCGATCCAGCAGTGGCAGCACGACCTCAAGGGCTTCAACGCGATGCCGTCCCATGAGAAGGACAACATCATGGGCCGTCGCCTGAGCGACAACGAAGAACTCGACGACGCGCCGATCTCCGCCCATGTCAAACGCACCGCCCAGGAAAGCTTCGCCCCCGAAGCCTTCGTGGTCCGCCGTTCGATGCCGTGGATCGAAGGCGACCGCGCCGGTTTGATGTTCCTGGCGTTCGGTTTTTCCCTCGACGCATTCGAAGCGCAACTGCGGCGCATGAGCGGGCTGGAAGACGGCATCACCGATGGTTTGTACCGCATGAGTCGCCCGATTACCGGCGGCTATTACTGGTGCCCGCCGCTCAAGGACGGTCATCTGGACCTGCGCGCATTGCGCATCGGCTGAATCTCAAGGAGTGAATATGAGCGTGGTGCGCTGGGGCATGATCGGTTGTGGCAGCGTCGCTGAGCGTAAAAGCGGGCCGGCCTTCTATAAGGCGCCCGGTTCGGCGCTGGTGGCGGTCATGGGCCGACGCCTGGAAGCGGTGACCGATTACGCTGCGCGCCATGGCATCGCCCGGGTCTACACCGATGCCCAATCGCTGATCAACGACCCCGAGGTGGACGCGGTGTACATCGCCACGCCACCCGACAGTCACCACGCTTATGCCCTGCTGGTCGCCGCTGCCGGCAAACATTGTTGTGTCGAAAAACCGATGTCGCTGAATGCCGGGCAAAGTCGTGAGATGCAGCAGGTGTTCAGCGCTGCCGGTTTGCAACTGTTCGTTTCCTACTACCGACGTTCGTTGCCACGCTTCCAGCAAGTGCGGCAATGGCTGGAAGAAGGGCGGATCGGCGAGGTCCGGCATTTGACCTGGACGCTGACCAAAGCCCCGTCACCGAACGACTTGAGTGGCGCCGAAAACTGGCGCACCGACCCGGTGATTGCCGGTGGCGGCTACTTTGCCGATCTGGCCAGCCATGGGTTTGACTTGTTCCAGTATCTGCTTGGCGACATTGTTGAAGTCGCCGGTTTCACCGGGCGTCAAGCCGGGTTGTATGCGGCTGAAGACGCCGTCAGCGCCAGTTGGCGTTTTGCGTCGGGCGCGATGGGGATGGGGTGCTGGAACTTCGTGGCGGATCGGCGTGAGGACCGGGTCGAGGTGATCGGCAGCCAAGGCCGGATCAGTTTCTCGGTGTTCGATGAACAGCCTGTAATGCTTGATGCCGATGAAAAAATCAGCCTGCACATCGAGCATCACGAACACATCCAGTGGCATCACGTGTTGGGCATGAACGCCCACATCCGTGGTGAAACCCAGCACCCGGCGCTGGCCGGGGAGGCGTTGAAGACCGATTGGGTGATGGACCAGATCCTCAAGCGCGGCTGAACTTCCCTGTAGGAGCTGACGAGTGAAACGAGGCTGCGATCTTTTGATCTTGCCTTTAAAGATCAAGATCAAAAGATCGCAGCCTCGTTTCACTCGTCAGCTCCTACACCGCTGGCACTTGCCAGGAAAATGTCAAAAGAGTACAAATGTACTCCATGACGACTCTCACTCCCCGCCGTACCGCCATCCTGACCTTTATCCGTGATCGAATCGCGGAGCACGGTCAGTCCCCGAGCCTCGCTGAAATCAGCGAGGCCTTTGGTTTCGCCTCCCGCAGCGTGGCGCGCAAGCATGTGCTGGCGCTGACCGAAGCCGGGTTTATCGAGGTCAACCCGCATCAGGCCCGGGGCATTCGCTTGCTCGGGCAACCGGCACGGCCTGAGTTGCTCGACATCCCGGTGCTCGGCCGGGTGGCGGCGGGGGCGCCGATTGGCGCGGATGCCGAGGTTCACAGCCGTTTGCTGTTCGACCCGTCGATCTTCTCCCGGGTGCCGGATTACCTGCTGCGGGTCCAGGGCGATTCGATGATCGAGGACGGCATTCTCGATGGCGATCTGGTGGGCGTGCACCGCAACCCTGAGGCGCTGAACGGCCAGATCGTGGTGGCGCGGCTCGACGGTGAAGTCACCATCAAGCGTTTCGAGCGGGTCGGCGACACGGTGCGACTGCTGCCACGTAACCCGGCCTATAAACCGATCATCGTCGAAGCCGATCAGGACCTGGCCATCGAAGGCGTGTTCTGTGGCCTGGTGAGGCAAGGGTGATGGGCGCCGTCGTTGCGCTGGATACGCTGTTCAATGGCGGCCAGGTCTGGAAGGGCCGGCCTGCACCCCCGGCCGTCAGCCCGCAACCCACCGGGCATGCAGCGCTGGATGCGGCATTACCGAGCGGTGGCTGGCCGGAAGCAGCGTTGACCGAAATCCTCCTGGCCGGGCAGGGCGTGGGTGAGTTGCAATTGGTATGGCCGGCCCTGGCGCGGTTGTCGGCGGCGGGCGAGCGCATCGTGCTGATTGCGCCGCCCTACGTACCGTATCCCCAGGCCTGGCAGAACGCCGGGGTCGATTTGCGCCAGTTGTCGATCATCCAGGCCAGCGAACGCGATGCGTTGTGGGCGGCGGAGCAATGCCTGCGCTCGGGCAGTTGCGGTGCGGTGCTGTGCTGGCCGCACAAGGCCGATGACCGGGCGTTGCGGCGCTTGCAGGTGGCGGCGGAAACCGGCTCGACCCTGGCGTTTGCCTATCGCTCGCTGGCCGAAGCGGTCAACCCTTCGCCGGCGGCCCTGCGCATTGCCATCGACGCCAGGCCTGCGCAGTTACGGGTCTTGAAGTGTCGCGGCGGACTGGCCCGCGCGGCGCCGATTGCCTTTGCCATGGGGCATTGAGGTTGCCATGCGCTGGGTCTGCATTCTGTTCCCGCAATTGGCGCTGGACGCGGTACTGCGCCAGCGTCCCGATCCCGATGAGCCGCTGGCGCTGCTGACCGGACCGGCCCAGCGTCGGGTGCTGCAAGCGGTCAACGCTGCGGCCCGGGCGCTCGGCTTGCGTCCGGGCCAGTCGATGACTGCCGCCCAGGCTTTGAGCAAAGGCTTCGTCACGGCTGAATACGACGCCGCCGAGATTGAGTATTGGCAGCAGTTTCTTGCGGCCTGGGCCTATCGGTTCAGCTCCCAGGTCAGCGTGCATTACCCCCGCGCCGTGGTGTTTGAAATCGAATCAAGCCTGGGCCTGTTCGGCGCCTGGCCGCAGTTCGAGGCACGCTTGCGCACCGAACTCACCGAACTGGGTTTTCGTCACCGGATAGTCGCTGCGCCCAACCCGGTGGCGGCACGGGTCTTGGCCAACGTTTATGACGGGTTGGTGGTGCCGGATGATCAAGCCTTGCGCTATCACCTGGGGCAGTTACCCGTCGACCGGGTCGCCCTTGAACCTTCGGTGGCCACGGCGTTGTCGCGCATGGGCCTGCGCACCTTGAGTCAGGTGCAGGCGCTGCCCCGGCATACCCTGGCCCGGCGTTTCGAGGCCCAGGTGCTCAAGCATCTGGACGCGTTGTTCGGCCTGCGACACCTGGCCCTGGCGTTCTACCTGCCCCCGGACCGTTTCGATGTGCGCATCGAACTCAATTTCGACGTGCAGTCCCATCAGGCGCTGCTGTTTCCGCTGCGCCGCCTGACCGGCGACCTGTCGGCCTTTCTCTGCGGTCGGGACAGCGGCGTGCAGCGTTTCGACCTGCACCTGGAACACGCCGGGTTGCCCGACAGCGTGATCAAGGTCGGGCTGCTCAGTGCCGAACGTGACCCGGCGATGCTCTTCGAACTGGCCCGGGGCCGACTGGAACAAGTGCAAGTCGAAGCCCCGGTGCGCGGTTTTCGCCTGCGCGCCGAAGACCTGCCGAGCTTCGTGCCCCAGCGTCAGGAACTGTTCGACGACCGTCCGCAGCAGTCCTTGCCCTGGGAGCAATTGCGCGAACGACTGCGGGCACGGCTGGGCGACGAAGCGGTGCAGGGTTTGCGCTTCCAGGCCGATCACCGCCCTGAATGTGCGTGGCAGACCACCGTCGACAGTCAACTCTGTGGCGGATTGCCCGGCGTACATCGGCCAGGGTGGCTGCTGACCGAACCGCTGGCGGTACACGAAGGTTCGGCGCGTATCCTCATGGGGCCGGAGCGCATCGAATCCGGTTGGTGGGACGGCGCTGACGTGCGCCGGGATTATTACCTGATCCAGACTCGCGCCGGCCAACAGGGCTGGGCCTATCGTGCGGTGGGTGAGGGCGGTCCGTTGTGGCTGCAAGGCTGGTTCGCATGAGCGTCGAGTATGCCGAGCTGCATTGCCTGTCGAATTTCAGCTTCCAGCGCGGGGCTTCCAGTGCGCTGGAGTTGTTTCAACGGGCTAAACAGCAAGGCTATCAGGCGCTGGCGATCACCGATGAATGCACCCTGGCCGGGATCGTCCGGGCCTGGCAAGCAGCCAAGTCGGTTGAGTTGCCGCTGATCATCGGCAGCGAAATACGCATCGAGGACGGGCCGAAGCTGGTGCTGCTGGTGGAAAACCTTGAAGGCTATCAGGCGTTGTGCCGGCTCATCACCCGTGCCCGGCGCCGCACGCAAAAAGGCCAGTATCAAGTGCTGCGCGAGGACTTCGACGAACCGCTACCGGGGCTGTTGGCCTTGTGGGTGCCGGATGCGGTGGATGACTTTAAAAGCGGTCACTGGCTCAAACAGACCTTCGCCGAACGCCTGTGGCTGGCGGTCCAGTTGCATTGTGGGCAGGACGATAACCGACGGCTGAACGACCTGTTGAGGCTGGCCAGGGAACTGCGAATCCCGGCGGTGGCCAGCGGCGATGTGCACATGCACGCCCGTGGCCGGCGCGCGTTGCAGGACACCATGACTGCGATCCGCCATCACCTACCGGTGGCGGCGGCCGGTTTGCGCCTTCATCCCAATGGTGAACGGCACCTGCGCAGCCTCGATGTTGTGGGCGAAATCTATCCGCGGGCCTTACTCGATGAAACGCAGGTCATCGCCCGGCGTTGCACCTTCGACCTGGGCCAGTTGCGCTATCAATATCCCCGGGAGCTGGTGCCTGACGGTCATTCGGCGACTTCCTGGCTGCGTCATTTGACCGAAGAAGGCATAAAGTGGCGCTGGGAAAGAGCGCCGAAACCTGAAGTACTGCTCCAGATCGACAAGGAACTGGAGCTGATCGCCGACCTGGGCTACGAGAGCTATTTCCTGACGGTCCACGACATCGTGCGCTTCGCCCTTGACCAGAAAATCCTCTGCCAGGGCCGTGGCTCGGCGGCCAACTCGGCGGTGTGTTATGCCTTGGGCATCACCGAAATCGACCCGGATCGCACCACGTTGCTGTTCGAACGGTTTCTCTCCAAGGAACGCAACGAGCCGCCGGACATCGACGTGGATTTCGAGCACGAGCGCCGTGAGGAAGTCTTGCAGTATGTGTTTCAGCGTTATGGCCGCACCCGCGCCGCGCTGACGGCGGTGGTCAGCACGTACCACGCGGCCGGCGCGGTGCGTGATGTGGCCAAGGCGTTGGGCCTGCCGCCGGATCAGATCAATGCCCTGGCCGATTGTTGCGGCCACTGGAGTGACAAGACGCCACCCGTGGAGCGCTTGCTGGAGGGCGGGTTCGACCCCGAGAGCCCGGTGTTGCACCGGGTCTTGAGCCTGACCGGGCAGTTGATCGGTTTTCCCCGGCACCTGTCCCAACACCCCGGCGGTTTCGTGATTTCCGAGCAGCCGCTGGACAGTCTGGTGCCGGTGGAAAATGCGGCCATGGCCGAGCGCACCATCATCCAGTGGGACAAGGACGACCTTGATGCGGTCGGGTTGCTCAAGGTCGATATCCTCGCGCTGGGCATGCTCAGTGCGATTCGCCGTTGTTTCGATCTGCTGCGCCGTCACCGAGGCCGTAATCTGAGCCTGGCGACCATTCCGCCCGAAGACAAACCCACCTACGAAATGATTGGTCGGGCCGACACCATTGGCGTGTTCCAGATCGAATCCCGGGCGCAAATGTCGATGCTGCCCCGGCTCAAACCGGTGAACTTCTACGACCTGGTGATCGAGGTAGCGATTGTCCGTCCGGGGCCGATTCAGGGCGGCATGGTGCACCCGTACCTGCGCCGTCGCAAAGGTGAGGAGGAGGTCGAATACCCTTCGGAAAAACTGAAAGTCGTGCTGGAGCGCACCTTGGGCGTGCCGTTGTTCCAGGAGCAAGTCATGCAGATCGCCATCGTTGCTGCCGACTACAGTCCCGGCGAGGCTGATCAGTTGCGCCGTTCCATGGCTGCCTGGAAGCGTCACGGCGGACTGGAACCACACAGGGAGCGCTTGGCCGCCGGCATGAAGCACAACGGCTATACGGAAGAATTCGCCGCGCAGATCTTCGAGCAGATCAAAGGCTTCGGCAGCTATGGTTTCCCCGAATCCCATGCCGCCAGTTTTGCCTTGCTGACCTACGCCAGTTGCTGGCTCAAATGCCACGAACCGGCAGCGTTTGCCTGTGCGCTGATCAATAGCTGGCCGATGGGTTTCTACAGCCCGGACCAGATTCTGCAGGACGCCCGCCGGCATCATTTGCAGATTCGCCCGGTGGACGTGCGCGCCAGTGATTGGGATTGCAGCCTGGAACCGATCAGCGGCGCGCAACCGGCGATCCGCATGGGCTTGCGCATGATCAAGGGCTTTCGCGAGGACGATGCCCGGCGCATCGAGGCTGCGCGGTTGAGGGGCGCATTTGCCGACATCGCCGACCTCGGCGAACGGGCGCAGCTCGACGCCCGCGCACAGGAGCAACTGGCCGATGCCGGCGCCTTGCGCGGGTTGGCCGGCGATCGCCATCGGGCGCGCTGGGAAGTGGCCGGGGTGCAGAAACAACTTGGGTTGTTTGCCGGGTTGCCGCGTCAGGAAGAACCTGAAGTCGATTTGCCAAAACCCACCGTGGGCGAAGACCTGCAAGCCGATTACGCAGCGGTGGGCACCACCCTCGGGCCGCACCCGCTGGCGTTGTTGCGTGCAGACTTGAAAGCCCGGCGTTGCCGCAGTTCAAAGGAACTGCTCGACGTCGAGCATGGCCGGCCCGTCAGCGTCGCCGGGCTGGTGACTGGCCGTCAACGACCAGGCACCGCCAGTGGCGTGACCTTTGTCACTCTTGAAGACGAGTTCGGCAACGTCAACGTGGTGGTCTGGCGTGATTTGGCCGAGCGGCAGCGCCAGGTGTTGGTGGGGTCGCAATTACTCAAGGTCGATGGGCGCTGGGAAAAGGAAGGCGAGGTGCGGCACTTGATTGCCGGACGCTTGAGCGACCTGAGCCCGTTGCTCGACGGCATCAGCGTGCGCAGCCGGGATTTCCGCTGAACAGCCGGTTCACCCTCCGTAGGAGCGGCCGAAGGCTGCGATCTTTTGACGACCCCCAAATCGACGAGGATCAAGAGCTAAAGATCGCAGCCTTCGGCAGCTCCTACAGGGGGCGGTGCGGTCAACGATCTGGCGCCAAAAATATTTATTCGCTGTTCTGGGTGGTGGCACTTTGGCATAATGCCCGCCGCCGACGTTCCGCACGTCGATTGTCGATTCAAATCCCCATCGCTTTTTCGTCGCTGCAACTCGCAGCGATTGGCCAATGCCGTGCCGGGATCAACAGCACTTCAAGAAGGAATACACAGTGAGAATGATCTCTCGGATGTTGGTGTCGGGTACCGCGATTGCCGTATTAAGTGCTATCGGCGGGTGTGCAACTGAAAGCTCCCGCGCATTGCCGGTAGAAAAAGTCGAAAGCGCCAGCCAGGCCTGGGCCGGTGTTCGCGTACCGATGGCGGTGGGCAAGTTCGACAACCGTTCGAGCTACATGCGCGGGATTTTCTCCGATGGCGTGGATCGCCTCGGCGGTCAGGCCAAGACCATTTTGATCACTCACTTGCAGCAGACCAACCGCTTCAGCGTGCTGGACCGCGACAACATGGGCGAGATCCAGCAGGAAGCGTCGATCAAGGGCCAGACCCAGCGACTCAAGGGTGCTGACTTCGTGGTGACCGGTGATGTGACCGAGTTCGGCCGCAAAGAAACCGGCGATCATCAACTGTTCGGCATCCTCGGTCGCGGCAAGACCCAAGTGGCCTACGCCAAGGTCAACCTGAACATCGTCAATATCAGCACCTCGGAAGTCGTCTATTCGACCCAGGGCGCGGGCGAGTACGCCTTGTCCAACCGCGAAATCATCGGTTTTGGCGGCACTGCGGCCTACGATTCGACCCTCAACGGTAAAGTGCTCGACCTGGCCATGCGCGAGGCGATCAATCGCCTGGTGGACGGTATGAACTCCGGTGCATGGAAACCGGGCAACTGATCAAGGAGCGATAACCCAATGAACAAGTTTCTAGCATGGCCATTGATGACATTGGTCCTGTCGGGCAGCGCATTGCTGGCCGGCTGCAACAGCGGCCCGCCCACCCTGTACCAGTGGGAAAGCTACCAGCCGGAAGTCTATGAGTACTTCAAGGGTGAAACACCCAAGGAGGCACAGGCCGAAGCCCTGGAGCGCGACTTGCAGAAGATCGCCTCGACGGGCAAGACCCCGCCGCCCGGTTACCACGCCCACTTGGGCCTGTTGTACCTGAGCATGGGTAAGGACGATCAGATGGTTCAGCAGTTCCGGACCGAGAAGACGCTGTTCCCCGAGTCCGGGGCGTACATGGATTTTCTGCTTAAGAACGCTAAAACCGGAGACACCAAATGATCTCGCGCTCATTGAAACTGATGGCCGGCCTGCTGGCACTGGCGGTTCTTGGCGGTTGTGTCAGCCCCAAGACCGTGGACTATTCGGCGTACAAGCAAGCCCGCCCGAAAACCATTCTGGTGTTGCCACCGCTGAACGACTCCCCGGACGTCAAGGCGTCGTACGCCATGCTGTCCCAAGTGACCTTTCCGTTGGCCGAGGCCGGTTACTACGTGCTGCCGATTGCCTTGGTTGACGAAACGTTTCGCCAGAACGGCCTGACCACGCCAGCGGATATTCACCAGGCTCCGGCGGACAAACTGCGGAGCATTTTCGGCGCCGACGCCGCGCTGTACATCACCGTGACTGAATACGGCACACGCTACATGGTGATCAGCAGCGAAACGGCCGTCACCGCGACCGCCAAACTGGTCGACCTGAAAACCGGCACCACCCTGTGGACCGGTGCGGCGCGCGCGTCGAGCGAAGAGGGCGGCAACAACGGTGGCGGCGGTCTGGTGGGCATGCTGATTACCGCTGCGGTGAAACAGATCATCAACAGCTCCACTGACGCCGGCTATCCGATTGCCGGTGTCGCCAGCAATCGATTGCTGTCGGCCGGGCATCCAGCCGGTTTGCTGTACGGACCGCGCTCGCCGAAATACGGCACGGATTGATAGTGATCTTCCTGTAGTGGCACGGCTTTGCGGCGATGGCGATTTCACGGGCGCCATCGCTGCACGCCGTGCGCCTGCATGCGCCCGGCACCCCCGCAAGCATCTCGCTCCCCACCCCCGCATTTCGTTGGCCATCGAGAAGACCATTTTCGACGTCGCCGGCAACCTGAGAAATGGCTACCATCGGCTCAAGTATCTGATCGAGGCGCACTCGCAGGTTTGCCTGGCAAGCCCCTCGGCACAAAAGTGTTCCATGGGTAAATCAGCTATACCTGCATGAAACCATTAGCACTGCGCGGTGCTCGAAACAACTGGGCGCCATTACAGGACACAGAGTCAGCCGATGCAGTTTTTATCTGATAGCCACGGGTGTGCTGGCTGGAATGGCGAAATGGCCGGACGTATCTGTGCGTTCGACTGGGGCCAGACCGAGCTGGGTGCCATTGATCGCTGGCCCCGCAGCCTGATCAGTACGGTGCAGTTGATGCTGGCGTCGCCGCTGCCGATGGTGATGCTTTGGGGGCCGCTCGGTTACATGATCTACAACGATGCCTATTCGGTGTTTGCCGGTGGCCGCCATCCCTATCTGCTGGGGGCGCCGGTGGAACTCGGTTGGCCGGAAGTCGCGGACTTCAATCGCCACGTGGTGGATACGTGCCTGGCGGGTGGCACCTTGTCCTTTCGCAACAAGGAGCTGGTGCTGTTGCGCGATGGTGTTCCGGAAGATGTCTGGCTGGATCTGTATTACAGCCCCGTCGCCAATGACGAAGGCCATCCCGGCGGGGTCATGGCGATGGTGGTCGAGACCACTGCCCATGTGATTTCCGAACGCCGGCGCCAGGAAGCCGAGAACGCTTATCGCGCTGACAATGAGCGGGTGCGCCTGGCGCTGAATGCCGGGGCGTTGCTCGGTTCGTTTGTCTGGGATATCGAGACCAACGTGTTGTCCGGAGATGAGCGTTTTGCGCGCACGTTTTCTTATCCGGCGCATCAGGACCTGGCCGACTTGCCCACTGCCATCGCCGAATCGCGGATTCACCCTGACGATTTCGATTGGGTTGAGGAGCAGGTCAATCACTCCGTGCAAACCGGCGAGCCTTATAACGCCGAGTACCGCATCCTGTGCCCTGATGGCAGCTACCGGTGGTTACTGGCCAGCGGCTGTTGCGAGTTCAATGAACAGGGCAAACCGTTTCGCTTTCCCGGGGTGTTGATCGACATCCATGAACGCAAAATCGCCGAAGAGTCCTTGCTCAAGTTCACTCGTAACCTGGAACAACGCGTGGCTGATGAAGTCGGCGCGCGACTGGCGGCGGAGGAACAATTACGCCAGTCCCAGAAGCTCGAAGCCATCGGTGGCCTCACCGGCGGTGTGGCCCATGACTTCAACAATTTGCTGCAAGTGATTGCCGGCAACCTGCATCTGCTGGCCCGGCATGAGCCGGATAATCCCAACGTGCAGCGCCGGGTCAGTGCTTCGATTGCGGCGGTAGAGCGCGGCGCCAAGCTTTCATCGCAACTGCTCGCGTTTGCCCGCCGTCAGCCATTGTCGCCAGCGGTCTGCGACCCCCGGCAAATCTTCGAAGGCCTGGGGGAATTGTTGCAGCGGGCATTGGGGGAAACCATTCAGATCAATGTGGCCGTGGCTGACGATGCCTGGCGCCTGTATGTGGACCGCAATCAGCTGGAAAACGCCATTCTCAACCTGGCGATCAATGCCCGCGACGCCATGAAAGGCGAGGGCACCATCGGCCTCGGCGCCGGGAATATTGCCCTGGACCGGAAGTTTTGTGCGGGCAAGGGCATCGTCGCCGGTGACTACCTGCGCGTGACCGTGACCGACGCCGGCATCGGTATGTCGCCCCAGGTACTGGCCCAGGCGTTCGAACCGTTTTTCACCACCAAGGCTGATGGTCAGGGCACCGGTTTGGGCTTGAGCATGGTGTTCGGTTTCGTCAAGCAGAGCGGCGGGCACATCGAGATCGCCAGTGTGGCGGGCGAGGGCACGCGGGTGCAGTTGTATTTCCCGCGCAGCCTGCGACCGCTGGCCAATGAGGCGCCGCTTCACGGGCCGCATCCGCCGGGCGGGCATGAGACGATTCTGGTGGTCGAGGACAACGAAGCCGTGCGTAGCACGGCGGTGGAATTGCTGCGTGAAGAAGGCTATCAGGTGCTGACCGCCACCAATGGCGACACGGCCATGCAGATGTTGATGGAGGGCGTGGCCGTGGACCTGATCTTCACCGACGTGGTCATGCCCGGCCTGATCAAAAGCTCGGACCTGGCGGCCTGGGCCAAAGTGCAGAGTCCGGCGGTGGCAGTGCTGTTTACCTCCGGGCACACCCGGGACATCATTTCGCGCAATCACCAACTAAGCCCTGATACCCATTTGCTCAGCAAACCGTATGGGCCGCAAGCGCTGACCCAAATGGTCCGCGCCGTCCTAAACGGTTGACACATCCCCCCCCGTAGGAGCTGCCGAAGGCTGCGATCTTTTGATCTTGATCTTTAAAAGCAAAATCAAAAGATCGCAGCCTTCGGCAGCTCCTACGGGGGATCGCGTTTTTCAATGCCTCTTGAATTAAGGCTGGTTCATGACTTCAAAGCGCACCTCAACCCCTCCCTCCGGTATGGTCCTGGTGCGCGGCGCCCGGGAGCACAACCTCAAGAACGTTGACGTGGACATTCCCCGCGATGCCCTGGTGGTGTTCACCGGAGTCTCCGGCTCGGGCAAGTCGTCCCTGGCGTTTTCGACCTTGTACGCCGAAGCGCAACGGCGCTATTTCGAGTCCGTGGCGCCCTATGCCCGACGCTTGATCGATCAGGTCGGGGTGCCGGACGTGGACTCCATCGAAGGCCTGCCACCGGCCGTGGCCCTGCAACAGCAGCGCGGCACGCCGAGCACCCGGTCTTCGGTGGGCAGCGTGACGACCCTGTCGAGCCTGATCCGCATGCTCTATTCCCGCGCCGGCAGTTACCCGCCGGGGCAGGCGATGTTGTATGCCGAGGACTTCTCGCCGAACACGCCCCAAGGCGCGTGCCCTGAGTGCCATGGTTTGGGACGTGTCTATGAAGTGACCGAAGCGTTGATGGTCCCGGACCCGAACCTGACCATCCGCCAACGGGCGATTGCCTCCTGGCCGCTGGCCTGGCAAGGGCAGAACCTGCGGGACATCCTGGTGACCATGGGCATCGACGTCGATATTCCCTGGCGCAAACTGCCGAAGAAGCAGCGGGACTGGATTCTCTTCACCGAAGAAGCCCCCACCGTGCCGGTGTACGCCGGGCTGACCCCGGAAGAAACCAAAGTCGCCCTCCAGCGCAACATGGAGCCGAGTTACCAGGGGACTTTCAGCGGTGCCCGGCGCTACATCCTCCACACCTTCAGCCACTCGCAAAGTGCGTTGATGAAAAAGCGCGTTTCGCAATTCATGCTCGGCAGCCCGTGCCCGTTGTGCGACGGCAAGCGGCTCAAGCGCGAGGCGTTGTCGGTGACGTTTGCCGGGTACGACATCGGTGAGTTGTCGCAGATGCCGTTGCTGCAAGTGGCTGAAGTCCTGAAACCGGTGGCGGCTCAAACCTACCTTGAACAACCTGATCAACCCGGCGACGTCCTGACCCATGACCAGACCCGCGAGGCCCGTGAACAGCGTGTCGCCCATGGCGCCAGTGGTCACGCCAACGCCCCGGATGTGCGCCATACGCCGAACCTGTCGGTGGAGAAACGTCTGGCCGCGCAACGCATCGCCCAGGATTTGCTGGAGCGGGTCAGCACCCTGACCGATCTGGGCCTCGGTTACCTGGCGCTGGAACGCAGTACGCCAACGTTGTCGTCCGGCGAGTTGCAGCGTCTGCGCCTGGCGACGCAATTGGGTTCGCAGCTGTTCGGCGTGATCTACGTCCTCGATGAACCGTCCGCCGGCCTGCACCCGGCGGATGGCGAGGCACTGTTCGAAGCCCTGCAACGCCTGAAAGCAGCGGGCAACACGCTGTTTGTGGTCGAGCACGACCTGGAAACCATGCGCCGCGCTGACTGGTTGATCGACGTCGGGCCGGCGGCGGGCGAGCATGGCGGGCGCATTCTCTACAGCGGCGCGCCGTCAGGGCTGGAGCACATCAGCGAGTCCCAGACCCGCGCCTACCTGTTCGCCGAACAGGTCACGGCGCCACGGGTTATTCGCAAAGCGAAGGATTGGCTACGGCTGGAAGGTATCAGCCGCAACAACCTGAACAACCTCAGCGTCGAATTCCCCTTGGGCTGCTTCACCTCGGTGACGGGTGTTTCGGGCTCTGGCAAGTCGAGTCTGGTCAGCCAGGCGTTGCTTGAACTGGTGGGCGCGCATCTGGGGCGGGCTGCCGGCGAGCCTGAGGAGCTGAGCCTTGAAGACGACGCACCACAAGTCAGCGGCGGCCAGGTCACGGCGGGGCTTGAGTCGATCAAGCGGCTGGTGCAAGTTGATCAGAAGCCGATTGGCCGCACGCCGCGTTCGAACCTGGCGACCTACACCGGGCTGTTCGACAACGTGCGCAAACTGTTCGCCGCCACTGCCGAGGCGCAGGCCGAGGGGTACGACGCCGGGCAGTTTTCCTTCAACGTCGCCAAGGGCCGTTGCCCGACTTGCGAAGGCGAGGGCTTTGTCAGTGTCGAGTTGCTGTTTATGCCCAGCGTCTATGCGTCATGCCCGACTTGTCACGGCGCGCGCTATAACCCGCAGACGTTGGCGATCACCTGGAATGGCCTGAGCATCGCCCAGGTGCTGCAACTGACGGTGGACGAAGCGGTCACGGTGTTTGCCGAACAACCGGGCATCCGCCGCTCGCTGGAGGTGCTGCGGGACATCGGCCTCGGTTACCTGCGCCTTGGGCAACCGGCGACCGAGTTGTCCGGCGGCGAAGCCCAGCGCATCAAACTGGCCACCGAACTGCAACGCAACCAGCGGGGCGCGACCCTGTACGTGCTCGACGAACCCACCACCGGGTTGCACCCACGGGATGTCGATCGGTTGCTGGAACAACTGGATACGCTGGTGACAGCGGGGCACACGGTGATTGTGGTCGAGCATGAAATGCGCGTGGTCGCCCAGAGTGACTGGGTGATCGACATCGGGCCGGGGGCGGGGGATCAGGGCGGCAAGATTGTGGTGGCCGGTACGCCGCAGACCGTTGCCAAAAACAAGAAGAGCCGCACGGCGCCGTTTTTGGCCAGGGTCTTGTAGCGGCAATTCAAAGATCGCAGCCTTCGGCAGCTCCTGCGCCGATCCCGGTAGGCGCTGGCGAAGGCTGCGATCTTTTGATCTTGAGTTGCTCAGGTGCCGTCGAGAGAGCGTCGAACCTTGTCGAGCAATTCATTGATCTGAAACGGTTTGACCAACATGTCCATGCCTTCGCCCAGAAACACAGAACGATTCAGCGCGTTTTCCGCATAACCGGTCATAAACAAAATCGGCAACCCTTCGCGCCAGCCCCGAGCGACATCGGCAAGTTCCCGTCCGCTCATGCGCGGCAAGCCGACATCAGTCAGCATCAAGTCGACCGTCGGATCATTCTGCAAACGCTCCAGCGCGGTTTCGATATCGCCCACTTGGGTGCATCGATAACCCGCATCCACCAACACCTCGGCGACGAACATGCGCACCGACGGCATGTCCTCGACAATCAGCACATGCTCGCCCGAGCCCTGGGAATCGACGACCACCGATTCAGTTTCAGCCGCCGTAGGGTCGGCGCTGGCCGGCAGCATGATGGTCACTTCGGTGCCGCGACGGGCCACGCTGCGGATATGCGCATCGCCCCCGGACTGCCGGGCAAACCCGTAAATGGTGGACAGCCCCAGCCCGGTGCCCTGGCCCAGCGGCTTGGTGGTGAAAAACGGGTCGAAGACCTTGTCGATTACGCTGTGTTCAATGCCGGTGCCGTCATCGCGTACCGCCAGCGCCACATAGGCACCGTCCGCCAGATTGGGGTCGCCGTGGGAATAGGCCGCGTAGGTGCTGACCCAGATATTGCCGCCCTGGGGCAGCGCATCCCGGGCGTTGATCACCAGGTTGAGCACGGCACTTTCCAACTGGATCGGATCGACCAGCGCGACGGCAGCCTTGGAGGTCAATTCCAGCTTCAGGGCAATGCGTTCGCCGATGGTGCGTACCAGCAGTTCTTCGAGTGAGCGGATGTTCTCGTTGATGTCCACCGGCCGGGTATCCAGCGGTTGCTGGCGGGCGAAGGCCAGCAGGCGATGGGTCAGGGACGCAGCGCTCATGGCCGAGTTCAGCGCCGCTTCGGCGTAGAACTGAACCTTGTCGGTGCGTGAGTCGGCGATCCGTTTCTGAATCAGTTCCAGACTGGTGATGATGCCGGTCAGCAAATTGTTGAAGTCATGGGCGATGCCCCCGGTCAACTTGCCTAGCGCATCCATTTTCTGCACTTGCAGCAACTGCGCTTCGGTGCGCACCCGCTCGGCGACCTCCTTGGCCAGTTGCGTGGTGGCGTCGTCGAGTCGGGCCAGGTGCGAGCGTTCGCGGTGGCGATGCTCGGTAACATCCTCGACAAATACCAGGCTCAGTTCCGGGGTGCGATAGGGCGAAATTTGCCACTCGGTTTCCCGTACCAGTCCATCGACGCGCATGTTCAGCGTGCCTTTCCAACGCTCGCCGTAGGCCAGGCGCAGACGCAACTCATCAATCACCGCGCCCTGATCGTCGGCAAAGCATTCGCGCAGGGTGTCGGAATCGAGGTTGTCCTGGATCAGTTGCGCAAAAGCGTGATTGCATTCGTGGACTTTCAGCGTCGCGTCCATCACCGCAATGGGTGCCGAAACGTTGCTGAAGATCTCCCGAAACCGCGCCTCGCTTTCGCGCAGGGCATTCTCGGTGTCGCGCACCCGCAGCAAGGTGCGCAGGGTCGCGAGCAAGACGTCCGGGTCCACGGGGTGGATCAGGTAAGCATCGGCGCCGGCGTCGAGGCCGGTGATGATGTCGCCGGTCTGGATTGACGCCGCGGAGACATGAATCACCGGCAGCAGGGCGGTGGCCGCCTCGGCACGCAGTTTGCGCACGATATCGAAGCCGCTCATGTCCGGCAGGTTGACGTCGAGGATCAACGCATCGATCCGTTCGCTGTCGATCAACGCCAGGCCCTCGGTGCCGGTGCCGGCTTCGAGTATCGCGTAGCCGTGCCGTTCCAGGCGCCGACGCAGGGCGTAGCGGGTGGCGACGTTGTCGTCGACGATCAGCAAGCAGATGTCACGTTTCATCGGCGGGCTCCACGGCAATGGCCAGCGGGATGATCACGAAAAAAGTCGAACCGGTCCCCGGCGTGCTCTCGACCCCGACTTCGCCCTCCAGCAACGCGGCGAAGCGTTTGCACAAGGACAGACCGAGGCCGGTGCCACGCAGGCGTTTTTGCAATGGCGAATCAACTTGGGAAAAGTCCTCGAACAATGCGCCATGTAGCTCCGGGGCGATACCTATTCCGGTGTCGCTGACGGCGAAGCGCACGTTATCGCCGTTTTCCAGCCGCGCCGACACCCGGACTTCACCGCGTGTGGTGAACTTCAACGAGTTGGAAATGAAGTTGCGCAGGATCTGTGCGAGTTTCTTGTCGTCGGTAAACAGGCGAGGAATACCGACCGGTTCTTCGAAGATCAGGTTCACGGCGCTGCCCTCGACTATCGGCCGGAACATTCCACGCAGGGCGGCAAACAGGTCGAACATGTCGAACCAGGCCGGTGAAATGGTGATGCGCCCGGCCTCGATCTTCGCCAGGTCGAGCAAGTCGTCGACCATGTCGCTCAGTTCCCGCGCGGCACTGCTGACGAACGCCACTTGCTTGTGCTGCTCGGGGCTCAAGGGCCCGTCGAGCTCGTCAGTCAGCAGGCCGGTAATGCTCAGGATCGAGCCCAACGGCGTGCGGAACTCATGGCTCATGTACGACAGGAAGCGGCTTTTCAGGTCCGAGGCCTGTCGAAGTTGTTCAGCCTGCTGGTCGAGCTCGGCATAGAGCGCCAGAACCCCCTGGTTGGTTTCGTCGAGTTCGTCACGCAGGGCAGTGGCTTCGCTCTGCAATTGAGCGATCAGCACCGATTGTTCGTC
>Ga0302175_10000150_pt1 | contig 27620 bp, 22 predicted proteins | sample I_Fen_N3_3_FD_198791 | JGI IMG/M metagenome (GOLD analysis project Ga0302175, IMG submission 198791) | Peat permafrost microbial communities from Stordalen Mire near Abisko, Sweden - I_Fen_N3_3 | ecosystem: Environmental > Terrestrial > Soil > Wetlands > Permafrost | place: Sweden: Abisko... | reverse complement strand
AAGTCATTGAATGCATGTTGAGCAAAGGCTGGGGGCGGGTCATCAACATTTCCTCGATCAACGGTCAGCGCGGCCAGTTCGGTCAGACCAACTACAGCGCGGCCAAGGCTGGCATCCACGGTTTCACCATGGCCCTGGCGCGGGAAGTGTCGGGCAAGGGCGTGACCGTCAATACCGTTTCGCCGGGCTACATCCAGACCAGCATGACGGCGGCCATTCGCCCGGACATCCTCGACAGCATGATTGCCGCCACACCGGTCGGACGCTTGGGCCAGCCGGAAGAAATCGCCTCCATCGTCGCCTGGCTTGCCTCCGATGAATCGGCCTACAGCACTGGGGCCGACTTCTCGGTCAACGGCGGGATGAACATGCAGTAGTGGCCGACGCGGCGCCGAACGGCGGTGCTGCGCGTCTTTTTTCTGCCCGGTTTGCCTTTGTGGGCGAGGAGTTCCATGGATAACAACGCGCACACCTTCAACACTTACTGGTCTGGCCAGGTTCCGTTCATTGCTTCCTTTGCAGTGCAACAATTGCGCCTGTGGGTCAGCACCAATCCATGGTTTTCAGGGCACGAGTACAACGACTGGTTCGATCTGCCTCGCAGCACCCTTGACAGCCTGCAGTCCGACTATCAACTGCAATGGGGCGACCTCGGCCAGCGCTTGATGACCGGCCAGCCCTTCACCTTCGAGGATCGACGCTTCGCCAGCGGCGCCTGGAGCCAACCGCTGTTCGGTTCCCTCGCTGCGTTTTACCTGCTCAACGCCGGGTTCCTGCTCAAGCTGTTGGAACAACTGCCAATCAAGGAAAAGAAACCGCGCCAACGCCTCCTGTACCTGGTGGAGCAAGCCATCGCCGCCGGTGCGCCGAGCAACTTTCTGGCAAGTAACCCGGATGCCTTGCAACGGGTGGTCGACACCCAGGGCGCCAGCCTGTTCACGGGGCTGCTGCACCTGGCCAGCGACCTGCAAGAAGGCAAGATGCGCCAGTGTGACAGCGATGCGTTCAAGGTCGGCGTGGACCTGGCCAGCACCCCCGGCGAAGTGGTGTTCGAGAACGAATTGTTCCAGTTGATCCAGTACTACCCGCAAACAGAGACCCAGTACCACCGCCCGGTGTTCGTCGTGCCGCCGTCGATCAACAAGTACTACATCCTCGACCTGCGCCCCGACAACTCGATGATCCGCCACCTGCTGCAACAAGGGCACCCGGTGTTTCTGATGTCCTGGCGCAACTTCGACCAGGCCCACGCCAACACCACCTGGGATGACCTGATCGAAACCGGCATCATTAAAGGCCTGCAAGTGACCCGTGACATCAGCGGCGAACAACGGCCCAATTGCGTCGGTTTCTGTATAGGCGGCACGCTTTTGAGCACGGCGCTGGCGGTCCTGGCCGCGCGGGGCGATAAGGAAATCGCCAGCGTCAGCCTGCTGACTACTTTCCTCGATTACCTTGACACCGGCCCGATCGACATCTTCGTCGACGAACAACTGGTGGCCTACCGCGAACGCACCATCGGCGGGCTGGACGGCCCTATCGGCCTGTTCAAGGGCGAGGACATGGGCAACACCTTCTCGCTGCTGCGCCCCAATGATTTGTGGTGGAACTACAACGTCGACAAATACCTCAAGGGCCAGAAGCCGATTGCCCTGGACCTGTTGTTCTGGAACAACGACAGCACCAACCTGCCCGGCCCGATGTACTGCTGGTATTTGCGCCACACCTACCTGCAAAACGATCTGAAATCCGGTGAGCTGACGTGCTGCGGGGTCAAGCTCGACCTGAAAGCCATCGAGGCGCCGGCGTACATCCTGGCCACCCATGACGACCACATCGTGCCGTGGCGAAGCGCCTATGCCAGCACCGCGTTGCTCGGCGGGGCCAAGCGTTTTGTGCTCGGTGCCTCGGGGCATATCGCCGGGGTGATCAACCCGCCGGCCAGCCAAAAACGCCATTACTGGACCAACAATCGCGTTACCCAGAAACCCGACACCTGGTTCAAGAACGCTGAACAGCACCCGGGCAGTTGGTGGAACGACTGGTTTGTCTGGCTGGCTGCTCACGCCGGAGAACGCCAACCCTCGGCGTTGCACACCGGCAATACCCACTACCCGGCGCTGGAGTCGGCACCCGGCCGTTATGTCATGCAGTGACGCAAAAGCCCGGCGCGATGCCGCATCATCGCGCCGGGCTGACCCTCGCCGCACCGTCCCTCGCAAAACCGCAAACTCAGCACACCAACTCAATATCCCCGCCCGAATCTGCGCAACCATGGCCCTTCACTCATCCCCGTAAGGACCTCCGTCATGGCCATTGCAAAAGCAGCCCCCGGCAAAACCCTGCTGACCCCGACCGATCACACCTTGATCATGATCGACCACCAGTCGCAGATGTCCTTTGCGACCAAGTCGATCGACGCCGTGACCCTGCGCAACAACGCGGCGCTGGTGGCCAAGGCTGCTCGCGGCTTCAAGGTCTCGACCATCCTGACCACTGTTGCCGAGAAGAGCTTTTCGGGGCCGATCTTCGACGAAATCAAATCGGTGTTCCCGGAGCACACCATCATCGACCGCACCAGCATGAACACCTGGGAAGACGAGCGCATCGCCGTTGAAGTGAACAAGTTCGGCAAGCAGAAAATCGTCCTCGCCGGCCTGTGGACCTCGGTGTGCATCGTTGGCCCGGCCCTGTCGGCCATCGACCAGGGTTTTGAGGTGTATTTCATCGCTGATGCGTGCGGCGACGTGTCCGTCGAAGCCCACGAAATGGCCATCCAACGCATGATCCAGCTCGGCGCCCGCCCAATGACGTCGCTGCAATACCTGCTGGAACTGCAACGTGACTGGGCGCGCGGCGAGACGTACGACGAAACCGTTAAAACCTCGATTGCCAACGGTGGTTCTTATGGCCTGGGCTTGATCTACGCCAAGACCATGTTCGGCGCATCCGAAGGCCATTAAGCAACACCAGCGACTGCGTGCCCTGCGCAGTCGCTGCCTGGTGGTGATCAGCCCATGACGTTTTCCGCACAACACCGCACGCTTTGGTTATCGATACTGTTCGCCGGCACCGCCCTGGCTGATGAACCGGCGCCCCGCGCGTCCGGGTTTCTCGACGGCGCAACGCTGGGGGTACTGAGTCGTAACTTCTACCTCAACAGCGATTACCGCACGCCCTCGCCCTCCGGTAAAAGTTACAAAGCCGAATGGGCTCAAGGGTTTATCAGCACGTTTGAATCCGGTTTCACCGATGGCACGCTTGGCGTTGGCCTGGATGCGCACGGTTTTCTCGGGCTCAAACTCGACGGCGGCAAGGGCCACTCCGGTACCGGGTTATTGCCGGTCGATGATGACGGCCGCAGCGACAGCAACTATTCCAGTAGTGGCGGCGCAATCAAGTTCAAAGCCTCCCGCACCACCCTGGCCTTCGGCGAAATGACCGTGGAAACCCCGGTGTTCGACACTTCGGACAAACGCCTGCAACCGGAGTACGCCACCGGTTTGCTGATAAACAGCAAGGAAATCGACGGCATGAACCTAGTGGCCGGGCATTTTACGGCGTTCAAGAATCAGGACAGTTCATCGAGCAAAGGCGACTTCTATGGTTATGGCGCCAACACTGAGGCCGGTGGGATTAGCTTCCTCGGCGCCGACCTGTTCACCAACAGCCCGGTGGGCGGCGCGTTGTACGCCTCCGAGTTGAGCGACACCTGGCACCAGTACTACGGCAATCTGCACCTGAAGCAGTCGGATGTTTTTCTCGATGCCAATCTCTATCGCACGCAAGACACTGGCCGGGCAGTCGCGGGGCCAATCGACAACACGGCCTACAGCTTGTCGGGCAAGTACAGCCTCGGCGCCCACGCCTTCACCCTCGCCTATCAGCAAATCAACGGTGACACCCCGTTCGATTTCGTCGGCGGCGATTCCATCTACCTTGCCAACTCGATCAAGTACGCCGATTTCAACGGTGCCCATGAACGCTCGTGGCAGGCGCGTTATGACCTCGACCTGGGAGCTTTCGGCATTCCCGGGCTGAAGTTCATGACCCGTTACGTGACCGGCCGCGATATTGACGGCACTCACGCACCCAAGGGCGGCGCCTACAACCCGTTCGACCCGGCGACCGGCGAGTACCAGCCGCAACAAGGCGATGGCGGACGGCACTGGGAGCGCGACATCGATTTGCGCTACGTCGTGCAAGCCGGCCCGGCCAAGGACTTGTCGCTGCAACTGTCCCATGTGTCGCACCGGGCCAACACTGCCCAGGCGGGCGATGACATCGACAGGGTGTATGTGGTGGTTCAGTACCCGCTGAGCTTCGGCCACCTCTGATCGACTTTATGCCTTCTGTGGGAGCGGGCTTGCTCGCGAAAGCGGTGGTTCAGTGAACATTAATGTCGACTGACACGCCCTCTTCGCGAGCAAGCCCGCTCCAACAGGGGGGGCATTTTCCAATCCCAGGGTTTATGCCTGCTTTTTGCGATACGCCATCGAATCGTCGATCCGCTTGAGGATGTAGTCCCCTGCCGCCACCGGCGGATACAGGCTCTGCGCCGGGTCGATGCCCAAGTCACAGGGATCGACGTTGGCGCTGTAAGTCGGGTCGTAGAAGGTTGCGATGGAGTAACGCTCATGGCCCGAGGTGTTGATGACCCGATGCAGCGTTGAACGAAAGCGGTCGTTGGACCAGTGCGCCAACAGGTCGCCGACGTTCACCACTAGGCTGCCGGGAATCGGCGTGGCATCAATCCAGCGGTTGGCGCCCAGCTCCCGGACCTGCAAACCGCCACTGTTGTCCTGATACAGCAATGTGATGCAACCGTAGTCGGTGTGCGGCGCCACGCCGAACTGATCGGCTTCAGCCTGGGGCGGTTGCGGTGGGTAATAGACCATCTGGGTGCGCTGCAACGGCTTGGTGTATTTGTCGGTGAAAAAATCTTCGTCAATACCCAACCCCACCGCCACCACCCGCAACAGGTCGGCCCCGGCCAAGGCAACTTCCCGGTAGTAGTCCGCCAAGGCCTCACGCAACGACGGCATGAAATCCGGCCACTGGTTCGGCCCACGCAACGCCTCACCGGCCAGGACGCTCGGATCATCTTCGGCCAGTTCGAGCCCGATACTGAAAAACTCCTTGTGATCGGGTTTGGTGGCCTCGTACATGGTCGCCCCGCCCAGCGCGTGCCAGCCACGATGGCGCTTGTTGACGGCCACCTGGCGTTTGACCTCGGCCGGGTAAGCAAAGAACTCTCCGGCCGCCGCCATCGCCCGGTCGATGACGCCCTGCGGCACACCGTGATTGATGATGTAGAAGAAGCCGATGTCACAGCAGGCGGTTCGAATGGCATCGGCGGCGCGGCGAATACTCGCCTTGTCACCTTCGCGGACACCGGACATATCGATCAGAGGCAGATGAATAGTGGAAGACATGCTCACTCCTGGGGGGCGTGGTGCTGGTGGTCGTTCAGGGACATGACGCAATAGCGGTCACCCTGTATATACAGCTAAAAGCATTTACTGTGCCGCTCCGCTCTCCTGCGCCGTCACTCCCTGCGTGCTAAGGCCCCCCGCTCGCTTTTCAACAAGCAAAAATCGGCCTGCCGTCCAGTATTCATTGGTTTCTAAACGCCCCAACTGTGTGCGCAGAGCGCGCATTTGGTGCAGCTTTCGGTTACACATTCAAACCTCAGCAGGCCGAACGTTTCTTTTAAATCGGGCACGGCGCGCGTCTGAAACGCCGCTCTTTGAGGGTGGCTGTGATTTTTGGCCCGCATATTGCTCTACCTGTATATACAGGATGATATAGCTACCTATTCCACCCACCACTGTCCCAGGACATTGCAATGCACACACCTCTGCTGCTCAAACCCGGTCAACTCACGCTCGATCAATTGCGCGTCATCTATCAGAAGCAATGCGCTATTGAACTGGACCCGCAGGCCCGCGAAGTCGTAGAGGCCAGCACCCGCACTGTGAACCAGATCATTGCCAACGAACGCACGGTGTATGGCATCAATACCGGTTTCGGCCTGCTCGCCAGAACAAAGATTCCGACCGAGTCGCTGACCAAGTTGCAGCGCAACCTGCTGCTCTCGCACTGCACCGGCACCGGTCCATTGCTCGATGACGCCAGTGTCGGCCTGATCATGGCGTTGAAAGTCGGCTCGCTGGCCCGAGGTTTTTCCGGCATTCGCTGGGAAGTGATTCAAGCACTGGTTCAGTTGTATGTCGCCAAGGTTTATCCGTGCATTCCGTCCCAGGGTTCGGTCGGTGCTTCGGGTGACCTGGCCCCGCTGGCGCATATGTCGGCGGTGCTGATGGGTGTCGGTCGCGTTCGTCATGACGGGCGTGAAATGGACGCCGTCGAAGGGTTGGCGATTGCCGGTCTGGAGCCGCTGGTGCTGGGGCCGAAGGAAGGTTTGGCGCTGATCAATGGCACTCAGGTGTCCACGGCCCTGGCGCTGCGCGGGTTGTTTGCCGCCGAGAAACTGTTCACCGCCGCCGTGGTGGCCGGCAGCCTGAGCGTGGAAGCCTTGAAAGGCTCCGACGTGCCGTTCGACCCACGCATCCAGGCCGTACGCGGTCAACCGGGTCAAATCGATGTAGCGCTGTACTACCGCGAACTGCTGGCCGACAGCGAGATTCGTCAATCGCACATCGACTGCGCTCGGGTCCAAGACCCGTATTCCCTGCGCTGCCAGCCACAAGTCATGGGGGCTTGCCTCGATCATTTGCGCTTTGCTGCGGGTGTGTTCCTGCGCGAATCCAATGCCGTTTCGGATAACCCGCTGGTGTTCAGCGCTGACGGCGATGTGCTGTCGGGCGGCAACTTTCACGCCGAACCGGTGGCGATGGCCTCGGACGTTCTGGCCTTGGCGATTTCCGAAATCGGTGCGCTCTCGGAACGCCGGATCGCCCAACTGGTTGACCCGGCGCTCTCCGGTCTGCCGGCCTTTCTGGTGCGCGAAGGTGGCTTGAACTCAGGCTTCATGATCGCTCAGGTGACCGCTGCCGCACTGGCCTCGGAAAACAAAACCCTGGCTCACCCCGCGTCGGTCGACAGCCTGCCGACCTCGGCCAACCAGGAAGACCACGTGTCGATGGCAACCTTCGCGGCCCGGCGTCTGCTGGATATGGCTGGTAACAGCAGCGCGGTGGTGGCCATCGAACTGCTCGGTGCGGCCCAGGGCGTGGACCTGCATGCGCCGCTCAAGACCTCGGAAAAACTGGGCGAAGTCCTGGCGATGATCCGCCGCGAAGTCGCGCACTACGACGAAGACCGCTACTTCGCCCCGGACATCGCCGCCGCTCGCGCCTGGGTGGAGTTGGCCGCGTTCGAGCGTTGGTTGCCCGCCGAACGCCTGTATGCCTGATCGCAAACGAGTCGGCGCAGCCTGACTGCGCCGCTTTCATCACGCCAAAGGGATCGCCATGCGTCGCTACTATTCAGGGTCGGACATTCACCGGGCACAGAGCATTGCCGAACTGGCGGCGATGGCGCGGCGACGCTTGCCGCATTTCGCCTGGGAATACCTGGAAGGCGGGGCCGAGGAAGAACGGACGTTGCAGCGCAACCGCCAAGCCTTTGCAGACATCACGCTGCTGCCTCGCACGTTGGTGCCTTGTTCGGCTACGCACACTCAGCGCTTGCTGTTCGGGCGAGCTCTGCCGCTGCCGATCGCTATCGGTCCCACTGGCTACAACGCCATGCTTTTTCGCGACGCCGATATTCACTTGGCCCGCGCCGCCACCGAGCGTGGGCTGCCTTTCACCCTTAGCACCGTTTCCACCAGTTCTCTGGAACAGGTCGTGGCGGCGGTGCCTGAGGTGAACCTCTGGTTTCAACTGTATTGCCTGCGTGATCCGGCCGTGGCTGAAGACCTGCTGCAACGTGCCGATGCGGTCGGTTGCAAAACCTTGCTGCTGACCAGCGACGCGGTGTTGCTGGGCAATCGGGAATGGGACCGGCGCAGTTTCGTCCGCCCCCGGCAATTGAGCCTGCGCCACAAGTTCGACGTGCTGTGTCACCCACGGTGGATGGCGCAAGCATTGTGGCCACACGGTCTGCCGACCCTGGGCAACATCGAACGCTATCTACCAGCCGAACAACGCACCGTCGAAGGTGCCGCGCAGTTTATCGGTAGCCAAATGGACACCGGACTGAACTGGGACGCCCTCGCCCGCTTGCGTGATCGCTGGCCGCACCAGTTGCTGCTCAAAGGCGTGCTGCACCCGGCCGACGCCGAGAAAGCCGTGACCCTGGGGCTCGACGGGTTGGTGGTGAGCAACCATGGCGGCCGGCAACTGGACGGAGTTCCTGCCAGCCTCGATTGCCTGCCGGCGATTGCCGCCGTGGCCAAAGGCAAACTCGCCCTGCTGCTCGACAGTGGTATCCGTCGCGGCACTGACATTCTCAAAGCCTGCGCACTCGGCGCCGATGCGGTGTTGCTGGGGCGATCTACGCTTTATGGAGTCGCCGTCAGTGGACAGGCCGGCGCCGGCCATGCCCTCGACCTGCTGACGCAAGAGCTGCGCCTGGCCTTGTCTTTGCTGGGCACCCCGGACCTTGAGCAACTTGATCGTCGTGCGTTGACCACGACAACCGCCACTTCCCCTGACCGTGAGTTGAACTGATGACCGATCTACAACACACCCTCGAACAATTGCGTCAGGCACTGGGTGACGACGCGGTAATCACTGGCACCGATATCAGTCAACGCCACTACTGCGACTGGACCGGCCATGCCCCGGCCTGCCCCGCCGCGCTGTTGTTGCCCCGGACCACCGCGCACGTCGCCAGTGCCCTGCGGATTTGCAACGCGGCCCAACAAACGGTGGTTCCCCAGGGCGGCATGACCGGGCTGGCCGGCGGCGCGGTGCCTCGGGCCACGGACATCGCCTTGTCTCTGGAACGTTTGCGCGGCATCGAAGAAATCGACCCGGCGGCCGCCACTGTCAGCGCCTGGGCCGGCACCACCCTGGAGGAGATCCAGCAAGCCGCGCTCAACGCCGGGTTTGTCTTTCCTCTGGATCTTGGCGCACGAGGCTCATGCCAGATCGGCGGCAACATCGCCACCAATGCCGGGGGCAACGCGGTGATTCGCTACGGCATGACCCGTGACCTGGTGCTCGGGCTGGAAGTGGTTCTGGCCGATGGCCGGGTCCTCGACTTGCGCAACAAAATGATCAAGAACAACTGCGGTTATGACCTGAAACAGTGCTTTATCGGCAGTGAAGGCACCTTGGGCGTGATCACCCGGGCAGTATTGAAGCTTGCGCCGCAACCCGGCCAGACCAGCACCCTGCTCTGCGCCCTGCCCGACTACGCCAGTGCCGTCAGCCTGCTGCGGCGGATTCAACGCGGCGTCGGCACGCCGCAAGCCTATGAGCTGATGTGGCAAGACTTCTTCCGCCTCGGGGTGAGCTGGCTGGACAACGCCACCGCGCCGATGTCGCTGGACCATCGTTTGTACGTGCTGCTGGAGTCGGCCGGCCCGCAGGAGCAACTCCAGGCGTCGCTGGAAGAGGCGTTCGGCGCCGGCGAAGTCATCGACGCAGTGCTCGCCAGTTCCCAGACCCAGGCGCGCGGGCTCTGGAAAATCCGCGAAGCCACCGGCGAATTCCCGACCCGCATGACCCCGCTGAATTTCGACGTCAGCCTGCCCATCGGCCTGATCGGCGACTTCGTCGAGCGTTGCCGCGCACGCCTGGAAGAACGCTGGCCGGGCAACTGCAGCGTGTATTTCGGACACATCGGTGACAGCAACCTGCACCTGACCGTGGACTGCCAGTCCTTGCCGCAGCCGGCACCGATCCTTGAGATCGAAGAACTGGTGTACAGCGCGGTCGGCGAACTGGGTGGTTCGGTGTCTGCCGAGCATGGCATCGGCCTGCTCAAGCGTGAGTTTCTTCATCACTCGGTCGGCCCCGAAGCCCTCGCAGTGATGCGCCAACTCAAGGACTGCTTTGACCCCAACGGCATTCTCAACCCGGGGAAAATTCTCGGCTGAAGGCCTGTATATACCGGAGTGGCACGTTAACTGCTGTTGCCCTCCTGAATCACCGCAGGACTCACACCCAACCTCGCTGTATCCCCTGAAGGAGTGACACCATGCAACTCGATTCTCTATTCAGTAAACGATTCAACGGCTTGTGCCTCGCTCTGACCCTGACTGTCGCGTCCCTGGCTGCACACGCCGATCAACTGGCGGATGTAAAAAAAGCCGGAGAACTGGTGGTGGGTACCGAGCTGCAATTTGCTCCTTTCGATTTCACCGACAACGGCAAGCAGAAAGGCCTGAACGCCGAGTTGTTCGAACAGTTGGGCAAGGAGTTGGGGGTCAAGGTGAAGTTCATCGACCTGCCGTGGCCGAGCGTACTGCCAGGGCTTGAAGCGAAGAAATTCGATATGGTCGCCGGTCCGATCATCGTGACCCAGGCCCGCAAAGAGCGTTATCACTTCATGCTGCCCATCGCCGAAGCCACCGTTGCCTTGATGGTCGGCGCCAGCGACACCACCATCACCAAACCGCAAGACATTGCCGGCAAAGCCGTGGGTGCAGGTAAAGGTTCGGCGCAACTCGAAGAGCTCAAAACTTTCGCCGCCACGCTGCCGGAGAAAGTCACGATCCGCGAATACGTCGACAACAACCAGGCCTACGCCGACCTCGCGGCCAAGCGCATCGTTGCCGTTGCCAACTCGCTGCCGAACATCTCCTACGTCGCTGCCGAGCGTAGCAAGGCGTTCAAAGTGATCCTGCCGCCGTTCGGCAAAAAATCCTACTTCGCCTACCTGGGCCGCAAGGATGACGACGCCAACAGCTTGATCGCCGCCCTCGATGCCGCACTGCTGAAAATGCACGACGACGGTCGCCTCGCCGCCCTGCAGAAAAAATGGCTGGGGGCCGAGATGGACGTACCGAAAGCCGACTTCACCCCAACCTGGTAAACCCGCCTGTTCATTGGAGCTCCTGATCGCCGGCCAGCCCTGGCCGGCGATCAACTGAGTTGGAGTCGCCGCGATGTTCGATTGGCCTTTGTTTTTACAGAACCTGCCGTTGCTGCTGACCAGCCTGCTGGTGACCCTTGAAGTCTCTACCGCCGCCCTGGGGATCGGGTTTTTCATCGGCATTCTGATCGCTAGCCTGCGCCTGTCGCCGGTGCCGTTGTTCCGGCGTTTGGGTGGCGGCTACATTTTTGTGTTCCGGGGCATTCCGCTGCTGGTGCAATTGCTCTTCGTTTATTACTTCCTGCCGCGCGTTGGCCTGCCCAACGTGTCGCCGCTGACCGCCGCGATCATCAGCTTGTCGTTGTGCGCCGGGGCCTACATCGCCGAGATCCTGCGTGGTGGTTTCCTGGCCATTCCCGGAGGTCAGTTGGAGGCCGCCGGGCTGCTTGGCCTGAGCACCGGGCAAATGCTGATCCGTATCCGCGTGCCGCAAGCCGTGCGCCTGACGCTGCCGGCGCTGGTCAACGAAATGATCCTGCTGATCAAGGCGTCTTCGCTGGTGTCGGTGGTCGGCCTCGCTGACCTGACCCGCACCGCGCAGAACCTGGCGGCCAGCGATTACCTGTTCGTTCAGGACTACCTGATGCTCGCCGGCTTCTATTGCCTGATCAACATTCCACTGGCGTTCTGCGGCGGCCTGCTGGAGCGACGCATGAAGGAGCAACGCTCATGATTTTCGACTACCGGATCATCACCGAGCACCTCGGTGACATCGCCCAAGGTTTCGCCGTCACCCTCGGCACCTGGTCCGCCGGGGTCGTGCTCGGGTTGTTCCTCGGCTTGCTGATTGCCGTAGCGCAACTGTTTGGCAACAACCTGATCCGCGCGCCGTTGCGGGCGTTCATCGAAGTGATCCGCAGCACGCCGTTTCTGGTTCAGTTGTTCCTGGTCTACTACGGCGGCCCGTCATTCGGCCTCAGCCTGGAGCCGATTCCGGCCGGCGTCCTCGGGTTGGGCATTTACGGCAGCGTCTATTTCGCGGAGATCTTCCGCACCGGTTTCGAGTCGGTCGCCCGCGGTCAACTGGAAGCGGCCGATTGCCTGGGCATCACACGCTGGCAATGCATCCTGCGCATCCAGGTGCCGCAGATGCTGGTGATGATCCTGCCGGCGCTGGTCAATCTGGTGACCATTTTGTGCAAGGAAACTGCGGTCCTGTCGATCATCACCATCCCGGAACTGACCATGGTCATGACCGGCATCGGCTCGCAAACCTTCGCCTTCGTCGAAACCCTGTTGGTGCTGTGTATCGGCTACCTGCTGCTGGTCGAGTTGTGTTCGCGCCTGGGGATGTACCTGGAAACGCGGGTCGGCCGCTTTATGAGCAGGCAAGCGCAATGAACGACCTACAACGCCATTTGAAACCCATCGCCCCGAAACAAGGTGACCCCATGAAGACTCCCGAACAACTCCCCGGCGATTCGCAACCCATGTTGCGCCTGCACAATGTCGGCAAGAGCTTCGGCACCCTGCGTGTGCTCAAAGGTATCGATTTGCAGGTCCGGCATTCCGAAGTGGTGTGCCTGATCGGGCCCTCCGGCTCGGGTAAAAGCACCCTGCTGCGCAGCATGGCGTTCCTCGAAGAGTACGACGAAGGCGAAATCCATATCGAAGGCCAGTTGCTCGGCTTCGTGCCGGACAACGGCAAGGGCCGCAAACGCGCCGCGCAATCGCAGATCAATCAGGTTCGGCGCAACGTCGGTATGGTCTTCCAGCAGTTCAACCTGTGGCCGCACATGACGGCGCTGGGCAATGTCAGCGAAGCCTTGCTGCGGGTGCGCAAGCTGTCTTCTGCCGAGGCCCGCAAGCGTGCGTTGGCGATGCTCGACAAAGTCGGCCTGGCGCACAAGGCCGACGTATATCCGATCCAGCTCTCGGGCGGCCAACAGCAGCGTGTGGCGATTGCCCGGGCGTTGGCGATGGAGCCACACATCATGTTGTTCGATGAACCGACCTCGGCGCTCGACCCGGAACTGGTGGGTGAGGTCCTGCAAGTGATGAAGACCCTGGCCAAAGAAGGCATGACCATGGTGGTGGTCACCCATGAAATGGGCTTCGCCGCGCAGGTTGCCGACTCGGTGGTGTTCCTCGATCAGGGCCAAGTGGTGGCCCAAGGCACGCCGCAGCAAATCTTCCACAACAGCGAACACCCACGCCTGCAGCAGTTTCTGCAGAACTATCTGGATCGCAATGCCTTCTGGCAGGACAACAAAGAGGCCTCTCTGGTATGAACGCTGCTGAACTGCAACTCCTCGCGCGCCCACAAGTGCGTGACCTGGCCAGCTACAACGCCGGCCTCAGCACCGAAGCCGTGCGCCAGCGCTTCGGGCTGACCCGGGTGGCCAAGCTGGGCAGCAACGAAAACCCGCTGGGGCCGGCGCCCGCCGTGGCCGCCGCGATGGCCAAGGCCTGTTCAAGCATCGCCCTTTACCCGGATGCCAGTTGCCTGGAGTTGCGCGCGGCGCTGTCAGCGAAACTCGGCGTGCCGGGCAATCAGTTGGTGTTCGGCAACGGCTCCGAAGATTTGCTGAGCATCATCAGCCGGGTGTTTCTTGACCATGGCGATGAAGTGGTCACGGTGGTGCCGTCGTTTGGCCTGCACTTTATTTATCCCATCGCGGCGGGTGCGACGGTGTCCGGGGTGCCGATGACGGCTGAAGGTCGCTTCGACGTACCGGCGATGATTGCGGCGCTGACGCCGAAAACCCGGCTGTTGATGTTCTCCTGTCCTTCTAACCCGGTCGGTTGCACGCTGGACGCCGATGAGTTGCAACGGCTGTTGGCGGCACTGCCAGCGCAGTGTTTGCTGGTGTTTGACGAGGCCTATTACGAGTACGCCGATTTCGAGGCGGACTACCCCGATTGCCTGGGATTGATCCAGGCCAGCGGCAAACCGTTTATCTTGCTGCGCACGTTCTCCAAGGCCTATTCCCTGGCCGGGTTGCGCATCGGCTACGGGATCGTCAGCGATCCGCTGCTGGCCGACCTGATTGATCGCCTGCGCACCCCGTTCAACATCAATCGCGTGGCCCAGGCTGCGGCTATTGCTGCGCTGGCGGACGAAGAGCATTTACAGGCCACCCTCGCCCACGTCGCCCACGAACGGCGGCACATGGTGGTCGCGCTGCAAAACATGGGATTGAGTCCGGCGCCGTCGATGGCCAACTTCCTGTATTTCAGCACGCCGTATCCGGCTGAAACCCTCAATCAGGCCTTGCTGCGCAAGGGCGTGATCCTCAAGCCGTGGCGTGAAGACGGCTACACACAGTACTTGCGTGTGTCCATCGGTAGCTGTGAGGATAACGACCTTTTTCTCAAAGCCCTGGCAAGTGTTCTTGCCGCTCAAAAAGACGCGGACTGACCCATGATCAAAAATGCACCGCAAGCCCTCTATCGGCGCGCGAAGGACTTTGTGCAAGACAAGCTGCGCAGCGGTGAATGGAAGCCCGGAGACCTGATTCCGTCGGAAAATCGCCTGGTGCAAGAGCTGGGCATTTCACGCATGACCGTCAACCGCGCCTTGCGCGAGCTGACGGAAGAAGGTCATCTGGTGCGGATCTCCGGCGTCGGGACGTTTGTGGCCGAGAGCAAACCGCAATCGAACCTGCTGCGTATCACCAACATCGCCGACGAAATCATTGCGCGGGGGCACCGCTACTCCTGCCGCGTCCTGCACCTGGGGCGTGAAGCCGCGTCGATGCCAGTGGCGGCCGCGTTGGCGCTGCCCACCGGTTCGTCGGTGTTTCATCTGATCTGCGTGCACAGTGAGGAAGGCGTGCCGGTGCAGTTCGAGGATCGCTACGTCAATCCCGAACTGGTGCCGGACTTCCTGCTGCAAGAATTTGGTGAGCAACTGCAACCGGCGCGTTATCTGTTGCAGGTCATCCGTCCCGACGAGATGGAACACATTGTCGAGGCCGGTCACCCGAGCAGCGACGAAAGCAAGCACATGCAGATCGACGCCAATGAACCGTGCCTGATCCTCCTGCGCCGCACCTGGAGCCAAAGCAAAATCGTCACCTACGTACGCCTGACCCACCCTTCATCGCGCTATCGCCTGGGCAGTCGCCTGCCGGTGAATGGCGCTCACCGCGACAGTTGAGTCCGCGCCATTGACTGAACCGGCTGACGACCGGCAATCAGGATGAACCCCACGGACAGCAGCGCACACAACGCACCGAGCAGGATTGAGGCGGTGTAATTCTGGTAAAGGTCGAACAGCAACCCCGCCACACTCCCGCCGATCAGCGCCGCAATCCCGACCGAAATGTACAGTGCACCGAGGATCGCCCCCAGGTTCGCCGTGCCAAACCAACTGGCCGTCACCGACGGGTACAGGGAAATGCAGCCGCCATTGGCCACGCCAAAACACACGGCGAACAGCGCCAGCGTGGTGAAGGTATGAGCGCCCAGCCACAACAAATTGAGCAGCATCAGTACGAAGGTCAGGACAATCAGCAGACGCCGGGCGCCGATCCGGTCACCGATGCTGCCTAGGAGCAGCCGACCGCCAACGTTGCCCACGCCAATCAGTCCGATCAATAGATTGGCCTCGGTGGCGGACAGTCCAAACTGGCGGGCGTAGGGATTGATGTGCACCAGCGCCAGAAACAGCCCGACCGAACCAAAGAAAATCGCCCCGAAGTACCACCAGAATCGCCCCGTGGCAGCCGCGTCGGCCAGGCGCATGCCCGCAGGCGTCGCGTGATGTTCGGCGCACGCCGAGGCCGCGTCGAGGCCATCCGGTAAAAGGCCCAGCGCCTGCGGATTGCCCCTGACCAGCCATGCGACCAGCAGCCCCGTGACCAGAATGGTCGCGGCGAAGATCTGCATCGTCGTTTCCCAGGAAAAATGCTGCATCAGCAGCCCGGCAGCAGTTGGTCCGACAAACGTCCCGACCCCGGTGCCGGCCAGCGCAATGCCCGAGGCCTTGCTGCGGTGTTTGATGAACCAGCGCTGCACCGCCGCGACCGTTGGCACATACACCAGCCCGACGCCCAAGCCGACCAGGGAACAGAAACACAGCAAAAACCATTGCAACGAGCCGGATGCAAGGCTGGCGAGGAAGAACCCCAGTGCCAGCGAAATGATCCCGGCGCAAACCACCCGGCGGGTAGAAATGCGATCCGCCAGGGAACCGGAGAACACCCCGACCACGTAATAAATAAAAGCTGTCAGCGAAAACACCGACGCGACCGAGAAGCTTCCGACCGCGAAGTTGGACTGTATCTGCGAAAAAAATGCACCAAAGGAGTAAGCGCCGCCAAAAATGAGTGCCAGCAGCAGATGCGCTGCGAACACGACGTACCATCCTGGAAAAATTCTGCTTTTCATCACCGTCTGCTCTCGGGATTCGGGGAGGCATGCACCGAACAAACGGTGGGAGCGGGCTTGCTCGCGAAGAGGCCGGCAGATCCAGCATCAAAGTTGCCTGTCAGGACGCATTCGCGAGCAAGCCCGCACACATGGGTTCGGTGTTGAACCACGGGTTTGTGAACGATGCCTATAGTTGTATGTACAGGCCTATGCAATCTTGCGGCCATTTTCATAACACCATGCCCCGAACGGTCTGAACACCTTTAAAACACTGAATCTCCTTAAAAAACAGCCACAAAAAAGCTCACCGATTCAGCGAACCGGTGAGCTCTTTTTTCACACCTTTGCGTGAGATTTGGTAACAAACTGCCAGGTATCAGTGCAACCAACCCGCCTTACTTGACCTGACGCTGCGGTGCCTTGTGCACCATGGTGTAGGCGTAGTCCACGCCCATGCCGTAGGCGCCGCTGTGTTCGCGCACCAGTTCCATCACCGCGTCGTAGGTTTCTTTGTGGGCCCAGTCGCGCTGGTATTCGAGCAGCACTTGTTGCCAGGTCACCGGTACCGCGCCGGCCTGAATCATTCGTTGCACCGACATGTCGTGGGCTTCCTTGGTAGTGCCGCCGGAAGCGTCGGTGACGATGTACACCTCGTAGCCTTCAGCCAGTGCTTCGAGTGCTGGGAAGTTCAGGCAAACCTCAGTCCACAGTGCGGCCATGATCAGTTTTTTGCGCCCGGTGGCTTTCACCGCTTCCACCAATGCCTTGTCTTCCCAGGAGTTCATCGAGGTGCGCTCAATGGGCTGCTGATCCGGGAACACTGCGAGCAACTCCGGCCAGATGTAGCCGCTGAAGCTTTCGGTTTCCACCGAGGTCAGGATGGTCGGCACGTTGAAAATCTTCGCCGCTTTGGCCAGGCCAACGGTGTTGTTCTTCAGGGTCTGGCGATCGATCGATTGCACGCCGAAGGACATCTGCGGCTGGTGGTCGATCAGGATCAGGGCGGAGTTGGTTGGGTTGAGCAATTCACGAATGGACATGGCGAGTTCCTTTTGATGTCGGCGAGTTGTGTTTAATGGGTTAGCCGCTGGGTGCTTCGTTGGAAGGCTGTTTGCTGGCGGCTTGGTAGCTAATTTAGGCCCTGGCGATAAAAGGAACAATTCCCTAGAATCGGGAATCATTGATTCCAAATTAGGGACAATCCTTGGACCGTATCGAATGCATGCGCGCGTTTATTGTCACCGTCGGTGAAAACGGCTTCGCCGCCGCTGCCCGGGCGATGGACGTGCCGCGCTCAAAAGTCAGCAAACAGATTCAAGCGCTGGAAGAAGCGATCGGCGTGCAGTTGCTGCAACGCACCACCCGCAGCCTGCACCTGACCGAGGCCGGCGCCGAGTATTACGACGCGGCGCGGGAACTGATCGCCTCGCTGGACGAAGCCGAGCAACGGGCCCGGGACGGCGTGGGCGAGTTGCGTGGGGTGTTGCGGATCAACGCGCCGATGTCCTTCGGTTTGCGCCGTTTGGGGCCGCTGATCCCGGTGTTCCATGAACTGCACCCGAACATCGAATTGCAGCTGGTGCTGAGTGATCAGCAAGTAGACCCGGTGCGCGGCGGATTCGACGTGACGTTACGGATCGCGAGCATGCCCGACTCATCCATGGTCGCCCGGCTGTTGGCCCCGGCCCCGCGAATCATGGTCGCTTCGCCCGCCTATCTGAAACGTGCCGGCACGCCACAAGTGCCCAAGGACCTGACGGCCCACCAATGCTTGAACTACGGCTATCTGCAAAGCGGCGTCAGCCTGCAACTGAGCAATGGCAAAGACACCCAACGGGTCAACGTCACCGGGCCATTGCACGCCAACAACGGTGATTTGCTCGCCCAGGCTGCCGAAGCCGGGATGGGCATCGCCCTGCTCCCGGATTTCATTGTCGAAGAGGCATTGGCGGCGGGTCGGCTGGTGGCGGTGCTGTGCGAATGGCAGGCGCCGCCGATCACCATCAACGCGGTCTACCCGTCGGCGCGGCGGGTGCCGCAGAAGACCCGCACGTTCATTGATTTTCTGATCAAGGAACTGGCGCCACGTTGAAATTGGCGGAAGGCAGCCGGAGTCGAACCTGCCCGGGAACGGATGCCGTCCCCAACCGGGTTTGAAGCCCGGCCGCGCCACCGGGCGCGATTGCCTTCCTTATTCGTTGGCCTGAGCCAGGGCACTGTCGAGACGGATCTGGCGACGATCGCCGAGGCGTCGGGTCAGGCCGATCCGGTCGAAGTATTCAAGAATCTGCACGCTGCGCTTGCGCCCCAACCCCACGGCATCACGAAACGCAGCCACCTCGATCACCGGGTTTCCAGCGGCCAGTTGCAACAGCATAGCCGCCAATCGGCGCAGCATCGCATCGGTGTAGAACAGGTCGCGCACCACTTGGTGCAGCAGCCCCAGCCGCGCCATTTTGCGCAGCAGCAGGCGCACGGCCGTTTCGTCCTGCCCCAGGTCGCGCATCCACGGAGGATTGAAACCGGCCGCGTCGAAGATGGGCTGCAATTGTTGCCACAAGGCTTCGTCGTCGGCACTCAAGCGCACGTGATGATCGGGCAGGTGCAGCCAGGGTCCGCTGGTGACGATGGTGCCGCTGGCGAGCAATTCGTCGAGCAGGCTGATGAAGGTCGGCCGGTCCAGTGCGGTGCCGGCGAACCGGCGCAAGCGATCCCGGTCCGGGCCCATTTGATCCGGTTCCAGTTGATGGAAACGTGCGAGGTGTTCCAGTAGCGGTGCCTTCAGCGCTTCCCAACGTTGGGAGCTGAACAGCAGCGGACCTTGGCGGGTGTTGATCAGGCGTACGTCATCGGGCAGAACCCAGCTATCGCGCGGACGGTTGAACTGGCGCTCCAGTCGCAGGGGATCGAGGCCAATGTCGCTGTTGCCCAGCAGCGCGGGTATGACCTCTTCAAGGCAGTTGGTGGTGGCGAGGGCGTGCAACTGCGCCAATCGCTCGGGGCTGCGACGCTGGCGGCTCGGCGCGAACGGATCGAGTACCCGCCCGCCACCGAGGGTGCGTTGGGCGCTTTGGTCGCGCAGGATCAGCGGATCGCCCTTCACCGCATGCACCGACGCGTTCAGCAGCAGTTGCGCGAACATCCGCTGGCCCGGCGCCAGGCTTGGGCCTTCCAGCAACGCCACTCGCCCGGTCAAGTCCTGGGTGCCGAGGTGAACGTGTACCGGGTGGAAATGCGGAAATAGGCTGGTTTCGCCGGGCAGCAGTTGGAACTCGATGTCCAGGCGTTGGGTCGGTGCGTGCAGCCACTCGGACAAAAGCCATTGGCCCCGGTGGATCTGATCCAGGCTCAGGCGTTCAGCGCTCAGGTTCAGCGCCACCCGTTGCCCGGCGAACGCGTTGTCGGCGGGTTGATTTTGCGCGTGCAGGCCCCGCACTCGCACGGGTTTGCCTTGGGGGCCGAGCAGCAATGTATCGCCCACGGCCACCTGACCGGACAACGCCGTGCCGGTGACCACAATGCCGGCGCCGGCCACGCTGAAAGCCCGGTCAATCGCCAAACGAAAACCGCCACTGGTGCTGCGTTGAAGAACATCCTTTTGCGTGTCGAGTAAGGCTGCCCGCAAGGTCTCGACACCCTCGCCGGTCACACTCGACAACGCAATCAACGGAGCGTCGGCAAACGGTCCGGGCGCCAGCAACGCTTCAATCTGCGCCCGAACTTGCGATACACGCGCCGGCTCAACCCGGTCACACTTGGTGATCGCCACCAACGCCCGAGGAATGCCCAGCAACTCGACAATCGCCAGGTGCTCGCGGGTCTGGGGCATCACGCCGTCGTCCGCCGCGACCACTAACAACACCAGGTCGATGCCCTGCGCCCCGGCGAGCATGTTGTGGGTGAAACGCTCATGCCCGGGCACGTCGATAAATCCGGTCAGCTCGGCACCCGGCTCCAGCGCAGCGTAGAGGTAGCCGAGGTCGATGGTCATGCCGCGCTCGCGCTCCTCGCGGCGTCGATCACCTTGCTGGCCGGTCAATGTTTCCAGCAACAAAGTCTTGCCATGGTCGATATGCCCTGCAGTGCCGACGATCACCCCTGCCCTCCGTTCAACTGATCGAGTTGCGCCAGCCACACGGCTTCGTCGTCCAGTTGCCGCAAGTCGAGCCACAAGGCGTCGTCATCGATACGCCCGAGCACTGGAATCGGCAAGCTGCGCAACGCCACTTCCAGCACCCGCAGTGAACGCCCGCGCAGTCGTTTGGACACCAGGGGCCGCAGGCACAGCGCGGCACTCGGCAAACGCGCCACCAGTTGGCTGCCGCTGCCGATCATCCCCAGCGCCGGCACCGGGCTGACGTTCCAGCCCTCGCCCAAGCGCTCGGCCAATGACGGTTGCAAGCGTTCGGCCTGGGCGAGGATGTCCACTTGTGGCCGGGTCAGCAGACGCAGACTCGGCAAGCGTTCGGCCAGTCGATCAGGATCGCGGTACAGGCCCAGCACGGCTTCGAGCGCCGCCAACGTTAGTTTGTCGACCCGCAACGCACGCTTGAGTGGGTTCTTTTTGATCTTCGCGATCAGGTCCTTGCGCCCGACAATCAACCCGGCCTGCGGGCCACCGAGCAATTTGTCAGCGCTAAAGGTCACGATGTCCGCGCCATCGAGCAGCGCCTGACGCACTGTCGGCTCGGCCGGCAAGCCCCAGCGCGTCAGGTCCAGCAGACTGCCGCTGCCCAAGTCCTCCAGCAACGGCAAAGCATGCCTGTGCGCCAGATCGGCCAGTTCCGCGGTCGGCACGCTTGTGGTGAATCCGGAGATGGCGTAGTTGCTCGCATGCACGCGCATGACCAAGCCACTGCGTGGGCCGATGGCCGCCTCATAGTCCTTGGCGTGGGTGCGATTGGTGGTGCCGACCTCAACCAGTTTCACCCCGGCCCGGGCCATGATGTCGGGAATGCGGAAAGCACCGCCGATTTCAATCAGCTCGCCCCGGGAAATGATCCCTTCCTTGCGCGCCCCGAGGCTGTTGAGGGTCAGCAGTACGGCAGCGGCGTTGTTATTGACCACGGTGACCGCTTCAGCGCCGGTCAACTCGCGGATCAAACCTTCGATCAAGTCATCGCGATCCCCACGCTTGCCACTGTGCAGATCGAATTCAAGATTGATCGGGTAACGCGCCGCCATCTGCACCGCTTCAATGGCTTCGTCCGGCAACAGCGCCCGTCCCAGATTGGTGTGCAACACGGTGCCGGTGAGGTTGAACACGCGGCGTACGTGGCTGCGGTGTTGTGCAATCAGTCGCTCACCCACCCTGCCCGCCAGCACCTCAGGTGCGATTTCAATCGCCGCCATTTGCCCCGACAACACGGGCTCGCGCAGGTCATCGAGCAACTGCCGCAGACTGGCCAGCAACGCCTCCCGCCCATAACGCTCGGCCAAGGGCTGGCACGCCGGATGACGCAACAAACTGTCGATGGAGGGCAAACGCAGGTTGGACATCGGCAACTCCGAAAGCGATGGACCGTCGCGCCTGAGTGTAGACGCTGCGCTCAATCGCCTCCGGGGGCCAACAGCAGATTCGGCGCCAGGCGCTGGTAGCCTTCCTGCTCCAGCCTCATGTCCAGCAGCAGACTGGTCAAATCCGTCGAAAGCGCCTCGGCTTCGGCATCGTTTTCCAGGTACAGCAATTTCAGGTAGCTCTTGCAGCCAGGGCAGACTTCCGCCCGCAACGGCGCCTGATTCGCCGCGTGCCGATCATCATCGAGGCTGACGTATTCCAGGCCTTTGCTCTGCTCGCAATACACGCACTTGACCCGCACCACATGCCATTCACAGGCACACAACGAGCACACCAGATAACGCAAACCGTTGAACTTGCCGCGATGACGGATCACCCCGGCCATGGCCGGCGAACCACAGGCCGGGCATTGGCTGAGGCTGTCGCCGGGCTTGAGGTCAAGGTTCGGCGTGTCGAGCAACCAATGGCTCCAGGTCACTTGCAGCGCGGCGCCGAGAAACGGCACCACTTCGGCGGGCAACAACGAATATTGGCCACTGACCAACGCCACGGCCCAAGCCTTGAGCTGTCCGGGGTTGGCCGATAGCAGCGTGTTGATTGCACGTTTGACCGCTGCCTGAGGCGGTGGCTTATAGCGCAGCAACACGGCGTACAGAAACGGCAACCAATCGCCCTCGCGCACCAGGCTGTCAGCGGCGAACGGTGGCAAACCGTGCTGCTGGCAGACTTTCAACCGTTCGGGATCGGGCATCACATCAACCGGCAGATCATCCATCAAGTCCTGTTGCAGATGACACAACCCGGCCACCAGCCGCAGGTATTCGGCCAGCGGATGGCCCTCGGCCAACCGCTCCAGCCCCAGCGCCCGCAGGGTGAACAGGTTGCGCGGTGGCAGGTACAGAAACGGCGGAGAACTCGCCGCCGCTTCGATTTCGCCAGGCTCAAGAATCGTCGCCAAGTGCTTATCCTTTTCTGATCGGTCGGTCGGGGTCTTCGTCGCGGGTCACTTCCCGGTACCAGAGTTCATGGTGCTTCCTGGCCCAGGCGCGGCTGACCCAACCGTGGACCATGGCGCTGATCGAACCCTTGATCCAGATCCCGGCGTAGATGTGAATGATGATGCTCAGCACCAGCACAAACCCCGCCAGTGCATGCAACAGCATGGCCCAGCGAATCGTGGTGATGCCGAAATACACGCTGAAATACGCCCGCCAGATCACCAGTCCGGTGAACAACAGTCCCAACATGCAGGCCAGCAATGTCCAGAAGAGTAGCTTCTGCCCGGGGTTGTACTTGCCAATCGGCGGCACGCCCTCCTCTTCGTTCTGGATCACCCGGTCGATGCGCTTGAGCCACAAACCGTCGTTGCGAATAAAGAAGTTGGCCCGCCAGAAGCGAATCACCAGCCCGAGGAACAGCACAAACATCAGCACGCCCATGAACGGATGGAGAATCCGCGTCCATGGCCCGCCGCCAAACAGGTTGCTCAGCCAGAACAGCGCCGGGTGAAACAATGCCAGCCCCGACAGCGCGGCCATGAAAAACAGGATCGCCACCAACCAGTGATTGGTCCGCTGGTTGGCGGTGTAGCGCAGGATCTGCTTGCGAATCATGGTCTGTTCTCCCCGCGCGGATCAAAGGTGTGCACCGATGGATCGACCTCGTGCACTGCCGGATCTTTAACCGGCGGTAACTCGTCTTCTTCGACAATTTGCGGCCCGATGCGCACGTAATGGAAGAACCCGGCCAGCACCGCCAACCCCATGGCCAACAGGCCCAGCGGTTTGCTGACGCCTTTCCACAAGCCCACCAACGGGCTGATCGCCGGGTCTTTCGCCAGCCCGGCGTACAACTGCGGCGTATCGGCATGGTGCAACACATACATCACATGGGTGCCGCCGACACCGGCCGGGTCGTACAAACCGGCATTTTCAAAACCACGGCTCTTGAGATCGACGATCCGTTCGGCGGCGTGTTCCTTCATGTCTTCCTTGGTGCCGAAGACGATGGCGCCGGTCGGGCAGGTTTTCACGCAGGCTGGCTCCAGGCCCACGGCGACCCGGTCCGAACACAACGTGCACTTGTAGGCCTTGTGATCCTTTTGCGAGATGCGCGGGATGTTGAACGGGCACCCCGTGATGCAATAACCGCAGCCGATGCAATGGTCCTGATCGAAATCGACAATGCCGTTGGCGTGCTTGATGATCGCGCCGGGACTCGGACACGCCGCCAGGCAACCGGGCTCGGCACAATGCATGCAGCCGTCCTTGCGGATCAGCCATTCGAGGTTGCCAGCGTCGGTTTCATGCTCGGTGAAGCGCATCAGCGTCCAGGTTTCCGAGGTCAGGTCCTGGGGATTGTCGTAGGTGCCGAGATTGTGGCCGACGTCGTCGCGCAACTCGTTCCATTCCGAACACGCCACTTGGCACGCCTTGCAGCCGATGCACTTGGTGGTGTCGATCAGCTTCGCCACTTCTTCCTGATTGCGCGCCGACGGCGGCACCGTCGTGGTGGCCGAGCGGGCAATGATGTCTTGGCTGGCCATTTAGACTTTCTCCACGTTGACCAGGAATGACTTGGATTCCGGGGTCTGGGAATTACCATCGCCGAGGAACGGCACCAGGGTGTTGGTGAGATAGCCGTGGCGCGTCAACCCGGTAAAACCCCAGTGCAGCGGGATACCGATGTGGTGCACCACCTGGCCGTTGACCTGCAACGGCCGAATGCGCTTGGTCACCACCGCCACCGCTTCGATAAAGCCACGCTTGCTGCTGACCCGGACCTTGTCGCCGGCGACGATGCCCTTCTCTTTCGCCAGCACTTCGCCTATTTCAACGAATTGCTCCGGCTGGGCAATCGCGTTGAGCTTGCAGTGCTTGCTCCAGAAGTGGAAATGCTCGGTCAACCGGTAACTCGTCGCGGCGTAGGGGTAATCCTTGGCCACGCCGAGGGTTTCCCACACCGAATCAAAGATTCGCGCCGCCGGGTTGCTGGTGGCGTTTTTGTTGTTCGGGTGCAACGGGTTGATGCCGATCGGGGTCTCAAACGGCTCGTAGTGCTCGGGGAACGGTCCTTCGTTCATCTTGTCCACGGCGAAGAACCGCGCCACGCCTTCGGGGTTCATGATGAACGGGTTCATCCCGGCTTCCGGTGGCGAGTCGACCTTGAAGTCCGGCACATCGGTGCCGCCCCAGGCCTTGCCGTTCCACCACACCAGGCGTTTTTTCTCGTCCCACGGCTTGCCTTGCGGGTCGGCTGAAGCGCGGTTGTAGAGAATCCGCCGGTTCATCGGCCAGGCCCAGGCCCAGCCCAAATGTTGCTTCATGCCATACGGATCGCTGTTGTCGCGGCGGGCCATCTGGTTGCCCATTTCGGTCCAGCTGCCACAGAAAATCCAACAGCCCGACGCGGTGCTGCCGTCGTCCTTGAGCTGCGCGAAACCGGTCAGTTGCGCGTTGCCCTTGATCGCCGCGCCGGTGGCATCGGTGAAGTCAGTGGTGGCGACGCCGTTGATTTCCTTGGCCAGTTCTTCCGGCGAGGGCTCGTCGGTGATTTTGTAGGGCCACGACAGTTTCAGGATCGGGTCGGGGAACGCGCCGCCATTGGCCTGATAACGCTTGCGCAGGCGCAAGAACAACTCGCTCATGATCCGCACGTCTGTCTGCGCTTCGCCCGGCCCGTCGGCGCCTTTCCAGTGCCATTGCAACCAGCGGCTGCTGTTGACCAGCGAACCGTCCTCCTCGGCAAAACAGGTGGTCGGCAGGCGAATGACTTCGGTGTGGATGTCGGCGCTGGTCACGTCGTTGTAAGGCCCGACGTTTTTCCAGAACTCCGACGTCTCGGTGGACAGCGGGTCCATCACCACCAGCCACTTGAGTTTGGCCAATGCCGCCATTACCCGGTTTTTGTCCGGCAACGCGGCAATCGGGTTGAAGCCCTGGCACATGTAGCCGTTGACCTTGCCCTGGCCCATCAGGTCGAACATTTTCAGGATGTCGTAGTTGGGGATGTCGAGTTTCGGCAGATATTCATAGGCCCAATGGTTCTCGGCGGTGGCGTTGTTGCCGTACCAGGACTTCATCAGGCTGACGTGGAACTTGCTGTAGTTCTGCCAATAGGACAGTTGTCCCGGCCGCAACGGTTTTTGTGTGCGTTTGGTGATGTAGCCGTCGTAGTCCTGCTCGCCGTCGCTGGCCAGGGTCAGGTAACCCGGCAGCGAATTGGAGAGCAAACCGAGATCAGTCAGGCCTTGAATGTTGGAGTGTCCGCGCAAGGCGTTGACGCCGCCGCCCGGCATGCCGACGTTGCCCAACAACAGTTGCACCATTGCCGCACTGCGGATGATTTGCGAGCCGATGGAATGTTGCGTCCAGCCCAGGGCATAGAGAATCGTCATGGTCTTGCCCGGTATCGAGCAGGTGGCGATTTCTTCCCAGATCTTCTTGATCGCGTCCACCGGCATGCCGCAGATCTGGCTGGCCAGGTCGATGTTGTAGCGGCTGTAGTGGGTTTTCATCAGTTGATAGACGCAGCGTGGGTCCTGCAACGTCGGATCGACTTTGGCAAAACCGTCCTCGCCAATTTCATAGCCCCAGCCGGACTTGTCGGTGTACAGACGCTTGGCCACGTCGTAGCCGCTGAAAATCCCGTCCTCGAAGCTGAACCCGGCTTTAACGATGAACGACACGTCGGTGTAGTTGCGCACGTATTCGTGCTGAATCTTGTCTTCGGTCAGCAGGTAATTGATCAGCCCGCCCATGAAGGCGATGTCGGTGCCGGTGCGGATCGGCGCGTAATAGTCGGCCACGGACGCGGTACGCGTGAATCGCGGATCGACCACGATCAGCCGCGCCTTGTTGTGCGACTTGGCTTCGGTCACCCATTTGAAGCCGCACGGGTGCGCTTCTGCTGCGTTGCCGCCCATCACCAGGATCAGGTTCGCGTTGGCGATATCGGTCCAGGTATTGGTCATGGCACCACGGCCGTACGTCGGGGCAAGACTTGCCACCGTCGGGCCGTGTCAGACACGCGCCTGGTTATCGAACCCCAGCATGCCGAGGCTGCGAATCACCTTATGGGTGATGTAGCCCGCTTCATTGGACGCCGCCGAGGCCGCGAGGAACCCGGTGGTCAGCCAGCGGTTTACCGTTTGGCCCTGGGCGTTTTTCTCGATGAAGTTGGCGTCGCGGTCGGCCTTCATCAGGTCGGCCACGCGATCCAGGGCTTCATCCCAGGACATGCGCGTCCACTCAGTGCTGCCGGGCTTGCGCACTTGCGGGTATTGCAGGCGATTGGGGCTGTGAATGAAGTCCAGCAGGCCTGCGCCTTTGGGGCACAAGGTGCCGCGATTGACCGGGTGGTCGGCGTCGCCTTCGATGTGGATGATGCTTTGGGCGACGTTTTTCGCCTGGTCGCCCTGGCTGTACATGATCAAGCCGCAACCCACCGAGCAGTACGGACAGGTGTTGCGAGTTTCATGGGTGTGGGCGAGTTTGAAATGACGCACTTGCTCGGCAAAGGCAGGCGTGGGCAGCATGCCCAGCGCACCGAGGCTCGAGCCCGCAAGGCCGATGCCGGCGACCTTGAAGAACTGACGACGGTTGAGGTCCATCGTGCACTCCTGATCAGGTGGAGACCCGGTGCTTTGCCGGGTTTTTCTGGACAAACACGGTCGCGGCAGCTTGGCTGCCGGTAATTCAAACTCTAGTCAATGTGACAGCCTTTGGCATGAAACCCGACCGTCGGCCAACACGCCTGTCAACTGTGGGAGCGG
>Ga0302175_10000148_pt1 | contig 28016 bp, 39 predicted proteins | sample I_Fen_N3_3_FD_198791 | JGI IMG/M metagenome (GOLD analysis project Ga0302175, IMG submission 198791) | Peat permafrost microbial communities from Stordalen Mire near Abisko, Sweden - I_Fen_N3_3 | ecosystem: Environmental > Terrestrial > Soil > Wetlands > Permafrost | place: Sweden: Abisko... | reverse complement strand
CGTCGGTAAGTCGAACGTCAATCAGGCGCTGTATGACGCGCTAACCGTCCTCCAGCACCGCGGCCAGGACGCTGCCGGTATCGTGACCAGCCATGATGGCCGGTTATTCCTGCGCAAGGACAATGGTCTGGTCCGTGATGTATTCCATCAACGGCATATGCAGCGCCTGGTCGGCCATATGGGCATTGGCCATGTGCGTTATCCAACCGCGGGCAGCTCGACTTCGGCCGAGGCTCAACCGTTTTACGTCAACTCGCCGTACGGCATCACCCTGGCGCATAACGGTAACCTGACCAACGTCGAGCAACTGGCCAAGGAGATTTACGAATCCGACCTGCGCCACGTCAACACCAACTCCGACTCCGAAGTCCTGCTCAACGTGTTCGCCCACGAGCTGGCCCAGCGCGGCAAGCTGCAGCCGACTGAAGAAGACGTGTTCGCGGCCGTGACAGACGTGCATAACCGCTGCGTCGGTGGTTACGCCGTCGTGGCCATGGTGACCGGTTACGGCATTGTCGGTTTCCGCGACCCGCACGGCATCCGCCCGATCGTTTTTGGTCAGCGTCACACCGACGAAGGCGTCGAGTACATGATCGCCTCGGAAAGCGTTTCCCTGGATGTACTGGGCTTCACCCTGATTCGCGACCTGGCGCCGGGCGAAGCGGTCTACATCACTGAAGACGGCAAGTTGCATACTCGTCAGTGTGCGATCAATCCGCAGTTGACCCCGTGCATCTTCGAACACGTATACCTGGCGCGTCCGGACTCGATCATCGACGGCGTCTCGGTGTACAAGGCGCGCCTGCGCATGGGCGAGAAGCTGGCCGAGAAGATCCTGCGCGAGCGTCCCGAGCATGACATCGACGTGGTTATCCCGATCCCGGACACCAGCCGTACCGCTGCGCTCGAGCTGGCTAACCACCTGGGTGTGAAATTTCGCGAAGGCTTCGTGAAGAACCGCTACATCGGCCGTACCTTCATCATGCCGGGCCAGGCGGCGCGGAAAAAATCCGTACGCCAGAAGCTCAACGCCATCGAGCTGGAATTTCGCGGCAAGAACGTGATGCTGGTGGACGACTCGATCGTGCGCGGCACCACTTGCAAGCAGATCATTCAGATGGCCCGCGAAGCCGGTGCGAAAAACGTCTACTTCTGCTCCGCAGCACCGGCCGTGCGCTACCCGAACGTGTACGGCATCGACATGCCGAGCGCTCACGAACTGATTGCGCACAATCGTTCGACTCAGGACGTAGCAGACCTGATCGGTGCCGATTGGCTGATCTACCAGGACCTGCCGGACCTGATCGAAGCGGTTGGCGGCGGCAAGATCAAGATCGAGCAGTTCGACTGTGCAGTGTTTGACGGCAAGTACGTCACGGGCGACGTCGATGAGGCCTATCTGAACAAGATCGAAAACGCGCGTAACGATGCCTCCAAGGTCAAGACCCAGGCGGTCAGTGCGATCATCGATCTGTACAACAACTGATTCAGAGCAATTAGAAGACTTGAGGAGTAGGCGGCATGAGTCAGGATTGGGATGCCGGTCGGCTGGACAGCGACCTTGATGGCGTAGCGTTCGACACCCTGGCAGTACGTGCTGGCCAGCATCGTACGCCGGAAGGCGAGCACGGCGATCCGATGTTCTTCACCTCAAGCTATGTGTTCCGTACGGCCGCTGATGCGGCCGCGCGGTTCGCCGGCGAAGTGCCGGGCAACGTTTATTCGCGCTACACCAACCCGACCGTGCGCGCGTTCGAAGAGCGCATCGCCGCCCTGGAAGGTGCAGAGCAGGCGGTGGCCACGGCGACCGGCATGGCTGCCATTCTGTCGGTGGTGATGAGCCTGTGCAGTGCGGGCGATCATGTGCTGGTGTCGCGCAGCGTATTCGGCTCGACCATCAGTCTGTTTGAAAAGTACTTCAAGCGTTTTGGTATCGAAGTCGATTACGTGCCCCTGGCGGACCTGTCCGGCTGGGATGCGGCAATCAAGGCCAATACCAAATTGCTGTTTGTCGAGTCGCCATCCAACCCCCTGGCAGAGCTGGTGGATATCGCCGCGCTGGCCGAAGTGGCACACGCCAAGGGGGCGATGCTGGTGGTCGACAACTGCTTCTGTACGCCTGCGTTGCAACAGCCATTGAAGCTGGGTGCCGACGTGGTGGTGCATTCGGCGACCAAGTTCATCGACGGCCAGGGCCGTTGCATGGGCGGCGTGGTGGCCGGTCGTGGCGAGCAGATGAAAGAGGTGGTGGGTTTTCTGCGTACCGCAGGGCCGACCCTGAGTCCGTTCAATGCCTGGATTTTCCTCAAGGGCCTCGAAACCCTCAGCCTGCGCATGCGCGCGCACTGTGCCAATGCCTTGGCCTTGGCGCAGTGGCTGGAGCAACAGGACGGTATCGAGAAGGTGTACTACGCCGGCCTGCCCAGCCACCCGCAATACGAGTTGGCCAAGCGTCAGCAGCGTGGCTTCGGTGCGGTGGTCAGCTTTGAGGTCAAGGGTGGCAAAGACGGCGCCTGGCGCTTTATCGATGCCACGCGCCTGATTTCGATTACCGCCAACTTGGGTGACAGCAAGACCACCATCACTCACCCGAGCACTACTTCCCATGGTCGCCTGGCGCCGCAGGAACGTGAAGCAGCGGGCATTCGTGACAGCCTGATCCGGGTTGCGGTGGGGCTTGAAGATGTTGCCGACTTGCAAGCCGACCTGGCTCGCGGCCTGGCTGCCTTGTGATCGAGTTGTCCTCGCAGCAGGGCAGTGCCAATGGTCGTGTTGCGCTGGTCACCGGCGCGGCGCGAGGCATTGGTCTGGGGATCGCCGCCTGGCTGATCAGCGAGGGCTGGCAAGTGGTGCTGACCGACCTTGATCGCGCTCGCGGCGCCAAGGTGGTCGAGGTTATGGGGGAGAGCGCCTGCTTTATCGCCATGGATGTCTCCGACGAAAAACAGGTGGCCCAGGGTGTGGCGCAGGTGCTGGGCCAGTTTGGCCGGCTCGATGCGTTGGTCTGTAATGCCGCGATGGCTGATCCGCGCAATATCACCCTGGAAAGCCTCGATCTGGCGCACTGGAATCGTGTATTGGCGGTAAACCTCAGTGGGCCGATGCTGTTGGCCAAGCACTGTGCGCCTTACCTGCGCGCTCACGGCGGTGCAATCGTCAACCTGGCCTCGACCCGCGCCAGCCAGTCCGAGCCTGATACCGAGGCTTACGCGGCGAGTAAGGGTGGATTGCTGGCCTTGACCCATGCCCTGGCCATCAGCCTGGGTCCGGAAATCCGTGTCAATGCGGTCAGTCCGGGCTGGATCGATGCGCGTGACCCGTCAGCACGCCGTGCCGTGCCGTTGAGTGATCTGGATCATGCCCAGCACCCTGCGGGCAGGGTCGGGACGGTGGAGGACGTTGCCGCGATGGTGGCCTGGCTGCTGTCGAAGAACGCTGGGTTTGTCACGGGGCAGGAGTTCGTGGTCGATGGCGGCATGACCAAGAAAATGATTTATCAGGAATAAGAGCGGCGACAAGCTTTTAGTTGCAAGCGGCAAGCAGGGGCGAGCAGTATCCCTTGTTGCTGCTTTTTCTTGCCGCTCGAGGCTTGCTGCTCCCAGCTGTTTTTGAAAAAAACTCCAACGCTGCTATTGACTTAGCTTCGGTATCTGCGTAAATTTCGCGGCCTCAACGAAGCAAAGGGTGATTAGCTCAGCTGGGAGAGCATCTGCCTTACAAGCAGAGGGTCGGCGGTTCGATCCCGTCATCACCCACCACTTCTTGAGTGTCTTTCGAAAGAAAGGCGGAAGCTTCGAAAGAAGCCTCCAACCGACGCGCAGCGGTAGTTCAGTCGGTTAGAATACCGGCCTGTCACGCCGGGGGTCGCGGGTTCGAGTCCCGTCCGCTGCGCCATATTTTCCAAGTCAGGTAAGCCTGATTTGAGATTGAAAAGCCTCGAAGCTGATCATTCCGACGATTTAAAAGGTTCAAATGGACGCAAGTCCAAGCGATACGCAGCGGTAGTTCAGTCGGTTAGAATACCGGCCTGTCACGCCGGGGGTCGCGGGTTCGAGTCCCGTCCGCTGCGCCATATCTGCATCAAGGCCCGCTGAACGCCTTGGAGCGACGAAGACGCCACAGGTGCTTCGGATTGATAGCAAAGACCCTGGTCGAAAGACCGGGGTTTTTTGTTTCTGGCGTTTGGAATTTTCAGTCGTGTTTTTGGTTCTGCCGCACAAATGAAAACCCCGCCTGTTCGGCGGGGTTTTTTGTGAGGGCTCAGAAACCGTATTTATCCCGCAGGCTGTAGTACCAGGCGCCCAGGGCGGTAAATGGAGTGCGCAGCAGTTGGCCGCCCGGGAAGGGGTAGTGCGGCAGGTCGGCAAAGGCGTCAAAGCGCTCTGCCTGGCCGCGCAGGGCTTCGGCCAGGACTTTGCCCGCCAGATGCGTGTACGTCACGCCGTGGCCGCTACAGCCCTGGGAGTAGTAGATGTTGTCGCCCAGGCGCCCGACTTGTGGCAGTCGCGAGAGGGTTAGCAGGAAGTTACCGGTCCAGGCGTAATCGATCTTGACGTTTTTGAGCTGGGGGAAGGCCTTGAGCATCTTCGGTCGAATGATGGCTTCGATATTGGCCGGATCGCGGGCGCCATAGACTACGCCGCCGCCGAAGATCAGGCGCTTGTCCGCGGAAAGGCGGTAGTAGTCCAGCAGGTAATTGCAGTCTTCGACGCAGTAGTCCTGGGGCAGCAGGCTGTTTGCCAGCTTGTCGCTCAAGGGTTCGGTGGTGATGACTTGGGTGCCGCAAGGCATCGACTTTGCCGCCAGCTCCGGAATCAGGTTGCCCAGGTAGGCATTGCCCGCGACGATGACGAACTTGGCTCTGACCTTGCCTTGTGGCGTGTGCACCACCGGATTGGCGCCGCGCTCGATGCGCACGGCCGGGGACTGCTCGTAAATAGTGCCGCCCAAGGACTCCACGGCCGCCGCCTCGCCCAATGCCAGGTTCAGCGGGTGGATGTGCCCGCCGCTCATGTCGAGCATGCCGCCCAGGTATTGATCACAGGCCACGACTTCGCGGATGCGGCGTTGATCCAACAGTTCCAGTTGGGTATGGCCATAGCGCTCCCACAGGCGCTTCTGCGACTCCAGGTGGCCCATCTGCTTGCTGGTCAGGGCGGCAAATACGCCGCCGTCCTTGAAGTCGCACTGGATGTTGTACTTGGCCACTCGTTCGCGAATGATCCTTGCGCCCTCGAAGGCCATTTGCCCTAGTAGTTGCGCCTGCTTGGGGCCGACACTGCGCTCGATCACATCGATATCGCGGCTGTAGCTGTTGACGATCTGCCCGCCATTACGGCCTGAGGCGCCAAAGCCGACTTTGGCCGCTTCCAGTACGGTTACGCGAAAACCGTTTTCCAGCAGAAACAACGCGCTCGACAGGCCGGTATAGCCGGCACCGATTACGCAGACATCAGTTTCGACGTCGTCCCGCAATGATGGGCGTTCTGGCACAGCGTTGGCCGATGCTGCGTAATAGGATTCTGGGTAGGGAGTGTTCGCCATCCTGCAGCCTCTGTTTAATATATTTTACGAGTGCGCCGATCGTACCTGAGTTGAAAATCGGCTGCCAGCCGCTGATAAAGTCTTGCTTGGCACCACAAAATTAAATAATTCGCATATTCATAGGCTTAGCTGCAAAAAAGGTGTTGACACCCCTCCGGAATTCCGTAGAATGCCGCCTCACAGCAGGCACGTAGCTCAGTTGGTTAGAGCACCACCTTGACATGGTGGGGGTCGTTGGTTCGAGTCCAATCGCGCCTACCAAACAAAATCCGCTCTGCTGGGCGGTCTAGAAGGGCTCACCGAAAGGTGGGCCCTTTTTTGTTGTCTGCGTTTTTCAAAACTTTTGCAAAACTTTTGCAAAACTCCCACCTCAGAACGCCAATTCGGCGCATACCTCCAGGTACTCGATCTTCTTTTCGCCGTGCCCCTCCTGATAGTGCTTCGTCATCTTCTCGTCTGCGTGCCCCATCAGCGCCTGGATGTATTCCAGGGGGAATTTCTGTTGCTCATACAGCCAGGCGCCCAGTGCGCGGATCTCATGGAAAGTGGGGCGTTCGCCTGCCAGCACGTGGTCGTAGGCGTGTGCCGCGTCCCTGGCCTTGCTGAACTCCTTGGTCAGGTAGTCAGGCGTTACCGAGGTCCAGTGGTCCTTGGCGTCGATCTGCTCCCGCCTGCGGGCCTTGGGCTTGTAGTGGATGAGGTAGGGCGATGCGAGCGGTGAGCGCAGGCACTCCCCGACCACCTCCCGCAGCGCCGCACCCATGGTGATTTTGAGGTGCACAGGGTTTTCATAGCCCTGGGTCTTGCCTGGCGAGACCGTGAGCGTGTTCTTCTCCATGTCGGCAGCTGACTTCAACCAGGTTACGATGTCTTCCCGGCGCTGAAGGCTGGCCAGGGCCAGGCGGATTGCCCGCTTTAGCCAAGGCGGTGTGGTCACTGCATCGATGATCATCTTCAACCCGTCGGGCGTGTGGCGCTGGCGCTTCTTCTCTGCCTCCTTCTTCACCAGGGTGAGCTCTGCGTTGTTACGCTCGGCCAGGCCCTTGGCTACCGCAAAGGCGAAGATCTGCACCCAGAGCCCTCGGTGCTTCGTGTAAGCGTTGTTGCTGAAGTTGTCGAGGTACTCGGCCATGGCCAACACATCCAGCTGGCCGATCAAGCGGTCACCCAGATCCTGCCGGTACCGCTCGAGCTTGAACTTGATTTCCTCTAGGGTGCGGGCCGCGTATGACCGATCGGGCAACCACTCTTCTTCGAAGCGCGTCAGCAGGTTGCTCACCATCGGCAAGCGGTCGCCAGTCAGAACAGCCAGTAGCGAGCCATCGTCTACGACCAGCTCAGCGAACTTGAGGTTCGCGGCCCTGGCCAGCTTGATTGCCTCCTCCAGAGGCCGGTTGATGCTGGTCATCACGCCGGTGACCGGGTTGCGGTACCGCCAATACTTCCCGTTCGGGTACAGGTTTGGCGGCAGCTTTCTGTTTTGCAGCGTGCGGGGCCGGGCTGCCATCACCCTATCTCCAGCATCTTGGCCAGCAGCGGGTCGCTCGAACCCATGATTGCTGCCTGCACATCGACGAAATACATCCCGCCTTTTACCTCTCCTATCACTTCGCCTTCCTCAATCCATTTTTTCAACTGCTGCAGGCTCGGCTTCCCGCCGACGTACCGCAACTTCCTGTATTCACCGGCCTCCATGAGGCGCGGCAGCTTGACCGTAATCTGGGCCAGGACTTTTGCCATGATGATGCTCCGCGCCGCGCTGGGCGGCAGAAGGTGGGTTACAAGTTGATGACCTGGCTATTAGGGTCGAAAGGCTTGCCATCAGGATCAGGCACAAGAGCCGGGACGTTCTTTCGGATAAATTCGTCGAAGCACTGCGGACAACTGATCGTGTTCGCGGTGCGAAGTTGGGTGTGTCCGGTGTATCCGCACACCAGGCACTTCATTGCAGTCGGGATAACGTAGGACATACGAATTCCTCGCCCGCCATCGGCGGCAGGCTGTTCAGATTATTGAGTGGGTTGTTTCAGAACTTTCTGATGTTCGCAGGCGTTGCGCCTGGCTATCGTTAATGCGCTCGCCCAGCTTATGTCTTGCCTACTGCCGATGGCTGACCGTCAAAGGGCCGGGCGGGCTCTTCACCTCTTGTATCCGCCGCTGATGCGGTCGGCAATTCCTTCCAGCTTCTCCGCCATCCCCCACATATCGTTGTTGTCGCGACGGGATACGACCTTGCAACGGGCAACGTTGCGGCCGATCAAGATCCATGCAGCCAACCTGATCAACCAGGCCTCGGCCTTTCTGCGAAAGAACCTGTTCATGGCTTCGGCCCCGTGTAGATCAGGTAGAGCATGTAGGAGAGGGCGATCATGGGGTCACCCGTGCAGCCGCGATTTCATCAATAAGCGATTGCGGGAGAGAGGCGACAAACTCGCCTTGCGACCACGATAGTGGCTCGGACTGGCGGATCATTTCGTTCAGCAGCTCGAATGCCGCAAGCAACTGGTCGTCGCGGATCTCGCCGTCCTCCGGCAGGTCATCACAGAAGTGATCTGCCGGGTCGATTTGACTGGGGTAGTTCGGTTCGCAGATGCAGAGCTGCAGTTCGTCCAGATCAATATCGCTGTCGATGAGGTAGTCGCGCAGACTGTCTTCGTCGAAGAAGTACTGGTCGCCGTCGAAGAACACCAGCGGTTCGCCGGTCCACTCCTTGACCGGCATTGCTGCGAATTTTGCTTGGCGACGGGCGTGGTGACACTCATTGCAGGAACGGTTCACTTCATAGATCGGGTGCTCAGGGTTCACATCGCAGCGGCGGTGAGTAGCTCCGCAGTAACGGGCAAGGTTTTCGTCGTCGCCGAAGAAGCGACCGCCAGCGGAAACCCAGCCAGTAACCGTTTTGAGACTGGCCGCTTCCGGAGCGTCGTACATGATGATTGGCTTTTGTGCAGACATGACTTCGTCCTTGGCCGCTATAGCGGCTAACTTGAAAGGGATAGATGGCTTTGTGCCTCGATAGAGAATCCACCCGATTGGGTGTAAAAATATTGTTCAAATTCGTTCAAGGAGGGAGGGCGTGTGTCATACATTCGGGATGTGCCAATCGAACATGAATACCTCGGGCAGAAGGTGTTTCTGAAGTTCGAGTGGGAGCGGCCAAACGATGTGACACCGGTCCTTTTCCGGGTGATTGAGTCGAGCGAGATTCCCGGCTTTGGGAATGTGGCTGCGGAGATCGCCGGCCCGTGGGAGGACTACCAAGCCGCCATTGCTGAGGCTATGGCGGCGGCCCAGCGCCGGATCGACAGTCAGCTTCCATGACTGCCTCCCGGTCAGTTAAAACCTATGTGCCTACTTTTCCAGAGTGGTTAACAATTTTGGTGTGCTCAGCCTGCTCCACGAGGCTAAGAAGAAGCTTGGCGTACGCATCAAGCTTTCTATGTTCAGCAGCTACCAATGGATGGAAAAGCTCTGTGAGGATTGTTGCGAGCTTTATGGCAACCTTCTCGTTTAGTTCTTTAACAGCTCCAGTTGAGCTACCTAATCGATAAATATTATTGTTTGGAATTTCCAAGGCGACTAACACGCCGTCAATAAATCCATCTATGAAACCGTCAAGACGCTCGCATTTACTGCGTACAGCCATTGCGTCCGGTGCGTTTTGATAGTTCCAGTGCACTTCAAAGTGCGCACCTTTTTTCTTGACCGATATTTTTTTGGGTAGCTCTAACTGGCGTTGCATGCTTCCTCCTCCATAACGATACATGTGCTGCCTTGCACAGGGGGATAAACCCTTAAATTCTTATCTTGAATGTGACCCTTGAGTAAAAATAGCTCCGTATCACGTAAGAGTCCGCTAAAAATGCTGCTGGGTGTTTCTTTTTAACCTAATCCAGTGCCGCCCTTTCGACGGTGACCTGCTGAAGCCCCGCGATGCACTGCTCGATATAGTCGATGCAGGCGTAGACCCCTGCGGTGTTCTCGCAGCCCGACAGGGCTTTCAAGTCTTCTGGCAGGCTGAACAGCAACCCTTCCAGCACATCCACCCGCTCATCCGCTGCGGTCAGGCGATGCTGCAGGGCCGCCTCGCGTGCAGTGATGTCCTCGAAGTGCTGTGCCAGCGTGCAAGCGAAGTCGCCGGCAAGGCGCTCGCTGATGTACTGGCGGTAGTCGTGGCGCTTGAGGACGGTCTTGAACAGGTTGGCGATATAGCCGCGGCCGCCGTCTGGGGTGTCCAGGTTGAACGCTGGCTCCGCTTGTTTGTTTCCTGTAGGCATGAGGTGTCCTTGCCGGGCCAGGCCCAGGCGGTGGGTGCTACGATGGCGTCTCACTCAAACGAGCAAGCCCATGACAAAGCACGATATTTATGATGAGCACGAAGGCTTTCAGCTCTGGAACTACATGGAGTGCGAGAAGGACGAGGAGGGCCGGGAGACCTGGCGGATCAACGTCGAAGTGAAGCGGGGCGGCGAAGTGGTCGTGCCGGTTGTTGCGGGTGATCGCACCTACGTTGACCGTGGCCTGGCGCAGGTTGCCGGCCGAGAGCTGGGTGCCAAGCTGGTGTCTGCAAGCAAAGCCCGATAGGCATTTCAGGTCAGGCGGCGTGAGTCGATTCTGGAATCCAGTCCGCAAAGCCGACCTTCGGAACGCCTGTCTTTGGATTGATGATCGGCTCGCCCTTTGCGTCGACCAGGACGGCCTTGGTCCTGATCTTCATGTCGCGGCAGGTAATGCTGCGCCGCGCCATATCGATGAATTGCTGCGCGTATTGGGGGGCATCGAAGAAAGGCGAAAGCCGAACGCTTTTATTGCCGGCCATAATCTTTGCGACCTGCACCTCTACAGCTGCCTCCCACTCGGCAATGGTCAGCTCGACTCGCTTGCCATCCACTGTCTTGATTGTCCCGGTGAATTCGCGGGCATCTTCTCGAGCCCAGTTCTCGCTCATTCCAAACACTGCGAAGGTGGTCATAGCTCTACTCCAGGCAGCCGATTGCCTCGCCGGCTGGCGTGATTCGTAAATTGGGTTGATGATTTGCGCTCAGCAAAAACCTGACGGTGACTGCGATGAGCACGAAAACCGATGTGGAAGCGATACGCCTGATAGGCGATGAGGTTGTCCGGCTGCTGAGCCTTCCCGAAGAAAGGCTTGAGGCTGAGGTGCGCCAGGGGCTCAAGCTGATCGCTGACCTGGCCCGGTGGCGCGACCTGGCAGGCATATCAGCCCCCGAGCCTGCTGGCGCAGTTCGTTGATATGGGGTATTACGGGTGACCGGCATGGAGCCGGATCAAGGAGAGACTCATGAGCAATCAGGCACAAATAGACGCGCTGGAACACCTATTGATTGCTGTTCTGAAAAGCACGCCCGGGGCCCCAAAAAAACATCTAGTCGAAACGGCACAAGGATCTTTGCTGGGAAGTGATGGTCCTGGAGGTCCAGCGCAGAAGTCTGCGGCAGTCGACTATCTCAACTACATCGCTTCCCGCATCGGTTAATCGGGTCTTTCGATTTCGTCGTCAGGTTCAGGCGGGTCGTCGGCGAGTGACTTAAGGCCCGCAGCCCGGATGATCTGCGACACCTTTTCAGTAACAACAAAAGGTGTCGTGACACACTTGAGCATCTGCGCCGCTGTTTCGAAGTCAGCGGCGATCACGTTGCGCAGGAGGGTCTGGTGCACTTCCTGCTGGTTGTTGAAGCCGTGCTGCTTCATCAGGCGCTTGAGGTCCTTCTTGAAGATACCGGCCACCTCAATCGTAAATTTCTCGACGCCCAAGGCAGCGTCCTTCGCCGCTGCCTTCTCGCGCTTGCGGCGCTGTTTGAGCGCCTCTGCTGTCGGCTCCTGCTGTTCCTCGGCCATGGCCTACCTCTTCAATTCCACTCGCGGTCAGCACTGGCCATAGCTGCCGCCGGCGCTTATTCACTCTGTTGTTTATCCGCCTCAAGCCTGGTCACCGATGGTGATGCCGTTCTCGATGGCGATCATTTGCACGCGCTTCACCCTGATCGACATGGCTGTGCCGATCTGGGTGGCGGTGAGGCCTTTCTCGGCATGCTTGCGGACCTCTGGGGCCAGGCGCTTCCGTTCAGCGCGCAGGCGGTCCTGGTGGCTCGACGGGCCGTAGCCATTGATCTCGCCGCTCACGCCCTGGGCAATCTGCTGGGCGCTTCCACCACTTCCGAAAAAGGCGTCCATCTGACGGCCCAGCTCCGCGACGATTGCGTCGCGCGGGTTGGGCATGGGTGCACCAATCATCGGGCACCCCCGGCCAGGCGGGCCGCCTGCGCTTCAAACTGGCTGGCCATGTCCACCGCGGCTTTGTAGATCCAGCGGAAGGCCTTCGTCTTCCCGGTGACCAGATCAACGATGTGGTAGGCATTGCCCACTGTCTGCACCTGGAAGCGCACTTGCTTCTCCGGCATCACCAGGTTGACGCGGCGGGCAAACTCTTCGCGGGCCATCTGGCTGCGAACCATCAGGGCGCCGAGGACTTCCCGGCGTTGTTGCATCAGTGGGTGCATGGCTGATACCTCGGTGTGGGGTTGCGTTTATTCGTCAGGGCCCTGACCGCTTGGTGGTTGCCGGTGGGCACAGAGGAGGGCGCTGACGGATAAATGCAGGCGAAAAAAAGCCCGATCGAAACCGGGCTTATGTTTTGTCACAAACGCCTCCGTACGTGACAAGCCAGCGGGGCCATGTGGGCTGCGCTGGTATGTGTGCGTTTACATGGCTGCCAATCCTCCGTGCCGGGGTAAGAGAAATCAGCTCAGCAGAACACCTCGAAAGAGACATTCGTGAGTAAGGGGCGCGCTGGTTTTTTGTTAAATTGGGGTGATGATCTGCAGTTTTATTGCCTCGGCAACCATTGCGGTTTGCCGAGTTACCTTGAGCTTGAACATTGCACAACTAAGCCGTTTTGAAACCGTACAAGGGGCCACTCCGGCAACCCTTGCTATTTCCTTCGCAGTAAATCCTTCGGCGGTATACAGGAGGTACAGAACTTCTCTTGGTGCAAGTCCGCGCCCGAGGTGTCCTTTCCAATTTTTACTTACCAGTTCTTTGTCCATGGCCTGATCATAACTGCCGGTGCATCCCAAAGCACCCTCGTAAGAAGGTGCTTCAGTGATGCTGTCCATCCTACTGCCGCCAGGAGTGGCGGTGCGCATTGCTTGCCGGGTCGTTCACTCGGTTCAGGCGTCTCACCATCGAACAGTCGTACAGGTTTTTCCTGTCGTGGGCAGGCTTTCGGGCCTGTCTGCTCGCCGGTCGCCGGTAGAGGCAATGCGGTCTGTTGTTTGTTGCTTTGATTGTTAAAGAACGGCAAGCCCAAAGGCCCTGCGCAGTCACCAGCTAGCGAAAGCGATGAGATAATTATTGCCTAAGGAATTATTAAAGGTCAATGCCTTAGGAAATAATAATTTCTATGGGCACAAAAAAGCCCGCTCTTGGGGCGGGCTTCTTTTGCTGGTTGGTGTCTAGTCTTCAGTTATCAGCTTGTAGGTGGCAAGCTCCCGATCCGTAAGTGGTTGGATTCGTACGTACTTCATGGTTTTGAGACGCACCTCCATCCCTAGCCGATACTGCTGAATCTTGCTGTACTGCTGCTTGTTGTAGCTGATCTTGTGCTTAGCGCGGTCGCTACGAATATAGATTGCGCCATTTTCCTTTAGGTCAGTAATCGTACCGAACAGCGTAACAACTTCAGGTTTCAGCGTTTCAAAAATCGATAATTTTTCATGGGCTGCACGCACTGCTTCTAGCGATCCGCCCCACTTATAGACCTTTGAGTTAGGTGCGGGCCAAGTCAATTCAGCACCGATCGACTGCCTTTCAAGAACACCTAGCATTTCGCTCAGAGATTTAGTCGCCTGAACGCCAATGACAGTTACTAGCTCCCTAATCTTTTCAGGAGATGGAGCGCTCAACACATCAAATATTTGCTCAAGCGCGCCTTCCATCGGAGAGTCTCCAGTTGTGTCCGGGGTAATATTCCCCGCAAACATCAATCGGGTTGATCCGAATGCGAGGCCGGACAAGCGAAGGTCTATCTCTCGTGCCATATCCTCCGGTATTCCCCGCGAGGGCGAGATTCCATGCCTTAGATGGAAGGCGGCGTGCGCTAAGGCACCATTAAACTTATCGGCGAGCTTGGATAGCAGTCGAAGCGGAATGCTTCCGTCCATGCGCATGCCTACGAGCCTGAGCTCGACTACCTCGTGTTGAAGCGCACACTTCGCCTGGCGAAGCTCCTGCTGCAGCTCTTCTTGGTGCGTTTTCCATGAATTAAGGGCGAGTTGAACCGAAAACCTTCCAGGCGATTCCTGGAGGATTTTGCTATCTCGATCAATGAATTGATCCACTTGAGCTAGCTGACGCTCAAGCCAATCGATTCGATTCGCCTGCTCAGTCATAAGTTAACCCTCACGGCTGCCAATCCCTTTGGAGTCCGCTCATCTCTTTGAGTGCCAAATTTCTGAGTCCAAAAATCTAGTCCTTCCCTATCCTCCAGCCGGACCGGAAAAACGTGCAACTTAAAGCGGGATTTGACGGTGCGCGTATCGAATAATCCATTGAGAACAGGCTTCGCAGATTCAGAAATAGAGTCAATTGTTTCCGAGTCGAAGACCAACAAAATGTCGATGTCGTCCGGCTCGGGCTTTTCACACATGAATGATCCGTCAAGCCATGCGAAGCCACTGAAACCGGTAGATTCAAGCATTTCTAAGTATACGCGCAGGGCGCCAAAAAGCCCCGGCCGCCTGACGGATTCAGGGAATCTGTCGACAGTTAGGGCTTTAAGTTCTTCAAGGGTATACGGATGGATTCCCTCGCCGAGAAGCGGGGTGTAGTCAATTTTTTCTTGGTTCATCGTTAGGCATCAAAAGGTCCATTGCCTGCTTGAGCTTCAGAGCTTGCTCCTCAGTCATCCCTAGCATCCTGCTTGCCATCTCATCTACCGCCATCCGATGTCCTGGGCTCACCCGGGAATACAGATCGTTCTTCTGGTATTCGCTACTGGAATAGATATTTGCCACATCGGCAATCTCTTCAGCTAAACGCTTGCTGTACAGCTCAGCCGGTATGCCGAAAAGCTTATAGATTCCGACCGCGATGTCTTTGTTTAGAGCAAGCCGACCATTCAGGTAATTGCTGAACGACCCTTGATTCATCCCAAGGGCAGCCCCGGCCATTTCTTGGGTAACCCTCTTTTCTTTAGGGCGCGAGAAATTCTCCTGGAGCACCAGGGCCTTTAGAGCTGCGCATTCTGCCAGCTCCCAGTCTTCTAGCTTCCGCTTTTCTTTGCTCATGATGGCCGAGTGTATTTCCGTAGGTATTGGCTAACAAATTCCTTGGGCATTGATTTAATTAAATGCCTGAGGCAATAATTGGTGTGCGAACTACGGAGGAATGGCAATGAGCCGAATCCCGCTATCTCAATTTGCGGAAAAAAATGGGCAAACAAAGACCGCAGTTTTGCTCGGAATGACCCAGGGCGCTCTCAATAAGGCATTGCGGGTCGGTCGAGATGTGTACGTGACGGACATGGGTGACGGGAAGTTCAAGGCCGAGGAGATAAGGCCGTTCCCGCGTCAGGTTCAACGCCTCCGAAACTAAGCGTCACCCAGTTTGGCCGGTTCATAGACATAGTTTCGCCCACACATTAGTGGGGCTCCACGGAAACAAAATTGAGGTTTTACGAATGGAAGATTTCTTGAGGGCTTGCCACTCCACCGTTAAGGAAAGCGGTGCAGAAGAGCTGGCCGGGAAGATGTGCTTGGCGCACGTGAGCCTGCTTCAGCGCTCAAACCCGGATAACGCGGCGCATCATCTGACGATTGAGCACCTGTTCGGGATTTTGCTGCACACCGGCGACATGCGCCCGTTGACGTGCCTTGCCAATCAATTTGGATTCGACCTTGTAGCGCGGATAGCCCCCCCACCAAAGGCGCTGACCAAATCAATGATCCATGTGGGTAAGGAAGTCGCAGACCTGACCATCGCAGTTCATCAGGCCCTGGATGATAACCATGTCTCGAGCCAGGAAAAGACCGAGATCATTGCCGAAATTGGTCATGTCCGGGAAAGCCTGGCAGTGATGGAAGAGTCGGTAAAAGCGGCATAAGTAGCAGGCATAAAAAAACCGCCTGGCAGGGCGGTTCTTCTAACAACTTGTAAAACACTGTGGGGCGATTATGAGCATGACTTCTACCCCTGGCAATACCTATGGCGACGCAACAGCTCTTCGAAGGTCGCGAGAGGTGTCGCAACACCCAGATCTGGCCCCTGTATCCAACCCAAAGCTTCAAGGAAGTTTGCTGTGAGCGTCCAAGCAATGTCGTGGGCTCTCTCATTGCCCATCCAGTCACTGAAAGACTCCAGCGCCCGGCATGTATTGCTGTGCCTGGCCAACTACGCCAGTTCGAACGGCGTCGGCGCTTTTCCGTCGGCCAAAACGCTCACTGACGATACCGGGCTCTCCGAGCGTACGGTGCGAATCAAACTGGATCTACTGGAGGAGCTCGGGTTCATCGTTCGCGGGAATCAGGCTCTAGCCGCCGTGTATATCGATCGGAATGACCGTCGCCCAGTTGTTTATGACTTGATGATCAAGCGGGGTGCAGTAGTTACACCCCGTGATGACAGAACGGGGTGCAGCCTTGAACAGAGCGGGGTGCAGCCTACGACAGAACGGGGTGCAGCCACTGCACCCAATACATCATCTAACCATCAATTAACCGAAGAGCAGCAGCGCGAGCTCGCGGAATTGATTGCCGAGCAAGATCGCCAGGCCCTGGAATCGCAAGATGATCGCCAGCGCTTCGCCATGTTCGCCGACTTCGTTCCGCCCGAAGAGGCGTTGCAGACTCAACTGAAAATCGCGGGCCTGCCAGTCGACTCGATGACCGACGAACTGCTGGCAGGTTTCAAAGGTTTCTTCGTCGCCAAAAGCTCCGTTCTCGATACCGCTGCTGGCTGGTGTTTCAAGCTGGCCGGCTGGATCAAGCGAGAGCGCGCGCAAGCCGCTGGCACTGTCGGCAGCGATGAAGGCTCGGCCGGTGATGACTGGGCTGCGAAAGGAGTACGCCTGTGAACAGATCAAACAAGCCTGTCGCCGTAGGTGAACTGGTTGCTCGCCGCCGATCTGATCCAACCTATCAGGGTCCCGAGCAATCGTCGGCGGTTGTCGTTGTTGACCCTGCAACGCGGGCGGTAATTGATGACCTGTTCCTGCGCTTACGTGGTGCCTGCGGTGCCTGGCGGCAGTCCTGGCCAACAGAGACCGTAATGGCCGCTTCGAAGCTGGAGTGGCTGGGCGAGTTCATGCGTTCGGGCATCACGCGGATGGAGCAGATCGATCACGGGATGCGCGTGGTAAGCGCAAGCAAGTCGGCGTTCGTGCCTGCCCCTGGCGTGTTTGTCAGTTGGTGCTTTGCCCCTGAAGGCCTGGGCCTGCCCAGTGTTGAATCTGCTTACGCCCAGGCATTGCGCAACTGTCACCCCGCCATGCGCAACTGCTCGAAGTGGTATCACCCGGCGGTGTACCACGCTACCGCAGCGGCCGGCTTCCACAGCTTGCCGCTTCTCTCTCGGGAACTGGGCCTGGCCAGCTTCGAAAAACACTACCTCAACCAATGTCGGCTGATTTGGCAGGGCCATGACCTGGCACCTGTCCCTGTTGCTGAGCTTCCTGCCCCGAAACCCAAAATCACCCCGGACATTGGCAACAAAGCCTTGGCCGAACTGCGCGCACGCCGCGCCGGAGTATCCCTATGAGCGCACTCAATACCCAGGTGTCCGGTGACCACTACAAATCCCTGACTATTCAGCCCATTGAGTACATTCACGCAAACAACATCCCTTTCGCCGAGGGGAGCGTGATCAAGTACGTGACCCGGTGGCGCGACAAGGGAGGCCTGGCTGATCTGGAAAAGGCCAAGCACTTCCTCGAGTTGCTGATTGAGCTCGAAGAGAAAGCGATGGTTGCACCGGCATGAGCACCAAAATCCAAACTTTGACCGTGAAGCTCTCGGACGCCGAGATTGGGCGAAACGCCAAGCTCGAGCACGTGCGCGACTTGCGGGATGCCGGGCACCCGGCATTGCACTTTCGGTTCGCAAAAAATCGCACCTGCGGCTCCTGGTACTTGCTCAACAAGCGCCGATGGCACCGCATCGGCGCCTTCCCTGACCTGAACACCAAGCAGGTGCTCGCGGCCTTGCCTGCGATTCGCCTGCGGGTGGCGGCTGACGGCGCGGCCAGCGTCTCCGGCTGGGTGACCGTGGGCGAGCTGCTCGACTGGTTTGGCGATCGCATGGCCAAGTCGCGCGCGCTTTCGGAAAAGCGTCGGGCCGCCGGCAAATCAGCGATCAGCTGCCAGCTCAAGCCGCGCCTGAACGACCTGCTGCTGCGCGACGTCAGCGCGCAGACCCTGGACCAGTTGCTGATGTGGCCGGCCCAGGCCGAACTGTCGTTGTCCTACGTCCAGCAGCTCTACCGGCTGCTCGCCGTGGCCTTCCGGCAGGCCCGCAAGCTGGACCTGATCCCGGTCAACCCGATGGCGGAGCTCAAGTTCGTCAACTTCACCACGGCTCGCATCCTGCCCAAGCCTGCGCGGCTGCGGGACGTCCAGTTACCTGAACTGGTGCAGCTATTGGCCGAGCGCTTCTACAGTGCACCGGGCGACGCCATGCTGGCCTTGATGATGCTGTGCCATGGCACGCGGATCGGCGAGACGCGACAGGCGCGTTGGGCCGACATTGCTCTGCCGGAGCGCGAGTGGTTCCTGCCGGCCGATCACACCAAGAGCAAAACCGAGCTGCGGGTGCCGCTGACCGACCAGGTGATTGCGCTGCTGCAGCGCTACCGTGATCGCCAGGCCGTCCAGGGCTACGAGGGCCAGTTCCTGTTTCCGTCGCGCCGTGGCAAGCCGCTGAGTGATAACCAGGCCAGCGCGGTGTTCACGCGGCTGGGGCAGGGCGCCTGGACCAGCCACGACCTGCGCAAGGTGGCCCGCACTGCCTGGACTGACCTGGGCGTCGACGGGCACATCGGCGAGATGCTGCTCAACCACTCTCTGGGCAAGATCGCCTCTACCTACATCAACACCCAGGCCAAGGAGCAGCGTCGACTCGCCCTGGTCAAGTGGCACACCTGGTTAGATCAGCGCGGCTTTCAGGCGATCCATGAGCAGACAGGCGTTAGATCTGAAGATTCGCAAAACCTCGTAGACGCCTTGAATGGCGGGGCCTGCGAGGCATTCCCACAATTTGTTAAGGGCGAGGTTTTAAAACATGCAGAAACGACAGGGGCCTGGCTTTAAGCGGGATCGGATCGAGCTTGAACCCTGCTCGATCTGCAAGGGTAGGGCGGTAGTGACGGGGGTGTTTTATGAGCTGGTTTGCACGGATTGCAACGGCTCAGGTTGGGTTGTTCAGGGGACCAAGTTGGTGCTTTCTGTCGACGAGTTGGTCACCCAATTGAGTTTCAAATTGCAGCAGGTACAGCGCGAAGTCTTGGCGTTAAAGACTCCTCCAACACCGATAGGGCCGCAGAGCCAATACGAGCAACCAAACCGCCTGGGAGCAGGCGGAACAAATTACACAGGGGATTGAGAGCATGATGATTCGTAAGCCAGCTGGCCGGCCTTTGGGGGATACCGAATATCTGCTTGAACAGTGGGGCTGGTGGAGGATGGACGGGGCTGGGATGCCAAGTTACACATCGCCTACTCTCGCGCTGATGCGGCAGGCTACCGCTTATCCATCATCGAGCAAGAGCTACTGCATAACTGACGATTGGGCGACGGCTATCGATGGCGCGGTTGCGAGACTGGCTCATCGCGATCAGCAGATGGGGGACGTGATCTGGCTGTACTTTGGTGCAAAATGGCCCATGTTGCGAGTAGGAAAGCATTACGGGCTAAGTGAGGGAAAGACTAGGGAGTTAGTACGAGCAGGAGTAGCTTGGATCGACTGCGTTGTTTGCCTGATGTATAGCGTCGCATGAAATGTTAACTGTATATCTGCCGAGCTCACGTCGGCAGATGTTTGATGTGACTGTGGATGTTTTTTGATTAATAACCGGCATAGTCTGGATAGGCAAATAGTCTGCCTGATCGAGCGTCATCTAGCCATTTGAATGCACCTTCAAGGTTGTAAATACCAATGATGCTTTCCGCTAATGCTATGTGCTGCAGAGAAAATAGAGATATCAAAATGTTATCAATGGCATTACTTTTGCTGAAGATATGCATGAAGTCATCTTTTAAGTTGGTGCCGTGAGCCAAATTAGCATTAGCTTGAGCGAGATATATGTCGAAGAGCCTGTCATAATACTCAACAAATTCTCTGTCGCGCGCGAAGTAAAATAAGGTTTCGATCCCGGCCAGATACTCGGCGTCAACTTCATTAGTAAATGCATCCCATACTTTGTTTTGTGGGGTGCCTCTCGCTATCAGTCTTTCTAGCAAGCTTTCTCTGTCAAACTTTATTTCAGTGTATGGTGTGTCCTGGTCTTTGCGGAAGTCAGGGTTCTCCTTGAACCACTCACCTATAAATCGCAGCAATTTTTCTTCTGAAATACCTTTGAGTGGGAGCGGGGAGTTAATCAGTGGAGCGAGATTGTAATGTTTTTTTATGACGTCCACGGCTTTTGAGAAGTCCCTGCTCCCAAGCCCATACTCTGTTTTGATACGATCCTTCACTGAAGTGAATTCCTCATCTCTCCATTTCTCGATGCGTGGTAGCTCTTTAGCAACTCTAAAGATTTCTGGGCGAGATAGTTTTTCTGTAAAGGAACCTTGATTGTACTCTGACTGCAACCAGTTATTAAGTTTGTGGAGTGAATCTAGATTTTTTTCAAGCTCGTTAAACTTTTTCTTCAGGAGAATGAAGTTTATGACGGATACGTCTGTTAAGTGCTTCTGCGAGTCATTGCTAATTGGGTAGCGAAAGGTTTGCCCTGTTGGATCAGTTTCTGCAATATCTAAAATGGTTGCTTCTGCTCTTTGGTTTGCGGCTATATATCTTTTGTCGATATTCTCCGATTGTGTTTTGAAGAAGCTCCAAATTATGTTGATGTCGTGTGAGCTGGATGAATTGAAGTGAATATTGATTTTTTTGAGTTTGGCGATTTCAATGATTTCATCAATGGCGCCTTTCAGTCTTAATTCTACTGAGTGGCGCATATTGAAGCAGACTGGGTAAACAAACTCGTCGACACTGAAGCGAGTGCTTCGATCATTGATAACCAGGTCAATCAGAATGTTTGCCGCTTTCGAAAAACCCTCCGAATATTCAACATAACTAGGTTGACCGTTGTTACCAACACAGGCGTTCGCCCAGGTGGGTTCTGCTCCACGGAAGGTTGGATTTTTGTTAGTCATCAGCCTGGAAATTTCCTTGTTGGGGTCTGAGCCTATGTATCGATGCCATTCTAGGGCGGGTTGTGGGGAGTGCATATCCTCAGTGGTCGTAAATGAGAAAAATAGCTTTTCCGCGCGGAATAGGTCTGTTTTCATTGCAGCGTGAACTGCTGTGAACGCAGCGAGACGCTTTCAAAAAACCGGCCATCGAGCCGGGTTTTTTTACCAATTTCAGGCCCTGCACAGCGCGGGGCTTTTTTGTTTTCGGCCCCACGCCTGTCTCCTTGCCTAAAGCGGATGCCAGCGACGTAGAGGCCGACCTATTTGAGGAAACAGGATGAACTCCGAGCATCAGGCGCTGACAGACGTGCCCCTATGGTTGTTGGTTTTGTTGAGCATGGCTGGTCTGTCCGGCGAGATGCTTCGGGCGTCCGGCACTGATCTCGGGTTGCGCCAGATCCTACAGCGAGTCGCGTTGCGTTTTTTAGCCTCAGGGTTGTTGGGTATGGCGACGTTGCTCTTAGCCATGGCGCTCTGGAGCAACCTCTACTTGGCCGCAGGTCTTGGTATTGTCATTGCCGTGATTGGTGCTGACGTGGCCGGCGGGCTCTATACCCAATTTCTGGCCAAGAAGGCGGGTATTCAGCCTGGCAAGTAAGGGAGGGGAATTGCCATGATCAATATCAAACTCGATGCCGACAGTGTTCCGTTAGCCAGAGAGATTTCGGACATCCAGCGTAAGCATCTGCCTTTTGCATTGGTGCTGGCTCAAACCCGGCTTGCACAGCGGGTAAAGCCTGGCGTACTGGCCGTAATGAAGCAGCGTCTTGATCGGCCCACCCCTACAACACTGAACAGCCTGTTCATCCAGATGGCGACCAAGACGCGTGGTGCAAAGGTTTACTTCAAAGATTCCTGGGCCTCGGGCATTCCTGCAGACGCCTATCTGCAACAGGCGGTACAGGGTGGCCACCGTCCTCATAAGCGTTTTGAGAAGGCGCTGATTGCTAAAGGCCTGATGCGCTCGAGTCAGTACGCGGTGCCGACATCAGCATTCCTCAATCAGTATGGCAACGTATCTCGCGGCACGATGACCCGCATCTTGTCAGGCCTCGGAGCTGCAGAGACATCCGGCGGCTATCAGGCCAACGCTTCGAGCAGTAAACGTAGCCAGCGCAAGGGCAATGCAAAGCGTTACTTCAGCGGTGCTGTCGATGGTGAGCGTGGCGTCTGGGAGCGGCGAACGATGGGCAAGGGCAGTGCGGTTCGCCCTGTGTTCCTGTTCACGAATGGCACCCCGGGTTACCGCGTGATCTTCCCGTTCTTCAAGATCGCCGAAAACATCGTGAAAGCGCACTACGAGGCCGAATTCACAGCTGCACTAGGTCAGGCGATTGCCACTGCTCGGCCATGACAGGCGATCCCGCCCCCCCCCGGGGGCAATCTCAACGGGTCCTCCCGAGGGGGCCGGGCATAGGGGGTAATTCGGGCCCCGCTTCATCACTATGTATGACCCTTTTCCAGAGGTTGGTTGTTGTTATGTCTTCGAAGATCACAACGATCACACGGCAACCATTCTGGCTGAACAAGAAGACCATGGCCGATAGCCTCGGTATTTCGGTTCAGGCCTTTGACAAATGGGGGGTTCCTCCGGTGGCAAAGATCGGCCGCGAGTCGTTTTATGACGTCCGGTCGGTGCTGGATAATCGCCTTCAACACCAAACCGGCAAACAGCAACCTGATGCTGATGAACGCGATCCGCACATTGCTTACAAGATAGATTGCGAGCGACTGCGTCTGACCAAAGAGCAGGCTGACGCCCAGGCACGTAAAAACCGGATCGGCGACAAGGAGCTGGCTCCGGTCGCTTTCATGACTTTCGCGCTCTCCAAGTTGTCGGCGCAGTTGGCTGCAACCCTTAACACCATTCCCAAGCTCGTGAAGCGTAAGCACCCCGATATCGCCGTGCGACACCTCGATGCGGTCGAGAACGAAATTGCCGTTACGCGTAACGCCGCTATTGGGTTGGCTGATCGTGTGCCGGAGCTTTTGGATGAGTACATCGCCACCTTGGATGAGGTCGCTGGTTGACGCTGTCCGGCGCGGGCTAAAGAGCCTGCACAAAGATGCCCCTATGACGGCTGTCGAGTGGGCCGACGAATATTTCTACATGTCGTCTGAGTCGTCCTACGGCGAAGGCAAATGGACGACTGAAGCCTTCCAAGTGCCCTTGCTGAATGCCATGGGTAACGACCTGATCGAAGAGTTGAACCTGCTGAAGTCGGCGCGGGTTGGTTACACCAAGATGTTGGTGGCGAACATCGCCTACAAGATCGAACACAAGAAGCGCAGCGTCTGCATGTGGAGTCCGACCGACGACGACGCTAAAGACATCATGAAAAAACACGTGGATCCGATGATCCGTGACGTGCCTGTGATCAAGGCGCTGGCGCCCTGGTGCGGAAAGAAACACGGTGATAATACCCAAGAGTCCAAGGTCTTTGAAAACCGCAAGGTGCTGTGGTGGTTGGGTGGTACAGCCGGCGGTAACTACCGAGAGAAAAGCCCGGATGAAGTGGGGTACGACGAGCTATCGAACTTCGATGAAGACATTGACGGCGAAGGGTCTCCGACCTTCCTGGGCGATAAGCGTCTCGAGGGTGCGACCTACCCCAAGTCGATTCGCGGTTCCACCCCCAAGTTGGCTGGCACCTGCCAAATCACTCGGGCCGCTGAGGAGTCTGCCTACCTCATGCGCTTTCACATCCGCTGTCCGCAATGCCGCACCGAACAGACCCTGAAGTGGGGCGGCAAGGATGATTCGTTTGGCATCAAGTGGCTGAAAGATGAGCGTGGTGAGGTCGTCAAGGCCTGGTATCTGTGCGAGTCCGGTAACGGCTGCACATTCGAACATTTCGAGATGGTCGAGGCGTCCAGAGTCGGTCGGTACATCTGCGAAAAGACCGGCATCTGGACGCGTGACAGTATTGAGTGGTTCGAAGCAGACGATACACCGATGCGCACGCCGCGCCGGCTCACATTCCACATTTGGACGGTGTATTCGACGTTCACCACCTGGGTAAAGATCGCCGATGAGCGCGTCAAGGCCGGCAAGGATCGAGGCAAGCTCAAGACCTTTACCAACACCACGTTGGGTGAGGCATGGGAAGAGGACCAGACCGAGAAAGTCGACTGGGAGTTGCTCTACGGACGGCGTGAAGTTTACGCCGCCCAAGTGCCGCCGCGCGTAGCAGTGCTGACCGGTTCGATCGACACCCAGGACGACCGATACGAATTGCGTGTTTGGGGGTGGGGGGCGGGCGAAGAGGCTTGGTTGATTGATCGCCGGATTCTGTACGGCGATCCGGATAGCGCGGTTCTAAAGCGAAAAGTCGGGCTTGAGCTGCATCGGCAGTACGCCCGCGCAGATGGTGCGGTGATGCGAGTTGAGCGTTGGTGTTGGGACTCCGGCGGCCACCACTCTGATGCTGTCCGTGCCGAAAGCCGCAAGCATGGCGTGCATTGGGTGATCCCGATTTTCGGGGCCAGCACCTACGGCAAGCCGATTGCGAGCTTCCCGCGGCGCAAGGAAAAGAAGTCCAAAACCTACCTCACGGAAATTGGTACCGACAACGCTAAAGAGGTGATCTACAACCGCCTCAAGCTACAGCCGGACGGCAATCGTCCGGTGCCAGGGTTGGTGCACTTTCCAGCGGATGACCTCATCTGTGACGGCGACGAGCTGAAGCAGCTAACCAGTGAAAGCAAAAAATGGATCATGGCCCGAGGTCGCCGCGTGCTCCGCTGGGATGCCAGCAAGAAGCGCAATGAGGCGCTCGACTGCTTTGTGTACGCCTTAGCGGCGCTGCGTATCAGTCAGGAGAAGTTCGGCCTTGATCTTGAGTATATGGCCAGCCAAAACCCGGCATCGGGCGTTTGGGAGCTGCCAGACGAGTCGGATGACCCAGATGAGCCGGGCGACCTTGATGATCCACAACTCCCGGCCGTTGAGCCAGAACCGGCCCTGGTGCCGATCCAACCACAACCAGACCATCAGCCCGCCGCCGGCGGCTGGATTGAATCAGGAGCGAACGCATGGCTGTAACAGCGCAGGAAATGCTCGAAAAGTACCTGCAAGCCGAAGCGGACGTGCTGGCCGGCAAGGACGTTCAGTTCAATGGCCGTCGTGTTGTCATGGCGGACCTGCCGGCCATCATCGCAGGCCGAAAAGAGTGGGAGCGCCGAGTAGCTCAATCGCAAAAAGGAGGACGCCCGGGCTACTCCCTGGCGTCGTTTGAATGAACCTGCTGGACAAAGTCCTAGCGCCGCTATTTCCGGGCATGGTGGCCGAGCGGCTGCGTGCGCGTAACGTGATCATGGCGTTTGAAGCCGCCTCTGTGACGCGCACGCACAAGGCCAAGAAGCAAACCAAGAGCGCTGATGCGTCGCTGAACAAAACGCTGAAATCATTGCGTGAGCAGTGCCGCAAACTGGACGAAGACCACGACATTGTTACGGGGCTTTTTGATCGCCTGGAAGAGCGGGTGGTGGGTGGTCCGGGTATCGCGGTGGAGCCGATTCCGCTGGGTTACGACGGCACGATTCACGGGGCGTTTGCGGCCTCGGTCAAGGCTCTGTGGGGTGAATGGTCGCTTAAGCCGGAGACATCCGGTGAGTTGACCCGGCCGCAAATGGAACGGCTCATGTGCCGCACTTGGCTGCGTGATGGCGAGGGGTTGGCGCAAATGCTTATGGGCAAAGTGCCCGGCTACGAACACTTGCACGGCGTGCCGTTTGCGCTGGAGCTGCTGGAGCCGGATTACCTGCCCATCGACTACACCGACCTGTCCAAGGGCATCGTCCAAGGGGTGGAGCGCAACGCGTGGCGCCGGAAGCGGGCTTATCACCTGTTTAAAGGGCATCCAGGGGATCAGCTCGGCATCTTTGCGCAAAACACCAAGCGTGTGCCGGCCGAGCAGATGATTCACATTGCGCATCGAAAACGCATTGGCCAGAACCGTGGCCAGCCGCTGCTGCACGCGGTGTTGATCCGATTGGCGGATATCAAGGATTACGAGGAAAGCGAGCGGGTCGCGGCGCGGATCAGTGCGGCGCTGGCGATGTACATTAAGAAAGGCACCGGTGAGGACTTTGTGCCTGCTGGCAATGGTGAGAATCGGCCTGAGCGTACATTTCCAATCGCGCCGGGCATCGTGATCGACACGCTGCTGCCCGGTGAAGACGTCGGGATGATCGAGAGCAACCGCCCAAACCCCTTCCTTGAAGGCTTCCGCAATGGCCAGCTCAAGGCCGTCGCGGCGGGTACACGCGGCACGTACTCCAGTGTGGCGCGCAGCTATGACGGAACCTATTCGGCGCAGCGTCAGGAGCTGGTCGAGGGGCAGTTGGGCTACGACCTGCTGCAACACGAATTCATCGACTACTGGTGCCGGCCGGTTTATCGCAAATGGCTCGAAATGGCGATTCTAAGCGGCCAACTGGTTGTTCCCGCCGATGTCGATCCGCGCACGATTTACGGCGCGTTTTATCAAGGTCCGGTGATGCCCTGGATCAATCCGGTGCATGAGGCCACGGCTTGGAAGCTTCTGGTTGAGGCCGGCTTTGCAGACGAGGCAGAGGTGGCCCGGTCGCGGCAGCGCAACCCTTCAGAACTCAAGGCGTCGCGCAAGGCGGAAGTCGCCGCGAACCGCGAGAGCGGGCTGGTTTTCAGCTCGGACTATTACCACCAAATCTACGGGAAGAATCAGCCCAATGATGACGAAAAACAACGGGCCGCTGATGCGGCCGCGGGCGTCGATAAGCCCGACGAATAAGCCTGAGGAAAGCTGGTATTCCATTCGTGCTGCGTCGCGGGGTGTGGCTGAAGTCATGCTCTATGACGATATCGGCGCCTGGGGAATCTCGGCTCGCCAGTTCGCTCGCGATCTGGCGGCGCTCGGTGACGTCTCACAGATCAACCTATCAGACGGCGCCGGCTGGACCAGCGCCTGGGTGCGCTGGCACAGCCAGGCCGCCGGCAAGGCCCGCCACTGGCGAGCGCCCAGCCTGGGCGAGCAGGGCGCGTTGATCAGCCCCAGTGGAGAGCCGGCGCAGGGTACGTTTGTCGCTGGCCTGTACGGCAACGCCGGCCCCCAGCCGGATAACCGCGACCACGTCGAGGTCTGGCGCTTTGATGATGGCGGCTCGCTGGTCTACGACTGGCAGGCCAAGAGCTACACCATCAGCCTGCCCAGCGGCACGGTGAGCATTCAGGTCGGCGGCAGTTTGGCGGTGGTGACGGACAGCGCCATCACTGGCAAGGCCGACACCATCACCCTGACCGGGAAAATCACCCTCAATGGCGACGTGCAAATCAACGGTGCCAGCCTGCAGCACAACGGCGTAAACGTGGGATCGACCCATACCCATATGGGCGTGATGCCAGGCCCTGGGTCAACCGGCGCGCCGCACTAATACCGATCAGCAACCCATAACCCCATCAACCGCCGAGAGCGGTTTTTTTGTGCCTGGAGAACAGCATGGTCACCCCCAAGAAACTTACTGAAGACCTGGCCAGTACCGGCCCTGCGATGTTTCGCGACACCCTCTATACCTCCCGCGCTCTGTTCTTGCCGGACGGTCGCCAATTGGCGGTGGCCCAGGGGCGAGTGTCCGCCGAAGCCGGTGACACCATCGCCATGGACTACCTGAGCAAGCACCCGGATCTGCAGAAGGAGTAACGCGATGATCGGAATGGATCGCCGCTCCGGCTTGCCGCTGTCGGGCATCGAGCATGTGCGGCAGTCCATCGAGGACATCCTGACCACACCGCTCGGCAGCCGGCGCATGCGGCCGGAGTACGGCAGCAAGTTGCGCCGCTTTGTCGATCTGCCGGTGACCGAGGGCTGGAAAAGTGCGGTGCAGGCCGAGGTCGCTCGGGCGTTAGAGCGCTGGGAACCGCGGCTAAAACTGGAGCGGGTGCGGGTGACGGCGGTGGTGGGTGGCCAGATCACCTTTCAGCTGACCGGCCAGTACCTGGGTAATAGCGCGATTTTGGAGGTGGCGGCATGAGCACGCTGGATTTGTCGGCACTGCCGGCGCCGCAGGT
>Ga0302175_10000146_pt1 | contig 28114 bp, 24 predicted proteins | sample I_Fen_N3_3_FD_198791 | JGI IMG/M metagenome (GOLD analysis project Ga0302175, IMG submission 198791) | Peat permafrost microbial communities from Stordalen Mire near Abisko, Sweden - I_Fen_N3_3 | ecosystem: Environmental > Terrestrial > Soil > Wetlands > Permafrost | place: Sweden: Abisko... | reverse complement strand
CTTCATCAAGGGCACCTGCCCGAAATGCGGCACCGAAGACCAGTACGGCGACAACTGCGAAAAGTGCGGTGCGACCTACGCCCCCACCGACCTGAAGGATCCGAAGTCGGCGATCTCCGGCGCCACGCCGGTGCTCAAGGACTCCCAGCACTTCTTCTTCAAGTTGCCAGACTTCCAGGAAATGCTGCAAACCTGGACCCGCAGCGGCACCCTGCAAGACGCCGTGGCGAACAAGATCGCCGAATGGCTGGATGCCGGCCTGCAACAGTGGGACATCTCCCGCGATGCGCCGTACTTTGGCTTCGAGATCCCGGGCGAGCCTGGCAAGTATTTCTATGTCTGGCTGGACGCGCCGATCGGCTACATGGCCAGTTTCAAGAACCTCTGCGCCCGTCGTCCGGAACTGGACTTCGATGCGTTCTGGGCCAAGGACTCCAGCGCCGAGCTGTACCATTTCATCGGCAAGGACATCGTCAACTTCCACGCCCTGTTCTGGCCCGCCATGCTCGAAGGCGCCGGGTTCCGCAAGCCAACCGGTATCAACGTGCACGGCTACCTGACCGTCAACGGCCAGAAAATGTCCAAGTCCCGTGGCACCTTCGTCAAGGCCCGGACCTACCTCGACCACCTGTCGCCGGAATACCTGCGTTACTACTACGCCGCGAAGCTGAGCCGTGGCGTCGATGACCTGGACCTGAACCTCGAAGACTTCGTGCAGAAGGTCAACTCCGACCTGGTGGGCAAAGTCGTCAACATCGCCAGCCGTTGCGCTGGGTTCATCCATAAGGGCAACGCCGGGGTGCTGGTGGCGGGCAATGCCGCGCCGGAACTGACCGACGCGTTCCTGGCCGCCGCGCCGAGCATCGCCGAGGCCTACGAGGCCCGCGACTTTGCCCGAGCCATGCGCGAAATCATGGGCCTGGCCGACCGCGCCAACGCCTGGATCGCCGACAAGGCCCCTTGGTCGTTGAACAAACAGGAAGGCAAGCAAGACGAAGTCCAGGCCATCTGTGCCCTGGGCATCAACCTGTTCCGCCAACTGGTGATTTTCCTCAAGCCGGTGCTGCCGCTGTTGGCCGCCGATGCCGAGGCGTTCCTTAACGTCGCGCCGCTGACTTGGAATGACCACGCCACCCTGCTCAGCAGTCATCAGCTGAACGAGTTCAAGCCGTTGATGACCCGCATCGACCCGGTAAAAGTGCAAGCCATGACCGACGCCTCGAAAGAAGACCTGACCGCCAGCGCCACCGATACCGGTGACGCGGCACCTGCCGGCAACGGCGAGCTGGCCAAGGACCCGTTGTCGCCGGAGATTGAGTTCGACGCCTTTGCAGCGGTCGACCTGCGCGTTGCGTTGATCCTCAAGGCCGAAGCCGTGGAAGGTGCCGACAAGCTGCTGCGCCTGACCCTGGATATCGGTGACGAGCAACGCAACGTGTTCTCTGGGATCAAGAGTGCTTACCCGGATCCGACCAAGCTCGAAGGTCGCCTGACCATGATGATCGCCAACCTCAAGCCACGGAAAATGCGTTTCGGCCTTTCCGAAGGCATGGTGATGGCCGCCGGCCCTGGCGGCGAAGAGATCTACCTGCTGAGCCCAGACAGCGGCGCCAAGCCTGGCCAGCGCATCAAGTAAGCCCCTGCGCAGGCACGATCCCTCCGCCACGCCATTGCGTGACGGGGGGATTTTCATATCTGGCCCGACCCTGCGCGCTGCCGGATAATGCCTAACCTTTAGGCTATATGCCTGCCTTCACCGGCCACGTCCATGACCGACATACTGCTCACGCTTATCAGCGCTGCCCTGATCAATAACCTGGTGTTGCACTGGCCACTGGGCGTCGAACCGCTGTTGCGCAGCCAACGTCCGGCGCCGGCTACACGTCTTCAGGTACACGCCCTCGGGCTGGCCACCACGTGCCTGATGCTGTTGTGCGGTGTAACCGGGCATGTGTTGTATCAGGCGCTGCTGGTGCCGTTGCAACTGACGTCACTCAAGCTCCTGGTGTTTCTGCCGCTGTGCGCCCTGCTGGTCAGCCCGCTATTGAAGCTGCTTGCTCGGGCCCTGCCGCAACTGCCCTTCGACCACCTCTGGCCACTGTTGCTGGGCAACGCCGGCGTGCTCGGCCTGCTGCTCCTGGATGCCCAGGGCACTCAAGGCGTTGCCCATGCGGCCGCACTCAGCCTGGGCTCGGGCCTGGGTTTCTGGCTGGTGCTGAGCCTGTTCAACGACCTGCGCCAGCGCATTCTCGATAACGATGTGCCCCTGCCCTTTCGCGGCCTGCCGATCGACCTGATCAGCGCCGGGCTGATGGCAGTGGCCTTTCTCGGCTTCAACGGACTGGTCAAGACATGAGTCTGATTCAACGCATCGATGCCCTGCTGCCGCAGACCCAGTGTGGCAAATGTGGCCATCCCGGATGCAAACCCTACGCCCAGGGCATTGCCGACGGCGAGGCGATCAACAAGTGCCCACCGGGAGGCAACGAAACCATTGCCGGCCTGGCCCAACTGCTGCAAGTTCCGGTCCTGGAACTGGACACCAGCCGCGGCTCGGCCCCGGCGCAGATCGCCTTTATCCGCGAGGCCGAATGCATCGGCTGCACCAAGTGCATTCAAGCCTGCCCGGTGGATGCCATCGTCGGCGCGGCCAAACTGATGCACACCGTGATCATCGACGAATGCACCGGTTGCGACCTTTGCGTGGCGCCCTGCCCGGTCGATTGCATCGAGATGCAGCCACTGCCATTGGTCACTGTGCTGCCGATCGTCGGTGGCCTGGCGCCCAGCCTCGAACAGCAACGTGCCCGCAATGCCAAGCGCGACCATGCCCGGCGCCGCTTCGAGCAGCGCAACGCCCGACTGCAGCGTGAAGAACAGCAAAAACTGGCCGAACGCCAAGCCCGGGCGCAGCGTGCTGTCCAAGCCAGCACCAGCACCCTGAATCCGGTGCAGGCAGCGGTCGAACGGGTTCGCGCGCAAAAAGCCGCGGCAGCCGATGCGGCCCTGAAAAAAGCCAAAATCGAACTGGCGATGAGTCGCGCACAGTTGAACAAATCCCTGAAAGCCTTCGGTCACCCGCCGACCTTTGAGCAGCAGGCCCAGTTGATCATCCTGCAACGCCAATTCGAGGCGGCCGAGCAGGCCCTGGCCGAACTTGAAGCCACGTCCCCAGCCCCCGCAGCAGCGCCCGTCACCAAGGACCCGGACCTCAAGAAAGCCAAGATCCACTTGGCCATGCGCCGCGCAGAGCTGAAAAAAGGCCAGGCCGACGCCCTTCCCGAGGCACAGTTGGCGGCCTTGAGCACGGCCCTGGCCGAGGCCGAGCAGGCCCTGCACGCCGCCGAGGCGGCAAGCGCGAAACCGGCACCGAACCTGGCCCGGGTCGAGAAACGACCGATCGATACTCAACTGCGCCAACTGAAAACCGAACTGGCCTACGCCCGGGCCGACGTGAGCAAGCTCGAGCGTCACGCCGACACTCCGCCAGAGCTGCTGGCCAAGGCGCGCGAACGATTGGCCGAAGCCGAGCGCCAGGTGCAGGCCCATGGCCCCCACTGAGCGCCTGGCCCAGCCGGACCCACGCCTGCAGCAGGCCATGCAGCGGGTGCTGCTGGCCACCTTGCCCGGGGTACTGGTGCTGGTGTGGCTGTACGGTTGGGGGGTGCTGATCAATGGATTATTGGCCGGCGCCACGGCCCTGGCGGTAGAAGCCACGGTGCTGCGGTTACGAGCCTGCCCGCTGGGCCCATCCCTCGGCGACAGAAGCGCCTTGGTCAGCGCCACCTTGCTCGCCCTGGCATTGCCGCCCTATTGCCCCTGGTGGCTGACCGTGAGCGCCAGCGCCTGCGCCCTGCTGCTGGGCAAGCACCTGTATGGCGGCCTGGGGAAAAACCCATTCAACCCGGCCATGCTCGGCTATGCCCTGATGCTGGTGTGCTTCCCGCAACAGATGACTCACTGGCCGACGTCCCACGGCATGGACCTGCTCGGCGGCCTGCAGCAGATCTTCGGCTTCAACTTTGGCTCTCCGGCGCCCGACGCCTGGGCCCAGGCCACCGCACTGGACAGCCTGCGGATCAATAAAAGCCTGACCATCGACGAGTTGTTTGCGGGCAATGGGGCCTTCGGCCATTTCGGCGGCCGTGGCAGCGAGTGGGTCAACCTGGCCTTCCTGGCCGGGGGCCTCTTTTTGCTGCAACAACGCATAGTCAGCTGGCATGCCCCTGTCGGCATGCTCGGCAGCCTGTTTATCATCAGCCTGCTGTGCTGGAACGGTTCGGGCTCGGACTCCCATGGCTCGCCGTTTTTCCATCTGCTCACCGGGGCGAGCATGCTCGGTGCATTCTTTATCGTCACCGAGCCCATCTCCGGCCCGAAAACCGCCAAGGCGCGCCTGCTGTTCGGTGTCGGCGTGGGTCTGCTGACGTATCTGATCCGGACCTGGGGCGGTTACCCGGATGGCGTGGCCTTCGCCGTGCTGCTGATGAACCTGGCCGTACCCGCCCTGGAGCGCCTGGTCGCTCCGGCTACGCAGGCGGCGGCATGAACCGCCGGCTGAATGTGCTGATGCTGGTGCTGCTGGCCGGCGCCGGCATCGCTGTGAGCTATTTCGCCGAGCAAGCTGCCAGCCCGCGAATCGCTGCCGAACAACGAGCGAGCCAAGCTCGCGAACTGCTCGATCTGCTGCCTGCGGGCAGTTACGACAATCACCCCCTGGACCAGCCGCTGCCACTCCAGCACCTGGTACTGGGCAACAGCACCCTGCTCGGCGGTTACCGCGCCAGCCGCGCCGGCCAGCCCAGCGCGGTGCTGCTCCGCAGCCAGGTCACGGGTTACGCCGGCCCCATCGAACTGTTGATCGCCATTGATGCCAATGGCCGACTGCTAGGCAGTAAAAGCCTCAAGCAAGGGGAAACCCCTGGCCTGGGTGGGCGTATCGCCGAGCAGCCCAATGGTTGGCTGCAAGGCTTTGCCGGCAAGTCGCGCAACGATCCTGCCGATAACGCCTGGGCCCTAAAGAAAGACCATGGGCAGTTCGACCAGATGGCCGGCGCGACCATCACCTCTCGGGCCGTGATCAACGCCCTGCATGATGCACTGCGTTATTTCGACGAACACCGGGATCAACTGCTGACAGGCGCCGCCGATGAATAAGCCCTCTGCGCTGCACTACTCGCTGACGCTGGTGGCGCTGATCGGTGCCAGCGACTCCCTGGTCAAGGCACTGGGCCTGTCTCTGGCCTCAGTGCTGGTCATCAGCCTGTTCGGCCTGGGTATGAAAGGCCTACGGCGCTTGTTCAGCAGCGATCTGCAATGGCTGGCCAGCCTGGTGCTGAGCGCCACGCTAAGCAGTTGCACTGCCCTGGCGATGCAAGCCTGGGCCTTCGAACTGCATCAGCAACTGGGGATATACCTGGGCCTGATCGCGCTGCAATGCGTACTGCTGGAGCACAGCGGTTTCTTTAATGGACAAGGGCAAGTGCGCCAGGTTGGCGCGTTCTGCCTGCTACTGACCACCCTGGGCGCCTTGCGCGAAGTACTGGGCAGCGGCTCGCTGGGCAACCATCTCGGATGGCTGGCCGGCCGTTACGGGGCTGATTGGCAGGCCTGGATCGCCAACCCGCACGGCAATCTGCGCCTGCTGAGCCTCGCCCCCGGCGGTTTCATACTGCTGGGCTTGCTTCTGGCGGGCCGACAGGCCTGGGCCTCAACCTCACACCGACCGCCTTCAAGGAACTGAATCACCCATGAATGCCGCTAAACGCCTGGAAATATTCCGACGGCTTCACGAAGACAATCCCGAACCGAAAACCGAATTGGCCTACTCGTCGCCTTTCGAACTGCTGATCGCGGTGATTTTATCGGCCCAGTCCACCGACGTCGGGGTCAACAAGGCGACCGCCAAACTGTACCCGGTGGCCAACACGCCAGCGGCCATCCACGCCTTGGGGGTCGAAGGGCTGTCCCAGTACATCAAGACCATCGGCCTCTACAACAGCAAGGCAAAGAACGTCATCGAAACCTGCCGCCTGTTGGTGGAGCGCCATAACGGCGAAGTCCCGCAAACCCGCGAAGAGCTCGAGGCCCTGCCCGGCGTCGGCCGCAAGACCGCCAACGTGGTGCTCAATACGGCGTTTCGTCAACTGACCATGGCTGTCGACACGCATATTTTCCGGGTCAGCAACCGGACCGGGATAGCGCCTGGCAAGAATGTGGTGGAAGTGGAAACCAAGCTGATGAAGTTCGTGCCCAAGGAGTTTCTCCTCGATGCCCATCACTGGCTGATCCTCCACGGGCGCTACGTGTGCCTGGCGCGCAAGCCACGCTGCGGCAGCTGCCGGATCGAAGACTTGTGCGAATACAAGCAAAAGACTTCGGACGATTGAGTGACTATTGATTTTAATGATCAGTCGATTGAAAAAATCTTTTTTACCCGCCTGGAGAATATCGTTATAAGGAGCGCCAATGGCAGTCTTAGCCCGGAGTTGACCTTATGAGCACTGGCAAAGAACAACTGGACGTAGAAGACGACTTTATTGCTGTTGAAACAGAAGAGGCCGAGCCGGTGGTTGAGGTGGCAAAGACCAACCTGAACAAGCGCCGCACCATTGACAACCTCCTCGAAGAACGCCGCCTGCAAAAACAACTGGCCGATTACGACTTCGATCTGTAATTCCAGGAAAGCCCCACCCTCTCGGGCCTTCCTGTCGGCGCCAGGTCTACTCGGGCACTTCGCGCCTGTCCTTCATCCGCTCGTCGGAGCAGATTTTACCCAGCCGTTGCTCACGCCAGCTTATGGCGCTGGGCAAACTCGATCAGGTCCACCAGCGAACGCGCATTGAGCTTGGAAAGCAGGCGCCGCTTGTAGGTACTCACCGTCTTGTTGCTCAAGCTCAGGCCTTCGGCAATCTCCTTGTTGCTCAAACCGGAGGTGAGTTGCTTCAGCACCATCAACTCCCTTGCCGACAACAACTCCACCATCTCTTCCTCAGTGGACAAGCCCTGGCATGAACGCAACGTGTGCAAGGCTTCGTTGGGAAAGTAACTGTAACCGGCCTCCACCGCCTTGATCGCACTGATCAGTTCAGTGATGTCCTGTTGCTTGCAGATATAACCTGCGGCACCGGCCTGCATACATCGCATTGAAAAGGGCCCGGGTAGTTGCAGGGTCAATACCAGAATCTTAATGGTCATCGCCTTTGAAGCCAGACGAGTTATAACTTCCAGGCCATCAAGTTTGGGAATGCCGATATCCAAAATCAAAATGTCCGGCATCAACTCAAGTGCGAGTTGCAATGCATCCAAACCATTATCGGCCTCGGCAATCACCTTGAAACCATGGCGCTCCATCAGCATACGCACCGCCAGACGAATGACGGGGTGATCATCCACGATCAATACTCTTTTCATAGGCACTTCCGAATCAAGGCATAGTGTTTAAACCCACACAATAACCCGCCATCCTGCCCTTGGCACCGCGTGCCCACGGGCTACAGCAGCACAGAGACGATCCTTACAAACAATGAGGATTTGCCCTACAAAAACAGTTAAAAGACGACGTTCTTGCAACTAGCCAATTTAAGACAGCTCTGTATATCCGCTACTTTTCGTATTAATAATTAACTACCCACATCACTTCTAAAACACCTTGTAGTGCATGCAATGGCTAATGGCGCGATACGGTTCACAACTAGAACGACTGAGTTATCGGGCACAAAAAAGCCCTGCACAAGGCAGGGCTTTTTCACAGCGACTCAAGGATCAGAACAGTGTCCGACCTTTGTTGGCCGCGATGCGCATACGCAACGCATTCAACTTGATGAAGCCGGCAGCGTCAGCCTGGTTATAGGCACCGCCATCTTCTTCAAAAGTTGCGATGTTGGCGTCAAACAGCGATTCATCGGACTTGCGACCGGTAACGATCACGTTGCCTTTGTACAGTTTCAGGCGAACTACACCATTAACGTGAGCCTGGGAAGCGTCGATCATCTGTTGCAGCATCAGACGCTCAGGGCTCCACCAGTAGCCGGTGTAGATCAGGCTGGCGTACTTAGGCATCAACTCGTCTTTGAGGTGAGCCACTTCACGATCCAGGGTAATGGACTCGATCGCGCGGTGTGCACGCAGCATGATGGTGCCGCCCGGGGTTTCGTAGCAGCCGCGGGACTTCATGCCGACATAACGGTTCTCGACGATGTCGAGACGGCCGATACCGTGCTCGCCACCGATACGGTTCAAGGTCGCGAGCACGGTAGCCGGAGTCATTTCGACGCCGTCCAGTGCCACGATGTCGCCGTTGCGGTAGGTCAGTTCCAGGTACTGCGGGGTGTCAGGAGCCTTCTCCGGGGAGACAGTCCAACGCCACATGTCTTCTTCGTGCTCGGTCCAGGTATCTTCCAGCACGCCACCTTCATAGGAGATGTGCAGCAGGTTGGCATCCATCGAGTACGGGGATTTCTTCTTGCCGTGACGCTCGATAGGGATACCGTGCTTCTCGGCGTAGTCCATCAGCTTCTCGCGGGACAGCAGGTCCCACTCGCGCCAAGGGGCAATCACTTTCACGCCCGGCTTGAGGGCATAGGCGCCCAGTTCAAAACGAACCTGGTCGTTGCCTTTGCCGGTGGCACCATGGGAAATGGCGTCGGCACCGGTTTCGTTGGCGATCTCGATCAAACGCTTGGCGATCAACGGACGCGCGATAGAGGTACCCAGCAGGTACTCACCTTCGTAAACGGTGTTGGCGCGGAACATCGGGAAAACGAAATCGCGGACAAACTCTTCGCGCAGGTCGTCGATATAAATCTCTTTCACGCCCATGGCTTGCGCCTTGGCACGTGCAGGTTCGACCTCTTCGCCCTGACCCAGATCGGCGGTGAAGGTCACCACTTCACAGTTATAAGTATCCTGCAGCCACTTGAGGATCACCGAAGTGTCCAGGCCGCCGGAATACGCCAGAACGACCTTGTTAACGTCCGCCATGCCATCACTCCACGGGGTTGTACGGAAAGCCGTCAAGTCTACCGATCAATGCGGATAATTTACAGAGGCGCGACAGCTTATGACGACGAAGCGACAGATTATGTCGAGCGCGCGACGACTACAGCCGTTTCAGGATGTCGCCGCGGCGTTGGGTGTGGCAGCGGCTTGAGGCGCCGGTTTTTCGGCAGGAGCGACACGCTCCAGGTGCACATTGACCCGACGGTTCTTGGCCCGATTGGTTGGGTTGGTATTGGGGACCAACGGATAACGCTCACCGTGAAAACGCAGGGTGATCTGTGATTCAGGGACGCCATTGGCCTTCAGGTAATCCATCACTGCCAGCGCCCTGCGCCGGGACAGATCGCGGTTGGTCAAGCGATTGCCGCTGTTGTCGGAATGCCCGTCCAGCTCAATGTGATTGACCGTCGGGTCGGCCTTGAGGAACTCCAGCATCACTTGCAGCTTGGCCTTAGCCTGGGCATCCAGCTCGGTGCCGGTGCCCGGGAAGCCGATCTCGGCCTGCTTCACCTGTTCGTAATTCATCGGCAACAACTTCGCCGTGCAGCTTTGATAGTCGTGGTAGGCCTTGCTGAATTTCACCGGCAACAGGCGCACTTCGGACACCCCGCCTTCACGGGAATAGTGACGCACCACCGGGCTGCGCCCATCCAGCAAACCGTTGATCAATCGGCCAGCCTGCACCTGCGAGCTATTGAACATCACCCCGCCGCTGCCGGCCTTGACCGCGCCCAGGTTGATATCACCACGCCCCGGCTGCCAGGGAGCTGCCGCAGCGAGCAAGGTCGCCGAGCCGCCACTCTGCATCGGATTGAAACTCTTGAGGCGGAAAGTCGCCTGCTCACCCGCCCGGCGCACGAACTCGCCGGAACCAAAATCGGTGATCGGCTGAGTCAGGCGGCACTCGAATTTGTCACCTTCGACCGTCCACTCAATGCTCTCCAGACGGGTCTGGAAAGTGAGAGCCATCGCAGGCAGGCTGGCAAACACGCTGAGCAGGACTAGATAACGCTGGCGCACGGGAGGCTCCACTGACTTGTACAGATCAAAATCAACATGCCCGTTTACGGCATACCTACGGGATATCGGAAGCTTTACGCAAAACTTGATAGCGAGTGCCTGGATGAGTCTTTTCCGGTAGCATTCCCCCGAGTTTGACCCGCCTGGAATCCCCAATGTCCGACCGCCTGACCCTGCTGCGTCCCGACGACTGGCACATACATCTTCGCGATGGTGCCGTGTTGACCAATACCGTTGCGGATGTTGCGCGCACCTTTGGTCGCGCCATCATCATGCCTAACCTGGTACCCCCGGTGCGCAACGCCGAGCAAGCCGACACCTATCGCCAGCGCATTCTCGCTGCGCGGCCGGCCGGTAGCCGCTTCGAGCCGCTGATGGTGCTCTACCTGACCGACCTGACCCAGCCTGAAGATATTCGTACGGCCAAGGCCAGTGGCTTCGTGCATGCCGCCAAGCTCTATCCGGCCGGCGCGACCACCAACTCGGACTCCGGCGTCACCAGTATCGACAAGATCCTCCCGGCGCTTGAAGCCATGGCCGAAGTCGGTTTGCCGTTGCTGATCCACGGCGAAGTGACCCGTGGCGATGTCGACGTATTCGACCGCGAGAAGATTTTCATCGACGAGCATATGCGACGCGTCGTCGAGCGCTTCCCGACCCTGAAAGTGGTCTTCGAGCACATCACCACCCGTGAAGCCGTGCAGTTCGTCAACGAGGCCTCGGCCAACGTTGGTGCAACCATCACCGCCCATCACCTGTTGTATAACCGCAACCACATGCTGGTCGGCGGGATTCGCCCGCACTTCTATTGCCTGCCGATTCTCAAGCGCAATACCCACCAGGAAGCCCTGCTCGACGCCGCCACCAGTGGCAGCGCCAAGTTCTTCCTGGGTACCGATTCTGCGCCGCACGCGCAGCACGCCAAAGAAGCCGCCTGCGGCTGCGCTGGCTGCTACACCGCTTATGCCGCAATCGAGCTGTACGCCGAGGCATTTGAACAGCGCAACGCGCTGGACAAGCTCGAAGGATTCGCCAGCCTCAACGGCCCGCGCTTCTACAGCCTGCCCGTGAACACCGATAGCATCACCCTGGTCCGTGAAGAATGGACCGCCCCTGCCAGCCTGCCGTTCGGCGAGCTGACTGTCATCCCGCTGCGCGCCGGTGAAAAACTGCGCTGGCGCCTGCTGGAGAAACACTCGTGAGTGAAGACCATTTCGACGACGAACAGGACGGTCATGGCGGCGGCGGTGGCTCCCGTCATCCGATGGCTGCGCGTTTTCGTGGCTACCTGCCGGTCGTCATCGACGTTGAGACCGGTGGTTTCAACTCGGCCACCGATGCGCTGCTGGAAATCGCCGCGACCATCATCGGTATGGATGAAAAGGGCTTCGTGTTCCCCGAGCACACGCTGTTTTTCCGTGTAGAACCCTTTGAAGGCGCCAATATCGAAGCCGCTGCGCTGGAATTCACCGGCATCAAGCTCGACCATCCATTGCGCATGGCTGTCAGTGAAGAAACGGCACTGACCGACATCTTCCGCAGTGTGCGCAAGGCGCTGAAAGCCAATGGCTGCAAACGCGCGATTCTGGTCGGGCATAACAGCAGCTTCGACCTCGGTTTCCTGAATGCCGCGGTCGCGCGCCTGGACATGAAGCGCAACCCCTTCCACCCCTTCTCCAGCTTCGACACCGCCACCCTGGCCGGCCTGGCCTATGGCCAAACCGTGCTGGCCAAAGCGTGCCAGGCGGCCGATATCGACTTCGATGGACGTGAGGCCCACTCGGCTCGCTATGACACCGAGAAGACCGCCGACCTGTTCTGCGGCATCGTCAACCGCTGGAAGGAAATGGGCGGCTGGGCAGACTTCGACGACTGATTCGGTCGCCAAATCGTCCCCATAAAAAACCGGCCCTGAGGCCGGTTTTTTTATGCGTGACGCGCGGCTTACAGCTTGCCGGCGTTCTCGCTCAGGTAAGCAGCAACGCCTTCTGGCGAAGCGGTCATGCCTTTGTCGCCTTTTTTCCAGTTGGCAGGGCAAACTTCGCCGTGCTCTTCGTGGAATTGCAGAGCGTCGACCAGACGGATCAGCTCTTCCATGTTACGGCCCAGTGGCAGGTCGTTGATGATCTGCGAACGGACAACGCCCTTGTCGTCGATCAGGAATGCGCCACGGAAAGCCACGCCGCCTTCGGACTCAACATCGTAGGCCTTGGCGATGTCATGCTTCATGTCAGCAGCCATGATGTACTGAACCTGACCGATGCCGCCGGAATTGATCGGGGTGTTGCGCCAGGCGTTGTGGGTGAAGTGGGAGTCGATCGAAACAGCGATCACTTCTACGTTGCGCGCCTTGAAGTCTGCCATGCGGTGGTCCAGAGCGATCAGCTCGGACGGGCAAACGAAGGTGAAGTCCAGCGGGTAGAAGAACACCAGGCCGTATTTGCCTTTGATGGCCGAGGACAGGGTGAAGCTGTCGACGATTTCGCCATTGCCGAGAACGGCGGGAACGGTGAAATCAGGGGCTTGTTTGCCTACGAGTACGCTCATTGGATATCTCCTGGTGTGGTCGAATGAAGAGCAAGATCATCCCAGTCTGCCGCGGCTATACGACAACCCGGTGACGCGATCTTGCTGCGCAAGGACCGACCATCATACACCGCGTGTTTGAGCTGTCCTTAGTGGTTTTTCGATCCACCGCGATGCATGCCCGCAAAAGCCCTGATTTCGCAGCGAGGGCACATGAAGCTGGAAAAAGCCCGTTCGTCAGACATATCTGATTCACAGAAAAACCCCGCCAAACCACTTTGACAATCATTCTCGTTAACATTAAGATCCATCGCAATTGGGCCATAACCAGCGACGGTTCTCACCTTATGTATGTCTGCCTCTGCACTGGCGTCACCGACGGACAAATCCACGATGCGATCTTTGAAGGTTGCTGCAGCTACCGCGAAGTACGCCAAGCCACTGGCGTCGCCAGCCAATGCGGCAAATGTGCGTGCCTGGCCAAGCAGGTCGTACGGGAAACCCTGAGCAAAGTGCAAAGCAGCCAAGCCGCGATTCCCTATCCCGTCGAATTTAATGTCGCGTAAATAACCGTATTTCAAGGAACCGGACTTAGAGTCCGGTTTTTTTATGCCTAGAATTCAATCGCTTAGCGCTATAACGCGGAACACAAACATTCTTATTCCGATTAATTTTTATATATTATTCAATAACTTAGGTTTGACACTCTTGATTGCGCAGCTCAGACTCCGCTTTATACACAGCTGATACAGGGCAGGACCCCACTATGAAAGGCGACATTACAGTCATCCAGCATCTCAACAAGATCCTTGCCAATGAGCTGGTCGCGATCAATCAGTACTTCCTGCATGCGCGCATGTATGAAGACTGGGGCCTGAACAAGCTGGGCAAACACGAGTACCACGAGTCCATCGACGAGATGAAGCATGCGGACAAGCTGATCAAGCGCATCCTCTTCCTCGAAGGCCTGCCGAACGTCCAGGACCTGGGCAAGCTGCACATCGGTGAACACACCAAGGAAATGCTTGAGTGTGACCTGCGCATCGAGCGCACCGGCCACGCCGACCTCAAGGCTGCTATCGCCCATTGCGAAGTCACCGGCGACTTCGGTAGCCGTGAACTGCTGGAAGATATCCTTGAGTCCGAAGAAGAACATATCGACTGGCTGGAAACCCAACTGGGTCTGATCGACAAAGTGGGCATCGAGAACTATCTGCAATCGCAGATGGGCGAATAACCTTCGCACCGCGCGCCATTATTAAAAGCCCCGCCCTCTTACGAGGCGCGGGGCTTTTTATTGCGCGACTTTTTATATAAGCCTGTATTCGCGTTTGATAACGACGCGCAATTAATCAATGACTTCACGCCTATCAATCGCCGAAAAAGCAAAAGCCCCGCATGGCGGGGCTTTTATCCGATGGCCTCACAGCCTGCAGCAGCACAGAGGCTGCTGCGCCTGCATCAGGCTTCGGTCTTGTTCGCAGCGGCTTTTTCGGCAGCTTCCTTGACCAGGGTTTGCAGCTCACCGTTGGCGAACATCTCAGCCATGATGTCGCTGCCGCCGACCAGCTCACCACCGACCCACAGTTGCGGGAAAGTTGGCCAGTTAGCGTATTTCGGCAGGTTGGCGCGGATTTCCGGGTTCTGCAGGATGTCCACGTAAGCGAACTTCTCACCACAGCCCATTACGGCCTGAGCGGCTTTCGCGGAGAAGCCACACTGCGGGGCATTCGGCGAGCCTTTCATGTAAAGCAGAATGGTGTTGTTGGCAATCTGCTCTTTAATAGTTTCGATGATATCCATGGAACACCTCGGCTGAACTTTCCGACTCTGTTGTCGGCACGGTGGCGCATTGTAACGGAAAGCCGAGCGCCATGCTCGGTCTCCCCGACAGACACCTCAGGCCGCCTGCACCTTGACCGGCACGCCGTTGAGCGCCGCATTCCCCGACAGCTCGTCGAGTTGTCGCTCATCGGTCAGGTCGTTGGCGCTGGCCCCTGGCTGCTCACTGGCGATGCTCATATGCACGCCAGGCCGTGCATGCCCCCAGCCGTGAGGCAGGCTGACCACTCCCGGCATCATCTCGCTGCTGGCCAGCACTTCGACTTCAATCGCCCCGACCCGCGAGCTGACCCGCACTCGCTGCCCGTCGCTGAGGCCACGACTGGCCAGATCATCGGGGTGCATCAACAACTGATGGCGCGGCTTGCCCTTCACCAGGCGGTGATAGTTGTGCATCCACGAATTATTGCTGCGCACATGGCGCCGCCCGATCATCAGCAACTCGTCGACCGCAGGCGCCTGCAACGCGGCAAAGCGCTGCAGATCCGCCAAAATCGCCGCCGGGGCAGCCTGCACCCGCTGGCTCTCAGTCTTCAGGCGTTGCGCGAGGTTCGGCTTGAGCGCCCCCAGATCGACGCCATGGGGATGATTGGCCAACGCTGCCAGGGAAAGCTGGTGTGTCGAGTCATCACCGTAACGGCCGCCTCGCAGCCCCCGATCGATCATCTGCGACGGCGCCACGGTGGGCTTGAGCGGCTGACCGCTGTGGGTGGCAAAGGCCTGGGCCAGGCCGACGAAGATCTCCCAGTCATGCAGCGCACCCGCAGGCTTGGGCAAAATGGCCTGGTTGAAACGGCTGACGTTGCGCACCGCGAACATATTGAAGGTGGTGTCGTAGTGGTCATTTTCCAGGGCCGATGTGGAGGGCAGAATCAAATCCGCATAGCGCGTGGTTTCGTTGATGTACAAATCGATGCTGAGCATGAACTCCAGACCGTCCAGCGCCTGCTCCAATTGCCGGCCATTAGGCGTGGACAACACCGGATTGCCGGCAATGGTGATCAACGCCCGGACCTGCCCCTCGCCTTCGGTCAGCATCTCCTCGGCCAGCGCCGACACTGGGAACTCGCCACCGTATTCAGGTCGTCCGGAAACCCGGCTTTGCCAGACATTGAAGTGCCCGCCCGAGGTCGATGCCACCAGATCCACCGCCGGCTCCGTGCACAATGCGCCACCAACCCGATCGAGGTTGCCAGTGACCAGGTTGATCAACTGCACCAGCCAGTGGCACAAGGTGCCGAACGCCTGGGTCGAGACCCCCATGCGCCCGTAACACACAGCTTTATCGGCGGCCGCGAAGTCCCGCGCCAACTGGCGGATCTGCCTAGCCTCCACGGCGCACAGCGGGCTCATGGCCTCGGCATTGAAGCCGGCGATGGATGTGCGCACCAGGTCCAAGCCGTCCACCGGCAAATGGCTGGGGCGTGTCAGGCCCTCATCGAACAGGGTATGCAACATCCCGAACAGCAGCGCCGCATCGCCTCCCGGGCGCACGAACAGGTGCTGATCGGCGATGGCGGCGGTTTCGCTGCGCCGAGGATCGACCACCACCACTTTGCCACCTCGGGCCTGGATCGCCTTCAGGCGCTTCTCCACATCCGGCACGGTCATGATGCTGCCGTTGGAAGCCAGCGGGTTGCCCCCCAGGATCAACATGAAGTCGGTGTGGTCGATGTCCGGAATCGGCAGCAACAGGCCGTGGCCGTACATCAGGTAGCTGCTCAGGTGATGGGGCAATTGGTCGACCGAGGTCGCGGAAAAACGGTTACGGGTTTTCAGCAGGCCGAGAAAGTAGTTGCTGTGGGTCATCAACCCATAGTTGTGCACACTGGGGTTGCCCTGATAAGTGGCGACGGCGTTATTCCCGTGGCGCTGCTGGATCGCCGCCAACCGCTCGGCCACCAGGGCGAACGCCGCGTCCCACGCGATTGGCCGCCACTGGTCACCCACCCGCTGCATGGGCTGGCGCAGGCGATCAGGATCATCCTGGATATCTTGCAGGGCCACCGCCTTGGGGCAGATATGGCCGCGACTGAAACTGTCGTCCTTGTCGCCCTTGATCGACGTGATCCTGATCGCGGCGCCCTCGGCCTCGGTGGTTTCGATGGTCAGGCCGCAGATGGCTTCACACAAATGGCAGGCACGGTGATGGAGAGTCTTGGTCATGGCCAGTCTCTATTGTATTCAGGGCAGCCAGCGGGCCGCGGAAACAAAACTATGGCGCTGCGGGATGCCCAGCGCCAGAAAGAGGTGTCCTGTGAATCGCAGGGCATCAGGCCTGCCGATAACCGCCGACGCTCAGTCCGACGGCAAGCAGAGAGGGCCCTGGGCGGCTTGCCAAGCACAGAGCTCAGGTGGTCATGGACGCCGTCATGTCCGTCAACGCGCGCGCCGTCAACCCCAACAGCGCCATCAGTTGTTGTTCCTGTGTCTGCATTGCCAACACGTCCCGGTTGCGCGATTAGAACTCCGGCACTTTGCATTAGGAAATGTTTCCGAGTGCGCGCCCCGTGAATGCTGGCGAAAAAGCCCACGTCCGACCGCTCGAAAAACGACCAGGATCATGTCGCGCGCGCCCTGCTTGATTGCCAAGCGGCGTGGGGGCAGTGTACAAATGCCCGGCTGCTGTCAGGAAACAGGCTTCAAAAGCGCTACCGCGTTCGCACCGTAGCCTCTCTGAAATCCCCTAAACGCCGTAGCACTATTGGTAAGACGCGACATTTAATTATAAGATCGCGCCTTCCCCTATTTCGTCGCCCCGTGCGGCTTTCGCCGCAGGTCTCGCCCGTTTTTCAAATAAACAAGGCTTTGAGTATCTGCGGTCTGTTGCAAAAAGGTAGTTAATGATGAGCGCAAGGCACTTTCTCTCCCTGATGGATTGCACGCCCGAAGAGCTGGTCAGCGTGATTCGTCGAGGCATCGAGCTGAAGGACCTGCGTAACCGCGGCGTACTGTTCGAGCCATTGAAAAACCGCGTGCTCGGAATGATTTTCGAGAAGTCGTCGACCCGTACCCGTCTTTCATTCGAAGCCGGCATGATCCAGCTCGGCGGCCAGGCCATCTTCCTGTCCCCGCGCGACACCCAACTGGGTCGTGGCGAACCCATCAGCGATTGCGCGATTGTCATGTCGCGCATGCTCGATGCAGTGATGATCCGGACCTTTGCCCATAGCACCCTGACCGAGTTCGCGGCCAACTCCCGCGTGCCGGTGATCAACGGCCTGTCCGATGACCTGCACCCCTGCCAGTTGCTGGCCGACATGCAAACCTTCCTCGAACATCGCGGCTCGATCCAGGGCAAGACCGTGGCCTGGATCGGCGACGGCAACAACATGTGCAACAGCTATATAGAAGCGGCGACCCAGTTCGACTTCCAGTTGCGCGTCGCCTGCCCTGAAGGCTACGAGCCCAACCCGCAATTCCTGGCCCAAGCCGGCGATCGCGTGACCATCGTCCGCGATCCGAAAGAAGCCGTGCGTGGCGCCCACCTGGTGAGCACCGACGTCTGGACCTCCATGGGCCAGGAAGAAGAAACCGCCAAGCGCCTGAAGCTGTTCGCTCCCTTCCAGGTCAACCGTGCCTTGCTCGACCTGGCGGCCGAGGACGTGCTGTTCATGCATTGCCTGCCGGCGCACCGTGGTGAAGAAATCAGCCTCGACCTGCTGGACGATGCCCGTTCGGTGGCTTGGGACCAGGCCGAGAATCGCCTGCATGCGCAAAAGGCCCTGCTCGAGTTTCTGGTCGAGCCGGCGTACCACCACGCATGAGCCAGCCATTGCTGCTTAACCTGCGTAATCTCGCCTGCGGCTACCAGGATCAACGGGTCGTTCAGAACCTCAACCTGCACCTGAACGCCGGTGACATCGGTTGCCTGCTCGGCTCGTCCGGTTGCGGAAAGACCACCACCCTGCGTGCGATTGCCGGGTTCGAACCGGTGCACGAAGGCGAGATCCAGCTCGCCGGCGAGACCATTTCCAGCGCCGGTTTTACCCTGGCGCCGGAACGGCGTCGCATCGGCATGGTGTTCCAGGATTACGCCCTGTTCCCGCACCTGTGCGTGGCGGACAACATCGCCTTCGGCATTCGCAAGCACCCGCAGAAAGAGCGGGTGGTGGAGGAGCTGCTGGAGCTGGTCAACCTGAAGAACCTCGGCAAGCGCTTCCCCCACGAGCTGTCTGGCGGCCAACAGCAACGGGTGGCACTGGCCCGTGCCCTGGCGCCGGAACCGCAACTGCTGCTGCTCGACGAACCCTTCTCCAACCTCGACGGCGAGCTGCGCCGCAAGCTCAGCCATGAGGTGCGCGATATCCTCAAGGCCCGTGGCACCAGCGCGATTCTGGTGACCCATGACCAGGAAGAAGCCTTCGCCGTCAGCGATCACGTCGGGGTGTTCAAGGAAGGTCGCCTGGAGCAGTGGGATACGCCCTACAACCTCTACCACGAGCCACTGACCCCATTTGTCGCGAGCTTTATCGGTCAGGGCTATTTTATTCGCGGACAGCTCACTACCCCGGAATCGGTGCAGACCGAACTCGGCGTGCTGCGAGGCAATCGGGCCTATACCTGGCCGGTGGGCGGCGCGGTGGATGTCTTGCTGCGCCCGGACGATATCGTCTACGCCCCGGACAGCACACTCAAGGCGCGGATTGTCGGCAAGACCTTCCTCGGCGCATCGACCCTGTACCGCCTGCAACTGCCCACCGGCAGCCAATTGGAGTCGATCTTTCCCAGCCATGTCGACCACCCGGTGGGGGCCGATGTCGGTATTCGGGTCGCGGCCGATCACCTGGTGCTGTTCCAGGCCAACGGCAGCACCGCGGCGCAGAGGGCGCAGGTCGATGCCGGGGTCCGTCGCTACAGCACGGCCCACTGACTCCACGCCACCGGTTTGCCGGCCATGCAGGCACCGCCCCCGGGCGGCGCCTGCACATTTGCGCTTCAGCCCAGCAATAGTTCGCCGCAGGCCACCAGGGTCGCGTCGCCGCCAATCTTCACCCGCTCTCCCTCGAGCCGGCAGAACAGCTCCCCACCCCGTTGCGAGCACTGGTAGGCCGTTAGTTCGGTCTTGCCCAGGCGCTCGGCCCAATACGGGATCAGACAGCAATGGGTAGACCCGGTCACCGGGTCTTCATTGATGCCAATGGCCGGCGCAAAGAAGCGCGAGACAAAATCATGCTCACGCCCCGCAGCAGTGACAATCACCCCGGGCCACGGCAGCTTGGCCAGGGCCGCCAGATCCGGCTGGCAGTCACGCACCGCCTGCTCCGAGTCGAGCACCACCAAGAGTTCGTTGGCCGCCAACACCTGCACTGGCTCGCAGCCCAGGGCCTGGGTCAAAGCCGCAAGGTCGATCCCTTGGGCCTCACCCGGCTGGCGACGGGGAAAGTCCAGCCACAGCCGCCCACTGTCGTAGGTGACGCTCAAGGGGCCGGAGCGGCTTAGGAAATCAATGCGTTGCCCCGGCTCCTGATATACCTCGAACAACACATGGGCGCTGGCCAGGGTCGCATGGCCGCACAGCGGAATTTCGGTGAGCGGGGTAAACCAGCGGATACGCCAACCGGCGTCTTCACGCACCACAAAGGCGGTTTCCGCCAGGTTGTGTTCGGCGGCAATGTTCTGCATCAGTGCGTCGGCTGGCCAGGCCGGCAGGCGATAGACCATGGCCGGGTTGCCGCTGAAGGGACGGGCGCTGAAGGCATCGACTTGATGAAACTCGAATTGCATGTGGCTTCTCCATGAACAGGCGACGCGCAGCATGGAGGCCCGCACCCTGAGGGCGATAGCCACAGAACAGGGGATTTTTCACCATACAGCGCTCGACTCCCCCAAGGCGTGGCGCCAGGACATTCAGGCGCGACCGATATCGGCGAACCGGGCCTGGGTGTGCTCGGCCAGCACCGCGGCGGCCAGCTCGACTTCCAGGCCGCGACGCCCGGCGCTGACAAAGATGCTCGCAAACGGCTGGGCACTGTTGTCGATAAAGGTTCGCAAGCGCTTCTTCTGCCCCAGCGGGCTGATCCCGCCCAGCAGGTAGCCCGTCGCCCGTTGCGCGGCCGCTGGGTCTGCCATTTCGGCTTTCTTGACCCCTGCGGCCTGGGCCAACGCCTTGAGATCAAGACTTCCGACGACCGGCACCACTGCCACCAGCAACTCTCCTTTTTCACTGCTGGCCAACAGCGTCTTGAATACCTGCGCCGGGTCCAACCCCAGCTTCTCCGCCGCCTCCAGCCCATAGGAGGCGGCCTTGGGATCATGTTCGTAACTGTGCACCCGATGTTCGGCACGAACTTTTTTCAACAGATCCAGTGCAGGGGTCATGGCAGCTCCAAGCGAGGGACAGAGAGTAAAAATACGGGCTTCGGATTCTAGGCCATCAACCGGCAAAAGGCTCTACCCCGAGGCCCGCAAACCCTACTCGGAACGATTTTCTCGAGCCCAGGAAGACAGATTGTCCCCAGGGCCCGAGGGCTCCCGGGACGAACATTCACCTGACTGATAACTACAAAATGACTAACAGTTCACTTTCGACCTTTGACAGCAGTGTTTCTTGTCTATATTTTTTCGTTTATGAATATTACGCTGTAGATCGAATGGTGTACCGGCAGTAAGCCGTTATCGGGATGGGGATCCTGATGGTGGTGAAAATCGCGCTTGGCACCCTTAGCCCAAGCGTCAGACAACAACAAAAATCGAGGTTTTCAATGACAGCTGCTTTACAACAACCAACGCTCTTCGGCCAATGCACCGCCGAATTCCTAGGCACTGCCCTGCTGATCTTCTTTGGTACGGGTTGCGTGGCCGCGCTCAAGGTCGCGGGTGCCAGCTTCGGCCTATGGGAAATCAGCATTATCTGGGGGATCGGCGTGAGCATGGCGATCTACCTCACGGCCGGGGTTTCCGGGGCCCACCTCAACCCTGCCGTCAGCATCGCGCTGTGCCTGTTTACCGATTTCGAGAAGCGCAAACTGCCGTTCTATATTTTCGCCCAGGTCGCCGGCGCCTTCTGTGCAGCGCTGCTGGTCTACACGCTTTACAGCAACCTGTTCTTCGATTTCGAACAAAGCCACCAGATGATTCGCGGCTCCCAGGCCAGCCTGGAGCTGGCTTCGGTGTTCTCCACCTACCCGCACCCGGCGCTGTCGACAGCCCAGGCGTTCCTGGTGGAAGTAGTGATCACCGCCATCCTGATGGGCGTGATCATGTCCCTGACCGACGACAACAACGGCCTGCCACGCGGCGCGATGGCGCCCTTGCTGATTGGTTTGCTGATTGCCGTGATCGGCAGCGCAATGGGCCCGCTGACCGGCTTTGCGATGAACCCGGCGCGGGACTTCGGCCCGAAACTGATGACTTTCTTCATGGGCTGGGGTGAAGTTTCCTTCACCGGCGGCCGTGATATTCCCTACTTCCTGGTACCGATCTTTGCTCCTATCGTCGGTGCCTGCCTCGGCGCAGCAGCCTATCGCGGGCTGATTGCCCGCCACCTGCCTAGCGCCATTGCTGCTACAAAGGACGCAGAACCGGCCACTGACGGCAAAGTAAGAATTTCTTGAAACCGCGGACGCGAGGTCCTGCCCAAACCGATCTCGCGCCTCACCTCACTTCCTTATCTCGTCCAAGGCAATCGACATGACCGACATTCAGAATAAGAACTACATCATTGCCCTCGATCAGGGTACGACCAGCTCGCGAGCGATCATTTTCGACCGCGATGCCAACGTGGTCTGCACCGCTCAGCGCGAATTCGCCCAGCACTATCCGCAAGCCGGCTGGGTCGAACACGACCCGATGGAAATCTTCGCCACCCAGAGCGCAGTGATGGTCGAAGCCCTGGCCCAGGCCGGCCTGCACCATGACCAGGTCGCCGCCATCGGCATCACCAACCAGCGTGAAACCACCGTGGTGTGGGACAAGAATACCGGCCGCCCGATCTACAACGCCATTGTCTGGCAGTGCCGCCGCAGCACCGAGATCTGCCAGCAGCTCAAGCGCGACGGCCACGAGCAATACATCAGCGACACCACCGGCCTGGTCACCGACCCGTACTTCTCCGGAACCAAGCTCAAGTGGATCCTCGACAACGTCGAAGGCAGCCGTGAACGCGCCCGCGATGGCGAACTGCTGTTCGGCACCATCGACAGCTGGCTGATCTGGAAATTTACTGGCGGCAAGACCCACGTCACCGACTACACCAACGCCTCGCGCACCATGCTCTTCAACATCCACACCCTGGAGTGGGATGCCAAGATGCTGGAGGTGCTGGATATCCCCCGCGCCATGTTGCCTGAAGTGAAGTCGTCGTCCGAAATCTACGGCCGCACCAAGAGCGGTATCGCCATCGGCGGTATTGCCGGCGACCAGCAGGCGGCGCTGTTCGGCCAGATGTGCGTCGAGCCGGGCCAGGCAAAAAACACCTACGGCACCGGTTGCTTCCTGCTGATGAACACTGGCGACAAGGCGGTCAAATCCAAGCACGGCATGCTCACCACCATCGCTTGCGGTCCACGGGGTGAAGTGGCGTACGCCCTGGAAGGCGCGGTATTCAACGGCGGTTCCACCGTGCAGTGGCTGCGGGACGAATTGAAAATCATCAACGACGCCCATGACACCGAATACTTCGCCAACAAGGTCAAGGACAGCAACGGCGTGTACCTGGTCCCGGCCTTCACCGGCCTTGGCGCACCGTACTGGGACCCCTATGCCCGTGGCGCGCTGTTCGGCCTGACCCGTGGCGTGCGAGTGGACCACATCATTCGCGCCGCCCTGGAATCCATTGCCTTCCAGACCCGCGACGTACTCGACGCCATGCAACAAGACTCCGGCGAGCGCCTCAAGGCCCTGCGCGTGGACGGCGGTGCAGTGGCCAACAACTTCCTGATGCAGTTCCAGGCCGACATCCTCGGCACCCAGGTTGAGCGTCCGCAAATGCGTGAAACCACAGCACTCGGCGCGGCCTACCTGGCCGGCCTGGCCTGTGGCTTCTGGGGCAGCCTGGAAGAGTTGCGCGGCAAGGCGGTGATCGAGCGCGAGTTCGAACCGGCCCTGGACGAAACCGCCAAGGAAAAACTCTACGCCGGCTGGAAAAAAGCCGTCAGCCGTACCCGCGACTGGGAACCCCACGAAGGCGCTGAGTAAGCCTGAGGCCGGATTCGCGTCCGGTTGTAACTGGTAGGGAGCAGATTCCTGCGGCATCATGGGCAAATTTTGCACGGCAGCCCAAAGGAAGCCCCATGAATCTGCCTCCCCGTCAGCAGCAAATCCTCGAACTGGTCCGCGAACGCGGCTATGTCAGCATCGAGGAAATGGCTCAGCTGTTCGTTGTTACCCCGCAAACCATCCGCCGCGATATCAATCAATTGGCGGAAGTGAACCTGCTACGTCGCTATCACGGCGGCGCGGCCTACGACTCCAGCGTCGAAAACACCGCCTACGCCATGCGCGCCGACCAGATGCGCGATGAGAAACAACGCATCGGCGAAGCCATCGCCGCACAAATTCCCGACAACGCCTCGCTGTTCATCAATATCGGTACCACCACCGAGTCCATTGCGCGGGCGCTGCTCAACCACAACCACCTGAAGATCATCACCAACAACCTGCACGTTGCTTCCATGCTTAGTGCCAAGGACGACTTCGACGTATTGCTGACCGGCGGTAACGTGCGCCGTGACGGCGGCGTGGTGGGCCAGGCCAGCGTCGACTTCATCAACCAGTTCAAGGTCGACTTCGCCCTGGTGGGCATCAGCGGCATCGATGAAGACGGCAGCCTGCTGGACTTCGACTATCAGGAAGTACGGGTATCCCAGGCGATCATCGCCAACGCCCGGAAAGTGATCCTCGCCGCCGACTCCAGCAAGTTCGGGCGCAACGCCATGATCCGCCTGGGCCCGATCAGCCTGATCGACTGCCTGGTGACCGATCAGCAGCCCGTTCCGGCCCTGGTCCAACTGCTCAGCCAGCACAAGATACGCCTCGAAGTGGTGTAACCCCCTCCCACAAGCAGCCTGCAGCAGCAGGCTGGGCTTTTCCTGGTTTGGCCTGAACACCTCCTCCGCGTCAGCTCGTCGAACAATGTTCGTATATTTTCCTTTGAGCCCGCTTCGATCAGTTTTTTCAATCGAATGCGACTGGCTGTGGGCGACTTTATGCGCTAGTATTTTCGAAAATGAACATTAATGTTCGAATTCAAATATCAATTCAAATATTAAAAGAAACCCGAGGCCCGCCGATGCCCACTTCTACCTTGCCCACGCCCCCTCTCGCCGAGGTCTACGATGTTGCCGTGATTGGCGGCGGGATCAATGGAGTCGGGATTGCTGCCGATGCCGCCGGTCGCGGCCTGTCCGTGTTCCTTTGCGAAAAGGACGACCTGGCCAGCCACACCTCCTCAGCCAGCAGCAAGTTGATCCACGGCGGCCTGCGCTACCTCGAACATTACGAGTTCCGCCTGGTGCGCGAAGCCCTGGCCGAACGCGAAGTGCTGCTGGCCAAGGCACCGCACATTGTCAAACCCATGCGGTTTGTCCTGCCACACCGTCCGCACCTGCGCCCGGCGTGGATGATTCGTGCCGGCCTGTTCCTGTATGACCACTTGGGCAAGCGGGAAAAACTCGCCGGCTCCAAGAGCCTCAAGTTCGGTGCCGACAGCCCGCTGAAAGCGCAAATCACCAAGGGTTTCGAATACTCCGACTGCTGGGTCGACGATGCCCGCCTGGTGGTGCTAAACGCCATGGCCGCCCGGGAAAAAGGCGCCCACGTCCACACCCAGACCCGTTGCGTCAGCGCCCGTCGCAGCAAAGGCCTGTGGCACCTGCACCTGGAGCGCGCCGACGGCAGCCTGTTCTCGATCCGGGCCAAGGCCCTGGTCAATGCGGCCGGACCGTGGGTCGCCAAGTTCATCAAGGATGACCTCAAGCTGGATTCGCCCTACGGCATCCGCTTGATCCAGGGCAGCCACCTGATCGTGCCCAAGCTCTACGAAGGTGAGCATGCGCACATTCTGCAAAACGAAGATCAGCGCATCGTCTTCACCATCCCGTACCTGAACCAGTTCACCCTGATCGGCACCACCGACCGCGAATACACCGGCGACCCGGCGAAAGTGACGATCACTGACGGCGAAACGGACTACATCCTTAATGTGGTCAATGCCCACTTCAAGAAGCAGTTGAGCCGCGACGATATCGTCCACACCTATTCCGGCGTGCGCCCGTTGTGCAACGACGAGTCAGACAACCCTTCGGCCGTGACCCGTGATTACACCCTGGCTTTGTCCGGCGGTACCGACGAAGCGCCGTTGCTGTCGGTGTTCGGCGGCAAGCTGACCACCTACCGCAAATTGGCCGAGTCGGCGCTGGCACAGCTGGCGCCCTACTTCAAGGACATCCGCCCGAGCTGGACGGCCCACGCGACCCTGCCTGGCGGTGAGGACATGAGCACCCCACAGGCACTCAGCGAGGCGATCCGCAAGAAGTATGACTGGGTGCCGGGGGCAATCGCCCTGCGCTGGGCCACCACCTACGGCAGCCGCACCTGGCGCCTGCTGGAAGGCGTGCAAGGCCTGAGTGACATGGGCGAGCACATCGGTGGCGGGCTCTACACCCGCGAGGTCGACTACCTGTGCAGCGAGGAGTGGGCGATCAACGCCGAGGACATCCTGTGGCGGCGCAGCAAGCTGGGCCTGTTCACCACCGAGGCCGAACAGCAGAAGCTGCGGAGCTATCTGGAACAGCTCGAACAGAACCGGCGCAAGATCGAAGCGGCCTGACCCCCAACCGCCCCCCCCTACCCCCGGCGCCTCACGGCCCGGGGGTTTTGCGTTGGGGATCGGCCAGGCACCACCGAATGTTCGGTTTCCCGAACGAGCACCCGGCGCGGATTCGGATAACCGGATAATGGCGGACTCAGAAACCCTGGCCAGATATTTAATTCCCTTTTAAATCAGCCTCTTGACCCTTTTATCCTGGCCTGGCACGACTCATGCTCTACACTCTGCGACGAATGCCTGATCGCCAACACATCAGGAGCCGTCAAGGCATTCGCTGTATAAAAGAGCCGTCGAACTGGCTTCATAAAAAAAACAAATGTCGAGGAAATATTGATGCGCATCGTTCCCCATCTGTTGGGCGCAGCTATTGCTGCCGCTCTGATTAGCACTCCAGTTTTCGCAGCCGAACTCACCGGCACACTGAAGAAAATCAAAGAGTCCGGCACCATCACCCTCGGACATCGCGACGCCTCCATTCCGTTTTCCTACATCGCGGATGCTTCCGGCGTTCCTGTTGGCTACTCCCACGACATCCAGCTGAAAATCGTCGAAGCCATCAAGAAAGACCTCGACCTGCCGGATCTCAAGGTCAAATACAACCTGGTCACCTCGCAAACCCGTATCCCGCTGGTGCAGAACGGCACCGTGGACGTCGAGTGCGGCTCCACCACCAACAACGTCGAGCGTCAGCAGCAAGTTGACTTCTCGGTCGGCATCTTCGAAATCGGCACCCGTCTGCTGGCCAAGAAAGACTCCACCTACAAAGACTTTCCTGATCTGAAGGGCAAGAACGTAGTGACCACCGCCGGCACCACTTCCGAGCGCATCCTCAAGTCGATGAACGCCGACAAGCAGATGGGCATGAACGTGATCTCCGCCAAGGACCACGGTGAATCCTTCAACATGCTGGAAAGCGGCCGTGCCGTTGCCTTCATGATGGACGACGCCCTGCTGGCCGGTGAAATGGCCAAGGCCAAGAAGCCGACCGACTGGGCCGTGACCGGCACTGCGCAGTCCTATGAAATCTACGGCTGCATGGTGCGCAAGGGCGATGCCCCGTTCAAGAAAGCGGTAGACGACGCCATCGTGGCGACCTACAAGTCGGGCGAAATCAACAAGATCTACGACAAGTGGTTCCAATCGCCAATCCCGCCAAAAGGCCTGAACCTGATGTTCCCGATGAGCGACGAGCTCAAGGCCCTGATCGCCAACCCGACCGACAAAGCGGCTGACGACAAAAAGTCCTGATTCCTGACTAACCTGACATCCTGAAGGGGCCCCGCCCTTTCAGGAGTCTGTCACTACCTGCTGGCATTTTTTGGAAACACTCGAACCGGTGGCTGTCGAGCCGATCGTGTGTGCCTGATCTTCAACATCAGGCGGGAATGGATTTTCCCCAAGCGGGTGCTTGTACATCGATCGATCTGAGGGGAGACCCTAATGAATTACAACTGGGACTGGGGCGTGTTCTTCAAGTCCACCGGCGTGGGCAGCGAGACCTATCTCGACTGGTTCATTTCCGGCCTGGGCTGGACCATCGCCATTGCCGTGGTGGCCTGGATCATCGCGCTGACACTGGGCTCGGTGCTCGGGGTCATGCGTACTGTGCCGAATCGCCTGGTATCGGGGATCGCCACGGCTTACGTGGAGCTCTTCCGTAACGTACCGCTGCTGGTTCAGCTGTTTATCTGGTACTTCCTGGTACCCGACCTGCTGCCGCAAAACCTCCAGGACTGGTACAAACAGGACCTCAACCCGACGACGTCGGCGTACCTGAGCGTGGTCGTGTGCCTGGGTCTGTTCACCGCTGCCCGGGTCTGCGAACAAGTGCGTACCGGTATCCAGGCGCTGCCACGCGGCCAGGAATCCGCCGCCCGTGCCATGGGCTTCAAGCTGCCGCAGATCTACTGGAACGTGCTGCTGCCCCAGGCCTACCGGATCATCATTCCGCCGCTC
>Ga0302175_10000144_pt1 | contig 28189 bp, 30 predicted proteins | sample I_Fen_N3_3_FD_198791 | JGI IMG/M metagenome (GOLD analysis project Ga0302175, IMG submission 198791) | Peat permafrost microbial communities from Stordalen Mire near Abisko, Sweden - I_Fen_N3_3 | ecosystem: Environmental > Terrestrial > Soil > Wetlands > Permafrost | place: Sweden: Abisko... | reverse complement strand
TGACTCTGCGTAAATTCGCAGGGCTAGGAGCCCTGTTGTCCCTCGTAATGCCCAGCCTGGCCATGGCGGCAGACGAAGTGGCGGCTCCAGTCCTCAACTCCGGCGACACCGCCTGGATGCTCACCTCGACGGCCCTGGTGCTGTTCATGACCATTCCCGGCCTCGCGCTGTTCTACGGCGGCATGGTGCGTTCGAAAAACATTCTGTCGGTGCTGATGCAGTGCTTCGCCATTACCGGCCTGATCAGCATCCTGTGGGTCATCTACGGCTACAGCATTGCCTTCGATACCACGGGCATGGAACAAGGCGTCGTCAACTTCAACTCGTTCTTCGGCGGCATGGGCAAGGCGTTCCTCGCCGGTGTCACCCCGTCCAGCATCACCGGGCCTGCGGCGCTGTTCCCTGAAGCGGTGTTTATCACCTTCCAGATGACCTTCGCGATCATCACTCCGGCGCTGATCGTCGGTGCTTTCGCCGAGCGCATGAAGTTCTCCGCGATGCTGATCTTCATGGGCATCTGGTTCACCCTGGTTTATGCACCGATTGCACACATGGTCTGGTCCGGTAACGGCGGCCTGATGTGGGACTGGGGCGTACTCGACTTCGCTGGCGGCACCGTGGTGCACATCAACGCCGGTGTGGCCGGCCTGATCGCCTGTCTGGTGCTGGGCAAGCGCAAAGGCTTCCCGACCACGCCGATGGCTCCGCACAACCTGGGTTACACCCTGATGGGCGCGGCCATGCTGTGGGTCGGCTGGTTCGGCTTTAACGCCGGCTCCGCGGCCGCCGCCAACGGCACCGCTGGCATGGCGATGCTGGTGACTCAGATCGCAACCGCTGCTGCGGCCCTGGGCTGGATGTTCGCCGAGTGGCTGACCCACGGTAAGCCAAGCGCCCTGGGTATCGCTTCGGGTGTGGTTGCAGGCCTGGTGGCAATCACTCCAGCCGCTGGCACCGTGGGCCCGATGGGTGCCCTGGTGATCGGCCTGTCCGCTGGCGTCGTATGCTTCTTCTGCGCCACCAGCCTGAAACGCAAACTGGGCTACGACGACTCCCTGGACGCCTTCGGCGTGCACGGTATCGGCGGTATCCTCGGCGCGATCCTCACCGGTGTCTTCGCTGCTCCGTCGCTGGGTGGCTTCGGCACCGTGACTGACATCGCGGCACAAGTCTGGATCCAGTGCAAAGGCGTGGGCTTCACGGTGATCTACACCGCGATCGTCACCTTCATCATTCTCAAGGTGCTGGATGCCGTCATGGGCCTGCGCGTCACCGAGGAAGAAGAAGCGGTCGGCCTCGACCTGGCGCAACACAACGAACGCGGCTACAACTTGTAGGTTCGCGAGAAAAAAGTGCCCGGCTTGCCGGGCATTTTTTTGCCCGGTGTTTGTCACTAACGCCAGGCTGAAAGGTTTTTTCCCGGGCGAGTCGAGCGGTTTGTCGCCGCTATTTTTCACTGGCCAATTGCTTACAGCGCAGGGCGAGTATTAGGCACTTTGTTTTTTCCCAGAGCGCGCTAGAATGCGCGCCGAATGTGCGGAGAACTGTATGTGGCAACAGACTCTGATTACCCTGCGGGCAAGGCCCCGAGGCTTTCACCTGGTAACGGACGAATTGCTCGCCGGCTTGCCTGAGTTGAGGGCCTGTCGGGTCGGTCTGTTGCATCTGTGGCTGCAGCATACCTCGGCCTCGTTGACCATCAACGAGAACGCCGATCCGGCGGTTCGACGTGACTTCGAGCGTTTTTTCAACGGGCTGGTGCCACAAGGTATGGCCGGGTATGAACATAACGACGAAGGCGCGGACGACCTCCCGGCGCACTTCAAGGCCAGCCTGCTGGGCTGCCAACTGAGCTTGCCGGTATCGGCAGGGCGCTTGGCGCTAGGCAGTTGGCAAGGTGTTTATCTGGGCGAGCATCGAGATCATGGCGGTGCCCGTAAAGTCCTTGCCACCTTGTACGGTGATGAGGCATAAGCCGCTGGTTACCAGCGGATGTTGATTTTTTTCCAGCGACCTTCGACAGTCGGCTCAGCTGGGCTATAACTAATCTGCTTTTCGCAAGTCATGAGGTAGAACATGAGCGACGATGATCTGGAAAACGACGACCTCGAAGTAGGCGACGAAGACGAAACCGAAGAAGGTCTTGAAGCGGCCGCCGATGACGTGGTCGAAGACGATGGTGGCGATACTCCCGCGCCGACCGCCAAAGGCAAGGCCAAGGCTGCCGTATCGGTAGACGAGCTGCCGAGTGTCGAGGCCAAGAACAAAGAGCGTGATGCACTGGCGCGCGCCATGGAAGAGTTCCTGGCCCGTGGTGGTAAAGTGCAGGAAGTCGAGGCCAATGTGGTCGCTGACCCGCCCAAGAAGCCTGACAACAAGTACGGCAGCCGCCCTATCTAGGCGCCCGCCCCAAAAAACCCGCCGTCGCTGCGGGTTTTTTTTGCGCGGCACAAAAGGAGAGGAGCAGCGGCAAGCTTGAGGCTTAAAGCTAACCGCTTGCAGCTCAGATCTATTTCCAGCGGCCGAGCAAGGCGGGGAGTTCGGTCAGGCTGCGGATTTCGGCGTCGGGGGCACGTTCGGCTTCCCAGGTTTTGCCACCAGGGTTGAACCAGATGGCCCGCAAGCCCGCCTGTTGGGCGCCGGCGATGTCGTCGCCGGGGTGGTCGCCGATATGCACGGCGCTGTCCGCGGTCGCCCCGCCCCGCTGCAGGGCCTCATGGAACAGGCGCGCATCGGGCTTGGCAATGCCGATGTCTTCGGCGCACAAGGCGAACGTGAAGTAGTCCGCCAGGCCCAGGCGGCGCACGTCGGCGTTGCCGTTGGTGACCACGCCCAGGGCGAAATGGTTGGCCAGGGCTTCCAGGGTCGGTCCGACTTCGGGAAAGATCTCCAGCTGATGCCGGGCGTGCAGGAACACTTCAAAACTCTGATCGGCCAGTTGATTGGCCTGGGCCTGGTCGTACCCGGCTTCTTCCAGGGCATGAAACAGTACGCGGCGGCGCAGGGCGCTGATGCGGTGCTTGAGGCTCGGCTCGCGGCTCAGCACACGCTCGCGAATGGCCCACAGATGCTCCACCGGCACGCCGCCCAGGTTGGGCGCGTGTTCCGTCAGCCACTGGCGCAGGGTGGCTTCGGCGCTGACGATCACCGGTGCGGTATCCCATAGGGTGTCGTCGAGGTCGAAGGTGATCAGCTTGATGGTCATTGCTCACCGCCTTTGGTGCGTTTGGCCCGAGGATGGGCGCTGTCATAGACCGACGCCAGGTGCTGGAAATCCAGGTGGGTGTAGATCTGCGTGGTCTTGATGTCCGAGTGGCCCAGTAACTCCTGCACCGCGCGCAGGTCCTGGGAAGACTCCAGCATATGGCTGGCGAACGAGTGACGCAGCATGTGCGGGTGCAGGTTTTGCCCCAGCTCGCGCTCACCGGCGGCCTTGACCCGCAGTTGGATGGCCCGCGGGCCAAGACGCCGGCCCTGTTGGCTGATGAACACGGCATCGTCCGCCGGGTTGCTCAGGGCCCGCAGGGGCAACCACAACTGCAGCGCCTCGCGGGCCTTCTTGCCCACCGGCAGGACCCGGGTCTTGCTGCCCTTGCCGTGTACCTGGACCAGGCCATCCGCCAGGTCCAACTGCTCCAGGTTGAGCCCGGTCAGCTCCGACAGGCGCAGCCCCGAGGAATAGAACAGTTCCAGGATCGCCTGGTCGCGGTGGGCCAGGAAATCGTCCTCCACGGCGCCATCCAGCAGTTGCAGGGCGCGGTCGGTGTCCAGGGTCTTGGGCAGGCGGCGCTCACCCTTGGGCGGCGCCAGGCCGTTGGCCGGGTCGTGGTTGCACAGGCCTTCACGGTTCAGATAGTGGTAGAGGCCGCGCACCGCCGACAGCAGGCGCGCCAGGCTGCGGGATGATTGTCCCTGCTGATGCAGGCGGGCGACCATGCTGCGCAGGGCCTGGATGTCGAGCGTCGCCCAACTGGCAACCTGCTGCTTGGCACACAGGGCCAGCACTTTGTTCAGGTCGCGGCGGTAGGCTTCCAGGGTGTGGGGCGACACCTGGCGCTCACTGCGCAGGTGCTCGCAGTAGGCGTCCAGCTGTCGTTCCATGCTCAGCGCACCGAGCGTAGCGAGTGGGTGAAGCGCGGCAGGAGTCGGCCCAGGACTTCGGCGATATAGCTCAGAAACAGCGTGCCCACTGAGCTCTTGTAGTGCTGCGGGTCACGGCTGGCGATGGCCAGTACGCCATGCATGCCCTGATGGGCAATGGCGACCACCGCGGTGGAGCCGATCTGCTTGCGCTGTTCTTCGCCGAACAGGAAGTCCAGCTCGTGTTCGCGCAGGCTGCCACTGACGCTCTTGCCCTCCGTGAGCAGGCCGCCAATGGCGGTCTGGGCCTCGCCGGCGCTGACCCAGCGTCCTACCGGCATGGCGTTGTCGCCAAACAGGATCAGGCTGACAAAGGGCACCTGGAAGTCCTGGCGCAGGCTGTCTTCGACACTGATCACCAGGTCTTCGAGGCTGGTGGCATCCATCAGCGCCAGAATCAGGCGACGGGTCTTTTCGAACAGTCGGTCGTTGTCGCGAGCCACGTCCATCAACTGCGAGAGGCGGTGGCGCATCTCGATGTTGCGTTCGCGCAGGATCTTCATCTGCCGTTCCACCAGCGAGATGGTGTCGCCACGCTGGTGGGGAATACGCAGGGCCGGGAGCAGTTCTTCGTGTTCGACGAAGAAATCCGGATGGGCCTCAAGGTAGGCGGCAATGGCCGCTGCCTCCAGGCTTTCGGAAGGCGATTCGTCGGGCTTTTCGGCTGGAACCTGAGGCTGGTCGGTCATGGGGTTCGCTCACTCATAGACGCACTTGTCCTTCGTATACGCGGACTGCCGGGCCGGTCATCATCACCGGTTGGCCTGGGCCTGCCCATTCGATGGACAGGCGCCCGCCTGGCAGGTCGATCAATAGGGGCGAGTCCATCCACCCCTGGCTGATCGCGGCCACTGCGGCTGCACAGGCTCCGGTACCGCAAGCCTGGGTTTCCCCGGCCCCACGTTCCCAGACCCGCAGCTGCGCGCGCTGGCGGTCGATGACCTGGAGAAAACCGACATTGACCCGGGCTGGAAAGCGCGGGTGATGTTCGATTTTCGGGCCCAGCTCGTGCACCGGCGCGTTGTTGATATCGTCTACTCGCAGCACCGCGTGGGGGTTGCCCATGGACACGGCGGCCAGCTCGACCTGTTGGCCGTTGACGTCGAGCGGGTAGCTCGAGGCCTGGGCCGGCGCGTCGAAGGGGATCTGGCTCGGAACCAGGCGCGGGGCGCCCATGTTGACGCTGATCTGCCCGTCGTTGCGTATATCCAGTTCGATGATGCCGCTCTTGGTCTCGACCCGGATCTGGCGCTTGGTGGTCAGACGCTTGTCCAGGACAAAGCGCGCAAAGCAGCGGGCACCGTTGCCGCACTGTTCCACTTCGGAGCCGTCGGAGTTGAAGATCCGATAACGGAAGTCCACATCCGGGTTGCTTGGTGCTTCGACAATCAGCAACTGGTCAAAACCGACACCGGTGTGGCGGTCGCCCCATTGCTTGGCGTGTTTGGGCAGAATATGCGCGTGCTGGCTGACCAGGTCGAGAACCATGAAGTCATTGCCCAGGCCGTGCATCTTGGTAAAACGCAGCAGCATGGCTTACTCCGGCAGCAGGCTTTCGCCAGCAAACAACTCGGCTACCGTCTCGCGGCGACGCACTTCAACAGCCTGGTCACCATCGACCAACACCTCTGCGGCGCGGCCGCGGGTGTTGTAGTTGGAGCTCATGACGAAGCCGTAGGCCCCGGCGGAATGCACGGCCAGCAGGTCGCCTTCCTCCAGCGCCAACTGGCGTTCCTTGGCCAGGAAATCCCCGGTCTCGCAGATCGGGCCGACGATGTCGTAGGTCCGTGGCTCGGCATCCCGAGGGCGCACGGCCGTGACGTCCATCCAGGCCTGGTACAGCGCCGGGCGAATCAGGTCGTTCATGGCCGCATCGACGATGGCGAAGTCTTTGTGTTCGGTGTGCTTGAGGTACTCGACCTGAGTCAGCAGGACCCCGGCGTTGGCGACAATGAAGCGCCCGGGTTCGAACACCAGGGCCAGGTCGCGGCCGTCGAGGCGCTCGCGGACAGCCTTGATGTAGTCGGCAGCCAGCGGTGGCTCTTCATCGCGATAACGCACGCCCAGGCCACCACCGAGATCGATGTGGCGCAGGTAGATCCCGCAATCGCCGAGGCGATCCACCAGGCTCAGCAGGCGGTCGAGGGCATCGATGAAGGGCGCCAGGGTGGTCAGCTGTGAACCGATATGGCAGTCGACACCCACCACTTCCAGGTTCGGCAGTTGGGCGGCACGGACATACACGTCTTCGGCATCGGCGATGGCGATGCCGAACTTGTTTTCCTTGAGGCCGGTGGAGATGTAGGGGTGGGTGCCGGCATCCACATCCGGGTTGACCCGCAGCGACACCGGCGCCCGCACGCCCAGCTCGGCGGCCACGACCTGCAAGCGCTCCAGTTCGTCGGTGGACTCGACGTTGAAGCAGTGCACCCCGACTTCCAGGGCACGGCGCATGTCTTCACGGCTTTTGCCAACACCGGAGAAGACGATTTTGTCGGCGCTGCCGCCGGCGGCCAGAACCCGTTCCAGCTCGCCACGCGAAACAATGTCGAAACCTGCGCCCAGGCGAGCCAGGACGTTCAGAACACCAAGGTTGGAGTTGGCTTTTACCGCAAAGCACACCAGGTGCGGCGTGCCGGCGAGGGCATCGGCGTACGCAAGGTATTGTGCTTCGATATGCGCTCGGGAATAGACGTAGGTTGGCGTGCCAAAGCGTTGGGCAATGGCGGACAACGCTACACCTTCCGCGAACAGCTCACCGTCGCGGTAGTTAAAAGCGTCCATGTTTTGCCCTTAGTAGGAGTCGTGCTTGTGCGACTGCGATTGCGACTTCGCTTGTTCTTCAGGGGACTTGCTGTCATCGGGGAGATACAGCGGACCTTTTTGACCACAGGCAGTAACGAGGCAGGCAACCGCGACGAGCGCAGCAAGGGAAGAGATCAGGCGCTTCATGGCGAAATCCTTGAGAATGCGTTAATTGCGCCCGAGTATACCGGCCACCTTGCAGCTTGCCTATGCGGCGCGGCTCCCGTCCAGCGGGCCTTTGCCCGCGGCGCCCGGGTGTCGGCGGGCGGGCGTGGTAATAATTTGCATGGCCTTTGTGCCCCTGATCGGTATCCTTTGCATTCGCCCGGATGCCTCCGTATCTTGCGGCGCTTGAGCGTGAGTAGACACTTTTTGAGGTTGCCACAATGAGTTTGACTGAAGCCCGTTTCCACGACCTGGTCGATACGACCCAGCAGATGCTGGAGGATATTTTCGACGAGAGCGACCTGGACATCGATCTGGAGAGCTCGGCCGGTGTCCTCACCGTCAAGTTCGAAAACGGCAGCCAGGTGATCTTCAGTCGCCAGGAGCCTTTGCGTCAGCTGTGGCTGGCGGCGCGCTCCGGTGGTTTCCACTTCGACTACGACGAAGAAAGCGAGCGCTGGATGTGCGACAAGAGCGAAGAGCAACTGGGCGAAATGCTTGAGCGGATCGTCGAAGAGCAGGCGGATATCAAACTTGAGTTCGAAGGGCTCTGAGACCGTGACCCAGACTGCTCCAGTACGTGCCCCAAAGCCGCTTTACAGCAACATCAGCCCGGCCGTGGCCTCGCCGTGTATCAGCCTGTGCCGCCTGGATGAAGAGAAAGTCTGCCGCGGCTGCTTTCGCCATGTCGAAGACATCCGCGAATGGCGCTCGGCCGATGATCAGCGGCGGCGCGACATCTGCGCCCAGGCGCTGACACGCCGGAAAGTGGCAGCCGACCTCGGCTAGGGTCTGTTGTCGGCGGCTTGTTTATTTATCGTGCTGTGGTAGTGTCCGGTTACGCCTCGCCACATCGAGGTCTGTGAGAACCCCGTCTTATTTGGCGGGGTTTTGCTTTTTTTGTGCACAAAAAAGGAGTCTGCCTGGATCATGAGCACCGCACCTACCATCATCCTCACCCGCCTTGACGTGCAGCGTCTGGAGCGCCTGATTGACAGCCTGGACGACTCGCTGCCTGGCGTTATCGCGCTGCAAACCGAGCTGGATCGCGCCGACACATTGGTTGGTCACGATGAAGTCCCAGCGGGTGTCGTGACTATGAACTCGCGCGTGCATTGCCGTGAAGAAGGCAGTGGCAAGGATTATCACCTGACCCTGGTGTACCCGCAGGACGCCAATGCCGACGAGGGCAAGATTTCAATCCTGGCCCCGGTCGGCAGTGCCCTGCTGGGCTTGCAGGTGGGTCAGCACATCGACTGGCCAGCGCCAGGCGGCAAGACCCTGAAGCTGGCACTGCTGGAAGTGGAATACCAGCCTGAAGCGGCCGGCGACTTCCATCTCTGAAGCCCCCTAGACCTGCTCGAGCGCGTCGTTCAGTGCGCGCTCCAGGTCAGACTTGTAGCGCAGGTACAGATTGCTCGGGCTTTGTGCATCGCCCAGCAGGCCCGATAGATCCAGATCGGTGATGTAGCAGCGATAACGCTGCGTCTCGTGCCGCTGCTCGACGATTTCCCCGGCGACCACGCTGAACAGCTGGTCGCCATGCTCCAGTTCGGAGAACTCCCGTTGATTGCAATACAGGGTGACCTGCACCTGGCCTGGTGCCGCCTTGCCGATGATCGCCTGCACGTCATAAAACGGCTTGTCCACCGGCGTCAGCGGCGCCGGGCGCGGTTCTATACGCCGTGCCCGGCCGCTGCCCGACGGCAGGATCTGGTAGTACAAGGCTTCCAGTGGCGCTATCGGCTGGCTGGCATCCATCGGCAGCAGCGCGTCCCGGCGATACAGGATCGACTGCAGAAAGCGTTGTAACGGCACCAGCAGGCTTTGCTCGTCGTGGTAAGGCAGGCGCTGCTGCCAGAGAGCATTGAATTCATCGAGCACGTAGAGTTCGGCTTCGCTGTCGATGATCCGGTAGAACACCTGGATGCACTCGGGCTGGCCCATGGGCAGGATCAGCGCCAGGTCCTGCTCTTCCAGGGCCATCGGGTCCAGGTGCAGCGGGCTGTAGCTCAGTTGCTCTTCGCCGAGGTAGGCCATCAGCGCCGGCAGGCTCGCCAGGGCCACATGATTGACATGGCCGGGCACCAGTTCCAGCACGTGGTAATGCTGCTGCACCTGGATCAGGTAGCGATGATTGAGCTGGCTGAGCAACAGGTTCTGCGCCATGTCGAAGATTTCCTCGACGCGTTGGGCGATGAACTGGGCGCGGTTGTGGCAGAAACAACGCACCCGCAGTCGTGGCTGGGTGCCGCGCGGCAGGGTGTTGAGGTAGTCGCGCAGGCAGTCGAGCAGGGCATGGGCACCGTCGTAGCGGCTGACCATCACCTCGTTCCAGCTATTGAGCGTGACCTGATCGAGGGTCAGCACCAGGTTTTCCCGGACCCCGGCATAACTCAGGGAGTCGGTACGTTCGGTGGTCATCAGGATATTCAGGTCGCGGTGATGCTTGAGCGGGTCGACGCCGACGTTCACCAGCACCAGCACCTCGCTGGGCACGCTGGCATGCAGCAGTTGTTCTTCGCTGACCGTGGTCAGGGGTAGGGCGACGGTTTGTTGCAGGCTTCCCAGCAGGTTGAACAGCTCGAACTCGCTGAGATCGCTGCTGCCCGGGTGCAGGGCCAGGCGGGTGGTGCTGTCGATCACGCCGTTGCGGTGGCACCAGGTCAGCAGCTCCAGCAGCTCGCGGCTGCGCTTGATCGGCGCGAAATTTTCCCATTCCAGGGCGCTCAGACTGCCGTTGTACAAGCCCCAATGGGATTGCCCGGTTTCCTTGCTGTCCGGCGACTGGACCAGGGTCAAGGTGTCTTCGGCCAAGTCCGGGGCGATCCCTGGGTTGATGAATTCGATCTTCCCGGCCTTGCGTTCGAAAGCCGCGTACAGCCTGCGTCCGAGCACATTCAGGTCGCGCTTGTTGATCAGGCTGACGGTCTGCTCGGTGCGGGCGAATTGGGTCAGGAAGCGGTAGCTGTAGTTGAGCTCGTTGACCAGTGCCCGGCGTTCGGCGCTGACCTGGCGCACCTTCCACTGGCTGCGGCTGTCGAGCATGGCCAGCTGGCGCTGGTCCCAGCCCCACTCATTGGCCAGGCGTTCTAGCAACAAGCGTTGCCAGCTCGGGTTCCGCGCGCCGCTGCCGCTGCTGCTGAGCTTGCGATTGACCTTGAGGTACAGGCTGCGCCGCACCAACTCCAGACGCTCAGGTTCGGCGCGGGCCTTGAGGTATTCCTCGATGCGCCGGTAGACCACGATGTACGGGTCCAGCTCGTCGAGGTCCAGGCGGTTGGCGAACACTGCCTGCTTGAAACGCAGGCTCAGACACTCGACCTTGGGGTGCTCGCTGGCATAGACCTCGGTCAGCAGCAGCTTGAGGACGGACTTGTACGGTGACTCGATGCCCTTGAATAACTGCCACAGCCCGGCGCCAATGAACTCCCCTGGAGGAATGCGCGCCAGGTGGCCGAGGTCGAGGTTCTCTTCGGCCGGTACGAAGCGTTTGGAGAGCAAGGTCTGGGTGTACTGGGTGTAGCGGGTTTCTTCATACACCGGCACCAGCCACCACAATGGGGTGCGCCCGGCCAGCCAGATCGCGGTGCGATAGAACTCGTCGAGCAGCAGGTAGTGTTGGGTGGTGCCGCAGTCGTCGGAACTCAGCTGGGTATCGCGCTCGCCGCGCACGAAACGGCTCGGATCGATCAGAAAGAAGTGCGCCTCGGCACCCTGGCTATCGGCCCAGGCCTCCAGCAGTTGGCATTTCTTGCGCAGTTCGGCGAGCTCGTTGTCGCTCAGATCCGGGGCGTGGCAGACCCACACATCCATGTCGCTCTGGTCGGCCTGGGCCAGGGTGCCCAGACTGCCCATCAGGAACAGGCCGTGGATCGGGCGTGGCGGATTGCCGTGGCGCGTCTTGTAGGAAAACGAGCGGGTCAGGCGCTGGGCTTCGGCCAGGGCCAGGGCGTCAGGTTCGTAGTTGGACAGCCCGGCCGGGGTGCTGCCGGAAACATAACCGGGCAGCAGTGGGTGATTGACGTGGAAGAACAGCGGCAGCAGGTTGAGCACTCCCTGCTGGCGTGACGACAGCCCTTCCATGGCCCGGGCCATGCGGCCTTCATTGAGCTTGAGAAAACGCGCACGCAGTTGGCTGAGAACCTTGCGGTCGATTCCCTCGTCCAGATCGGGGCGGATTTCATGGGTGCGGGTCATTGCTAACGGCTCGCGCAGCTCGAACGTGGGAGGTATCGGTCGCTCGGCAGTTTACAGCCAGACGGGACAGGCCTTAAGTCGAATTTTGATTGTTGACGTCAGATTTCCACCGCCAGGAAGGGGTGCGCCCGCGGAATCCGACAGACGGGATCCCGGGGGCCGGACGCGAGCGATTAAGCGGTTTCGTTGACCGCCAGAATGGTCAGCAGGCCTTGGGCGTGCTCGGCAGCATCCCGGCCCAGGCTGGTCAGGTAGCCGCCATCGGGCTGGGTAATCAGGTCTTTGTCGAATAGGCGTTGTGCGGCAGCGATAGCTTTCGGGGCAGCGGTCTGATGAATTTTCAGGCCTTCCTGGGAACTGTCCAGGTTGAAGAGTGCAAGGATTTCCAGTTCGGCAACCAGCTCAGGGGTATACGACATAAGGACTCCAGACTTTCTAGGAATTAGACGACAGCGTGCCTAAGGTGAACGCAGTTGTGCGGCCTGTCCAGTATTCGCGGTGGGCTTTTTCAATGTGGGGCAGTGGTGTATGGCCGCAGGCGAGAGATCGGGGTCACGGCGGCCTAGGTCGCGTCGGGAAAATGCAGGCACGCCGCCGGCGATAGGACCCGCAGGCAGGGGCCGCGCCGGCTCCTCAAGTGCATGCAGGTCCGGCTTTCAGGGGGGCAGTCCGGTTTTACTTCTTCTCTGGCGGCAGCTCTGGCAGGGCGCGCAGGGCTGTTTCATACCATTGGGTATCGAACGGCCGGTCTTCCTCGAGGATGGCGTCGATCTCCACGGCCAGCACGTGGGCCATGAGGCTGAGGATTTCTTCGCGCTCGTAGCCGACCAGGGTCAGCTTGTTGAACGTGGCCTTGGCCGCTGGCGGGTTGTCGCTTTCGATCTGGTTTTCGATCGCCTCGATCAAGGTGTTCTCGGTGAATTCTTCTTCGTCGTGGTCGATATCGGTCGGCTCGCTCATGGCAGGCTCCTCAAGGAAAGGTCGCCAGTTTACCTGCATTCAGAGCGCTGATGCTGCTGGCGAGAGTGGGCTCGAGGATCTATAAAGAGGCGCTGCCAACCCCCTGCACGGCCCGGAGGCTATGTGATGCTCAAGCTCTATGGATTCAGTGTCAGCAACTACTACAACATGGTGAAACTGGCGTTGCTGGAGAAGGGGGTGCCTTTCGAAGAAGTCCCGTTCTACGCCGGCCAAAGCCCGGAGGCGCTGGCCATCAGCCCACGGGGCAAGGTGCCGGTGCTGAAAGTGGAGCAGGGCTTTATCAACGAAACCAGCGTGATCCTCGAATACATCGAGCAGACCCAGCCTGGTCCGAAACTGCTGCCTGCAGATCCTTACTCGCGAGCGCAAGTGTTGGCCCTGGCCAAGGAGATCGAGCTGTACATCGAGTTGCCGGCCCGCGCCTGCTACCCCGAGGCATTCTTCGGCATGTCGGTGCCCGCCGCGATCAAGGACAAATCCCATGCCGACCTGCTGCAGGGCTTCGCCGCCCTGGGTCGGCACGCCCAGTTCGCCCCCTATGTGGCGGGCGACAGTCTGAGCGTGGCGGATCTGTATTTCATGTACAGCGTGAGCCTGGCCTGCGCGGTAGGCCAGAAACTGTTCGGCGTGGATTATCTGGCGCAGATGCCTGCGGCCAAGGCGCTGCTCGAACAACTCGAACAACGGCCCCATGCCCGGCGCGTGGCGGCGGACAAGGACGCGGCGATGCCGCAGTTCCTGGCGATGGTCGCCAGCAAGAAATAGGTCGCTAGGGGAGAGGGGCACCGTCCTGCCCGCTCCAGTGCCAATTGGCTGGAGCGGGCCGGGCGGCTAGCGGTTTAGCGGCTGGCCAGCAGCGCCTGGCCGCGAACCACGGCCGCCTTGACCTGGGCCGGCGCGGTACCGCCGATGTGGTCACGGGCATTCACCGAGCCTTCCAGGGTCAGCACGGCGAACACGTCCTGCTCGATCTGGTCGCTGAATTTGCGCAGTTCTTCCAGACTCATTTCCGCCAGGTCCTTGCCGCTTTCCACGCCGTACTTCACGGCGTGGCCGACGATTTCGTGGCAATCACGGAATGGCAGGCCGCGACGCACCAGGTAGTCGGCGAGGTCGGTGGCGGTGGAGAAACCGCGCAGCGCTGCTTCGCGCATGATGGCGTGCTTGGGCTTAATGGCCGGGATCATGTCGGCGAAGGCCCGCAGCGAATCGCGCAGGGTATCGGCGGCGTCGAACAGCGGTTCCTTGTCTTCCTGGTTGTCCTTGTTGTAGGCCAGGGGCTGGCCTTTCATCAGGGTCAGCAGGCCCATCAGGGCGCCAAACACTCGACCGCTCTTGCCGCGAACCAGCTCCGGAACGTCGGGGTTCTTCTTTTGCGGCATGATCGAGCTGCCGGTGCAGAAGCGGTCTGGCAGGTCGATGAACTGGAATTGCGCGCTGGTCCACAGCACCAGCTCTTCGGAGAAACGCGACAAGTGCATCATCGCGATGCTCGCTGCGGCGCAGAACTCGATGGCGAAGTCGCGATCGGAAACGTTGTCCAGGGAGTTGCCGCCGACGGCATCGAAACCCAGCAACTGTGCGGTGTATTCACGATCGATCGGGTAGGTGGTGCCGGCCAGTGCGGCGCTACCCAGGGGCATGCGGTTGGTGCGCTTACGGCAGTCCACCAGACGCTCGTAGTCGCGACTGAGCATTTCGAACCAGGCCAGCATGTGGTGCCCGAAGGTCACCGGCTGCGCGGTTTGCAGGTGCGTGAAGCCCGGCATGATGCTGCCGGCTTCGCGCTCTGCCTGTTCCAGCAGGCCTTTTTGCAGGCGGGTGATCTCAGCCAGGATCAGGTCGATTTCGTCACGCAGCCACAAGCGGATATCGGTGGCCACCTGGTCGTTACGGCTACGCCCAGTGTGCAGCTTCTTGCCGGTGACGCCGATGCGGTCAGTCAGGCGTGCCTCGATGTTCATGTGCACGTCTTCAAGGTCGATGCGCCAGTCGAAACTGCCGGCCTCGATTTCGCCCTGGATGGTGTTCAAGCCTTCGATGATGCTGTCGCGCTCGGCATTGGTCAGCACGCCGACTTTGGCCAGCATCGTGGCGTGGGCGATCGAGCCCATGATGTCGTGGCGATACAGGCGCTGGTCGAAAGTGACAGAGGCGGTGAAGCGGGCGACGAAGGCGTCGACGGGTTCACTGAAGCGGCCGCCCCAGGACTGATTGGTCTTGTCAGTGCTCATGAAATCGCTCGTGATCTGCTGAATGGAAATGGCGTGAAAACTTGTCGTGGATAATAACAGGGTTGCCCGGGCTGTCGTTGGCGTCGGTCGGCAGGATTTTTATTTCTCGTGGGGCCAGGTTGACGGCTTGTCGCCGGCCTCGGGCGCGCAGAGACTAGGGTCGTGCCCGGCATTGCACAGGGTGTGGCAAGTGGCAGTGGTTGGGCGTGGTAGCGATTATGTTGAAACGATATTTTTCGATTGAGCAATATCGTCTTGGCAACCGTCTACAGTTGGACTGTAGAGCCAGCGCACTGGCGAAGACCTTTGCGGTCTCGCGTCGGGTCTGGCAATCGAATGTGGCGATCGCTTCCGGCCATGGAGCCCCCAGCACAGCGAGGGTGGACGGGCTTAACTTGGAGCAACGATAGGAAGAGGGGGCAGGTATGTCGAGTATCAGCAGACCCTGCGACGGCGTCGTGCTTTCAAGGTTGTGGAGCGGTATCGGGCAGGCCCGGACAAATATTGGTGACCGGCTTGCGGCACTTTTTGGCCTTCGCACTAGTCTTAGCGTGGATCGCCGTGACGGACGTCACCTCACCTGTCTACGCTATCCTTGTGCGAGACTCACGCAGGAATCCAGCGCTATATGAATGTCCTGATCGTTGATGACGAACCCCAAGCCCGCGAGCGTCTGAGCCGTATGGTCAGTGAGCTTGAGGGATACAGTGTCCTGGAGCCCAGCGCCACCAATGGCGATGAGGCGTTGACCCTGATCGACAGCCTGAAGCCGGATATCGTCTTGCTTGATATCCGCATGCCCGGCCTGGACGGTTTGCAGGTTGCCGCCAGGTTATGCGAACGGGAAACTCCACCTGCCGTGGTGTTTTGCGCGGCCCAGGATGAGTTTGCGCTCGAAGCATTCGATGCCAGCGCCGTGGGCCATCTGGTCAAGCCGGTGCGCCCCGAATCCTTGCTCGAAGCCCTGAAGCATGCCGAGCGCCCCAATCGCGTGCAATTGGCAGCCCTGACCCGCCCTGCCGCCGAAAGCGGCAATGGGCCACGCAGCCATATCAGCGCCCGTACCCGCAAGGGTATTGAGCTGATTCCCCTGGCCCAGGTGATCTATTTCATTGCCGATCACAAATACGTGACCTTGCGCCACGAGGGCGGCGAAGTGCTGTTGGACGAGCCGCTCAAGGCGCTGGAAGACGAATTCGGCGATCGTTTTGTGCGCATCCACCGCAATGCCCTGGTGGCCCGCGAGCGCATCGAGCGTCTGCAGCGAACACCCCTGGGGCACTTCCAGTTGTTTCTAAAAGGCCTTAATGGCGACGCCCTGATCGTCAGCCGGCGGCATGTAGCGGGCGTACGCAAAATGATGCAGCAGCTTTAGGGCGGGCATGGGACGTCGCCGAGCAGGGGCCCGGAGCCAGGCAGGCGGCGCTGTTTCTGATACAAGTCAAAGCGGACTTGGCTGAGCTGTTATTATCTGCCGTATCTATTCAGTACGGATTGATCCATGTCCTCTCGCGAGATCCGCATCGCTACCCGCAAAAGTGCCCTGGCCTTGTGGCAGGCCGAATACGTCAAAGCCCGTCTCGAACAGGCCCATCCGGGCCTCGTGGTGACGCTGGTGCCCATGGTCAGTCGCGGCGATAAGCTGCTCGATTCGCCGCTGTCGAAAATCGGTGGCAAGGGCCTGTTCGTCAAAGAACTGGAAACCGCGCTCCTGGAAAACCAGGCCGACATCGCCGTGCACTCGATGAAAGATGTGCCCATGGACTTCCCTGAAGGCCTGGGCCTGTTCTGCATCTGCGAACGTGAAGACCCGCGCGACGCCTTTGTTTCCAATACCTACTCCAGCCTTGAGCAATTGCCCGAGGGCAGTATCGTCGGCACCTCCAGTCTGCGTCGTCAGGCGCAGTTGCTGACCCGCCGCCCTGACCTGCAGATCCGTTTTCTGCGTGGCAACGTCAATACCCGGTTGGCCAAGCTGGATGCCGGCGAGTACGACGCGATCATCCTGGCTGCCGCTGGCCTGATCCGCCTGGGATTCGAAGACCGCATCAGCTCCTCGATCAGTGTCGATGACAGCCTGCCGGCCGGTGGTCAGGGCGCGGTCGGCATCGAATGCCGCACCGTCGACAGCGAGATCCACCAACTGCTCGCACCGCTGCACCACGTCGATACCGCAAGCCGCGTGACCGCCGAGCGTGCCCTCAACAAACACTTGAATGGCGGCTGCCAGGTGCCAATCGCGTGCTACGCCGTGCTTGAAGGCGAGCAGATCTGGCTGCGTGGCCTGGTCGGCGAGCCCAGTGGCGGCCTGCTGCTCAGTGCGCAAGCCCGCGGCCCGCGAGCTGCGGCAGCCGAACTGGGGGTGCAGGTGGCGGAAGCTCTGCTGGCCCAGGGCGCCGACAACATTCTGCGTGCAGTCTACGGTGAGGCTGGCGAAGAGTGACCGGCTGGCGTCTGCTGCTGACACGGCCGACGGAAGAGTCCGCGGCCTTGGCCGCGACTCTGGCGGATGCGGGTTATTTCAGCAGCAGCCTGCCACTGTTGGAGATAGAGCCCTTGGTGCTTGGCGAGGCGCAGCGGGCGACGCTGCTGCAGTTGGAGCACTACTGCGCCGTGATTGTGGTCAGCAAGCCGGCCGCACGCCTGGCAATCGAGCTGCTCCAGCAGTTCTGGCCGCATCCGCCTCGTCATCGCTGGTTCAGCGTGGGAGCGGCGACTGCGCAGATTCTCGCAGACCATGGCCTCGATGTGTTCTACCCGGAACAGGGCGATGACAGCGAAGCCTTGCTTGAGCTTCCCGAGTTGCGCGAGGCTATTGCCCGCCCCGAACCGCGAGTCCTGATCGTGCGTGGCGAAGGCGGGCGTGAGCTGCTGGCTGAGCGCTTGGGCAATCGAGGTGCTAGTGTCGATTACTTGGAACTGTATCGTCGGTGTCTCCCCGCTTATGTCGACGGCAGCCTCGTACGGCGTATTCGAGCGGAACGCTTGAACGGCCTGGTGGTCAGCAGTGGACAGGGTTTTACGCACCTGCATCAATTGGCGGGCGCGGCCTGGGATGAATTGGCGCAGTTGCCGTTGTTTGTACCAAGCCCACGGGTCGCCGAGATGGCGCGTGCTGCCGGGGCCCAAACAGTTGTGGATTGTCGTGGCGCCAGTGCCGCGGCCTTGCTAACGGCGTTACGGGAGCAACCCGTGCCCGTTCTCTAATGCAAAGGATGGATACGTGAGCGAAACGACCTTGCCTGAAGATCAAGTCCAGCCGGCGCTCAATGCCCCGACTGAACCCGCAACCCCTGTCGTCCAGCGTCGCGGTAACGGGTTGGCGATTCTGGCCCTGTTGCTGGGCGCGGCGGGTGTCGCCGCCGGTGGTTGGGGCGTGTGGCAGGTGCGCAACCTGCAAGCCCTCAACCAGCAGCAATTGGCGCAATTGCAAACCCTGGGTGATCAGGCGCAGGGCCTGAAGCTCAGCGAGCAGCGCATGGGCGCGCGCCTGGATCAAATGCCGCCGGCGGATGTGTTGGAGGCCAGCCGCAGCCTGGTGGCGCAATTGCAGCGCGATCAACAACACCTCAGCCAACGCCTGGAGACCGTACTCGGTGCCAGCCGCAAAGATTGGCGCCTGGCCGAGGCTGAGCACCTGCTGCGTCTGGCCAGCCTGCGTCTGTCGGCATTGCAGGACGTCAACAGTGCGCGGGCGCTGGTCCAAGGTGCCGATCAGATCCTCGGTGAGCAGGACGACTCGGGTGCCTTCGCCGCCCGCGACGCATTGGCCAAGAGCCTGGTCGACTTGCGCAGCGTCAAGCAGCCGGACCGTACCGGGTTGTTCCTGCAGTTGGGCGCCTTGCGCGGCCAGGTCCTGCAGCTCACCGCCCTGGCGCCGGAATTTCACCCCAGTGCCGAGTCGTCGAACCTTCCGGCCGATGGCGACGGCGCCAGCCGCTGGGCACGTTGGTGGGATCAGATCTCGCGCTACATTCGCATCGACTTTGACGCCGATAAGAACATCCAGCCGTTGCTCGCCGGGCAAAGCCTGACCCAGGTGCGCCTGGCGCTGAGCCTGGCCCTGGAGCAGGCTCAGTGGGCGGCGCTCAATGGCGAGGCGGAGGTTTACGGCCAGGCCCTGGCGGAGGCCCGTGACGTGCTTACCGGCAATTTCAGCCTGGACAATCCGCAAAGCAAACTGCTGTTGGAGCAGATAGTCGAGCTGGGCAAACAGCCGGTGAAGGTGGTGACGCCCGACCTGACCGGAACCCTGAATGCCGTCCAGGCGTATCTGGAACGCCGCAATCTGCGCGTCGATGAGTCGCTGAAACCGGCGGCCAAACCTGCCGCCAATACGGCGCAGGAGACCAGCCCATGAAGCGCGTGTATGTGATTGTACTGCTGGTGGTCGCGGCCATCGGCTTGCTGGGGTTGGCGATTGCCGAGCATCCGGGTTACGTACTGATCGCCTACAGCAGCTTCCGTTATCAATCGAGCTTTTGGGCGGCATTGGCCCTGGTGGCGCTGATCTTGCTGGCCGTCTGGGGCATCAAGCTGCTGATCGAGCTGGTATCCGCCTCCAATGGCGTGGTCAATCCCTGGTCGCGCCGCAATCGTAGCCGTCGGGTGCAGATCGCCATCGAGCAGGGCCAGATGGACCTTGCCGAAGGGCGTTGGGCCAGTGCTCAGCGGCACCTGCACCGGGCAGCCGAAGCCGAGCGCCAGCCGCTTCTGTACTACCTCGGCGCGGCGCGAGCGGCCAATGAGCTGGGCCACTATGAGGAATGCGACAGCCTGCTGGAGCGAGCCCTGGAGCGCCAGCCCCAGGCCGAGCTGGCGGTGGCCCTGAGTCACGCGCAGTTGCAGACCGACCGTGGCGACACCGAAGGTGCGCTGACCACCCTGCAGGCCATGCACGAGCGTCATCCCCACAGCGTGCAAGTGCTGCGTCAATTGCAGCGTTTGCATCAGCAGCGCGGGGACTGGTCGGCGCTTATCCGCCTGCTGCCCGAGCTGCGTAAGGACAAGGTCCTGCCGCCAGCCGAGCTGGCCGAGTTGGAGCGTCGGGCTTGGGGCGAGAACCTGACCCTGGCCGGGCGTCGTGAAGAAGATGGTGCGGTGGGCCTGCAGTCCCTGGACCGAGCCTGGCAGCAACTCACTTCCGCCCAACGCCAGGAGCCGCAACTTGTCTTGGCCTATGCCGACCAGCTGCGTCAGTTGGGCGCTGAGGTTCAGGCTGAGGAAGTGCTGCGCAGCGCACTCAAGCGCAAGTACGACAGCCATCTGGCACGCCTCTATGGCCTGCTGCGCGGCGCCGATCCCGCGCGCCAGCTGCAAACGGCCGAGCACTGGCTAAAGGAGCATCCGGATGACCCGAGCCTGCTGCTGACCTTGGGGCGCTTGTGCTTGCAGAACAGCCTGTGGGGCAAGGCGCGGGATTACCTGGAAAGCAGCCTGCGGGTGCAGCGCAATCCTGAAGCCTGTGCCGAGTTGGCGCGGTTGCTGGCCCAATTGGGTGATACCGAGCGCAGCAATCAGTTGTTCCAGGAAGGCCTGAGCATGCTCGACGAGCGCTTGCTAGCCGCACCCTTGCCCGTTCCTGCTCGGGTTTGACGGCCTGCCGGCCGGCTCTGCGAAGAGCCGGGCCGGCCGCTTTCAACTCACGGTTCAATCGCTTTGAGCTGATTCGCTGGGAGCTGACGCATGGCGCTTCTTGAAAGGTGCCTGCGCTTTCTCTACCGTGACTGCCTGTTTCTTCCGCTACGGATACGCCATGTCGCTGGCCGGCTCACGCTCGCTTTTTTCCCTGGTATTTGCGGTGGGTGCCTTGGCCTCTTGGGCCGCGTGGCATCTGCAATATGGAGTGGGGCTCGAACCGTGCTCGCTGTGGAGCGTGCAACGCTTTTTCATCCTGCTGTTCACCGGCGTCAGCCTGGTTGCCGCGTTGCACGGCCCGGGGCGCCTGGGCAGTCGTTGCTACTGGTGGCTGAACCTGCTGAGTAGCCTGGGCGGGGTGCTCACCGCCGGGCGTCATGTCTTGCTGCAAAATGTCGCCTCGGATCAGTTGCTGGCCTGCTTGCCGGATATTCCTTTCATGCTCAGAAACATGAGCGCGGTGCGCACGCTGCAATTGGTCTTCCAGGGCACCTCGGACTGCGCGGATGTGACCTGGACCCTGGTCGACATGAGTGCGCCGGAGTGGAGCCTGCTGGTGTTCGCTGCAATGCTGGTTTTGAGCGTCTATCGCTTGCTGCGTCTGGCTCGGCGGCGGCCAGTCTTGCCCTAAGTCAGGTTTTGGGTGACTGGAGCGGATTAAACACTTGTATGAACTTTATCTCCTGCGTACCTTGAAGCAGTTGTCGCGCGGGCATAATCTGGCCCGCACGTGTCACAGCTATCTGTTGTTCGATGCCGTTCCGCCTGCTGTGGCTTGAGCCTTCAAGTCGTGGGTCAGGAACAGGGGCGGCATGACCCATAAGGGAAGAGAGATCACCATGCTCGAAAGTTGTCAGAATGCTCAGGAACGCTGGGGTGGAGTGCATCTGCTGATCGATCGCTGGTTGCAGGCACGTCACGAACTGGTTCGGGCCTATGATGCTCTCGGCGCAGAGCCCGAAGCGCTGGCTGAGAATCGCACGCTGCTGCAGGAGTTTTGTGGAATCCTGGTTGATTACGTTTCAGCCGGGCACTTTGAAATCTACGAGCAACTGACGAGCGAAGCCAAGGCCTTTGGCGACAAGCGCGGGCTCGAGTTGGCCGAGACCATTTACCCACGGATTGACGTGATCACTGAAAAGCTCCTGACGTTCAATGATCTGTGTGACGCGGGCAAGTGTGTTGCCGAAAAATTCAAGGAGCTCGGTGGCCTGTTGCACGAGCGATTCGAGCTGGAAGACTGCCTGATTGAAGTGCTGCACAACGCGCACAAGGAAGAGGTCGTCGCCCAGGCTTGATTCCCGGCCAAGGTTTTAAAGAAACGGTGCGCATGGCGCGCCGTTTTTCGTTTCTGCGTCTCAGCCGCTGACGCCGAGCAACTCGATCTCGAACACTAGAGGCGTGTAAGACTCGATCAGATCCCCGGCACCGTCGGCGCCATAGGCCTGGGCCGAGGGGATGACCAAGCGCCATTTGGCGCCCGTCGGCATCTGCTGCAAGGCGCTGCGCCAGCCGGCGATCACGCTGTCGAGGCGAAACCACTGTGGCTGGTTGCTCTGGTCGAACACCTTGCCATCGGGCAGCCGCCCGACATATTTCACCTGCACAGACCCGTTGGGCCCGGCCTTGGCGCCACTGCCGGGGGCGAGTTCGGTGAGCAGGATGCCGTCTGCCAATGGGCGAACACCTGGCCGGGCTTTTTCTTCGTTGAGAAAACGCTGCTCTTTCTCCAGCGCAATTTCACTCTGCGGCTTGGCTGATTGTGCACTGACCTGGGCGTCGTGTTGCTCGAGAACCTGCTCGATACGCTCATCGCTAAGGGCCAGCGGCTTGCCTTGGTAGGCTTGTTTCAAGCCATCCACCAGGGCTTGCAATTCAAGGTCGGGCACCTCTTGGCGCAGCCGTTCGCCCAGGCTGGCGCCCAGGCTGTAGGCGAGATCGCGGGTGTCGTTTTGCGGTGCTTTTGCGCCGGCCTGGGCCAGTGGCAAGAGGAGGCTCAACGATAAAAAAAGGTAACGCGACATGGGCGTTCTCCGACCTGAGAGGGTGTGGATTATGCCAGTGTGAGAGAGGCGGCTGCAGGGCAACTTTGTTGAGGCTGGACAACATTTTCAATCGGCTGCAACGCCAGGCTTTCGATACTGTCAACATGACCTAGCGGCGGTAGCAGCAGAGGTCTAGTATGAGCCGCAACTCACGTCAGCCAGGAGGTAACCCATGTCGGCGAATAAGAAGCCTGTAAACACTCCGTTGCATTTGCTCCAACAGCTTTCGGGCAGCTTGCTCGAACATTTGGAAAACGCTTGCTCGCAAGCCTTGGCTGATGCTGAAAAACTGCTCGCCAAGCTGGAAAAGCAACGGGGCAAGGCGCAAGAAAAACTGCACAAATCGCGCACCAAATTGCAGGACGCCGCAGCGGCCGGCAAGGCCAAGGCCCAAGCCAAGGCCAAGGACGCAGTGAAAGAACTTGAAGACCTGCTGGATGCGCTCAAGGCGCGTCAATCCGAAACCCGCTCCTACATTCTGCAACTCAAGCGCGATGCTCAGGAGAGCCTGAAACTGGCCCAAGGTGTTGGTCGTGTGAAAGAGGCCGTGGCCAAGGCTCTGACCTCGCGTGCAGCCAAACCTGCTGCTCCTGCGCAGAAACCTGCTGCTAAAGCCGCAGCCAAAGCGCCGGCCAAGGCAGCCGCCAAGCCTGCGGCGAAACCCGCGACCAAAGCTGCAAGCAAGCCAGCCGCGAAAAAACCGGTTGCTGCCAGTGCCGCCAAACCCGTCGTTAAAACCGCAGCCGCCAAGCCTGCTGCCAAAGCCGCTGCTGCAAAGTCTGCCGCTAAACCCGCTGCCAAGCCTGCGGCTAAACCGGCAGCCAAGACTGCCGCGGCCAAACCAGCAGCCAAGCCAGTGACAGCCAAGCCTGCCGCTAAGCCAGCGGCAAAACCTGCTGCGGCAAAAGCGACGGCCAAGCCAGCGGCCAAACCCGCTGCGGCAAAGGCACCGGCTAAACCGGCCGCCAAACCTGCTGCTTCCGCGGCTGCAAAACCCGCTGCCAAACCGACCGCAGCCAAGCCTGCTGCAAAACCTGCCGTGAAAAAGCCGGTTGCTGCCAAGCCCGCAGTCAAGCCAGCCGCTGTAAAGCCGGCCACCGCTCCAGCCGCCGCCAAGCCTGTGGCACCTGCTCCTGCGGCTGCACCAGCGTCGGCAGCTCCTGCCAGCGCGCCTACCGGCAACACCACGCCAACCAGCGCTTCTTAAGCGCCGGTCACCGCGACGCGCAGCGCCTGCAGCGCGTCGTGGTCAAGTTGGGCGGCCTCGGCCGCCAGACCTTGCACCCAAGGCCATAAATCTTCGGCCTCAGCCTGCGACCAATCCTTTGCCAGTGCTTCCAGGCGCAGCAGCAGCTGCCGTTCGGCTTGCAGCTCCAGGGCTTTGACTTGCTCACGCAACACTCCCAGCGCGTGGTCGTCATTGGCCGCTTGGCGCCACCCTGTGCGTAACTGGCGCAGTGGCTGAACCACTTCTTCATGCCAGGGCGCAGCCAGCGCGTGCAGCTGTTGCAGGCGCTCGCTGTTGCAGGCAACGCCACGTTCACCCAGCCAGACGGCACACAGCAGCAGGCAGACGTTGGCCCCTGCCGCCTGCAATTGCAGACAGGCCGGCTCCACGCCGGGGCGGGCGTAGGTCTTGAGGGTGTAGCTCCACAGGTCAGAGGACATATTGCTACTCGCGCCAGGTGCGAGCGAAGCTGGTAGACTCCGCCGCCATTATGATTCGACTTCAGAACCTGACTTTACAGCGTGGTCCGCAACGTCTGCTAGAAGACGCCGAGCTGACCCTGCACGCCGGCCACAAAGCCGGCCTGATCGGTGCCAACGGCGCCGGCAAATCCAGCCTGTTCGCCTTGCTGCGCGGGGAGTTGCACCCGGATTCCGGTGATTGCTTCCTGCCTGCTGACTGGCGCATCGCCCATATGCGGCAGGAGGTCGACACGCTGGAGCGCCTGGCGGTCGACTACGTGCTCGATGGCGACCTGCGCTTGCGCCAGGTACAGCGTGAGCTGGCTGACGCCGAGGCGGCCCATGACGGTGCCGCCCAGGCCCGCCTGCACTCCGAACTGGATAGCGCCGACGGCTACACCGCCGATGCCCGGGCGCGCAAGCTGCTGGCCGGCCTGGGGTTCACCAACGAGCAGATGGACCGTCAGGTCGGTGACTTCTCCGGGGGCTGGCGGATGCGCCTGAACCTGGCGCAGGCGTTGATGTGTCCGTCGGACCTGTTGTTGCTCGATGAGCCGACCAACCACTTGGACCTCGACGCAATCATCTGGCTCGAAGAGTGGCTCAAGAGCTACCCGGGCACATTGCTGCTGATTTCCCACGACCGTGACTTCCTCGATGCGGTCGTCGATCACGTGGCGCACGTCGATCAGCGCAAGATCACTCTGTATCGGGGTGGTTACACCGCGTTCGAACGCGCCCGCGCCGAGCGTTTGGCCCAGCAACAGCAGGCCTACGAGAAGCAGCAGGCGCAGCGCGCGCACATGGAAAGCTACATCGCCCGATTCAAGGCCCAGGCCACCAAGGCACGCCAGGCCCAGAGCCGGATCAAAGCCCTGGAGCGGATGGAAGAGTTGTCTGCCGCCCACGTCGATTCGCCGTTCGACTTCGTGTTCCGCGAGTCGACGAAGATCTCCAGCCCCTTGATCGACCTGTCTGATGCTCGCCTGGGTTATGGCGACAAGACTGTGCTGGAGAAGGTCAAGCTGCAACTGACCCCAGGCGCGCGGATCGGCCTGCTGGGCCCCAACGGTGCCGGCAAATCGACCCTGATCAAGAACCTCGCCGGTGAACTCGAGCCGCTGGCCGGGCGCCTGACCCGGGGTGAAAACACCGTGGTCGGCTATTTCGCCCAGCATCAACTGGACTCCCTCGACGCCAAGGCCAGCCCGCTGCTGCACCTGCAACGCCTGGCGCCCACCGAGCGCGAGCAGACCCTGCGCGACTTCCTCGGCGGGTTCGACTTCCGTGGCGCGCGCATCGACGAGCCGGTGCTGAACTTCTCCGGCGGCGAAAAGGCCCGCCTGGCCCTGGCATTGATCGCCTGGGAGCGGCCGAACCTGCTGCTGCTCGACGAGCCGACCAACCACCTGGACCTGGAAATGCGCTTGGCGCTGACCATGGCGTTGCAGGAGTTCAGTGGCGCGGTACTGGTGGTCTCCCACGATCGTCACTTGCTCAAGAGCACCACCGACAACTTCTACCTGGTGGCGGACGGCAAGGTCGAAGAGTTCGACGGCGACCTCGACGACTACACACGTTGGCTGGTGGATTATCGCCAGCGCAATGCCCCGGCCAGCACTACGCCGGTCAACCCGGACAAGACCGACAAGAAAGCCCAGCGCCAGGCCGCTGCTGCGTTGCGCCAGCAACTGGCGCCGCACAAGCGCGAGGCCGACAAGCTCGAAGCCGAGTTGGGCAAGCTGCACGAGAAACTGGCGAAGATCGATACCAGCCTCGGCGACAGCGATATCTACGAACCTGCGCGCAAGAACGACCTGCGGGATCTGCTGGCCGAGCAGGCCAAACTCAAGGTGCGTGAAGCCGAGCTTGAAGAAGCCTGGATGGAAGCCCTGGAGCTGCTGGAAAGCATGCAGGCGGAGCTGGAGGCGCTGTCCTGATGGAGGCCCTGCAATTGCCGCTGCCGGCGCAGTGGGTCGCGCCCTTGTGGATCGCCCTGCAAATTGTCCTGATCCTGCTGGCCGGTTACCTGACGCAGCGCTTCGTGGCGCGCTGCCTGACCCGCCTGGGGGAGCGCTATCCGTTCCCTCCGCAGTTGCTGATGCCGCTGCGTGGAGGTCTGCGATGGCTGATCATGGGCAGCGCGTTGATCTTTGTCCTGGAGCGCCTGGGCGTTTCGGCGACGGTGCTGTGGACGGCCCTGTCGGGGTTTGTCGCGGTGGCGGCGGTGGCGTTCTTCGCCATGTGGAGCGTGCTCTCCAACCTGCTTTGCGCGATTCTGATTTTCACCGTCGGGCCGTTTCGCCTGGGGGATATCGTTGAATTGGTCGATACCGTCGACAAGCCCGGGGTCAAGGGGCGGGTGGTGGCGATCAACCTGCTGTACACCACCCTGGTCGAGGCGGAAGAAGCCGGCACCGGCAGCGCCATGGTGCAGGTGCCCAACAGCCTGTTCTTCCAGCGCTCGGTGCGCCGTTGGCGCGGGAATGATGTGCTGCCTATCGGGACCGGTGGCAAGTAGGGCGCTGCGCTCGCCGGTACTTCTTCGGTGCCGGTTCTGGACAGCGCAGCCTGGCGGCTACGGCCGAATGTAGCCGCTGCCGCAGGCTCCCCCCGACATCCCATCTTTCCCTGGCACTCCCTCAGCCCAATAAAAAATATAGTCAGCCGCGAGTCGGAGGATTAGCTTAGGCAGCCACGATTCATTCGATCCGAGGTGCGCGATGGTTCTTGAGACATGGCTGGCGTTTTTTGCCGCCTGCTGGGTGATCAGCCTTTCCCCTGGTGCCGGCGCCATTGCGTCGATGTCCTGTGGCCTGCAATACGGCTTCTGGCGCGGCTACTGGAATGCCCTGGGCCTGCAACTGGGCCTGGTGGTGCAGATTGCGATCGTCGCAGCGGGCGTGGGGGCTATCCTCGCGGCTTCTTCCACGGCCTTCTACGCCATCAAATGGTTCGGCGTGGCGTACCTGGTGTACCTGGCGGTCAAACAATGGCGTGCGCTGCCCAGCGACATGAGCGATGACGCCGCGATCCGCCCCATCGGCAAACCCCTGGCCCTGGTGTTTCGCGGCTTCCTGGTCAATATCAGCAACCCCAAGGCCCTGGTGTTCATGCTGGCGGTGCTGCCACAGTTCATCGACCCCCATGCGCCGCTGATCAAGCAGTACCTGATCCTAGGCGGCACCATGATTGTGGTCGACCTGATCGTCATGGCCGGCTACACCGGCCTGGCCTCCAAAGTGTTGCGCCTGTTGCGCACGCCGACTCAGCAACGGCGAATGAACCGCACCTTTGCCGGGCTGTTCATTGGCGCGGCAGGGCTGTTGGCGACCATTCGCAAAGCCGCAATCTGACGCGGCCGCGCATAAAAAAGGCGACCTCGAAGGTCGCCTTTTTCATTGGCCAAACGTTTAACGCAGGATCACCGGCTGGGTATCAGGCGGCAGGTTGTTGCGCGTCGGCGCTTGTCCTGGCTGCTGATAACCGCCGCGACCCAGTTGCTCGGCCATCTGCCGGGCAACGTCTTCGCCCAGGGACTTGGACACTTCGCGGACCACCCGTGGGCGGTTCAGCGAGATCCGCACATCGCGGTTGTTCACCAGCTTGGTGTCCTGACCTTCACCCATGGCGGTAAAGGCCGAGGTGATTTCGAAGGTCTTGGTGTTGATCAGGCTGAAGTCGGCCACCAGGGTCAGTGCCAGCACCGCCGAGTAGCTGTCGGTGTTGGCCAGCTCGTTGATATCGCGGTTGAAGTCGATATCGGACAGGGTGCCGAACAACACGTAGTCGGCGCCCTTGAAGTTGCCGGCCTTGATGCGCTTGATCACGTCATACACGTTGGCTGTGGAGGCGCTGGTGTGGGGCGTGCCCTGCATCAACTGGAACATCCCGGACTTGAGGATCTCGCCCTTGATGTCGCCGGTGAACTTGCGCAGCTCACCTTCCTCGATGTAGCTGGTGCTCGATTCCATCTCGTTGTAGCTCGACGAACCGCTGGCGCTGGCATAGCCCTCGCGGTAGCTGTTCTGCGACGACACGATGTGGATGTATTCCTGCACACGTTCCTGGTAAGCCAGGTCCATGACTGCAACTTTAGGGGCCGCCTGCGCGCCGAACGCGCAAGCCAGGGCCATGATGCCAATCCATGCACGCATTGCTTAGCGCTCCGTGGTTTTGCGGATCTCTTTCTCGTCCATCCACTCAGCCAGACCGCTTTCAACGTCGATCAATTGCAGGCTGAATTTGTAGAAGACGTCCTTGTAGTCGCTGCTGCGCTTGACGATGGAGCTG
>Ga0302175_10000142_pt1 | contig 28311 bp, 25 predicted proteins | sample I_Fen_N3_3_FD_198791 | JGI IMG/M metagenome (GOLD analysis project Ga0302175, IMG submission 198791) | Peat permafrost microbial communities from Stordalen Mire near Abisko, Sweden - I_Fen_N3_3 | ecosystem: Environmental > Terrestrial > Soil > Wetlands > Permafrost | place: Sweden: Abisko... | reverse complement strand
CCGAACATCACGCCGATTTTCATACTGCCTGGTTATCTTCATCAACCAGATCCGTATGAAAATCGGCGTGATGTTCGGCAGCCCGGAAACCACCACCGGTGGTAACGCGCTGAAGTTCTATGCCTCGGTTCGTCTGGATATCCGTCGTACTGGCGCGGTGAAAGAAGGCGATGAAGTCGTTGGTAGCGAAACCCGCGTCAAAGTCGTGAAGAACAAAGTGGCTTCGCCGTTCCGTCAGGCCGAGTTCCAGATTCTCTACGGCAAGGGCATCTACCTCAACGGCGAGATGATCGATCTTGGCGTGCTGCATGGCTTCGTTGAGAAGTCCGGTGCCTGGTATGCCTATAACGGCAACAAGATCGGCCAGGGCAAGGCCAACTCGGCCAAGTACCTGCAGGACAACCCGGAAATCGCGGCCGCCCTCGAGAAGCAGATTCGCGACAAGCTGCTGACCCCTGCACCGGATGTCAAAGCGTCGCCAGCTAAAGAAAGCGTTGCTGACCTGGCTGATGCTGATAGCTGATTGATCCAATGACCGCCGTACTCGATACCCTCGTCGCGGTGCGGCGAACTGCAATGGACCTGCTCGCGCGACGCGAGCATGGTCGAGTCGAGCTGACGCGTAAACTGCGTCAGCGCGGCGCCCCTCCCGAAATGATCGAAGAAGCACTTGACCGTCTGACCGAAGATGGCCTGCTCTCCGAAGCTCGTTACCTCGAAAGTTTTGTCTCCTATCGTGCCCGTTCTGGTTACGGCCCTTTGCGTATCCGCGAGGAGCTGAGTCAGCGCGGCTTGCCGCGCGGCGATATCGAACTGGCCTTGCGTGAGTCAGGTATTGACTGGCAAGAACAGTTGCAGGATGTCTGGCGCCGCAAGTTTGCCGGCCATTTACCGATCGATGCCCGTGAGCGCGCCAAGCAAGGACGCTTTCTGAGCTATCGGGGGTATTCGATGGAGTTGATCAACCGCTTGTTCAGCGGTCGATCAGACGACTGACGGGATTGGCCCTGCCGTGAAAGGCACGGGCCACCAGGTGCTGATCAAGTGACCTTGATCGGCTCCCTGACTCGATGTTGCGTCTTGGCCTGAGTATTGGCCCAGTTTTCCGGCAGATTGATAAAGTCGATCAGTTCTCGCAGGCGACCGTTGTTGCGCGCGTTGAAGGTAAACGCCAGCCGAGCCAAGTGGCTGAACTGGGGCTCGTCATGTTCTTCGCCGCTGTAGGCATGCTGATGAAAGTGATCACCCAGGCACAAATCGGCAAAGGTGGCCTGCATCTGTTCCAGCGCCTTATCGCTTAGTGTGTGGTTCATGCGGATCACAAACTGGTGCTTCAGCCAGCGGCTGGAGTGGAAGTTGGCGTAGAACTGGTTGATTTCCGCCACTGCTTCTTCGGTGCTGTGCACCAGGCGCATCAGCTTCATGTCAGTCGGCAGGATGTAATGATTGGCCGCCAGTTGTTGCTGGATAAAGTCCAGCGCGCCTTGCCAGAAGCTGCCTCCAGGAACATCCAACAGCACCACTGGAACCAGCGGGCTTTTGCCGGTCTGGATCAGGGTCAGGACTTCGAGGGCTTCATCCAGGGTGCCAAAACCGCCAGGGCACAGCACCAGCGCATCGGCTTCCTTGACGAAGAACAGCTTGCGCGTGAAGAAAAAATGGAACGACAACAGGTTGTGGGTGCCGCCGACCGTTGAGTTGGCGTGCTGCTCAAAGGGCAGGGTGATATTGAACCCCAGGCTGTGATCAAGGCCCGCGCCTTCATGGGCTGCCGCCATGATGCCGCCGCCGGCGCCAGTGATCACCATCAGGTCGGCGCGGGCGAGGGCGGCCCCCAGTTCCCGGGCCATGCCATAGAGTGGGTGTTCGATCGGCGTGCGTGCCGAGCCGAATACCGTGACTTTGCGTCGACCCTTGAATTGCTCCAGCACGCGGAACGCATGCTCCAGTTCGCGCAGGGCCTGCAAGGTGATCTTGGCGTTCCAGCGGTTCAGGTCGTCCTGGGCCATGCGCAGGACGGTCAGGATCATGTCGCGATAAAGAGGGATGTTCGGGCTGTTGGGCGCAATCAGGTTGAGTTGCTCTTCGACTTTGCTAGTGAGGTCGATACCCTTGCTTTGAAAATGACGACTGAGTAGGTCACTCGGTTCATAAGGCATTAAAAACTTCTCCTTCTGCACAGAACCTTCGGCACGGGCGAGGTATTCACCAGCGCCACGACACTGCATGTGTCGCTATCCGCCCAGACTTTTGTCTGAGCCTTCTGACTGGCCACGGCCGTCGCTGAGTGGGCTGGCGGCAGTCATAAATACCGGTTCTGCTTTTCCTTGTTTGAGACATCAGTGGCACGGCAAGACGTTGTCGGGCTCCTCCGGCTGCCCGGGACAGCTAACGGTAGTACGCTGAGTGACTCGATCATGTGCCCACAAAGTCTTGCCTGGCAACAGGATATTGGCAATTGGCCAGGCGATTCGGCAGCTGTGGGCTGACAGGCAAGCTATCGCGCAAACCAGACATGCAGGAAGGGCGATAGGAGAAGTCGGTCGCAGTCCGCCTGAGGGCCGATGTCACCGAGCACCGGCGGCGCTTGCAGGATGGGAGCGCCGGTTACGTCACTGGCAGGCTCGCGGGTTGAGCTGCGGATCGATGATCGGCAGCTGTGCATAGCCCGTGGGGGATTACTTTTTCTTGGCGGGGGTCGCTGCGGGGCAGTCGGATTCCTGGAAACGCGCCGAAGCCACTGGGCGGTTGGTGCGGTTCTCCGTGAACTCGTAACGCATGATCGCGCCCCTGACCATCAACTTGCGGTAGTTCGGGTTACGGCAAACGCTGGCGCCCAATTGCAGATACACCGCCTTGGGGTTCTCACGCATTTTTGCCGCGTGCTCAGCTTGCACGCTGAGGTGGTTGATCAGCTCTTTACCTTCAACCGTGTAGCCTTGGTCCAGGATGTTTTCGTTCACTTCCCGGGGCGTGCCGACGTTGCTTTCTTCAGCCACTTTCTGCAGCGTTTTGTTCAGTTCGAAGTCTTGCAAAGACGCAGCCTGGGCACTGAAGGGCAGGGCCAGCAGCAGGGCAGCGGTGGGGATGATAAAGCGCAACATGAAACTCTCCTGGTGCAGTGACTGATGCTTCGACCAGCCGCAGGGCTGTGCGTTCAGTGGCGGCGAATTATAGGGGAGTGCTGGGAAGGCGGTACAGGTTTGCGCAGATAGCTCTGATAAACTTGTGCGACTTTTACCCTGCCGAGTGCTTTTCGTGTCGATTCTTCTGCTTTGCCAGGGCTGCTTGCGATGAGCCACTCTGTTTCCCGTTTGCGCGCCCAACGTCTGGCCCGTGCCGTCAAACCCTTCGTTGCACGAGGTTCGCGGGCCGAACGTTGCCCAGGCTGCCGGGTTATTCCCTCGCATTGCATGTGCGCCTGGCGGCCCAGGGTGTCGGCCAAATCGGCCATGTGTCTGGTGATGCATGATGTGGAGCCGCTCAAACCGAGCAATACCGGTTGGCTGATCGCTGACGTGATCGATGAGACTCATGCATTCCCCTGGTCGCGGACCGAAGTCGACCCCGAGTTACTGGCGCTGATTGCTGATCCGCAATGGCAGCCGTACATCGTGTTTCCGGGGGAGTTCGTGGCGCCGGAGCGGGTGGTGAGCGAGGTTCGCCTGGAGGAAGGCAAGCGTCCACTATTCATTCTGCTGGACGCGACCTGGAGCGAAGCGCGCAAGATGTTTCGCAAGAGCCCATACCTGGAGCACTTGCCGGTCCTCAGCCTCGAGCCTGAGCAACTGTCGCGCTATAAACTGCGACGCTCCAAGCGCGATGACCACTTCTGCACCGCCGAGGTGGCCGCGTTATGCTTGGAGCTGGCCCAGGACACGATTGCCAGTGAAGTGCTGGACGCCTATCTGGATGTCTTCAGCACTCACTATCTGGCGGCCAAGTATCAATTGGTTATCGACTCGGACGACGAAATCCATAACCGGCTCAAGCCCTTTCTGCCGCCTGCGCCATAGGCGCTTGTGGTTTTCTGGGCCAGAGTTGTGCCATCAACATGCCAGTGAGCATCAGCGCGCAGCCTATATAGCCGCGCATCTGCAAGGACTCATCCAGCAGCCAGGCACCGGCAATGGCGGCGAACACTGCTTCCAGCGACAGAATGATCGCCGCGTGGGAGGCGATCGCGTCCTTTTGCGCGATCACCTGCAAGGTGTAGCCGATGCTCACGGCAATCACCCCGCCATACACAATGGCCGGGCCGGCGGCGACGATCGCGCTCCATTCAATAGGCTCAAGGCACAGGGCCAGAGCCAGGCTTACCACCGAACAGGTGGCGAACTGCAAAAAGGCCAGGCGAATTGGGTCGTGACGGCTGGCGAAGATGCCGACCAGCACCACGTGCCCACCCCAGACAACAGCGCCAATCAACTGCAGCCAGTCCCCGGAGGCCACCGTGAAGCCCTCGTTGACACTCAGCAGAAACATTCCCACCACCGCCAACACCGCGCCGAGCCAGGTACCCAGTCCGGTCTTATGCCCGATCAGCAGCCCCAGAAGTGGCACTACAATAACGTAGAGCCCGGTGATGAAGCCGGCGTTGGTGACGCTGGTGAACATCAGTCCGACTTGCTGCAGGTTGATGCCCAGGGCCAATGCCAACCCCATCAGGCCGCCACCGAGCAACAGGCCCCGGGTCTGCAAGGGCTCAGCCTTTGGCTCACCGCGCTGGCGGCGTAGCACCAAGGGCAACAGGCACAGTGAGCCGAGGGCAAAGCGCAGGCCGGAATAAAGGAAAGGACCGATGTGGTCCATGCCCGTGGTTTGGGCGACAAAGGCCGAGCCCCAGATAATGGCGGTGACCAGCATCAGGATATCGGCGCGCAAGGCTCGGCTTCGCATGACAGCTCTCTTATTAGTTAGCCGGCTACGATGCCGCAAAGCTTGGAACTTGACCACCCTGGCTTCGCTGGGCATGCTTGGCGCCGATTAGGGCGCGACCGAAGTTTGAAACGCCGCTTTCCCGGGCTCTTGGCGTTGATCGTGCTGTTTTCAGGTGGCGCATTCTGGCGCGCACCTGCGTTGTTTTGGTGAGTGCCGAATGCATCGGTTCAGCCATAAAAAACAGGATCATTTGAAAAATGGCCACATACGAAATCCTGATAGCCGATGACCATCCACTGTTTCGTGGTGCACTGCATCAGGCGCTGACCCTGGGCCTTGGCCCTGATGTGCGGCTGGTGGAGGTGGCGAGTATCGCCGAGCTGGAGTCGCGCTTGAGCGAGAAGGCCGACTGGGATCTGGTGCTGCTGGACCTAAACATGCCCGGGGCCTACGGTTTTTCCGGCCTGGTGCTGTTGCGCGGTCAGTACCCGCAAATCCCGGTGGTGATGGTCTCGGCACAGGAAGAAGCCTCGATCATGGTGCGCTCCCGCGAGTTCGGTGCCAGCGGTTTTATTCCCAAGTCCAGTTCGCTGGAGGTTATTCAGAAGGCTGTGCGCAGTGTGCTCGACGGTGACGTCTGGTGGCCGCCACAAGCGTTTGAACAGGTCAGCGTTTCTGCCGAAGCCAAGGCCGCCAGCGAAGGCCTGGCCAGCCTCACGCCGCAACAGTTTCGTGTACTGACCATGGTCTGCGAGGGGTTGCTGAACAAGCAGATCGCCTATGAGTTGAGCGTGTCGGAGGCAACGATCAAGGCCCACGTCACGGCCATCTTCCGCAAGCTTGGGGTGCGTACCCGGACCCAGGCGGCTTTGCTCCTGCAACAACTTGAGTCAATTTCCAGCCACTGATGGGCTGGCTATTCACGCTTTTTTGACTTTTGTTGAACTAGTTTTCCCACTTCTTTTTTGCTCAGTTGCCTACCTATGTCGCCTTTCAAGGGTCAAACCGGTCTTAAACGCATCCTCAACGCCTCCGGCTACTCCTTCGATGGCTTGCGTGCTGCCTTCACCGGCGAAGCCGCATTCCGTCAACTGGTGCTGCTCAATGTCATTTTGATCCCGGTGAGCTTCTTGCTGAATGTCAGCCGGGTCGAGCGCGCGTTGCTGATTGCGGTCTGCCTGCTGGCGCTGATTGTCGAGTTGCTCAATTCGGCGGTGGAAGCGGCGATCGACCGGATCTCCCTTGATCGCCACCCCTTGTCGAAAAACGCCAAGGACATGGGCAGCGCCGCGCAGTTCGTGGCATTGAGCATGATCGCCGCCGTTTGGGCGGTGATTCTGATCTAGGGAATACTCGGCAGCACGATCTCGTCACTGCGTTGCACGCCTGCGGTGAAGGCGCGGCACAGTTCCAGGAACTCGCGCATGGCCGAGGTCTGGTACTTCTGTTTATGCCAGATGAAGTAGAACTGCCGGGCCAGGTCCAGGTCCGGGGTTTCTACCGGCACCAGGCTGCCACGGCGGAAAGCATCGCGCAGGGCTAGTCGGGAGATGCAGCCAATGCCCAACCCGGACTCGACCGCGCGCTTGATGGCCTCGGTGTGCTCCAGCTCCAGGCGGATATTCAGTGCGCTACGGTGATGGCGCATTGCCTGATCGAAGGTCAGGCGCGTGCCTGAACCTTGCTCCCGCAGAATCCAGGCCTCGTGGGTCAACTCGGCCATGGTTGCGTGCCCGCGTTTGGCCAGGGGGTGCTGAGGGGCGCAGAACACCACCAGCTCATCTTCGACCCAGGTCTGGACTTCGATATCAGGATGACTGCAGTCACCTTCAATTAGACCCAGATCAATTTCGTAGTGGGCGACCTGTTGCACGATATGCGCAGTGTTCTGTACATGCAGCTTCACTTGGCTTTCCGGATGGACCTGCATAAAGCTGCCGATCAGCAAGGTGGCCAGGTAGTTGCCGATGGTCAGCGTGGCGCCCACCGACAGCGAACCGAAACCGGATTTGCCGTTAAGCAGGTCCTCGATCTCTTTGGCCTGGTCCAGCAGCGCCACTGCCTGCGGCAGCAACTGTTTGCCCAGGGCGTTGAGGCTCAGGCGCTTGCCGGCGCGGTCGAATAATTGGCAACTGGATTGCCGTTCGAGCTCACTGATCGAGGTGCTCGCGGCGGATTGGGAAAGGGCCAGCAACCCGGCAGCGCGAGACACGCTCTCTTGCTGGGCAACGGCGACGAATACTTGAAGTTGACGGAGAGTAAATCGCATATCGATATAACCGATAACCCTTATCTTAATAATCCATTTAACAGATATTGTCGCCGCCATTAGAATGCTATGCAATTGTGCTCAGCTCATTGTGCACTGAGCTTGCGCAGACAACTTTCCAGGAGTTCCCCGTACATGAGCAACATGAACCACGAACGTGTCCTCAGTGTTCACCACTGGAACGACACGCTGTTCAGCTTCAAGTGCACCCGTGACCCGGGCCTGCGCTTCGAGAACGGTCAGTTCGTGATGATCGGCCTGCAACAACCCAACGGCCGCCCGCTTATGCGCGCTTATTCGATTGCCAGCCCGAACTGGGAAGAGCATCTCGAGTTTTTCAGCATCAAGGTTCCTGATGGTCCGCTGACTTCTCAGTTGCAGCACTTGAAGGAAGGCGACGAGATCATCATCAGCAAAAAACCGACCGGCACCCTGGTGCTGGACGATTTGAAGCCTGGTAAACACCTGTACCTGCTCAGCACCGGTACCGGCCTGGCGCCCTTTATGAGCGTGATCCAGGATCCGGAAACCTACGAGCGTTTCGAAAAAGTGATCCTGTGCCACGGCGTGCGCTACGTCAACGAAGTCGCCTACCGCGAGTTCATCACCGAGCACCTGCCGCAGAACGAGTTCTTCGGTGAAGCGCTGCGTGACAAGTTGATCTACTACCCCACCGTGACCCGCGAGCCGTTCGAAAACGAAGGCCGCCTGACCGACCTGATGCGCAGCGGCAAACTGTTCAGCGACATCGGCCTGCCGCCGATCAACCCGCAGGACGACCGCGCCATGCTGTGCGGCAGCCCGAGCATGCTCGACGAGACCAGCGAAGTGCTCAACAGCTTCGGCCTCAAGGTGTCGCCGCGTATGCGCGAGCCAGGGGATTACCTGATCGAGCGCGCCTTCGTCGAGAAGTAAGCGCCTCGCTCCACTAAAAAGCCCGCGTTGCCTGAGAAGGCAGCGCGGGCTTTTTTGTTTCTGCGGTTCAGGCGGCGGGAACCACTTCCAGCACCCGAATCACGCCCGGTTCCGGGTAATGCCAGCGCACATCCAGGTCCCAGAACTGCGCACCGTACTGGCGTTCCGGCGTGGGCGCCTGGTAGGCCGGACGCGGATCCTGAGCCAGGCACTGTTCGATCAGCTCGACCAAAGGCTCCTGTAGGCGCTGAGCGTGCGTATGAGCCTGTTGCAGCGCGACGGTGTCCCAGTGCACGGGGATCAACTGCGGCGCGGCGCTGGCGATGCTGTTGTGGGCGCTGTCGATGATGTCGGCGTACGGCACGTAGGGCTTGATGTCGAGGATCGGCGTGCCGTCCAGCAGATCAATCCCGGAGATCCACAGGCGTCCTGCTTCAACCTTGTCCAGCTTGACCACCGACTGGCCGATGCCGTTCGGGCGGTGGGTGGCGCGGGTGGCGAACACCCCCATGGATTTGTTGCCGCCCAGGCGTGGCGGGCGGACCTTGAGCCGTGGTTTGTCCTCCAGCGCCTGGTGGAACACAAACAGCAGCCACACGTGGCTGACCTGCTCCAGGCCCTGTACCGCATCGCCCTGGTCGAATGGCGCCACCAGCTCCAGCACGCCGCGCGCAGCCGGGGCCAGTTGCGGCTGGCGCGGGATGGCGAATTTTTCCTTGAAGCAGGAACGCACGAAGCCGATAGGGGAAACGCTGTAGGTCATGGTCTGGGGTCGAGGCCGGGGGAGGCGCGCATGATAGCGCAACCGGCGACCAGCGCCGGCGAACGCCCCTGTTTCAGAGGCTGAAACCACCATCCAGCGGGATGATATTGCCGGTCATATAGGCCCCGGCGGTACTGGCCAGGCTGATGGCCAGCGCGGCCATTTCCTCTTCGCGACCCCAGCGTTGCATCGGGATTAATGCGGTGTCGTCCGCCAGGGCCTGTGCATCGTTGCCGATGTGCTGGGTCATCTTGCTCGGAAAGCGCCCCGGGGCGATCACATTGACGTTGATGTGCTGACTGACCAGCTCGCGGGCCAGGATCCGCGACAACTGGTGCAGGGCCGCCTTGCTCGGGCCGTAGGCGTACGCCTGTTCGCCAAATGAGGAGATACCGGCCACCGAACCGATGTTAATGATCCGCGCCGGGTTCTGCGCCGAGCCGGCTTTGCGCAGCAGCGGCAGGCACTGCTGGATGCAGGTGAAGACCGAGGTCACGTTGAGTTGCATGACTTTCTCCCAGCCCTTGACTGGGTAGCTTTCCAGCGGCGCCCCCCAGGTGGTGCCGGCGTTGTTCACCAGGATGTGCAGCTGGCCGACCTCTTGCTCCAGCTGCGCAACCAATTGTTGCACGCCTTCTTCGGTGGCCAGGTTGGCGGCCAGGCCCTGGCATTGCCCCAGGGCGCTGAGTTCTTCGGCGGTTTGCCGGCAGGCCTCGGCGTCGCGCGCGCACACGTAAACGCTGGCGCCGGCCTCGACAAAGGCCTTGGCGATCATTTTGCCGATGCCACGGGTACCGCCGGTCACCAGGGCGGTGCGGCCTTGCAGGGAAAAGTAGGGATGCATGGCGAGTCCTGAGGGCTTGAAGTAGGTGGATACCCTAGTCGTCAGGCGGGTGCAGCGGAGCCACTATTTTTGCAGGGAATACAGCGTCATGCGCAGAGGCGGTGACCGCAGTCAGCCGCCTCTGGGGCGCTCAGGGGCGGACGCGCAGGGTCAGGCCCTTGAGGAAATTACGCAGTAACTGGTCGCCGCACGGGCGGTAGTTGGTGTGGCCGAACTTGCGGAACAGCGCGCTCAACTCCGGTTTGGACACCGGGAACTCGGCGGCCTTGAGGATGGCGTGCATGTCGTCTTCCTTGAGTTCGAAGGCCACTCGCAGCTTTTTCAGGATGATGTTGTTGGTCACCGGCACTTCGATCGGCTGTGGCGGACGGCTTTCGTCCTTGCCGCGCTTGAAAATCACCAGGCCATCGAGGAAGTGCGCCATGACTTCGTCCGGGCAGCGTACGAAGCCTTCTTCGTCTTCCTCTTTTTTGTCGAGGTAGGTCACCAGGTCGGCCAGGGTCACGTCCATGCCGCCGAGCTTGATGATCTCGATGACTTTCTTGTCGCTGATGTCGAGCATGTAGCGCACGCTGCGCAGTACGTCGTTATGAATCATGGTGTGCAATCCTGATATTCAGCAGTGGGCGCCGCATAGGCTGCGGCGCCAAAATGTTAGGCGGCGGGGAGAGGTCCTAGAACTTCTCTTTGCCGGACAGGTAGCGCCATTGCCCCAAGGGCACTTTGCCGATGGACACGCCGCCGATGCGGATGCGACGGATGGCGACGACCTTCAGACCGACGGCCTGGCAGAACAGGGCAATCACGCCCGGTTGTGGGTTTTTCATGGCAAAGCGCAGACGGTTTTCGTTCTGCCAGCTGGCCTTGACCGGCGGCAGCTCCTTACCCTTGTAGGTCAGGCCGTGGTTCAGGCGGTTCAGGCCGTGAGCCACCATGTCGCCCTCAACCTCGACCACGTACTCCTGCTCGATCTTGCTGGCATCAGCGGTGAGTTTGCGCAAAATCTTCCAGTCCTGGGTAAACACCAGCAGGCCGCTGGCGTTGGCCTGCAAGTCGCTGCTGGCGGTCAGGCGCAGGAAGTGGCCCTTGAGCGGACGCTTGCCGTAGCGGTGCTCCTCGCTCAGGGTCTCGGCGCTGATGCTGGCCATGGCGCTGTCTGCATCCATGCCCACGGGCACGTTCAGCAGAATCGTTACCGGCTCCGGCGCGGTGGCCTTGGCCTCCGGGTCGAGCTCGACCTTCTGCTGTTCGACTTTGAACTGCGGCTCGTCGATAACCTCGCCATCCACCGTGACCCAGCCGCCCTCGATGAACAGCTCAGCCTCCCGGCGGGAGCAGCCGACGAGTTCGATGAGGCGTTTGGAGAGACGAATCGGGTCGGTCATGACAGGGGCCGCAGTAAAAAGGGGTGGGCATTGTACCTGCCTGGCGCGGGTTAATCGCGGGTCCATTTGCAGGCTGTGGCTTTTAGCCGCGTCCGGCTTGCAACTGCGGCTGTTTCAAACGCATGTGCAGGAGCGGAAAAGGCTGGCCCATGCCGTCGTGTTCAGTGCGCCCAATCACTTCGAAGCCTTGCTTGAAATAGAACCCCAGGGCCTGGGGATTCTGTTCGTTGACGTCCAGTTGGTAGGCGTTCAGGTGCTCGACGGCGTACCTGAGCAATTGCCGGCCCAGGCCCTGGCCGCGATGGGCCGGGTCGATAAACAGCATCTCGATCTTGCCCGCGGCCACCCCGGCGAACCCGGTGATGTGCTGGCGATGGTCGCGGGTACAGATCAACATCACCGCGTCCAGGTAGTGGGTCAGGACCAGGTTTTTCAGCAACTCGATGTAGCTGTCCGGCAGGAAATCGTGGGTGGCGCGTACCGACGCCTCCCAGACCTGGGCCAGTTCTGGGTAATCGCTGTTTTTCGGGGTGTGGATGATCGCGTGCTGGCGCATGCCGCCGGGTCCTGTGCTGTGCCTGGCTGCCGTGATGGGAGCCGTCTGTGCGCAAACGATAGCCCTAAAAAAGCCCCGCATCTCGGGAAGAATGCAGGGCTTTTCGATTTTTTTACGGGTTACAGGGTTTCGGCCCAGAGGTCGTATTCGTCAGCGTCGGTGACCCGGCACCAGACCTTGTCGCCCGGCTTGAGAGTGCCTGCGCCATCGATAAACACGTTGCCGTCGATTTCCGGGGCGTCGAAGAAGCAACGGCCCACCGCGCCGTTTTCGTCGACTTCATCGATCAGCACTTCGATTTCCTTGCCGATGCGCTGTTGCAGGCGCGCCGAGCTGATTGCCTGCTGGTGCGCCATAAAGCGCTCCCAACGGTCCTGCTTGACCTCATCGGGCACCACGTCCAGGTCCAGGTCGTTGGCCGGAGCGCCTTCCACCGGCGAGTACTGGAAGCAGCCGACGCGGTCGAGCTGGGCTTCGGTCAGCCAATTCAGCAGGTACTGGAAGTCTTCTTCGGTTTCACCCGGGAAGCCTACGATAAAGGTCGAGCGGATGATCAGCTCGGGGCAGATCTGGCGCCAGTTCTTGATCCGCGCCAGGGTCTTGTCTTCGAAGGCCGGGCGTTTCATGGCCTTGAGCACTTTCGGGCTGGCGTGCTGGAACGGGATGTCCAGGTACGGCAGGATTTTCCCGGCCGCCATCAGCGGGATCAGCTCGTCCACGTGTGGGTACGGGTACACGTAGTGCAGGCGTACCCAGACGCCGAGGCTGCTCAGGGCTTCGCAGAGTTCGGTCATGCGGGTTTTCACCGGCGCGCCGTTCCAGAAGCCGGTGCGGTATTTGACGTCGACGCCATAGGCGCTGGTGTCCTGGGAAATTACCAGCAGCTCTTTCACACCGGACTTGACCAGGCGCTGGGCCTCGTCCAGTACGTCGCCCACCGGGCGGCTGACCAGCTTGCCGCGCATCGACGGGATGATGCAGAAGCTGCAGCTGTGGTTGCAGCCTTCGGAAATCTTCAGGTAGGCGTAGTGGCGCGGGGTCAGCTTGATGCCTTGGGGCGGCACCAGGTCGATCAGCGGGTTGTGGTCCTGGCGCGGTGGCACCACGTCGTGCACGGCGTTGACCACCTGCTCGTACTGCTGCGGGCCGGTGACGGCCAGTACACTGGGGTGCACGTTGCGGATATTGCCTTCTTCCACGCCCATGCAGCCGGTGACGATGACCTTGCCGTTTTCCTTGATGGCTTCGCCGATCACTTCCAGGGATTCAGCCTTGGCCGAGTCGATAAAGCCGCAGGTGTTGACGACCACGACGTCAGCGTCCTGGTAGGTGGACACCACGTCATAGCCTTCCATGCGCAGTTGGGTAAGGATGCGCTCGGAGTCGACCAGGGCTTTCGGGCAGCCCAAGGAAACGAAGCCGACTTTCGGGTTGGCCGGCGTGGAGGGGGTGGACATGTCTAACCTCGGTATGGTGTCGAATCACTTGGGGGGCAAGTGCGACGGTTGGGCGCTGGCTGCGCCTCTGATCAAAAAGTGCGCAATTCTAGCGATGCTGAAAGCACTTGACCAGCTTTATGCAGGGAAAAACGACGAGTGCTGCGCTATGCTTCGCGCCGTTGCCCGCTAGCGAAATGACGCAGTCAACCGTTCGTCTGTAACAGCAGGTAAAACAGCGCATGCTGCGCAGGTTTTGAGGCTTGGCGTGTTCTTGTCGCCAGGCTTTTCATATAAAGCCCCGGTCTGGGTAGTAGGAGTGGTGGTAGATGGGTCAGGCAAGTAGTCAGGCGGTGGGCGGCGAGCATTCTGCGGCCAAGCCCGTGGGGATGCTGGTAGCTGCAGTCGGGGTGGTGTACGGCGATATCGGTACCAGTCCGCTCTATACCCTTAAAGAGGTGTTTTCCGGCAGCTACGGGGTTCAGGTCAATCACGATGGGGTGTTTGGCATCCTGGCGTTGATTTTCTGGTCGTTGATCTGGGTCGTCTCGATCAAGTACGTGCTGTTCATCCTGCGGGCCGATAACCAGGGAGAGGGCGGCATCATGGCCCTGACCGCACTGGCTCGGCGTGCATCGGGTTCCTATCCACGTTTACGTTCGGTCCTGGTGATCCTCGGACTGATCGGCGCCGCGCTGTTCTATGGCGACAGCATGATCACCCCGGCGATCTCGGTACTGTCGGCGGTGGAGGGGCTTGAGCTGGCGTTCAGTGGTCTGGAGCGCTGGGTCGTGCCCCTGGCGCTGGTGGTGCTGGTGGCGCTGTTTCTGATCCAGAAACACGGCACCGACCGCATCGGCAAGCTGTTCGGTCCGGTGATGGTGGCCTGGTTTCTGGTCTTGGGCGGCTTGGGGGTCAACGGCATCTTGCAACACCCGGAAGTGCTACAGGCGCTGAATCCGGTGTGGGGTGTGCGTTTCTTCATCGTCCATCCGGGCATGGGCGTGGCGATTCTCGGCGCGGTGGTGCTGGCATTGACCGGTGCCGAAGCCCTGTATGCCGACATGGGCCATTTCGGGCGCAAGCCCATCGCCCGTGCCTGGTTCGCCCTGGTGTTGCCCGCCCTGGTGCTGAACTACTTCGGCCAGGGCGCGCTGCTGCTGGAGAACCCGGAGGCTGCACGTAACCCGTTCTACCTGCTGGCGCCGAGCTGGGCCCTGATTCCGCTGGTGGTGCTCTCCACCCTGGCCACGGTCATCGCTTCGCAGGCGGTGATTTCCGGGGCTTTCTCCCTGACTCGTCAGGCCATCCAGTTGGGGTACATCCCACGCATGTACATTCAGCACACCTCCAGCGCCGAGCAGGGGCAGATCTACATCGGTGCGGTGAACTGGGCGCTGATGGTCGGGGTGATCCTGCTGGTGCTCGGTTTCGAGTCCTCTGGGGCCCTGGCTTCGGCCTACGGCGTGGCAGTGACCGGAACCATGCTGATTACCAGTATCCTGGTGTCGGCGGTGATGCTGCTGCTGTGGAAATGGCCGCCGGTACTGGCCGTGCCGGTGCTGGTGGGGTTCTTGCTGGTGGACGGGCTGTTCTTTGCCGCCAACGTACCCAAAATCCTCCAGGGCGGTGCTTTCCCGGTAGTGGCGGGGATCGTGCTGTTCATCATGATGACCACCTGGAAGCGGGGCAAGGAGCTCTTGGTGGACCGTCTGGACGAAGGCGGCCTGCCGCTGCCGATCTTTATCGGCAGCATCCGCGTGCAGCCGCCGCATCGGGTCCAGGGCACGGCGGTGTTCCTCACTGCGCGCCCGGACGCTGTGCCCCACGCCTTGCTGCACAATTTGTTGCATAACCAGGTGCTGCACGAGCAAGTGGTGTTGCTGACCGTGGTCTATGAGGATATTCCACGGGTGCCGGCGCAGCGGCGCTTCGAGGTCGACTCCTATGGCGAAGGCTTCTTCCGGGTGATCCTGCACTTCGGTTTCACCGACGAGCCTGACGTGCCGGAAGCCTTGAAGCTGTGCCATCTGGACGACCTGGACTTCAGTCCGATGCGCACCACCTACTTCCTCAGCCGCGAGACGGTGATCGCCTCCAAGCTCGAAGGCATGGCCCGCTGGCGCGAAGCGCTGTTCGCCTTCATGTTGAAAAATGCCAACGGCAACCTGCGTTTCTTCAAGCTGCCGGTGAACCGGGTGATCGAGTTGGGTACCCAGGTCGAGATTTAACCCTGCTGTAAAAAGCCCCCGTTGCCTTGCGGCAGCGGGGGCTTTTTCGTTTCTGCGGTCCTGTAGGAGCGAGCTTGCTCGCGATAGCGGACCGGCCATCGACATCGGTGCTGATGACAGAACCGTCCCTGACTGCGCCGACTGGCAGCGAGATCGATCCCACTCTTTAAGCGGCTAGCGCCTGCACGACATCGTCAACGACCGCCTTGCCCATGGCGGTCAGGTAATGCGCCGCCCAGGCATGACGGTCACTGTTTTTGCTGTAGGCGGCCTCTTCGGCCAAGGCTTTGGCCGGGGACAGCAGGTCGGAGGCTTGGGCCAGGGCTTCGCCGATGGGGGCGCCGGGGCTGACTTGGAATAGGGGGCGGTCTGAGTAATAGATGAAAGGGGTTAAGCCGACAGTTTTCAGGTGTGATAGCTGAGGCGGGTTTGCTTTGTTCATGGTCCAACTCCTGAATTTGAGGAGCTACCACGTTCGTTTCCAAGCGAATGGGTGGCAGCTGTGCGCAGGTTGGAAAACCGGGAGCCAGGAAACCGGCAGACCCCGAAGGTCTTCCGCGCACAGCCGCCATAACTGATGGAGTGCATGCGTTAATTCGTCTGGAATCACAACGGGGGGGAGTTGCCCAGACTCTTCGGGTTTCCAAGCCCGGTCACTGAAGGGGCCGCGACACCCGGAGCCTAGCCCGTCGAAGCGCAGGCCAACAAGGCGGCAAACGCCCAAAGCGCACCCCCTACGCAATTCTCGGAGTTTGCCTACGAGGTCATCCGATATTGCGCAAGCAAAGGGACGGCATGTTGCCGTCCCGGCCGCAGCGGGCATAAAAAAGCCCCCGCAACCCTAAGGCGGCGGAGGCTGTTTGCGCGGCGTCAGGATCACTCCTCGGTTTTGCTCTGGCGCTTCTCGATGGCATCTACCAGGCGTTTGGCCAGGGCCGGGTAGTTCTCATCGAAGTGGTGGCCGCCGGGCAGTTTCATGGCTTCGCCCACCGCGGTCTTGTCGGTGCAGCCGCTTTCGTCGACTTCTTCGGCACCGTAGATACACACCACTTTGGCGGCGGGCAGCTTGGCCATTTCCGGGCCGGTGGCGGCTTCCTTGCCGGCGTTGCCGAGCCAGCCGTCGACTTCGATCTCGAAGCTGCCGGTGCGGGCAAAGGCCAGCAGGATAATGGCGTCCACTCGCTGTTGCTCAGCTTCGGGCAGGCGGTTGTAGATGGCGGGCAAGACGTCGGCACCGAACGAGTAGCCGGTCAGCACAAAGCGCTTGGTGCCCCATTTCTGCCGGTAGTGCTGCATCAGCTCGGTGAGGTCGGTGGCGCTTTGTTCCGGGGTCTTGTGCTGCCAGTAGTAGCGCAGGGTGTCGATGCCCACGACCGGGAAGCCGATCTTGGCCATTTCTCCGGCCACATCGCGGTCCAGGTCGCGCCAGCCGCCGTCACCCGAAAGGAACAGGGTCACGGTGTCCTTGGCCTGGCCAGCCGGGACTTCCACCACGGGGATGTTCAGGCCGCCGTTTTCCGAGCCCACCAGCAGTTTGCGCAGTTCGTTGTTCAGCACCTGGGGCAGGTGGATGTCGTAGTCGCTGATGCTGGTGGTGGCGTTCGGTGTGTCGCGTACGAAACCGGCACTTTCGTCGTCCGGGTTATCGTTCCAGGCCACCAGCCAATGGCCGTGGGCCAGGGTTTTCGGCAGCGGGTCGCTGCAGCCCGGCTCGTTGATGGTGAAGCCCACCGATACGGCCTGGGCCTTATCATTGTTCTGGGTCGCTATCCAGCGCCAGGCCAGCGCGGCGCCCGGACCGATGCCGCTGACCAGGGTGGCCGGGCCGTTGAGTTGGCCGAGGGCGTTTTGCAGGGCTTGTTCCTGGGCCTTGCAGTCGTCCTTGGGTACGATCACTTGCACGATCTGCGCGGCACCGCCCCGGCTCAAGGCCAGCAGTTGGTTGTCGCTCAGGGTCGCGTCGGCCAGGACCGCCACGGCGACCTGGGCCTTGGGCGTGGTGCCGGGGATAACGCGGGTCATGGTCGAGCCATCGGCCTGGCTCAGGTGTTCCAGGGTCGGCTCGGGGGCTGGACGACTCCAGAACCAGTAACCACCGCCCGCCATCAGGGCCAGCACCACCAGGGTGGCCAGTACATACCGCCAAGAGCGTCGAATCATTAGCGTTTCACCAATCCAGTCAAGCCGCCCGCGATCAGGGCAGCGGTATCGGCCAGTGCAACCAGCGGATCGAGTCCGGCGGGCACGGCCATGTAACGGGGTTCCCAGTCAGGCTGGAATTTGTCTTTGAAGCGGCGCAAGCCCTGGAAGTTATACAGCTGCTCGCCACGACGGAACACCATCGAACCCAGGCGTTGGGTCAGCGGTGCGCCGCGACGGGGTTGCAGGCCCGACAACGGGACCATCCCCAGGCTGAAACGGGCGTAGCCATGGTTTTTATAGTGCTGGATCAGGCCGACCATCATGAATTCCATGGTCAGCTTGGGCGCGTCGGGGTGGGCGCGCATCAGGTCGAGGCTGGCCAGGTCATGGCCGTAGGTCTCGAGCAGGTTGGCGAAGGCCACCGGGCGTCCTTCGAAGCGGATGATGGCGATGCGAAAGTGCTTGAGGTATTCATCGCTGAAACGGCCGAGGGAGAAGCCTTTCTCGCGCACGTTCTTGCCGGTCAGCCAGGCGTCGGAGATGACTTTCAGTTCATCCATCGGCGCCAGGCCGGGTTCGTGGATCTCCAGCGACAGGCCGTCGCGGGTGCCACGGTTCCAGGTGTAGCGCAGGTCCTTCATCTCTTTGCCCTTGGCTTCGAGATCAAAGCGCCCGAGATCGACCCGGGCTTCTTCGCCGAGCTTGATCGCGGTCAGGCCGATGTCCATGTAGTACGGCAGGTTCTCCGCACGTACCTGGTAGAACACCGGACGGGCGTGGTGGATGTCGCACAGGTCGCGGAACTGCCAGATCATCTCAGCCCGTTGCTGGGTCGGTCCGATCGGGTCGTACAGGGCCACCAGGCTGCGCCCACGGCGGGCGTACATCAGGAATGCGTCATCGTTGGGGTGGAACAGCAGCGCCTTGTCACCGGTCAGGGCCAGGCCTCCATCGGGCTGGGAGGAGGCCATGAGGATCTTGGCGGCTTTGTCCAGCTCGTCGGGGGTGGGCAGGTGGATCACCGGGCGGGCGGTGCGCAGCAGCCAGGTCAGCGAGACCACCACCAACAACACGGCGGCACCCAGCAGGGAGCGCAGGCCGCGCGGAGCATCGGCGTCCAGGGTGAACTGCCACCACAGCTGATGGCTGTAGGGCACGTCCTGATACGCGAACAGCAGCAGCCAGATCGAGGCCCCCAATACGCAGACGCTGGCCACCAGGTACAGCGGCGAGAACGGTAGTTCGGTCAGGCGGCTCGGGCGATAGAACGAGCGGCGGAACACTGCCAGCAGGCTGGCGGTCAGGGTCATCAGGCAGGCTTCTTCCCAGTCGAAGCCTTTGAGCAGTGAGAGCAGGGCGCCCACCAGCAGCAAAATGGTGGTCAGCATCCAGGCGGCCGATAGGCGCCGGCGCAGGCCCTGAGCCAGCAGCAGGCAGAGCACGCCGATCAGGCTGGCGCCAAAGTGCGAGGCATCGACCAGGCGATGGGGAATCAGAAAGCCGATGTGTTGCAGGCGGGTGTCGATTTCCGGGGTGGCCCCGGAAAACAGCAGCACCACCCCGGACAGGAATACCAGCACCGCCAGGATCGGCGCGGCCAGGCCGGAGGCGACCCGCAGCGATTGGCGAGACTGGAACAGCCTCTGCGCCTCATTGATCAGCAGCAGAATGCACGCCACCAGCATCGGCAGCACCACATAGATCAGCCGGTACAGCAGCAGGGCTGCGGCCAGGGGCGCGGCACCCAGTTGGTCGGCGAAGGCGGCCAGCAGGATCGCCTCGAACACCCCGACACCGCCAGGCACATGGCTGAGCACGCCGGCGGCCAGGGCTAGCAGGTACACCAACAGGAACGCGCCAAAGGGCGGCGCCTCGGGCAGCAGCAGATACAGCACGGTGGCGGCCGCGGCCACGTCGAGCGCGGTGATCAGCAGTTGCAGCAGAGTCAGGCGTCGGCCTGGCAGGCGCAGGGTGCGACGCCCGGCCTTGACCAGCAGGTTGTCGCGCAGCGGTTGCTCTGGCAGGCGCCGACGGTAGATGCCGATGCACAGGACTGCACCCAACAGCAGGACCGCCAGGGCGATGCCGCCCAACAGGCTTTCCGGCAGACGCAGGGCCACGGAGGCCGCCGGCAGGTTGCTCAATGTGGCCAAGGCAGCCAGCGGCGGTAGCGCGCAGCCCAGGGATAGGCTGGCGAACAAGGTCATATGGGCGACATCGGAGGCGCCCACGCCATGTCGGGCATAGAGTCGGTAGCGTACCGAGCCGCCAGAAAGCAGCGACAGCCCGATGGCATTGCCAATGGCAAACGCAGTGAAGCCGCCCAGGGCCAGGGTCCGCGCCGGCAAGTCCACGCCTGCATAGCGGCTGGCGGACCATTCGTAGCCCAGCAGGATGATGAAGCCGACAATGGTTGCGCCCAGGGCGCCTAGCAGCGCCGGCTTCGGCACTTCCAGGATCGAGTCATGCAGGGCGTAGAGGTCGAGTTCGCTCAGCAGGTGGCGACAGGCGATCAGGGCGATGGCGAACAGCAAAAGGGTTACGGCCAGGCCGATGGGCTGGCGGTATTTGCTCAATAGGTCCAGCCAGCGCAAACGAGTGACTGTGATCGGTGGGGTCGCTGTGACGGTATCGGTGTCTTGTGAATCAGACGAGTTGGCGCGCATCAATCACCTCTTGGATTGTGCGCGACAGGATGGGGGTATCCAGCCAAGTTACCAATCCCTGTAGAAAAAATAATTTCAAATATTAACGCGTCTTGCCATGGTCGACGACTGTGCACCCCCGCTTGTCAAAAGGGTGTCGTTTGCGACTGAGCATAGTCAGCATAAGAAGAGTCGGGGGAGCCGGCTGACGCATCGTTACACATTGCCAGATCATTGTTGCGAAAGAACTTTTTCGACAGATACAAAAAAGGCCACTCTTTCGAGTAGCCTTGTTTGATGTTTGGTTGCGGGAGCCGGATTTGAACCGACGACCTTCGGGTTATGAGCCCGACGAGCTACCAGACTGCTCCATCCCGCGTCTGTGTGGCGGCATTCTACAGGCGAACGCTTGAGTGTCAACCGTTAATGCGCAATTGGCTCAAATAAGCGTTGAACGGTTGTCGATGCGGGTAAGTCATGGTCCTGCAAAGGGTTTTACTTTTGCCTCGTCCTGGCTGAACCGGGGAGGGGCGAAAAACCTTCGAGCACAAAAAAGGCCACTCTTTCGAGTAGCCTTGTTTGATGTTTGGTTGCGGGAGCCGGATTTGAACCGACGACCTTCGGGTTATGAGCCCGACGAGCTACCAGACTGCTCCATCCCGCGTCTGTGTGTCGGCATTCTACAGAGGAACGCCGGGCTGTCAAATGCTAATTGAAGAAAACCTCTTCTCCTTCAATCGCTTAGCGTCTCTGTCGGGGGCTTTGAAGGGGCTGCGAGGCCTGCTGCACGGGGCTTTCAGCTCTATTGAAGGTCGGCAAACGATTGAAGAAATAAATCCATCGCGGATTTTTCCTACATCCATATCAGAGCAATCGAAGCACTGGTGCTATATACAGGTGTCAGTGAGATACTGCCGGCCCGGTTTATTGTTACCTCTGTCCGTGAACTCTGCCTTTATATGACGCAGCGCAAAATCATCCATATCGACTGTGATTGCTTCTACGCCGCCATCGAAATGCGCGACGACCCGACGCTTGCCAGCAAGCCGCTGGCGGTGGGCGGTTCGGCGGAGCGGCGGGGGGTGATTGCTACCTGCAATTACGAGGCGCGGGCCTATGGTGTGCGTTCGGCGATGTCTTCACGGCACGCCCTGACCCTGTGCCCGGACCTGACCATCGTCAAGCCGCGGATGGACGCTTACCGCGAAGCGTCCAAGGAAATCCAGGCGATCTTTCGTGATTACACCGACCTGATCGAGCCCCTGTCGCTGGATGAGGCCTACCTCGACGTTTCCGACAGCCCAAGCTTTGCCGGCAGTGCCACGCGCATCGCCCAGGATATTCGGCGCCGGGTGTCCAATCAGTTACACATTACGGTGTCGGCGGGGGTGGCGCCGAACAAGTTCCTGGCCAAGATCGCCAGCGACTGGAAGAAACCCAACGGCTTGTTTGTGATCACCCCGGACCTGGTCGAGGATTTTGTCTCGGCGCTGGCGGTCAACAAGCTGCACGGCGTGGGCAAGGTCACCGCCGACAAGCTGGGGCGGCTCGGTATCGTCAACTGCGAGGAGCTGCGCGACTGGACCAAGCTGGCGCTGGTGCGTGAGTTCGGCAGTTTTGGCGAGCGGCTGTGGGGGCTGGCGCGGGGCATCGATGAGCGTCCGGTGCAGAACGACAGCCGCCGGCAATCGATCAGCGTTGAAAACACCTACGACGTCGATCTACCGGATCTGGAGGCGTGCCTGGACAAGCTGCCCGAGCTGATGGCCACCCTGGCCGGGCGCATCGAGCGTATCGACAGCAGCTATCGACCGGGTAAGCCGTTCGTCAAAGTGAAATTTCACGACTTCACCCAAACCACCCTGGAGCAGGCAGGGGCCGGCAGGGATCTGGACAGTTACCGACAGTTGCTGACCCAGGCGTTCAAGCGCGGCGCAAAACCGGTGCGCTTGTTGGGTATTGGTGTGCGATTGCAGGATTTGCGCGGCGGGCATGAACAGTTGGAGCTGTTCAATCGCTGAGGTAGCAAGCCGATCACCGGTACACCGGCGATCGGTTGATCGGAGGGTCAGTTGGCGCCAGGGTCGGCGACCAGGCGGCCGGCATTCTTGGTCAGCGCTTTGAGAAACTCGCTTTGCAGTTCCGGGTCGTTGCGGGTCAGTTCTATGAGGCTTTGTTCCAGCTCGCTGGCTTCTTCTTCCAGGCCCAGTTCCGACAGACGCTTGACCCGGTGTACCCACTGGCTCACTTCGTCGTCTTCCAGGTCGTCGTAGATCAGCGTGTGCGCTTCGAGCAATTTGTTGCGCAGGTTGCCGCTGATGGCCAGGGAGGAGTCGGTGTGCACGTCATCCTGGGCGTCTTCGACACGGATCAGCAGCTTGCCGACGTGGTTCAGGTCCTGTTCGGAGAACGGGCTGTCCAGCAGGTTCAGGCGCAACACCCCATTGCGGTCGGTGCTCAGCTCGTGGGTCAGCTTGCCGGCCGTGACCTGCACCGGGCGCTCGCTCCAGGGCAGGCTCGAATACTCCACGCGCTTGTCGCGCTGGATTTCATCGATTCCCGCCAGGTTCTGCTGCGCGCGACCATGGGATTGCACGTTCATGAACGGGTTGAGCCCGGCCACGCCGTAGCTGATCCAGTCCTTGGTGACGCTGTCCGGCAGGTTGCCCAGGGCGAAGACGTTGACCACATTGGCGCCGACACCGGCGGCGATCGCCACCAGGCCTGCCGGGACCTCGTAGAGTTCGCGCCAGGGTTGGTAGGGCGTGTAGCGATCATAGCGGCGGGTGACCTCGAATTCGGTGACTTCGAAGGTCTTTTGCTCGTGGATACGAACCCGGCGTTGCGGCAGCTCAAGCACCTTAGGCTCACCGACATCGATCTGCAGGCTGTGATCGAGCAATTTCCGCTCGACCCGCTCCTCGTGCTCGCTGCGTTGTGACATTTGGTTGGCACAGCCGCTGAGCAACAGGGTGCCGCACAGGGCGGCACCACCGAGGCTTAAGGTGTTTCGCTTGAACATGACTTCTCTTGATCTGGTTTCAGCGACGGATACGGGCTTGGAGGAAGGACAGCACGTCAGCCACTGGCAATGCTTGTGCCTCGGCTTCGGTACGGCTCTTGTATTCCAGGTTGCCTTCGGCGAGGCCGCGGTCACTGACCACGATCCGGTGAGGAATGCCGATCAGCTCCATGTCCGCGAACTTGATGCCCGGGCTGGTTTTTTTGTCGCGGTCGTCCAGCAGCACTTCGAAGCCGGCAGCGGTCAGTTCCGCGTACAGCTTGTCAGTGGCTTCACGCACCTGTTCGGTTTCGTAGCGCAGTGGCACCAGGGCGATCTGGAACGGAGCCAGGCCGTCGCTCCAGATAATCCCGTTGGCGTCGTTGTTCTGCTCGATGGCAGCCGCTACCACACGGGATACGCCAATGCCGTAGCAGCCCATTTCCAGGGTGACCGGCTTGCCGTTATCGCCCAGCACTTCGCACTTCATCGCCTTGCTGTACTTGTTGCCTAGCTGGAAGATGTGCCCGACTTCGATGCCGCGCTTGATTTCCAGGGTGCCCTTGCCATCCGGGCTTGGGTCGCCCGCCACCACGTTGCGCAGGTCGGCAACGGTTGGAACCGGCAGGTCGCGTTCCCAGTTGACGCCGAAGTAGTGCTTGTCGTCGATGTTGGCGCCGATGCCAAAGTCGCTCATCAGCTCGACCGAGCGGTCAATGATGATCGGCAGTGGCAGGTTTAGTGGGCCCAGGGAGCCGGCGCCGGCACCGATGGCGTCGCGCAGTTCTGCGTCCGAGGCCATGACCAGCGGGCTGGCCACGCCTGGCTGTTGGGCAGCTTTGATTTCATTGAGTTCGTGGTCGCCACGGATGACCAGGGCGATCAGCTTGCCTTCTTCTTCGGCGTGTACGATCAGGGTCTTGATGGTTTTTTCAATCGGCAGACTGAATTTCTCCACCAGGGCCGCGATGGTCTTGGTCTCTGGGGTGTCCACCAGGCGCAGCTCTTCGCTTGGCGCAGGGCGGGACGTTTCCCGAGGCACGGCTTCGGCTTTCTCGATGTTCGCCGCGTAGTCGGAGCCGTTGCTGAAGACGATGTCGTCTTCGCCGGATTCGGCCAACACGTGGAATTCGTGGGAGCCGGCGCCACCGATGGAGCCGTTGTCGGCTTCAACCGGGCGGAATTTCAGGCCCAGGCGGGTGAAGACGTTGCAGTAGGCCTGGTGCATGCGGTCATAGGTGACCTGCAGCGATGCCTGGTCGGCATGGAAGGAGTAGGCGTCCTTCATGATGAATTCGCGGCCGCGCATCAAACCGAAGCGTGGGCGGATTTCATCGCGGAATTTGGTCTGGATCTGGTACAGGTTGATCGGCAGCTGCTTATAGCTGCTCAACTCGTTGCGCATCAGATCGGTGATCACTTCTTCGTGGGTCGGGCCGGCGCAGAAGTCGCGGCCGTGACGATCCTTGAAGCGCAGCAGCTCGGGGCCGTACTCTTCCCAGCGCCCGGATTCCTGCCACAGCTCAGCCGGCTGAGTGCTCGGCATCAACACTTCAAGTGAGCCGGCGGCGTTCATTTCTTCACGAACGACGGCTTCGACCTTACGCATTACTCGCAAGCCCATCGGCAGCCATGTGTACAGGCCCGAGGCGAGTTTGCGGATCATGCCGGCGCGCAGCATCAGCTGGTGGCTGATGACGACCGCGTCGGAAGGCGTTTCTTTCTGTGTGGCGAGCAAAAATTGACTGGTGCGCATGGTTGGCCGTTGTCGGTTGCTGATGACGAGAAATGACGGAGCATTGTACGGGCGAGATCCGCTGGCGTACAGGCGTCTAGCCGGGCCAGGCGGGGGAGGCTGGCCAAAGCCCGCAACCCCCGGGGTTTGCTATGGATTTTCGCTGGCGGTGGCAGGCGGCGTAACGGCGTCCGGCGTGTCCGTAGGTCCGGCGCGGCGGCTTTCCTGGAACCAGTGCAGGGCGATCAGAATCAAGGTCGGTACGCCGAGCAGGGCGGTGATCAGGAAGAAGTCGTGGTAACCGAACTTTTCCACCATGACCCCGGAGTAGCCGCCGATCAGGCGCGGCAGCAGCAGCATGATCGAGCTGAGCAGGGCGTACTGGGTGGCGGAGAACTTGAGGTTGGTCAGGCTCGAGAGGTAGGCGACGAACGCCGAGGTGGCCATGCCTGAGCTGAAGTTATCCAGGGATATGGTCACGATCAGCATCTGCAGGTTGGCGCCCATGTCGGCCAGCGTCAGGAACAGCAGGTTGGTCCCGGCCGAAGCGACGCCGCCGATAAACAGGATCGGCAGGATGCCGAAGCGCACGATCAGCAGGCCACCCATGCCGGCGCCCACCAGGGTCATGATCAGCCCGAAAATCTTGCTCACGCTGGCGATCTGGTCCTTGGTGAAGCCCTGGTCGATGTAGAACACGTTGGCCATCACGCCCATCACGGTGTCGGACATGCGGTAAGTGGCAATCAGCCCCAGTAGCAGAAAGGCCTGCCAGCGGTAACGCAGGATAAAGTCGTTGACAGGCGTAAGTACTGGCGCCAAGCCGCGGCGACCCATGGTGGACAGGCACAGGGTGGTCAGAATGATGTAGAGAATCGCGCGCAGGAAGGCGCGGTCGTCCAGCAGCAGGTCCAGCGGGCTGGTGCCGCCGAACAACACGCTGGCGAAGTCGGTGTTGTAGAGTTGGGTGAACATGGCTGGCACCGAGATCAGCAGCACGATCAGCACGAATACCGACATCAGTTGATGAACGAAGCTGTAGCGCCCGGCCGATAGCTGAGTACGCAGCGGCACCGGCGGTTCGCGCATAAACAGGGTGGTCAGCAAGGCCGGCACCATCAGCAAGCCGAACAGCACGTAAGTGCCGGTCCAGGCCGAGTGTTTATAGTTGAAGCCGGTGGAGCCGAAGCCTTCGGCGAAGAACAGCGCGCCAGCGGTCGCCAGCAGGGCGGCAATTCGATAGCCGGACATGTAACTGGCAGCCAGGGCGGCCTGGCTGCTGTCCTCGGCAATTTCCAGGCGATAGGCGTCGACGGCGATGTCTTGGGTGGCCGAGGCGAAGGCCACGACAACGGCAATGGCAATCAGCCAGGACAGGTGTTTTTGCGGGTCGCAGAAACCCATGCCGATCAGGCCGAGAATCACCAGGGTCTGGGACAGCACAAGCCAGGAGCGGCGGCGCCCCAATTTGCCCAGTAGCGGCAGGCGCCATTGGTCGAGCAGGGGTGACCACACCCACTTGAAGGCATAGGCCAGGCCAATCAGGCTGGCATAGCCGATGGTCTCGCGTGCCACACCGGCCTCGCGCAGCCAGACGGAAAGGGTCGAAAACACCAGCATGTATGGCAAGCCGGCGGCGAAACCAAGTAGCAACAGCACGAGCGTCGAGGGGCTGGCATAGGCGGCGAGCGCGGCGCGCCAGGTTTTACGGGGCATGGGCTGGAGTCTGCCTCAGGTTGCGGAAACAAAGCGCGCACTCTAACCGCTGTGCTCTACCGGGCGCCAGCCATGGCGCCGAATATCCACCCAATTGTTCAGGATAACGACTCCTTCATCGCGCAGGCGCGCACGCTGTTCATCACCCGAAGGGCTGCCCGCCGGTAAACTGATACGTCCGCCGGCACCCAGTACTCGGTGCCAGGGCAGGCGGGTGTCGGGCGGTAACTGACTGAGGGTGCGTCCGACCCAGCGCGCCGCTCGCCCCAACCCGGCCATGTCCGCCAGTTGTCCGTAGCTCACGACCTTGCCAGGCGGCACCTGGGCCAGGGTCAGGTAGAGTGCCGTGCGTCGGATTTGTACGGGGTTTTCAGCGGCTTCGCTCGGTTCGATCACGTTTGTGGTTCCTGATCAGCCTGTCGGTCGTTGGTCGGGGCGCTCATTTAATAGGGAGTGAGAATGGAACTCACTATAAATGCCTGGGTCAGTCCTAGCTAAGGCCTGATCCGATGGGATAATGCCGCTTTTTTTCGCAAACTCGAGCCCTGTATTTGCTTATGTTGCCCAGAACCCTGCTGTGCCTCGCTATTTTCAGCGCCTCCACGCCCTTGCTGGCCGATACCGTCTGGTTGAAGAACGGTGATCGGTTAAGCGGCAAGATCAAGGTTTTCGACGGCGGAAAGCTGTTGATCCAGACTGACTACGCCGGGGCGATCCCGATTGACTGGAAGCAGGTCAAGACCCTGGAGAGCGATCAGGAACTGCTGGTCAAGCAGGACGCTTACACCGGCGAGAAGGCCAAGTCGCTGCTGCCTGCCGATGACGGCAAGGTGGTGTTGGCCAATGGTGAGGCACCGCGCACCGTCGAGCTGGCCAGCATTCAGCAGATCATGAAGCCCAAGCCGGTGGTCGAGGATCTGATCTGGAAGGGGCATGTCGATGTGGCCCTGGATTATCAGCGCGCCGAGAAGGATACCGACGACTATGACGTCGACTTCAAGACCTCGGCTCGCCACGGCAAATGGCGGCACACCGCCGAAGGCGAATATAACCGCGAGTTCCAGGATGACGTGGTGACCACCGACAACTGGCGAGCCGAGTACGCGTTGGATCGCTTTATCACAGATAAGTGGTTCTGGCAGGGGCGGTTGACCTACAAGCGCGACAAGGTTGAAGACCTGTCTCGTCAGCGGGTGGTGGGTACCGGTCCGGGTTACCAGTTCTGGGATGATGAGTTGGGTGCATTCTCCCTGGGCTCGTTGCTCAATCGCACCGATTACGAATATTCCGATGGCGGCAAGGACAACTTCTATTCCCTGGCCATGAAGTGGGACTACAACCGCTACTTGATTGGCAAGCGGGTTGAGTTCTTTACCGCGGGTGAGGTCGGCAGGCCGTTGTCGAGCGTGGCGGATTACGCGCTGGATGCCGAGATCGGCTTGCGGTACAAAGTCACCGACTGGGCTTCCCTCAATCTCAAGGCTGAGAAGGACGTGATCAGTGGCACCGAAGACAGCGACCTGAACAAGACCCGCTACACCGCAGGTTTTGGCGTGACCTGGTAGAGCGTTAATTCAAGGCGGGCCAGGGGTTCGGTCCGTCTTGAGTGGCCGCAATACATACAAAATAGACGGGCACAAAAAAGCCCCGCTTTTAAGGGCGGGGCTTTTTACTGGATCAGTACAAGTTAGATAACTTGAACTTCTTCAGCTTGCATGCCTTTCTGACCGCGGGTAGCGATGAAAGAAACCTGTTGGCCTTCTTTCAGGCTTTTGAAGCCGTCGGATTGGAT